>Ga0184629_10000127_pt1 | contig 31116 bp, 27 predicted proteins | sample PLM4_32_b1_FD_133158 | JGI IMG/M metagenome (GOLD analysis project Ga0184629, IMG submission 133158) | Groundwater sediment microbial communities from an aquifer in East River, Colorado, USA - PLM4_32_b1 | ecosystem: Environmental > Terrestrial > Soil > Riparian zone | place: USA: East River...
ATCATTTATTCCTGGTATCGCATGTTTTTAAAAGTATCCTCAATAGAATCAGGAACGCAGGCCGAACTATCCATAAGCTATGAAAAGCCAACAGGTTTTCTAAACCGGATATTATCTTTCCTTTTTGCCAATTGGTATTGCCGGTGGTGTCTGAAAAAAATGCTGGGCGATGCCAAACAGGTATTAATAAATCATACAAAAGGGAAAAGTATTGCGTAGCTTAATAGTCCATGATCAATAAACTCATCAGTTGGTCCATCAGGAACAAAGTGATTGTTATCATTTTGTATGTGTCCATGACGATCTATGGCATTTACTCGGTGATGAACACCCCTGTGGATGCTATACCGGACCTCTCAGAGAATCAGGTTATCATTTTCACGGAGTGGATGGGCCGCAATCCACAGATTATGGAGGATCAAATTACGTATCCACTTACCAGTAATCTTCAAGGTATTCCCAACATCAAAAATATCCGTGGTGCCAGCATGTTCGGTATGAGCTTTGTATTTATAATTTTTCAGGACGACACCGATATATACTGGGCGAGGGCGCGTGTGCTTGAGCGTTTGAATTATGCACAACGCCTGCTGCCCGATGGAGTGACTCCCACATTGGGTCCTGATGGCACCGGGTTAGGTCACGTCTACTGGTATACCTTGGATGCTCCCGGCTATGATCTTGGCGAGTTGAGAGCATTACAGGACTGGTATATTCGATTTGCACTCCAAACCGTAGAGGGTGTTAGCGAGGTAGCTTCTTTTGGAGGTTATCAAAAACAATATCAGGTGGTGGTTAATCCGCTTAAGCTACGTTACTATGGTGTAGGCTTAAATGAAGTAGTTCAAAAAATAAAAGACAATAACAATGAAGTAGGAGGCCGCAAATTTGAATTGTCTGATATTGGATACATCATTAAAAGTTCCGGATATATCAAGAACGTGGAGGAGATTGAAAACGTATCCGTTAAAACAGTTAACGCTACGTCCGTAAGAATAAAAGATATTGCTTCCGTGCAAATGGGTGGTGAACTGAGATTAGGTATTGTTGATGAAAATGGGGAAGGTGAAAAAGTAGGTGGCATCGTAATCATGCGCTATGGCGAAAATGCAAAACAGGTTATTGACCGTGTAAAAGATAAATTGGGCGACGTAACGAAAGGATTACCTGCAGGCGTTAAAATAAAAGCCGCTTATGACCGCTCCGATCTGATCAACGAAACGATAGATACACTACGTGAAGCCGTGACGGAAGAAATTATAGTTGTTGCCATTGTGCTTTTTATTTTCCTGTTACACGTGAGAAGTGCCATCATTGTAGTAGTTACCATTCCTGTATCGATTTTGTTTGCATTCATTTTAATGAATTGGTTTGGCATAACCTCTAATATCATGTCACTTGCAGGTGTCGCCCTTGCTGTTGGCGATTTGGTAGATGCAGGAATTGTAATGGTTGAAAATGCCATGAAATCACTTGGTGGGGAAGCGGAAACAAATTGAAAGTATGGACGAGGACAGAATACAAAAAATAGAAAAATCATCGCAGCTCATCGGTAAAGCTGTTGTTAGCTCTATTCTTATTACCCTTATATCGTTCAGTCCGATATTATTTCTTACCGGGCAGGAACATAAACTATTCTCACCGTTGGTTTGGACAAAAACCTTTGCGATGATAGGATCGGGTTTTGTGGCTGTCATGCTCGTTCCCGTCTTAATGGTATTTCTTTTAAAAGGGAAAATACGCCCTGAAAGTAAACATCCGGTGAGCAGATTTTTCACCTGGATCTACGGGCCTGTGATAAGATGGTGCTTAAAATGGAAAAAGCTAACACTCACGTTAGCACTGGCTTTGGTGTTGGGAAGCATTCCACTGGTTATAAATCTCGGAACCGAATTCATGCCACCATTGGATGAAGGATCACTTCTGTTTATGCCGGTTACACTACCCGATATTTCAAATAACGAAGTAAAACGTCTCCTTCAGGTTCAGGACAAAATAATAAAATCCATTCCTGAAGTAGGGAACGTATTGGGAAAGGCTGGCCGTGCCAACACAGCAACCGACAATGCGCCCATCAATATGATTGAGACGGTTATTATCTTGAAACCACAACGTCAATGGAGAGAGGGCGTTGCAAAAGAAGATATTATCCGTGAATTAAATGCCAAACTATTAATACCCGGAGTAATCAATAGCTGGACACAACCCATCATTAACAGAATAAATATGTTATCGACCGGAATAAGAACAGATGTCGGTGTGAAGATTTATGGACAAAGTCTGGATTCGATAAATGTTCTGGCACATGAATTCAAAAAACAACTGGAAGGATTAAAGGGTGTTGCAGATTTATACGTAGAGCCTATTGTAGGAGGAAAGTATATCGATATTAAAATTAGGAAAGAAGAGATTGGAAGATATGCATTAACGGTAGATGACATAAACATGTTCATAGAAACAGCCTTGGGAGGAATGAACGCGACAACTACAATTGAAGCACGGGAACGATTCACCGTTAATATAAGGTTTGCCCAGGACTTCAGGAGTACTATTTTTCAATTAAATAATTTGCAAATAGAGTCTCCTGCTCTTGGGCCTATTCCCCTTTCGGCAGTAGCCGAAGTGAGTGTTACGGAAGGACCACCGATGATCAATTCCGAAAACGCTATGCTAAGAGGAACTCTTCTTTTTAATGTTCGGGGTAGGGACATGGGAAGTACCGTTTCAGAAGCAAAGGAAAGATTGGAAAAGGCTATCAAGAATTTGCCGAAGGGCTATTATCTGGAATGGAGCGGTCAATTTGAAAATCAAGTTCGTGCCCAAAACAGGCTCAAGATAATAATGCCTATTGTGCTACTGATCATTCTTGCTATACTCTACTTTACCTTCAAAAATATTAGAGAAGTTCTTATCGTATTAACAAGCATTCCTGTTGCTTTGGTAGGAGGAGCCTACTCCCTTCATTTTTTTGACGTCAATTTTTCCGTGGCTGTAGCAGTTGGATTTATCGCTCTTTTTGGAGTAGCTATTGAAACGGGTGTACTCATGCTTGTTTACCTCAATAATTCATTGTACTTCAAGATTAAAAATCATGCGAAAGGCGCGGTTACAAACCAGCATATTGAAGATGCTATTTATGAAGGCGCCGTTCAAAGGTTGCGACCAAAACTTATGACTGTTCTGGTAGACGTTATTGGATTGCTTCCTGTATTGTTGGCTACCGGAGTCGGAAGTGATGTGATGAAACCGATTACAATACCTTTTGTTTTTGGACTACTAACATCTACGATTTTTGTGTTGATTGTTTTGCCGGTGATCTACGCTTATGTGAGAGAAAGAGAGCTTTTAAAGCATGGTAAACTTAGTTATGACTTATTAGAAGACTAGATGATTAACCATAATCGCTCGTTGATGGGTCATAAGGATGTGATGTCCTGGGGAAAGGTTTTGAAGCTAAGTCTTCCAGTAAAATAGAGAAACCTTGCATTCAAGCCTAATTTTGCGCTTTTTCGCTGAATTTTTGTAAATGATTAAAAGTAAAGTATAAATCTTTATCGTTTAATTTCCGCTACATTTGAATTACATATGAAGCGTTACAGTTCTATACTGTCCGGAGCCTTCGCATTTCTGGTGCTATTTTCCAGCAGCAGTTTTATGATAGGTATACACCTGTGCAGTGGGCAGGTTCAGAATATGGCTTTGTTTACCAAGGCGGAGGGATGCGAGAAAGAAAAGAAGCTACCTCCATGCCATCGTCATGAATCGGTTCCCTGCTGCCAGGATGAGACTGTAGTACATGATGCCCAGGGTTTTAAAGGTGATATAACACAAATCATTATTGCCGCAGCCCTAGCTATAGATATTGTTCAACCTGCGGTTCTTTTAGCAGAAGTAATTCCTTCTGCGCTAATTTCTCATAGGCAATATTACAATTACGATCCTCCCTTGCGATCGTCCGACCTTACGGTTTCTCACCAGGTTTTCATTATTTGATTTTCAGTTATTTTCTCCAATAAAGAGTTTTTTGCTCTTCACGTAACTGCTTTGCTCTAAGCAGTCTATCTCTCTTTCAATTTCTATTCTATAAGTTTTCAAAAATGAATCTAAGTTTTAAAAAATGCAATTTAACTCGATAGATTTTGCAATTTTTTTTGTCACATTCTTTATTCTCTATTGGACTGTCACGAGAAACAATCTGAAAGCTCAAAATGTGCTGCTTCTAGTCAGTAGCTATATCTTTTATGCATGGTGGGATTATAGGTTTCTATTCTTACTGATCTTTTCAACGGTTTTGGATTATATAACTGGATTAAAGATATACAACTCGAATTCAAAATTTAGAAAATTGTGGTTACTGATTAGTGTTGTGACAAACCTTGGCTTCCTTGGCTTCTTCAAATACTACAACTTCTTCATCGAGTCATTTGCGGCTGTCTTGAATTCAGTTGGCTTTCAGCCGAACATCTGGACGCTGAATATCATTCTTCCTGTAGGAATCTCCTTTTATACTTTTCATGGCTTGTCTTATGTTTTCGATATCTATAACAGGAAAATTGAACCTACCAGAAATTTTATTGATTACGCTGTCTTTGTAGGTTTCTTTCCATTGCTGGTAGCAGGACCGATTGAGAGAGCTACTCATTTACTTCCACAAGTTAAGGTGAAAAGAGTATTCAAGTATGCAAAAGCAATTGATGGACTGCGGCAAATCTTATGGGGTTTGTTTAAGAAAATTGTAATAGCGGATAACTGTGCGACCTATGCGAACACGATATTCAATAACCACGAAGCGTATAACGGTGCGACTTTGTTATTAGGTGCTGTTTTTTTTGCATTTCAGATCTATGGCGATTTTTCCGGATACTCCGATATTGCTTTAGGCGCAGCAAGGCTTCTTGGTTTTGATCTTATCAGGAACTTTGCATTTCCTTATTTTTCCAGAGACATCGCAGAATTTTGGAGGCGATGGCATATTTCATTAACGAGCTGGTTTCGCGATTATTTATATGTGCCTCTTGGGGGCAGCAAAGGAAAAATAACGAAAACGATCCGGAACATTTTCATCATCTTTCTTATCAGCGGGTTCTGGCATGGAGCAAACTGGACATTCCTTGTGTGGGGATTTTTGAATGCGCTCTATTTCATGCCGTTACTAATTCTCGGAAAAAACAGGGAAAACCTTAACCTAGTGGCAGAGGGAAGACTGCTCCCCAGTGGAAAAGAAGTTCTGCAAATTGTAAGCACTTTTCTTCTTACGGTGATAGCCTGGATATTTTTTCGGGCGGACAATGTTGGAATAGCGTATCAGTATTTATTGGAGATTTTCTCCAGCTCTCTATTTTCTGTGCCTCAAATTCTACCGAAAAAATTTATCGCGATTTTATTTCTATTCTATTCTGTGGAATGGATCCAACGCGACAAGCAACATCCTTTGGAATTTGAAAACTTAAGAATTCCCAGGTTTGTCAGATGGGCAATCTATTATATTATTATAGGAATGCTGTATTTTTACAGCGGCGATCCACAAGTCTTCATCTATTTTCAATTCTAGAAGGCATGAAAAAATTAATTTTGAAAACGTTCTATTTCGCACTTCCCCTGATCTTTCTTTTGACTCCCGCTTGCTATGTACTATTCTCCTCAAAAGAAAATTTCTATAACATAGATAAGGCCATCCGTAATTTTGAAAATCAAAAGTATTTAATTGGATACCTCTATAACGAAAGCAATTTCAGATACATAAAATATAAGACCCTGTCGGAAAAGAAAGCTACGGTGGTAGCGTTAGGTAATTCCAGGGTACTTCCCTTTCGCAAGGAAATGTTTGAGGCCGAATTTTACAATGCCGGCTTTGCTGTCGAGAATGTTCAGGATTTTCAGGCTTTCCTATCCTGCCTTCCCGAAAAAAATCTGCCAGACTATCTCATCCTGGGGCTTGATCCATGGATGTTTAATGATGCGTGGAATGATCTAACACCAAAACCTAAATCTCGCTGGACAAAAAATATGCCGTTTAAACCCGGTGAAGGTATAAAAAAAGCCAAAGATCTGTACCGTGATCTGATCAATGGTCAAATGAGGTTAAGTAAACAAACTAAGACCTACTCCAATAGTATTGAAGCCATCGGACTAAACGCCGTGATTCACTCAACAGGTTTCAGAAATGATGGAAGCGGCTATTATGGTGAATTGGTGCAAAAGCTAATTCAGAAGGATACTTCAATAAGTGATTATAACTACAGGGAGATATTTAGCAGAATCAGGAATGGTAATCATAGGTTTCAATATGGAGTTCAGGTTTCTGAGAAAGCATTGCTCATTCTAGATCAATTACTATTATTTTGCAAATCCAAAGGAATCCATGTTATAGGATTTAACCCTCCTTACGCTGATGCAGTATACGCAAGAATGAAAGACAGCGGCAAGTATGAATATGTTGAGAAACTATACCCAGCCTTGAAGCCTATTTTTGGCAGGTATGATTTTGAAATCTATACCTATGCCACTGTTTCAGCGTGCGGCTCAAATGACCTCGAAACAACAGACGGCTTTCATGGCGGAGAAATTACTTATCTCAGGATAATAATCGATATGCTAAAAAATAAGTCCCTATTAAATAAAATCAGCAACCTGGAAAAACGTGAAAAAGACTTAAGCGTGGCCGTCAACAATTATGTTGTCTATCCCTACTAAAAAGTGGTGACAATGTTCTTTTTAATTTTCCATTGCCAGTCTACCCTTTTTGCTCCCGGATTATTTATGCAACCGACTCAGGTATTTCCTCTACCTCTACTCCAACTATATATTTATGAAAACAAGAGGGCACAGTTTAGCCAAATGAACTAACAGGGAAGTTGTTGAAAGGGCTTTTCTAAAATTGCTTGCGCATCTTCTTTTTTATCAAGTAAAAACTTAAATAATAAATCAAAAGTGGTAAAAGGATAAATTGTAAAACAGGAGAAAGACCGGCGCCAACAAATGGAATGATTGGCATGGATTCATCATAAGCCCAGTTGCCTTCTGATGTATGCCTGATTTCTGCAAGTACAGCCCCAATTCCTCCAACGATCATTAAAAAAAATCCACTTTTAAATGATAAATCCGCGATCCAAAAAGGATCTTTATATATAAGTGCAAAAATAAAATAGAGTAGAAGAACCATGACGGCATCAGCAACTGAAGCGAGTGCGCAGAAAGAGATCATCTTTGTCTCAAATGTATAATCTTTATATAAGGGGCCATGCAATAATTCCCATGCGAGATTCATTATAAATACCAACGTAAATGCAGTTAATATGAATTTTTTAAAGATGAGCCTGCTAGCTGCTTTTTTAAGAAACCGCACATACAATATGATAACAATTGCCAATGCAATAACCGGCATTACAAAAATACTTGGCTGTAAATCATCCATCCATTTAACAAGTAAGACTAATACAGCGCACAAAATCATATTTTACTTTTCGTTAACGATATCCGATGTGGATAATTTCAAAAGGTATTTACTGCAAGAATAGATAGTTTAGGGTGGTGAAGCTTTTCAGGATCGTTTCCGGAAGCTTCCCCTTTTCCCTTAAATCCAAGCAAAAAAAGGTATTTTCAAGCCGATTCCATGTATTTTGTAAATGATTACTAATAAAGTGTAAATCTAAATAGAGTAATTTCCGTTACTTTTGAATTACCAATGAAGCAATATCGCTCCATACTATCTGCAACGCTCGCCTTTCTGGTGCTGTTTTCGAGCAGCAGTTTTATGGTGGGCGTTCACTTATGTGGCGGGCAGATGCAGAATATAGCTTTATTTACTAAAGCTGATGGCTGCGAAATGGAGAAAAGAATGCCTCCCTGCCGCAAGCACGAATCCAAACCATGCTGTGAGGATGAAACCATTGTCCATAAGGGCGAGGACTTCAAGGTTTCGATGACAGACATTACCGTCTCAGCGGTCCCTGTATTGGACACGGAGTTACCTCCGGTTTTTATTTCAGAAGTGATACCTACTGCTCCGATTACCCGTACTCCATTCTACAACTACGATCCGCCCTTACGAGCGGCGGACCTTACCGTTTCATTCCAGGTTTTCCTCATTTGATTTTTCTTTTCTCTTAGAAGAGTGTTCGCTCTTCCGGTAATCGCTTTATCTTAGCGAATACGTCTTTTCTCTTTTTTCATTTTTTTAATAAGTCATGATTGAAAGTTTAATTTCATTCTCATTACGCAACCGCTTTCTGGTCCTGCTGGTTGCTGCAGGATTGTCCACTTGGGGTTTCTACTCTGTAAAGGTGAATAAGATCGATGCCATACCAGACCTCTCTGAAAACCAGGTGATCGTCTTCACCGAATGGATGGGCAGAAGCCCACAGATCATGGAAGATCAGGTTACCTATCCGTTGGTAACAAACCTGCAAGGATTGCCGCAGGTAAAGTATGTACGAGGAGCCTCCATGTTCGGAATGAGTTTCGTGTACGTAATCTTCCATGATGATGCAGATATATACTGGGCGCGTGAACGGGTACTGGAAAGACTCAACTACGCTACCCGCCTGTTACCAGAAGGAGTTACACCCACGCTTGGACCAGACGGAACCGGTGTCGGACATATATTATGGTATACATTGGAAGCCCCGGGAATGGATCTCGGTGAACAACGTGCCCTTCAGGACTGGTATGTCAAGTTTGCGCTTCAAAATTCTCCGGGTGTCAGTGAGATCGCTTCCTTCGGGGGATTTCAGAAACAATATCAGGTTACACTCAATCCGAACAAACTAAACTATTACGGACTGTCCACGCAGGAAGTGATTCAATCTGTTCGCGCTAATAACAATGAAGCCGGTGGAAGAAAGTTTGAAATGAACGACATCGGTTACATCATTAAAACAACCGGCTACTTAAAATCCATTGAAGAGATTGAGAACATACCTGTAAAGACAGTGAATGCAACATCGGTCACCATACGTGATGTGGCCTCCGTGCAGATGACCGGTGAAACACGGCTTGGTATTTTTGATTTCGATGGTGAAGGTGAAGCGGTCGGCGGAATCGTGGTCATGCGTTACGGAGAAAATGCCGATGAAGTAATAACCGGTGTCAAGAAGAAGATGGAGGAAGTGGCGAAAGGATTTCCGGAGGGCGTTAAGTTTAATATCATTTATGATCGCAGTGAGCTCATCCAGGAATCAATATCATCCATTAAGACCACGCTCATGGAAGAAATGATCGTTGTGTCGTTGGTGGTAATCATCTTTCTCTTTCACTGGAGAAGTGCCGCCAGTATCATCATCCAGATACCCATTACCCTTGCCACTGCTTTCATTCTTTTAAATACGTTCGGCATCACCTCCAATATCATGTCGCTTACCGGTATTGCACTGGCCATTGGCGTGATCGTGGACAATGGAATTATCATGGCCGAAAATTCTTATAAAAATTTATCAACCCGTTTTGCGGAGTTAAACCCCGAACCAGAAAAATAAGGTTATGGTTAAAAAACTATTTTCAAGAAACTATAACAAGATCGAGGAGTCTGAGCGACTGGAGATCATTGAGAAATCATCCAAGCAGGTTTCGCGCGGTGTATTCTACTCCACGATTATTATCATCACTTCGTTCCTGCCCGTGTTTATGCTAACAGGGCAGGAAGGAAAACTCTTTCATCCGCTGGCGTACACAAAAACATTCATCATGCTGGTGGATGCTATCCTTGTCGTGACGCTTGCCCCCGTGATCATTTCCTTTTTCATGAAAGGGAGATTTACAAGTGAAAATAAGAATCCGATCAATCGCTTCCTCGAAAGAATCTATGAGCCTGTCGTCCGGGCTTGTATGAAATGGAGGAGGACAACCATCGGTGCCAATATTCTTGCCCTTGCTATCAGTGTTCCTTTACTCTTGAGCTTGGGAAGTGAATTCATGCCTCCATTGGACGAGCAATCCATACTGTTCATGCCGGTCACCTTACCAGATGTTTCAAATGAAGAAGCCAAGCGCATTCTGCAAGTTCAGGATAAGATCATCAAATCAATTCCAGAAGTAGACAAGGTATTGGGTAAAGCTGGTCGGGCGAGTACAGCAACAGACAATTCCCCGATCAGTATGATCGAGACGATCATTATGCTGAAGCCTAAATCGGAATGGCGTGAAGGATTAACCAAGAAAGACATCGTTAATGAACTGGACGCCAAAATGCAGATTCCCGGAGTAGTAAACGGCTGGACACAGCCTATCATCAACCGCATCAACATGCTTGCCACTGGTATCCGTACCGATGTAGGTGTAAAAGTTTACGGTCAGCATCTGGATAGTATTTATCTACTATCAGAGAAAGTTAAGACAGCACTGGCCGGAATTAAAGGTGTGAAAGACCTTTATGTTGATCCCATCACCGGAGGAAAGTACTTAATCATTACCATCAATCGACAGGAACTTGGCCGTTATGGCCTTTCGGTAAACGATGTAAATACGATTGTGGAGTCTGCCATAGGAGGATCACCGATTGGTCAGACCATTGAAGGCAGGCAACGCTTTACGATCAGTGTCAGGCTGGCGCAAGACTATCGCAATAGCATCGAGCAGTTAAAAAGAATACCAATTAAAACTTCATCGCTCGGTACAATCCCCTTGTCTTCTGTGGTTGACATCAAATTTGAAGATGGACCCCCCATGATCACTTCGGAAAATGCCATGCTTCGCGGTGCCGTGTTGTTTAACGTTCGAGATCGCGATCTGGGAAGCACCGTGAAAGAAGCAATTGAAAAACTCAATGAACAAATGGGAGTATTACCCAACGGTTACTACCTGGAGTGGAGCGGACAATATGAAAACCTCATTCGCGGAAAGCAGACATTGATGGTGATTCTGCCGGTCGTGATGCTCATTATTTTCATTTCATTGTATCTCGCATTTAAGTCAATCCGGGAAGCCTTCTTTAGTCTGATCACTGTTCCGTTCGCATTGATCGGTGGTGCCTACATGGTTTACTTCTATGGTGTTAATCTATCGGTAGCAGTGGCCGTTGGTTTTATTGCCTTGTTCGGTATAGCAGTAGAAACCGGTGTGGTGATGGTGATTTACCTCAACGATGCCATGCAGCAATTGGTGAAACTCAGAGGCAACAGCAGTGAAACCATTTCGAAAGAAGAACTCAGAGAATTTGTTATTGCCGGTGCCGCGAAACGCCTTCGTCCAAAGTTGATGACAGTTTGCGTAGCGTTGTTCGGTCTTGTGCCAGTCTTGTGGTCAACAGGTGTAGGCAGTGACGTGATGCTGCCTATTGTGCTACCCATGATTGGTGGTGTGCTCACATCATCCACCCACATTCTGCTGGTAACTCCGCTCATCTTCCTGATGACGAAAGAATATGAACTAAGAAAATTCGGAAAAATGGAAGTATATGAAATCAAGCATTAAGATCATTCTATTGACTACAGGTTTCTGTCTTGGTTTTATGATCTGGAGTAATGCCCAGGTGATAAGCCTCGACAGTGTGCTGCACCTCATTGATAAGCAAAACCCGATGCTCCAGGAGTATGACAGCAAAGTGAAAGCCCTGAACACGTACACCGAAGGTGCCAGGAGCTGGATGGCTCCCATGGTAGGTGCAGGAACGTTCATGACTCCTTACCCTGGTCAGATGCTGATGGATGAGCGGGACAAAGGTTCAGTGATGTTTTCTGTTGAGCAGAACATACCCAATCCCGCCAAGCTGAATGCAAACAAAAAATACTTTGCCTCCCGCGCCTCGGTAGAAGAACAAGGGAGGTCGTATCAGTTTAATGCCTTGCGCGCAGAAGCCAAAACATTTTACTATCAATGGCTGGTAGCGGAGGAGAAATTAAAAGTGCTGCACGAAAATGAGCGCATTATTGACCTGATGTTAAAGCTGGCACGGCTGCGTTACCCTTACAACCAGGGAAGCCTCGGAAATATTTACAAGGTGGAGGGAAGGCTCAGTGAAGTACAGAACATGATCCTGATGACGCAGGGCGACATCGATGAAAGTCAATTTCGTCTGAAGACCCTCATGAATTTACCTCCGGATGCAACGATCATGGTAGACACAACCACTCGTGTTCGTCACGAGGCCAGCCAGGTCGTGTACGATACAGCGGCTTTAAGTGCGCAGCGAAGTGATGTAAAACAGATTGATAAAACCATCCAGGTCATGCAATTGAATCAACAGCTTCAGCGCTTCCAGGCAAAACCGGATTTCAAAATCAGGTTCGACCACATGCAGCCGCTGGGCAACATGCCAACACAATTCACTGCGATGGCAATGGTATCCATACCCATTGCACCCTGGTCTTCGAAAATGTATAAGTCAGAAGTAAAAGGCATGCAATATGATATTGAAGCGATGAAGAAAGGACGCGAAGCCTTGCTGATCGAAACACGGGGAATGCTGGCCGGAATGGCAGCAAAACTTAACAGGATGCAACAGCAATTAGTAAACTATAATACTAAAATCATTCCTGCACTCCGGAAGAACTATCAGACGATGATGCTGGGATACGAAGAAAATCGCGAGCAGTTACCCATTGTCATTGACGGATGGGAAGCCCTTAACATGGCGCAAATGGAATACCTCAATAAACTGGAAGAATACAATACCATGATCGTGAGCTATGAAAAAGAACTGGAAAAATAATCTCATCATCACAGTCGTGCTTCTTTCCCTGCTGGTGTTGGGAGCATGTAACAAGAGCAACGAACACGCGGGGCATGCAGATACCTATACCTGTTCCATGCATCCTAACGTAGTCTCGGACAAACCTGGAACCTGCCCGGTTTGTGGAATGGAACTGGTTCGAAAAGCAAGGGCCAGTGAAGGAGTTAAGATTACGGAAGACCTTGCCCGGCTTATTAAATCTCCGAACGAAGTTGTCGTGGCTTCTGTCAAAACCACTAAAGGTGAGTTCAAGTCAATGCCGGTTTCGGTAGAGGCACAAGGTATCGTGACATACGATACACGGACCATCTATACCATACCGGCAAGAATTGGCGGACGATTGGAAAGGGTATTTCTGAAATACACATTTCAAACGGTTCGAAAAGGACAAAAAGTTGCAGAGATATATAGTCCTGAGCTGCTCACCTCGCAGCGTGAACTTTTGTACCTGGTTGAAAATGATCCGGGTAACACCGACCTTATCGAATCTGCAAAAAACAAGTTGTTTTTGCTTGGTGCTACGCAAAATCAGGTAGCGGATATGATCAAGCGTAAAGATGTAGCATCTACCTTCTCTATTTATAGTCCTTATGATGGATACGTGGTCAGAGAAGATCAGCAGGCCCCGGCCGTCTCAACGTCCTCATCGTCTTCCGCAATGGGTGGAGGGATGGGAAGTTCATCAACAGGCGCTTCATCAACACCCGCGGTCAAGCCTATGAATGCTTCATCGTCTGAATTGATACGCGAAGGGAATTATGTTTCTTCAGGCCAGACACTTTTTAAAGTAGTCAACACTTCTGCGTTGCGTGTTGAACTTGACTTGCCGGTGGCGCAGGCAGGCAGGGTAAAGCTGAATGATGAAGTTGACCTGGACCTCGGCAATAAAAAAATAGTAAAAGGAAAAGTTGATTTCGTCCAGCCCTTCTTTACGGAAGGCGAAGAATTTGTAAAGGTAAGGTTGTATGTAAAAAACAGCGGGGAACTTCAGATCGGTCAGCTTGTTCGGGCAACCATCCGGTTGAAACCGCTAGAGGCATTGTGGGTTCCGCGCGAAGCAGTACTCGACCTGGGACTGGAGAAAATTGTTTTTGTAAAAGAACGCGAAGTATTCAAGCCTAAGAATGTAAAAGCAGGGGTACGCACAGATGGATGGGTGGAAGTCACGCAGGGCCTTTCCTCATCCGATGAGATTGCGGCCAATGCCCAATACCTGATGGACAGTGAAAGTTTTATTAAAGTGAAATAGTATGAAAAAATCATTCATCTATATAAGTATGATCAGCGTGGTGCTCATGGCTTGTTCCACCAAACAAAAGGAGGATGAGCACGGCGGGCACAGTCAAAAACAAGAAGCAGAGGCGGCCAAGTACACGTGTCCCATGCACCCACAGGTGATCCAGGATAAACCCGGCACTTGCCCCATATGCGGTATGGACCTGGTGAAGGTTACCACATCGCAAGGCGAAGCCAATGACCTGATGCTGAGTGATAGCCAGGTGAAGCTTGCTAACATCACCACTCAAAAAGTATCTGTCAAACCTGTCGGACAAACGCTGGTGGTCAATGCCCGGCTTGCCGAAAACGAAGACCTGACCGAAGTGATCAGCAGTCGTTCTGCTGGAAGAATTGAAAAATTGTTTGTTAAGGAAACGGGTCGTGTTGTTCGCTCCGGTGAGCCGTTGTATGAACTTTACAGCGAAACGCTGCTGACATTACAGCGTGAGTATCTGCTTGCCAAAGAGCAATACGAAACACTTGGAAAAGATGAGCCCCGTTACGAATCATTTCTCAAGGCATCCGAACGCAAACTTCTGTTATATGGACTCACGAAAAAGCAGGTAGAGACCCTGGCACAATCAAAGGTCATTCAGCAACGCATCACTTTTCTTGCTCCCGCTGGAGGAATCGCATCAGAAATTAAAGTAAGCGAAGGTCAGTACATTGAAGAAGGCGCGTTACTTTATCGTATTGAAAACATCAGCCGCTTGTGGCTCGAAGCAGAGTTATATCCCAACGAATCGGCATTGGTGAAATCAGGCGATAAACTCACCGTCCGTGTAAACGGATTTGAGTCCACACCGCTGGAAGCCAAAGTAATTTTTCTGAGTCCGGAATACAGCGCTAATTCACAGATCACCGTGATGCGTGCTGCCATTGAAAACCCCGAGATGAAGTACAAACCTGGAATGCAGGCACAAGTGCTCTTCAGTCATTCAGTAAGAAAGACGCTGGCCATTCCAACAGATGCTGTGATCCGCGATGGGAAAGGAACACATGTATATGTTGAATCCGACAGCAATACATTTCAACCCAGGATGGTCAAGACAGGCTTCGAAGATTTTGATTTGGTAGAGATCACAGAAGGATTGAAGGAGAATGAAATAGTGGTGGTGAGCGGTGCCTACCTGCTTTATAGCGAATTTATATTGAAGAAGGGAACAGACCCGATGGCCGGGCACAATCATTAACAGTCAAACCAGTATAACATAAACTTTAAAAGAATTAACCCATGAAAACAAAATCAATTTTATTCCCGATGCTTTTTGCGGCAACGGCCTTTGCACTATTCAGCAACTGTAGCGGAAATAAAAAAGAAGAATCTCATGCGCATGAAGCTCATGAACAAAGTGATAGCACTACGGCTGCTTCTGCGTCTTCAACGACAGCCGAAGCCAGCAAGCCACAGTTTGCAGTAGATCCGTCTTTTCAGCAACAACTGTCTGGAGTCTTTGATGCTTATATAGCACTAAAAGATGCATTTGTTTCTTCAGATGCCAGCAAAGTAAAAGCAGAAACTGCTTCTACGAAGCAATCGCTTGCTAAAGCCGATATGAAACTTCTTTCAGGGGCAGCACACAATGACTGGATGAATTACCTCGGAAGCATGAAGGCATCACTCAAAGAAATAGAGACCTCGACGGATATTGAGGCACAGCGTAAGGCGTTCAGTTCGCTCTCTGAAAACCTATACAAGAGTATAAAAGCGTATGGATTGGGAGGCACAACGGCATACTATGAATTTTGCCCGATGGCATTCAACGATCAGGGAGCATTCTGGTTGAGCAAGGAAGAAAAAATTCGTAACCCTTATTTCGGTGATAAGATGCTTACGTGTGGTGAAGTGAAAGATAAACTTCAATAGATAATTGAATTAATGAAGCGCAGGGAATTTATTAAATCAGCAGGCATTTCAACACTGACCGCGATGGTGGGTTCATCCGTATTTTTGAACGCCTGCCATACGGAAGAAGATATGATCGGGGAGCCCAACTGGATCGTAGAAGGTGGCTTTGACAGGCCTTTAATAATTCCGCCAAAAGCAGGCGGTAATGTTCAACTTGTATCACAAAGCATTTCCGGTGAAATGCTCAATGGTAAGATGACTTCGTTACTGTCCTACCGGGATGGATTATTAGGGCCGGTCATAAAAGTTATTAAGGGCGAGACGGTAGATGTGCGGCTCCAAAACAATCTTTCAGAAGAAACTAATATTCACTGGCACGGATTGGTCCTTCCGGAAAATATGGATGGACATCCGAAGGATGTATTCGCTTCCGCCGGTTCATACAATTATATATTCCCCGTTCAGCAACGGGCAGGTACGTACTGGTATCATCCGCACCCACATGGTGCTACCGCCAGGCAAGTGTTTATGGGACTTGCCGGGATGTTTATTGTCAACGACAGTGAAGAAGCTGCTCTTAATCTTCCTTCAGGCGATGCTGAAATTCCTGTGATCATTCAGGACAAACGTTTTGCGGGGGTATCGCTTGATTATTCTCCAACGGATGATGAGATCATGACTGGATACCTGGGAGAGCAAATTCTGGTCAATGGTATTTTTTCTCCCTATGCCAGTGTAAGTCAAGACTGGCACAGACTGCGTCTGCTCAACGGTTCAACAGCACGTGTTTATAACCTGGCACTCTCCAATGGCATGTCATTTCATGTCATCGGCTCGGATGGTGGATTACTGGCAACGCCAGAAACTGTAACAAGCATCATGCTGGCACCAGGAGAACGGGCTGATTTGCTTGTTGATTTTTCTTCGCTTGCTATAGGACAGGAAATGTTTCTCGTAAGCAACAAGTTCAATAAGTATAATCTTCAGGGAAGACAGGCCTTCAGCATCATGAAGTTTAAAGTGGAACGTAATGCCTCCGGTAGTTTCACATTACCGGCAACACTGTCAACTATTACAACCATCCCCTCTTCATCATCAGTAAAGACACGCATGTTTGATATAGCGGCCACGATTGGCGGAGAAGGTGGGCACGGGGGCAAGGGGCGTCACTCCATCAATGGGAAAATATTTGACATGGAACGGATTGATGAAACTGTGCAAGCCGGTACAACGGAGATATGGGAGTTTGATAATATGATGGGCGATGAGATTCACCCTATGCATATTCACGGGGTACAGTTTCAGGTAATGGAACGCATGGGTGGACGACATGAATTAATCGCAACAGAGAAAGGCTGGAAAGATACCATCCTGCTCATGCCCGGAGAGAAAGTAAGATTGATTATGACATTCCCGGATTATACCGGAGTGTTTGTCCTGCATTGTCACAACCTGGAACATGAGGATGATGGCATGATGCTGAATTATAAAATCGTATAACAACACTTTAAATCGAATAAGTATGAAAACTAAAATGATGATGCTTTGCCTGGTTCTAGGTAGCTGGGGAGCTTTGGCGCAAAAGGATGACAAAAAAATGGATCAGGATATGGCCATGTTCAAGGATACCAAACTTGGAACGGCCTATGAACACTACCTCCATGTAAAAGATGCGCTTGTAGCCTCTAAAAGTGATGAAGCAAAAAAAGGAGCAGGTGAATTACAGAAAGCACTGAAAGATGTCAGCGGATCAGCGGCTGCTGGCGAAGCTGCTTCGAAGATCGCAGCTACCTCCGATTTGAAAACGCAACGCAAAGCGTTTAGTGCGTTAAGCAATGAGATGGCTACACTGGTTAAAGACGGAAAACTGTCTATGGGTATGCTGTATCTAGAATATTGTCCTATGGCGAATGGAAATACCGGAGCGTATTGGCTTTCCAATGAAAAAGAAATCAAGAATCCTTACTTCGGTGATATGATGCTAAAGTGTGGTTCAGTAAAGGAAACCATCCAATAAGACAAATGCGTTATGCATAGCCTAATGCCACAAGCAAATAGTTAATCTTAGACCAAAATAAATCAAAATGAAAAAAATATCGATCATCTTTTCAATAGCGACCCTATTCTTGTTTGCGGCTACATCTTGTCAACCGTCAAAAAACAATGAAGAACATGAACATGAGCATTCCATGTCTGAAGGCGACTCCACAAAAATAGCTTACACCTGTTCCATGCATCCCGAAGTGATAAGTGATGAACCGGGCAAATGTTCAAAATGTGGAATGGAATTAGTGAAAATTGAAAATACGGATGAAGGAAAAGAGCCTGAGCATATGGATAGCTTAGAACATAAATAATTCTTTAAATGAAGCCGCGATGAGAACAAGTTCCATTGCGGATACTTCCTATTCGTTTCATTACCCTAAACAGAGTTGAAAAGCTCATTCATTTAAATATTGATTATGTATCCAATGAGAATACCCGTATTGCAATGGATCATTCTGGCAAGCATCTTAGGATGTAGTGGAAAATCCGGAAACCAGGCACAACAGGGAGAGAGCAGCATTTTATCCAAGATCAGGTTGAAAGACCTTAAGGGCAATCCCATTGATTTAAATCAATACCAGGGCAAAGTAGTCTTCATCAATTTCTGGGCCACCTGGTGCGGCCCTTGTATAAAAGAGATGCCGTCTATTGAAAGAGCTAAAAGCATTTTGAAGAATAAAGAAATTGAATTCCTGATCGCCTCCAACGAGTCGGTCGAGCAAATTCAAAGCTTCAGGGAAAAACGGAATCTGGATCTCCATTACGTGCAACTTCAAAACCTGGAAGAACTCAACATTCAGGCATTGCCCACCACGTTCATCATTAGTCCCGATGGCAAGTTGGTCTTCTTCGAGACAGGCTATCGGGAGTGGGACGAAGCAGGAAATATTGAACTACTAACCAAAATCATAAATAGCAATGAATAGATACCCGATCATCCTTTTGTCGCTGCTGTTGGCTACCGGATGTAATGTTAAGAAGACCACGGAAAAGGCAACCATCACTGCTATGGATTCTCCTGCAAAGACCCCTAGTGGCGAACCGTATTTATTTACGGATGAAAAAGGAATGGTTTACCTGTCATGGATCGAAAAGGTTGAAAGTAAAAATGAGTTTAAGTTTTCAACCTTAACCGGAAGTGAATGGTCTGAACCTGCTCTTATTGATTCCGGCCAAAATTGGTTTGTGAATTGGGCCGACTATCCGATGATAGCAACCAATGGAAATGAGTTCATTGCGCACTATCTGGAAAAAAGCGGAGACGGCACGTACGCCTACGACGTGAAAGTGACTTCTTCCCTTGATCAGGGTAAAACATGGAAAGCATCAAGCACACTTCATGATGATGGCAAAGAAGCCGAGCATGGTTTTGTATCCATGATTCATTATAAAGAGAACTTTTTCATTGCCTGGCTTGATGGAAGAAATACTGTGATGGATGGAATGGAAAACCATGAAGGGCATCATGGGCAAATGAGTTTGCGCGCTGCCATCGTAGACAAGGAAGGTAAAAAAACAAATGAATGGGAACTGGACAACCGTACCTGCGAATGTTGCCAGACGAGTGCAGCCATAACAGAGATTGGTCCCGTGGTAGTGTATCGCGACCGTTCTGAAGATGAAATTCGCGATATGTCAATTGTCAGGCTGGTGAACAACGAATGGACAAAACCTAAAGCTATCTATAATGATAATTGGAAAATAGCGGGCTGTCCTGTTAACGGACCGCGTGTTGCAGCCAAAGGGAATTTTATGGCCATAGCATGGTATACTGTGCCGGATGGCAAGTCGAAAGTAAACGTAATTTTTTCCCACAATGGCGGAGTATCATTTGGTGAACCCATTCAGGTGGATGAAGGAAGCGCTATCGGCAGAGTGGATGTTGTCATGCTGGACGATGCGACGGTTGTGACCAGTTGGATGGAAGGTACCACCGTCAAAGCGGCAAAAGTGCATGCGGATGGAACAAAGGAGTCTCCTATAACTATAGCGTCATCATCGGAGTCAAGGTCAAGTGGTTTTCCCCAGATGACGAAATACAATAATCAGGTACTCTTTGCGTGGACGGATGATAAAGAGAAAACAATAAAAGTTGCCCGTGTTACATTTTAGATTACTAAACAGAATTTTATGAGAATACAGATTGCCCTTTTTTTATCATTGATCTCAACGCTTTTGTTCGCGCAGCATGAACAACATAGTCAGGCAAGTCAGGCCGACACGCTCAAAAAAAGTATTCCAAAAGAAGTTCATGCCCAGATTGGTGATGCGCACATGATGATCCATTATCACGCACCGGCCGTTCGTGGCCGGATGATCTGGGGAGGTCTCGTTCCCTATGGTGAAGTTTGGGTAACAGGTGCCCACTCCGCTACATCCTGGGAATTCAATAAGGATATTGTTTTAAACAATACCATTATTCCGGCCGGTAAGTATGCCATTTTCACCATTCCTGGCAAAGAGAAATGGACAATCATCATCAATAAGAATTGGGATCAGCATTTAACCGATGAATATGATGCAAAAGATGACCTGGTCCGGGTGGAAGTATTTCCCGAACGGTTAGCAAATACTCAAGAAAGGGTAAAGTATTCAATTGTAGCCAATGGGAGCACCAAAGGCTCGGTAACAATTAGCTGGGAGAAAATAAGAGTGTCTTTACCCGTTGAATTAAAATAACGATGAGGAATACTGCTTCAAGATTAAAAATCAGAACGAAGTACCACATGGTCCTTTTCATCACTACGCTTGTGACTTTATGTGCGTTCTATAAATTAGTTCCAGGTGATGATCCGATGTATTTATGGAGTATGGCCACAGGATATACCAGCATCATTCTCCTGGCAATTACATTACTTATCGGCCCCTTTACTATTTACAAGAAAAAACCTAATCCTGTCTCTTCTGACCTTAGAAGAGATGTTGGCATATGGTGTGGTTTTACAGGTCTGGCCCATGTTGTTTTGGGAATACAGGTTCATATGGGAAACATCTGGTTATACTTCTTTAAGTCGGTTGATGGAGAAGAAAGCTTTAAATTCCGAAATGATCTGTTTGGCTACTCCAATTACGCAGGACTGATAGCAACACTAATACTTCTTGTCTTGCTTTTCCTTTCAAATGATTTGTCGCTCATGTGGCTTAAAGCAAAACGATGGAAGAACTTACAACGATTTAATTATATTTTATTTGTTCTGGTGCTGATGCATGGAATAATGTACCAGATCATAGAAAAGCGTATTCCTTTCATTGTTATTCTATTTTCGATCATCATGCTCGTTGCCATTACCGGGCAGTCTCTGGGATTTTCGATTTCAAAAAAATCTATGAGGTAAATGCTATTTGGCATTCAGAAAATCAGTTGAACCACGTTTATCAATTCATTCCATGATCGAGATAACACCTAAAATGTACTTAACGCCAATTGCCGCCTTAGCAATAGCAGTAATATGTTATGCTTCTGTTTCTAAAAAGACTACGAATAGAATACTTTTTAGAAACTTTATTTTGAGCATAATCCTTCTGGGTTTTCTATTAAATCTTATTTGGGAAATGCTGCATAGTCCGCTTTATCAGGGATACATCAATAATGCACAACATATTTTTATTAGCGTTTTAGCTTCCGTGGCTGACGTCATAATGCTGCTTCTGCTATATTTTGTTTTTGTGTATGTATTTAAGAATCCTTATTGGGTACACAAATTGTCAATTCAACGCATTTTTCTGCTCATTCTTGTTGGAGGAACAGGAGCTACCCTATCAGAGTTCCTGCATGTATCCGCCGGAGATTGGGTATACGCTGTAAAAATGCCGCTTATTCCTTTTGTTAATGCGGGACTTTCCCCGGTTTTACAATTCGCCATTTTACCTATTTCAGTTTATTGGTTGAGTTTTTACTTGTTAAAAACGAGGGACGGACGTAATACGATTTCTTAAACGCGTTCAATTAAATAGCCTAAATATGGACCCTTCAGTGCCTCAACATAATCAGTTTACCTGCCCGATGCATTCACAGGTCGTGAAAGATGAGCCAGGAAAATGCCCGATATGTGGTATGGACTTAGTGCCGCTTGGAAAAACAAAAGCGCATCCTTCTGATTCAAATTCCATGCCTGCGCATGAAGGTCAAGGCCATCACGATCATGTTGCGATGAAGACTGACCAGCCTGCTATGCGAGAGCACCAACAGCATGGTAATCATGGTAGCCATACACATCACGAGGGTATGATCGATGACTATAAAAAGCGCTTCTATATTGTTCTCGCATTGACTGTTCCGGTTATGGCCTTATCCCCCATGATCCAACAATGGCTTAAGCTGAACTGGTCATTCACAGGGTCATCCTATTTGCTCATGCTGCTGTCTTCTGTGGTTTACTTCTATGGAGGATGGCCGTTCCTTGTTGGATTAAAAGATGAAGTAAAGGCCAAATCGCTCGGTATGATGACGCTCGTTGCCGTGGCGATTACGGTGGCGTATGTGTATAGCGTTGCCATCGTGTTAGGTCTTGAAGGAATGGATTTCTTCTGGGAATTGGCAACGCTAATCCTGATTATGTTATTGGGACATTGGATTGAAATGAAATCCATCATGAGTGCTTCCCGTGAACTGGAATTGCTTGTGCAGTTGATGCCATCGTATGCCCATCTGGTAGAGGGTGACCATATTACGGATGTAAAGACAGAAACACTGAAAGCCGGAGATATTACCCTGATCAAGCCAGGTGAAAAAATAGCGGCTGATGGAATAATCACAGAAGGCAGTAGCTACTTGAATGAATCGATGCTCACGGGTGAATCTAAACCGGTTGAGAAAACAAAAGGAGAAAAAGTAATAGCAGGTTCCATCAATGGAAATGGGTCGCTCAAAGTTGAAGTATCTCACGGAAGTAAAGACTCCTATCTGGCACAAGTAATCAAACTTGTTCAGGATGCTCAGGATAGTAAATCAAAAACTCAATTACTGGCCGATCAGGCCGCGCGTTGGTTAACGATCATAGCCCTGGCTTCAGGAGCATTGACTTTTATTGTATGGATAATAGTGGGCAAAGAACTGGCATTCGCGATGGAGCGAATGGTAACCGTAATTGTGATTTGCTGCCCTCATGCGTTAGGGCTTGCTGTTCCCTTAGTGATAGCAAGGTCAACGGCCATTTCAGCACAAAGCGGATTATTGATTAAGAACCGGACGGCGTTTGAGGACTCCCGGAAGATCACAACATTAGTTTTTGATAAGACAGGCACGCTGACACTGGGAAAATTTATCGTTGTGCGTTTTGAATCGTTAGTAGAAAAGGATGATCGCAACCAGATACTCGCATGGGCAGCGGCATTGGAACAAAACTCCGAACATCCCATTGCTACAGGTATCATGGAAAAAGCCAAAGAGCTTAAGCTTGTTCTGCCCACCATAAATGACTTCAAGGCCATCACAGGAAAAGGAATTCAGGCAGTGATAGATGGAAAGTCTGTAAAAGTTGTAAGTCCGGGTTTCTTAAAAGAGAACAACCTTCAGTCATCCATTACAACATCGACGCAAGCCGAGACGGTAGTCTATGTTATCATCGATGATAAAGTGGCAGGCTTCATTGCATTGGCTGACGAGATCAGGAAAGAATCTCCTGAAGCGATCAGGACGCTCCAGGCACACGGAATCAAAACTTTATTACTCACGGGAGATAACAAAGAAGTGGCCAAACAAGTCAGTGAAGCACTGGGCATGGATGGTTTTATGGCCGAGGTGCTTCCGCATCAAAAGCTTGAAAAAATAAAAGAACTTCAAAGCAGGGGAGAGTTTGTAGCCATGACTGGGGACGGTGTAAATGATGCTCCTGCACTAGCGCAAGCAAACATTGGCATTGCTGTTGGATCCGGTTCAGACATAGCCGCTGAAACCGCAGGTATTGTACTGGTTAATAGTAATCCTAAAGATGTCGTGAATCTTATCCTGTTTGGCAAAGCTACTTACCGGAAGATGATGCAGAACCTGGTGTGGGCCACCGGCTATAACATAATAGCGTTACCTCTCGCAGCCGGGGTTCTTTTTAATGCAGGAATCATTCTAAGCCCGGCCATTGGCGCGGTTCTAATGAGTGTAAGCACCATTGTTGTTGCCATTAACGCAAGACTCTTAAAAGTTGAGTAACGACTATAACTATAGGGCAAGGCGAGTGTCATACACATGCTCAAACTCTTTAACCAATTAGCCGTTACGGATAATAACTGATTATGTCCCTACATCAGCTGAGGTTACACCAAAAAATGCGTGTATAGCAAAGCTTTGAAGCAAAAAGACTTTGAGCCATTAATTAATTCTGCGCGGCAAAAACCTTCTTCAACAATTCCGTGGTCCTGGCTCCCGGGTTGGCGCGGATATTTTTTTCTTCTTTTGCAATCATAACAAAAAGTCCTTGAATAGCTTTTTCGGTTGCGTAGTCGTCCAGATTGGGATTAACTTTTTGAACCAGTGGAATTTTGTTGTATGAATTGACAAGGTCACTGTAGTATTTTGTGGCATTTACTTTATTCAACGAGTTCTGAATAACTGGTTTGAATTTATCTTTGAGCAGGGGAGAGGTGGTGCGGCTTAGATACTGCGTAGCCGCATCTTGCTCGCCTTTTAGTATTGCCCAGGCATCCTGAATCGTCATTTGTTTTATGGCCGATACAAAAATAGGCTTGGCTTCTTTGGCAGCATCTTCGGCTCCGCGGTTGAGGGACTCGACAAATTTGTCAACTTCACTTCCTAAGCCAATTTGACGAAGTCTGGTCTCCACTTGTTTTACTTCAGGCGGAAATGGAATTTTGATTTCCGGATTTTTGAAGTAACCATCCAGCTGTGATACCAGATCAGATCCTTTTGAAACGCCATTGGTCAGCGCCTCTTTTAATCCTTCGCCGATCTCTTCGGTGGTCAACGATTCCCCACTAAGTGTTTTTTTTAATTTATTCAGGTTAAGCTGTGCCACGGCACCTTCACTCAGCAATATCAATGTGGCTAGAAAAATAAGTTGTCGCATGTATTATGTTCGTTATTTGATTTTGCTTATTATTTAATGGAAGCCAGGAATCTTTGAAAAACTCGTCTATTCTACGGTTAGAGTGGGTGTGGGTGTGAACACCCCTCTTGCTCCCCGCCGCGGCGGGGAGAAGTGTGAGAGCGTGTTGAGGGTGTGCTATTATAAATTTGTCTTTGCGCATGACAATGTTATTCCGCCACACACACTCACTCACGCACGTCCCCCCCGCCACGGTGGGGGGCACGGGGAGTGTCACACCCAAACCCACACATACTTTACACAAAAACTTATTATCTATTATCAAGTGTGTTCTCGCGTTCTAACATAGAAGAGGAGGTCTCTCTTCACAAAGGCTAAAGCAGCGGTTCAATTACTTTCAAAACATTCTCCGCCACAATTTTGTGTCCTTCTACATTAGGATGAATGCCGTCAGCGATGTTTAATTTTTCATCGCCGGCAACACCCTGCAACAGAAACGGAATTAATGTAGCCTTATTTTTCTTCGCTATTTCCGGGAATATCTTCCGGAAACTTGCTGTGTAGTCGGGGCCCATGTTTGGGGGCACAAGCATCCCGGCAATAACGATCTTGGCGTTAGGATATTTTGCGGCTACCTTGTCAATGATGCCTTGAAGGTTCTTTTGCGTTTGGTCAAGCGGCAATCCACGAAGTCCATCATTCGCCCCGAGTTCGAGTACAAAAATGTCAACAGGCTGTTTCAGTATCCAGTCTAATCGATTCAGCCCACCAGCTGATGTTTCTCCACTAAGGCCGGCATTCACCACTTTTATGGCTTTTCCTTTTTGAATCAGTCTTTTTTCAATAAGCGCTGGAAAGGCTTCCTCCGTTGATAATCCATAACCTGCGGTAAGGCTATCGCCATAAAAAAGGATTACTTTCGGGGACGGACTTGTCTGAAATAGTGTCAGGATTGAAATAATTAACAACTTTTTAACGACTATCGACATAAACCCATTTGTCTTTTTATAGAAACTGAAACAATTTTAGCGCAATAACGCTTTACAATCATAATTGATCCAACAAAAATCATGTCAACATTAATTCTTCAGTCGGAAAATCTAACAAAAATATACCGTTCAGCTGGTAAGGAACTCATGGTGCTGGATAAGGTGTCGTTTTCGGTGATGCAGGGAGATTCCTTAGCCATTATTGGTCCATCGGGCAGCGGTAAAACAACATTACTTGGACTTTGTGCCGGGTTAGATACGGCTACTTCTGGAACACTTTCATTAATGGGTTTCAAATTGAGTGCCATGGATGAGGATGATCGTGCTTATTTACGAAATCAATATGTTGGGTTTGTATTTCAAAATTTTCAATTATTATCAACTTTAACAGCACTGGAAAATGTAATGGTTCCATTAGAGCTAAGGGGGGACCGTGATGTAGCTCCCAAAGCCAAGGAACTACTGGAAAGGGTAGGACTTGCTGACAGATCACATCATTATCCTTCACAGTTGTCCGGAGGGGAGCAACAACGTGTAGCCATTGCACGTGCCTTTATCACCAACCCTAAAATACTCTTCGTGGATGAGCCTACCGGAAATTTAGACGAAGAAAATGCAAGTCATATTACGGAGTTACTTTTTGGAATGAACAAAGAGAAGGGGGCAACGCTGGTGCTGGTAACGCATAATCTCGAATTAGCACAGCGTACCCAGCGTATTTTGCGCATGCGCGGTGGAAAGCTGGAAGAAGAGATTCATAAACTGCAACACGCATAGGCTTGCCATCCAATTTCAACGTCAAGTATACATGATAGAATATATCATTAAATTAAAGCGGAAAACAAGACCCATATTTAGGGACCGTTGGGTATGGTTAATGGCGTGGCGTGATGCCCGGCACAATTTCTCCAGGTTGTTACTTTTTACAGCCTCCTTAGTAACGGGTATTGCTGCCGTTGTAGCGCTGGACTCCTTTAGCCATACGATGGAAAATGATATTGACAGCAATGCCAAGGAGCTTATTGGCGCGGATCTGGTGGTCAATGGTGATAAAAAATTCGGAAAGGAACTTTTAACGGCCTTTGATTCAACAAACCTTGCACAGGCTTCGGAGGCGGACATGGCTTCCATGGTGCTGTTCCTTAACACGGGTCAATCCCGTTTAATCCGGTTGGTTGCATTTTCAGGCCCTTTTCCTTTCTACGGAAAAATTGAGACGTTGCCTGTAGATGCTTACGCCAAACTAAAGTCGGGGAGGTATGCCATGATGGACGAAACACTGGCAAGTCAATTTGAAGTAAGTTCTGATGATTCCATACGTGTTGGCAACAGGATTTTTAAAGTAGCCGGCGTTGTCACAAACATTCCAGGGGGCGGTGGGATTATGGCCTCCTTTACTCCGTCCGTTTACATTTCGATGCAAGACCTTGACTCCACAGGGTTAGTCCAGTATGGAAGCCGTGTGAATTATAAGCGATTTTTTAAGACGACCTCGGAGGAAGAAACGGAACAGCTTATTAAAACGCTGGAGCCAATACTCAAACGATTCGGTTACTCCTATGATACCGTGCAGGAAAGGAAGGAAGGACTGGGAGAGGGGTTTCTCTCTACGTATCGATTCTTCTCCTTGCTTGCTTTTGTAGCCTTGATTTTAGGATGTATTGGTGTCGCCAGCTCTGTGCATATTTATGCCCGTGAGAAACGTGATGAAGTGGCTGTATTGCGTTGTGTGGGCTCATCGGGATGGCAAGCTTTTAATATTTTTTTTATCCAGATTTTTGTACTTGGAATATTCGGAAGCATTATAGGTTCCTTTCTGGGGATTGGTATTCAACAACTCATTCCCATTTTATTAGAAGGTATTCTACCCTTTAAAGTTGAGTTTTCAATTTCCTGGGGTTCGTTGCTGATGGGGGTGCTGATTGGAGCGCTAGTGTCCGTTCTTTTCTCCATTCTTCCCTTAGTTTCTGTTCGGTTTGTGCCGCCATTAGCGGTATTGCGGGCTGGGGCTGAAGCAGCACCTACTGTTTCCAAAACAAAAATCGCAGCCATCATATTGATCGCTCTTTTTCCACTGGTCTTCGCCGCCATTCAAACAAAAGATATTCTTACCGGTACTTTCTTTTTTCTGGGGTTGGCAGCCGCCCTGGGTTGCTTAACACTCGTTGCCATATTGCTCCTATTCCTTGTCCGGAAATTCTTTCCGGACAAAGCGGGGTTTATACTTCGTCATTCTCTTTCAAGCTTATTTCGCCCAAATAATCAAACCCGAGTCCTCTTGGTTACCATAGGACTTGGCGCGTTTATCATCTCTACCCTGAATATTGTGGAAGAAAGTATGCTCGGACAGGTGGAGTTTACAGGGCACGAAAATCAAAGCAATACCATTCTATTTGATATACAGCCGGGCCAAAAAGATGGGGTGATTAAATTGATGGAAGATAATAACTTTAAGGTAAACCAGGTCGTCCCGATCATCACGTGCAGGCTGCGGGATGTTAAGGATAAATCGGTTGAAGTGCTTGCCCTTGATACAACGGACGAGGTTCCGAATTGGGCTCTTAGACGAGAGTATCGTGTAACCTACCGCGACAGCCTTCATCATTCAGAAGAACTTACAAAGGGAGAATTGCACCGGAAACAAGCGGGGAAAGATTCTGTATGGGTGACCATTTCAGAAGGCATGGAGGAGTCACTTAATGTAACGATGGGCGACTCGCTGGTATTTGATATACAGGGCGTGCCATTGAAAGTACGAATCGCGGGTGTTCGTAAAGTAGACTGGCCAAAAGATCCGCCAAATTTTATCTTTGTATTTCCTCCCGGTGTACTTGAAAATGCGCCTCAGATTTTTGTAACCACCACGCGCATCGATGACCAACAACGCGCGAATGTCTTTCAGCAGCAGTTGGTCATGCAATTCCCCAATGTTTCCCTTATCGACCTCAGGTTGATCCTGAGTACGGTGAATGGACTGTTTGATAAGCTGGGGTTAGTGATCCGGTTCCTGGCATTGTTCAGTATCATCACGGGGCTCATTGTACTTGCCGGTGCAGTGATTAACAGTAAATTTGTTCGTATCAAAGAGAACGTGTTACTCAGAACCATCGGTGCCCGTACACGCCAAATAACGAAAATCACGTTGATAGAATATGCCTGGCTCGGCCTATTCTCTTCAATGACAGGAATGATCTTATCGCTGGGTGGCGGCTGGCTGCTAACGAAGTTTTTCTTTGAGATCACCTTTGCCTTCGACTGGTTAGAGCTGTTGATTATAGGATCTGGTGTTGTGTTTCTTACGGTCTTGATTGGATGGTTTAACTCACGCGAAGTGATTAATACACCACCATTACAAGTCTTGCGGAAAGAGGGTTGATTTTAGGATGGTTAAAGCACGAAGAAAGGTGGATTTAAATTGAGCTTTCCATCTTTGTTTTGTTCGCTAGTCTTTCCTTGCTGACAATATCCTTATCATAGTGATCTCAATTCTTCGGTTGATTTCCCGCCCTTCCTGTTCATCATCATTGGAGACAATTGGCCTTGTTGATCCATAGGCTTCCACGGCAAGCCTGTCCGGACTTATCCCACTTTTAGTCAAATACTTCGCAACTGCATTCGCCCGTTTTATGGACAGTGCTTTATTGAGTAAGTTACTTCCGGTGTTATCGGTATGGCCCTCAATCAACACATGCACCTGTACATCTTCTGATAATAAAGCATAGAGACTTTCTAATTGGGCTATTGATTGTTCATTCAGCTCATCCTTACCGGATGCGAAGAATAGAAATTTTCTGGAACCACTTTTTAAATCCGTAGAAGGAGTTGGGTTACTACTCGAAAAATCCTTCGCAGGAGTTGTGGGGGCCTCCTTGGCGATGGCAAAGTCATTGTCAGAAGTTGTAGTGTCCTGCTCATTGTTTGCCAAATCTTCTGAGATGATCGAAGCAATTTGCTGATCAGGTTCCATGAATGTGAGCGTATAAATTTCGGCGTTGCCTTCCTCGCGTAATGTTGAGAAGTAGGCCCTTCTTCTATCTTCTGTGACTGCGAAAAAGCTATCGTCTTCTATCGAGTTAATTGGATAGCCCAGGTTCACCGGTTTCTGCCACACTCCATCTTTGAGTTCACTCTTGAAGATGTCAGTACCACCCATGCTTGGATGTCCGTCGGATGAAAAATACAAGGTTAAACCATCTGGATCCAGCGCGGGCGAATCTTCTTTACCGGGCGTATTTATCACCGGGCCGAGATTAGAAGCTTTACCCCAATCTCCCGTCTGTTCCATCTCGCTAACATAGATGTCAAGGTTTCCCAGGCCACCAGGACGGTTGCTGGTGAAGTAGAGCTTCTGGCCATCCGCCGTTAGAAAACCGGAGGTTTCCCAAAACATGGGAGTATTAATATTCTCATTTAACGCTACAGGTGTAGACCATTCATTACCATTCAGTTTGGAGATATAAATATCACCGCCACCATATTCATAGTAGAGTATCAGCGTTTTTCCATCATCTGATAAAGATGCTGCGGCATCATTAAACCTGATGTTTATGTTCGGGCTTATTTTTGTTGGCATCGTCCATTGACCGTCAATTTTTTTGGAGATATAGATGTCTTCAAACTTGGAAAATGCATTGTCTGTTCCTTCCGGGTCTGGCCTATTTGAAGTAAAGATCATAGTGTTTCCATCCGTGGAAACCAATGGCGAGTATTCATGAAAGGAGGAGTTAATAGCTTTGCCAACGTTTTCAACAACAACATCAGTTGGTATTCGCGTTAAGGAATCAGCAAATTGACTCTGGCGAATTTTTATATCGGCCTGGGCTGCCTGCTTTTTATTTTTGCGTTTAAATTCACTAAAGAATTCCTGGGCGCTCTCATACTGATTATTGCTTTGGTATGACATCCCTAAATAGTAATAGATATTTTCATCGACAGAAGGATTTATAGTAAAGGCTGTCTGAAGATATCGAAGCGACTCTGCTTTATTGGGAAGTGAAAGATACGTAAGACCGGTGTGGAAATTTAGCGGCGCATTATTAGGATGATGCTTCAGCCCTTCCATATAGGTCTTAAGTGCATTTTCATAATCTTTTGCTTTGTACTGCTGCCCACCTTTTTTTAGAAATTCTTTAACGCTTTGAGAATATCCCGTGAGGAAACAAAAAACAAAAAAGAAAGCCACTACTATTTTTTTACTCATTTCAGCTGTAGACGTTTATAATTTCACAATCCAAAATCTTTTAATCCAAGTCAATGCACCGACCACGAAAATCCTGATCCTATTTTGCATTA
>Ga0184629_10000128_pt1 | contig 31113 bp, 31 predicted proteins | sample PLM4_32_b1_FD_133158 | JGI IMG/M metagenome (GOLD analysis project Ga0184629, IMG submission 133158) | Groundwater sediment microbial communities from an aquifer in East River, Colorado, USA - PLM4_32_b1 | ecosystem: Environmental > Terrestrial > Soil > Riparian zone | place: USA: East River...
AATCCACCACAAAAATGAAGATCATCGAAACAACAACTGCCGTGTTAGCCGATTTACCGACGCCAGTCGTGCCTTTTTCTGAATGATATCCAGCGTAACAACTCACAATTCCAATGGCAAAGCCGAAGAACGCCGATTTGATTATGGATGACGTAATATCCATCAATGATACAACGGCTGACACTTCACTGAAGAATAAAATAAAGCTCGTATTGTTAATGCTATTGACCATAACAAATGATCCTATCAGCGCCATTACATCTGCAAAGACAACGAGGATGGGTAGCATTAATGTAGTCGCCACCACACGGGAAACAATGAGATAAGAAAAAGGTCGTGTACCGGAAACCTCCATCGCATCAATCTGCTCTGTTACTTGCATGCTTGCCAATTCTGCGCCAATGTTAGAGCCAAGTTTTCCCGCGCATATGAGCCCGGTAATAAGTGGCCCCAGAGATCTGACCACCGCCTGAGCAACCAAGGAGGGCAACCATGACTCCGCCCCAAAGGATGCGAGTGAAGGACGAGACTGCTTTGTGAAGACGATTCCGGCCAAAAAGGAAGTAAAAGCTATCAAAAACAATGACTTATTACCGACAGAAAAACACTGCCTTAAGATTTCTCTTATTTCATATGGCGGAAACAGAGCATCCTTGAAAATTTTGATTGTAAAATGATAGATGTCTGCCAGTCGGATAAGGAACTTCTGAAATTTCATTCACTTCGGTCGTTTACGCGAATGAGTCCTTTAGAAATAATGTGCCAGAGAAAACTGTGTGCCTGTTGATTTAACCGGGCTGCAGGAGCTCGTGCCGGCACATTAATCAACAAAAACTGTAGAAATTATTGCCCAACTCCCGGGGAAGCGATCGATTGATCAGATTTTTGCGCCTTTCTTCTTGCGATGATGCGCTTTTGTAGCATCATCTTTAGATTGTGATTTTGCGGGCGTATTCACCTTTTCTGACATAATCCAAAGCAGACAGTTGCGGAGAACGCTCATATTTTCTTTAAAATTCTCATCAATACCTTTTCCTCTTGCGTCAGGTCGCCCGTATCGTCGCACGTTTCAATGTCCTCAAGCTGGTCAAGGTATTTTTGGAGGTTGTTCTCCTCATATAACTTTATGATCTGAGGATGTACATAATATTTGCGACATACGGTACGGGTATTCCCCAATTTCGCGCTCACTTCATCCAAGGCTAAGAGCACGTTCTTTTTTGAATCTGTTTGTGTTATAGCTTCTCCCAACGATCTAAAAGAACTTAACATCGAAAGGGTTCCTGCCCATGTTCTGAAATCCTTAGCAGTAAAGTCCTTACCGGTCGATTCTTTTATATAACTATTAATCATCCCTGAATCAATGGAACACCGCACGCCATCCTCATTCATATACTGAAACAATTCCTTACCGGGTATATCCCGGCAGGCTTTTACAATCCTGGCGAGTCTCTTATTTTTAAGGGTCACAGAATGATAAATTCCTTTTTTTCCTTTAAACGCGAACTTCAATGTGGCCCCATTGATATTCACGTGACCATCCTTTAGGGTTGTCAGACCATAAGAACCATAAAGCTTTTCATATTCACTGTTCCCAATGCGGATAAAGGTTCTTTCCATCAGGCTCACTACGGTAGCCAACACCTTTTCTTTTGTAAGTTCAGGGTTACAAATATCTTCCTCGAGTCTTTTCCGTAAGCGAGGTAATTCCTTTCCAAATTCATACAAATGATGAAATTTGGTTTGGTTCCGAATGGAATTCCAGTGTGAATGATATTTGTACTGCTTTCGACCTTTTATATCAATACCTGTGGCTTGAATGTGGCCGTCGTCTTTCGAACAGATCCAAACCTGAGTCCAGGCTGGTGGAATGGCAAGTTTCTTAATTCTTGCCAGGATATCCTTGTCCCTGATCAGGCTATCATCAAACGTAAAGCTAAAACCTGAACCTTTCTTTTGCCTGCCGATTCCAGGCATGCCATCATTTACATACTGCAAGCTTGCTACTTCAGCAGCGCGCTTATAGTTTCTATGAATCTTGATGGACTCAATTCGGGTTATTGGAACTGGTTGCATACCCATGCGAATTTGAACAGATATGATTTGTTCCTACAAAAATAAGCGAAACTGTGGTAATGATTAACGTTATGCCAGAAGAAATAACTGTACTCCAATCGTTATGCAAATAACCGAAACACATGCGGCTAAACGTAAACATTGGCGATTCAACGCTGAAGTTGGAATTCAGGCCTGATCCCGGATGATTGTATGCTGACATGATAGCGTGAATAACAGACATATGTTCTACCCTTTTATTTCGTGGTTTTCTCTTACTTATCTTCTACTTCACGGATAAAGTCTGATAGCTTGGTATCAGCATACGCACCATGAGCGTCAACCAAGATTCCTTTTTTCCTATCTGTTGTTTCGATTAAATAAAGAATGGCATCATCCTGGGGATCTGATTGGCCCTCAAAACGAAAAAAGTTTGTTATCCTTATATCCGATGATGAATAGTACCTTTCTTCTTTTTCTGTAGTCAGACCAATTGAAAGAAACTTGAAATTTTCTTTATAACCGTGCTTAACGGCTTGGTTAATAGCTTCTGATAAAGTAGCCATCTTTTCTGAATCCGTTTTTTTTGATTCCATAATAGATTTCTTTTTCAAGAATAGTACATGAAAAAGCCTGCCAGAGAAAAAATGGCATTGCAAGCATCAAAACACCTATGAGGTGTGGAATTCTAGCTACACAAGTCAAAAGACGATGAAACATTCTACACTTTAATGGCATAAAAAAAGACCACTACTGTGGTCATTCCTTATAATTCAGGGCTAAATCAATTTATCCGACTATTTCTTCTTCCAATCCTCAGGCCATGGATGACTTATTGAAACATTCTTTTCAACCACATTACCTGGAAACATTGTATTATGAGTCAACACCCTATTTTCATTACTTACCCAATATTCAACTTCCACAGGACGAACCAGGAGTAGTGATAGTGTAGGATCATTTAACCCTTTTGGAAACCATGCTTTTATGAAAGGATTAAACAATTCTCTCATCTTTGCCTTATTGACAGTGATGTGAGCAGTCCCTTCTATGCTTAAGAATGTACTGTCAGCTTCGTGAACATAATTTAACAGAATGGAAGGATCGTCCTTAATGTTAAGCGCCTTACCGGATTCATTGGACGTAAAAAACCAGAGGTTACCCAGATCATCTATATCTACATGAGACATGGGGCTGAAATGCATACCATCACTTCCATAAGTTCCCAGCATCCCTACACGGCACTTACTTACCATCTCCTTTAATTTTTCTATTTGATTTTCCATAATGCATACGACGTATTCTTTTATCGTTTAAGTCTAACCCTAAATATTGAAAAAACTTAGTCTAACTATCCATCGCTATAATCACCATCATTTCTTTACGCAACGAAAATAATGCCGCATCAATTCATCACTGCAGCAGGAGTACTTCTACCAATTGGCCATTGCTTCCACTAAAAGAAAAGCTATCATTGGGATAGGTTTTACTTGTTCGAAGCAACGGATGTTATCCTCCCAGCTCACCTTTCTTTGCTAATTTTTTCATTTCTTTATTAGCATAAATAGCAACCTCTACTCTCCGGTTAGCCTGTTTTCCAGCCGACGTATCATTCGTAGCCAGGGGTTGGCTTTCTCCGTATGCTTTTGTACTGATTCGACCATTTTTCACACTTTGAGTCACTAAATAGTTTTCAACTCCATTTGCCCGTTTCTGCGACAATGTCTGATTGTATGCATCATCTCCAGTGCTATCCGTGTGCCCTTCAATCAAGATATCGGTGTCATCGTATTTATTGAGGGTTTTAGCCAGTTGCGTAAGATTGCCTATAGTTGCTGGCTGAAGGCCAAATGAATCGTGTTGGAATAAAAGACCAGAATCGAAAGTGATCAGAATACCTTCTCCCACTCTTTCAACCTGAGCACCCTTTAAATCGTTCTTTAGTTCTTCCGCCTGCTTATCCATCTCCCTGCCAATCAACGCACCCGCCGTTCCCCCAACCGCCGCACCTATGATTGCGCCCACGACAGTATTATCGGATTGATGACCAATTATACCACCAATGGCTCCTCCAACACCTGCCCCGATGGCGCCACCCTTAGTGGTATTGCTAGCCTTACAACCTACCAGCACTTGCATGAAAAGAACGGTCAATAGCATTGTTGACGCCAATAGAAGTTTTACAATTTTATTTTTCATAAATACTTAATCCCCTTTCAGGGCATTTTCGATTTTTTCGCTTAATTTTTCAAATTCAATTTTAACATCGTTCGCTGTATTACGCGCACGTCGTTGAATATCATCCCAAGTATCATCGGCAGACTTATCGATTTCATCTAAAGACTTTTCCACTTGATTGCGTTGATCAATCAGGTTTTTTTTAGCTTCTTCCAGTTCGGATTTGGAATTGTCCTTCGCCGTTTCAAGCTTTTTTGAAATCTTGTCCAACCGATCATTAATATCATCACGCAATCCACGCAGGTCTTTCGCAATGTCCTCCTTCTCCTTTTGAATATCTCGCTTAATGGATTCTTGTGCTTCGTCTACTTTCTTTTCGGATGCGGGCCTGCACTGATATAAAGTAGCCACCGTGGCAGCAACAGCGATCATTATTGAAAATATTTTTCTCATTTTTATTGAATTAATACATTCACTGCTACTTAGTTTATTAAAAGCACCATCGTGAATGATGGTTGTCTGATCCTAAATCAGATTAATAGCCAGGTCTCATTAGATTCTTTAAATTTCTTTTCTGATCTCCTGTTTCGTCTTGCTTAGACGCTTTTGCAAACGGCCGAATAATTCGTCTTCTTTTCCTTCTACAAAGGTCAGGTCATCATCCGTCAGGTTTGCATATTTTTGCTTTAGCTTACCCTTTATTTCGTTCCAGGTTCCTTTCATGGCTAGCTTGTTCATAATTTGTGCTGTTTATTTTTTAACATTCTTACTGTTATACTTTAGCCTTTTCACTGGTGTGATTAACAATATCTTTTCCACCTCTAGCCAATTGATCAATTTTACTATTAAGTTGTTTACGAAGGCCGTCAATTGAATCGTTAACCGAAGCCATCAAGTCATCCTTCAGTTTCATTGAGCCGTCCACAATTTTCTTTCTTGTCTTTTCACCTGACGTAGGCGCTAATAAAATGCCCACGGCAATACCAATTGCAGTGCCTGCAATCAAGCCGCCGATTAATTTTTTTTGATTTTTCATATCTTTTAAGAATTTAAGTTTGAACCTGCCACTTTGTTTTGTTTGAGGTTTACCTCGACTATAGAAAACTTTATGCCAGTAAGCCAAAAAGACTCTAAACGCAGTACAACCCCTTCAGTATTTTGTAAAGCGTGTAACAAACTCTACAGGCTGCTTGCAGAAATCAACAGTCCTCTGGCAATCAGATTTCACGAATCCGGCAAAATGGAATAAGCGCTTGTGGAAATTGAGAACACCAATCGTAGAAAACATTCCACACTTTTCAACTCCTGCCTTTATTCTTAACAAAATAAGGCCGGTTTTCAATTTGGTACGATGATGTAGTAATCCAAAGCCGAACCAGCCCGAACTAACCATGGAATCCCCAATTAACTACTCCGTACAAGAAGAGCCATCCGTTAGATTCTTTAGGGAAATTAAAAGCAATCTCAGCTTTACTTCAACCCAAAAGACTGTGAAGTTGATACGTACCATATTAGCAGCGGTAAGAAAAGGTTTGTCGCATGAGCAAGCTTCTGTGGTCATTAAAAACTTGCCGGGTTTATTTCAGCTCCTTTTTATAACAAATTGGAAGTATGAAGAACCGGATACTTCCATAAATCATTTGGATGAATTAGTGGAACACCTTTATCAAGCGGATCAAAAATCCAAAGATTCCTTATTCACCTCCGAGATCGACACACTTAATACAGTCATTTTAGTATTAAGTAAGCTTGATAGATTTTTCGGAATTCTTGGATTAAACGTATTACGATATTCTTTAACACAAGAAATAAAACAAGCAGCCATGGAGGATGCTGCATAGAAATCCTCTCTATTAATTTTAACCCCTTAAACTTTTACGTCATGTTACGTTTGTCAGTCTCCTTGTTGATTATCGCATTAGTGGCTGCGCTTTTCGGATTCGGTGAAGTCCCTGCTGAAACAGCCTCAATAGCAAAAACATTATTCTTTATCTTCCTCGTGCTCTTTGGACTTTCACTGGTATTTGGGCCCAAATTCAAACGGAGATAAGGACAGTTTGAAAATCCCGGATGCTCATGTAAAACTACAATATCATCCTAATCCAGGAAGATAAAAACAGGCAACCCAACTTAAGAATATCATTCGACCCGGGATCACTTTTTGCTTAAAGCATCGATAGTATAATAGTATATAGAATTTGTTCAACCATCCGGCAACTTAAAGTAAATCCAAAAGGTAGTTCCTTCATTGATTTTACTTGTCACTTCAATCGTCGCACCATGGCTATTTAGAATATTCTTGGTTGATGTTAAGCCAAGACCCATACCACCTTCTTTATTAGTATAGAAAGGATCAAATAACTTCTCAATATCCTCTTGCAAGATGCCTTTTCCATTGTCGCGTATACTGACGACAATAAATCCTTTGGAAGATTCAGCATTTATTGTCAGTACTCCCTTTCCTGGTTGCATAGCCTCCACGCCATTTATAATAATATTAAGGAAGGCTATTTTAATTTTTTCTTTGTCAACCAATATTCTGGGCAGACCATTCTCTAAATTCTTCTCCAACCTCATTTCATTCAAATTCAACCTGTCGATCGCCAGGGCTAGCGTTTCTTCCATTATTTCCGTAATGGGGACTAGCTCTAGATTTAACTCTTTAGGTCTTGATGAATTAAGCATCTCCCCCATGAGTTGCTCTATGCGATTAGCATTTCGCTCGATAATATCACAAAACAACGTCACGCCGTCATTTTTTTCAGTCATTTCATCCTTAAGTTGCTCAAGCGCAAGCATTAAGTTGGTTAGCGGATTTCTTACTTCATGGGCAATTGTCCGCGCTATTTTTCCAGTCATGGAGAGTCGTTCGGCTAAGAGCATATCTTTCTCCGCCTTTTTTCGTATCGTAAGGTCGTAGATAATTCCCTGGTAGCAACAAAAATCAGAAGCCTGGTCTGGAATAAAGACACAATTTAACAAACACATTTTCCGTTCCCCGGACTTATTGACCATCATCACTTCAAAATCCTTTATTTGGTCTACATCTCTTAAGGTTGAACGGTAAAACGTGTAATCATCTTCATTTGCAAAAATTTCCCGTATCGTAATCGATAGCGCTTCCTCGGCGGAATAGTCAAAATACTTCAGAAATGAATCGTTAACATCAATTAGTCTCAACGCTTTATTTGCCAGAAAAATTGGATCGATAGATCGTTCGAAAAGCGACCGGTATTTCTTCTCCTTTTCGTCTAACGCACGTATAACTTCGGCCTGGCTAAGCGCATAACGAATGCTTCGTTCCAGCAGAGAGGGATTAAGTTCTGTCTTTACCAGGTAATCGGCTGCGCCATATCGACTGGCATCCAAATCTACCTTTAAATCACCCTGCCCTGTCAACAGAATACAGGGTGCAAGAACCCCATTGTCGTGTGCAAATTTTATCAGGTCTATGCCACTCTCACTCCCCAAACGGTAATCAATAAGAAAAACATCATATTGATTACTCAGCATCTTTCCCCTGGCATGTTCAGGATTAGCTTCCCATCCTACTTCAAATTGATAATACTCACTTTCCTGTAAATATTCCCGTGCCAGTAGTACATCATCTTCGTCATCTTCAATTAACAAAACTTTAACCAATGGCACATTCATTCCACTTTACATTTCAGTTTTCGGTAAGGCCACCGTTTTAAACCAGTATTTACCAATTTCGCGTGCTACTTCTACCAGCTCATCAAATCCCACCGGCTTACAGATAAAAGAGTTAACACCAAGATTATAGGCCTTTACAATGTCTTCCTCGGCTTTTGAAGTGGTGAGCACGACCACCGGAATTCCTTTCAGGCTGGGATCAGATTTAATTTGACTAAGTGCTTCACGGCCATCAACCTTTGGCATATTTAAATCCAAGATAACAAGGTCAGGCCTGATGGTCTTCTCCATCTCAAATCTTCCTCTTTTATACAGATAGTCCAACAATTCAACACCGTCTTCAACGAAATGCAGGGAATGCGCCAGATTATTCTCCTCCAGTGCCTCTTTCATCAGCATTCTGTCATCCGGATCATCATCGGCCATGAGGATAATTGGGTCAAGACTATGTTTCATGCTAGTTCGTTATTCAATTGGAAATATAATGATAAATTCCGATCCGACATTTTCCTCGCTGTTTGCGGTAATAAAGCCTTTGTGGTTAGTGACAATTTTACGGCAAATGGAAAGCCCTATGCCTGTACCTTCATATTCATTACGGCCGTGAAGGCGTTGGAAAATATTAAAAATTTTATCCTTGTATTTTTCATCGAATCCTATGCCATTGTCTCTAATAGTGACGCGGATGTATTCCGGCGCCGTAATGGCAATTCCAAATTCATCCTCGATTTCCGAACGCTTCGCAACTTTTGCGCTGATCTCAACAGCCGGTTTTTCACCAGGCTTATGAAATTTGATGGCATTGCTGATCAGGTTCTGGAAAAGTCTCTTAATCTGCGCCCTATCACCGCGTACATTGGGAACTTTACCTACCCGAATGGAGGCTTTTTCACGTTTTACCTGGTTATCCAGATCATCGATTACCTCCTCCAGTAATGCCGGCATATCCAGCGATTCGAGCGTATTTGTATTTCGGGATACCATTGAAAAAGTGAGAAGGTCCTGAATAAGCGCTTGCATTCTTTCCGCCGCAGATTGCATACGCCGGATATAATCAACCCCGGATTCCCCCAGGCTATGTTGATACTTCACTGCAAGACGATCGCCGAAAGCCCTGATCTTTCGCAACGGTTCCTGTAAGTCATGAGAAGCTATATAAGCGAATTGTTCGAGGTCCTCATTGGAGCGTTTAAGCTCTGAAGCGTACTGTTTAAGCTGGGTTTCATAAACCTTATGCTCTGTTATATCAATCACCGTTCCCAAAATATCTGGTAACAGACTCTCGTCTGGTTGAATGGGTTTTGCAATGATGGACAAATAACGGATTTGTCCTTCCAATTCGATCCGGTAATCCATCTTTAATCCATTTCTTTTGACTTTCACCTCCTGCAAAAAATCTTCGAAAAGCGCACGATCTTCTGAATAGACATTTTCCAGAAAGGAATTCCAGGATGGCTGATGGTCACCCGGTGTTTTGCCTAGTATTTTAAACAGCCCGTCCGACCAAATGATTACGTCATCCTTTTCAGTCCACTTCCAGCTTCCCATATTGGCCACGTGTTCTGCGTCCTTCAGCAGTAACTCGCGTTCTTCCGTTAGAAGTAGCTGCAGTTTGTGACTTGTAATATCCGAGAAGGTTGCCACAAAACCGTCTTCCAATTTCACCACGGTTATAGAAAACCAATTGTTTAATCCTTCGTTGCTATAATGTTTTTCAAATTGCCTGGACTTACCGGTTTCCACAACTTCTTTATAAATATCAAACAATCCTTCTGACTTATTTCCAGGCATTACTTCCAGGAGGCGTTTGCCGATCAGATTTTTTTCGGTTTGCGCTAACGATTGACGGCTTACAGTGTTTGCTAATATCCATTCAAAATCTTCGATTCCATTTTCCTGGTTACGAATGGATCTAAACGCCATAATTCCATCTAATGAGTTATCTAATACACTTCGTAACGTTTTCTGGGTAAATTCCCGAATGCCTACTTCACTTTTCAGGGCTTGAATATTTTCCTTCAAGTTATCTTCTGCTGCCTTCCTTTTCTCCAGCCCATCCAGCACCCTTGAAAATAAAAATGCTATTCCGGCTAATGGTACCAACCCGTAAAAAAGTAAGGATATGGGGGCAATATTTCTAAAATCAGTCTCACTTGATTCCCTTTCTTTAGAAAATATTTCCTCTGCTACCCGAATTCTTCCAGCCACTGTTCTGATCTCATCCATGTTCCTTCGTCCCTCCAGTAACAAGTCGCTTTCATACCGATCCATATAGAGGGAACTTCGCTGCGCATTGGTCAGGATCTTACTGATAGTCGCAAACTGATTATTAGTCAATTGCTGAAGGGTGTCCACTTTTTTTGTTTGTAACAAATTATCCTTCACCAGACTGTCCAGTGTTTTCAATTCGCCCGGCAGTGTTCTGACAGAACTATAATACGGTTGTAAATAAATAGTGTCTCGCGTTAGCTGGTATCCCCGGTGGCCAGTTTCAGCATCTTTTATCGTCGATAAAACAATCTCAAGCGTCGCCAAAACTCTATTAGCGTGACGAATGGATTTTACTTCTCTTGTATAATTTCTAAGATTTATATACGTGAGTATACTGATGGAAAGAAGAAAAAATACAATTCCCAGGAATAATAATTTTAAATAGAGGCTCTTCATATTGTGGTCAAGTATCTACACGTGTGGAAAAAAGTCTATTTTCCTAAGACGTGAAATTAAGAAACTCCGTACAAAATATGCTTCATTCAATGATTTCATCTTTTGGCGCAGTATTTATACCATTACAATCAAACAAATTGCCTAAAACGATGGATACAAAAAAGAATAAAATTTTCTCAATTTACCTGCTGATATTCCTGCTGGGCGGGTTCTCGGTCAATACTGCATTTGCTCAGGCGCGTGCAGGCATTAAAGGGGGATTGAATGTAAGTAATCTGTACATTGACAACGTTCATGATGAAAATGCAAGGTATGGTTTTAATGTCGGTTTATATGGTCAGTTGTTATCCTCCGACGTGTTTGCAATACAGCCTGAGTTACTGTATTCTACAAAAGGTTCCAGAGCATTCTATGGCGGAGTGGTGGAGCAAACTGTAAAATACAATCTAAATTATTTAGACCTTCCGGTATTAGCAGTAATCAAACTTGGGAAATCAGCCGAAATTCATATAGGGCCTTATGCTAGTTATTTAGTAAACGCGAATGTTTCCTATTCCGGTGATATCGCCAATGGCGATGATGAGATTGATAAGGATCAGCTAAAATCGTATGACTATGGATTGGCAGGTGGTTTTGGGTTAAACTTCGGTCAACTGCAAGTAGGTGCACGGTATAACTATGGCCTGGTAAAAATTGCAGACAGTGATGCCGCAAAACTTTTCCTTGGGGACTCTAAAAATTCTGTCGCACAAATTTACCTGTCATTGAATTTACTGGGAAATAATAAGTAGGAGGTAGGTTTATAGAAAAGTTATCCCGGCAGCGGGATAACTTTTTATGCGTTAATACTGTAAAGTTTTAGTTTATTGTATAACGTTTTGCGATCGATCTTTAATAGCTCTGCGGCTTTTGATTTATTGTAGTTAACTTTTTCCAGTATTTCAATAATAGCCTGTCTTTCAGCAGATCCTGCGATTGATTTTAGCAACCCAACATTGTCCTCCACCATAGTCCCAGATGTCATGGCCGATGCATTGGCCTGAATAATCTCCTGTGGCAAACTATCAGGCTGAACGACATCCCCGGTTGTAAGTAACACAGACCGCTTCACTACATTATGCAATTCTCTAAGGTTACCATGCCAATAGTAATTTGTGATCTGGTCGATTACTTCGGGTGAAAAGGATTTAACATTCTTGTGAAGTGATTGGTTGGCTTTGTCGAGGAAGTAGGTGGCAAAAACTATGATATCATCTTTTCGTTCCCGCAACGGAGAAAGTTGAATTTTGAATTCGTTCAGGCGATGAAATAGATCTTCTCTAAATCTCCCTTCTTTTACAGACTTCGCAAGATCTTCATTGGTGGCCGCAAGGATTCGAACGTCAATAGCAATATCCTTTGTTGCACCGATTCGCTTTATTCTTCTCTCCTGGATAACCCGGAGTAGTTTTACCTGGTTTTCATACGACAAATTACCGATCTCATCCAGGAAAACTGTTCCACCATCCGCTACTTCAAAACTCCCTGATTTGTCATTTATCGCACCGGTGAAAGCTCCTTTAACATGACCAAATAGTTCACTTCCCGCCAGTTCTTTGGGAAGTGCTCCACAATCAATCGCAACAAAAGGCCTGTCTGCCCGCTTGCTGAATTGGTGGATGGATTGCGCAACAAATTCTTTTCCTGTGCCTGTTTCTCCATGGATAATGACAGACATTTCAGCGGGTGCGATTAACTCAATATACTTTTGAACGGTTTGTGATTGTATGCTCTTACCTATTATAAAATTAGAAGCGGCGGCATTGACTATCTTCAGTTTGGCTTTCTCTTCCGGAAAAGCCTCCACAATATTCCGCTTTTCGTTTTTGGCGATCGTTTCCTTTATCGTCACCAGTAGTTCGTCAGGATATAGCGGTTTCGTTACATAATCACTTGCACCATATCGAAAGGTTTCCACCGCTGTGTGTACATCAGAATAACCTGTAATAATAATAACGGCTACCGTTGGCTGAAGAAGTTTGATCTTGCGCAACATCTCTACGCCGGTATGATCTGGCAGTCTGTAATCACAGAGTATTAAAGAATACTGCGAGGTTCTCAAGAGTTGCAGACCATCCTCACCCTTGTGTACAACATCTACTGAATAATTATTCTTGGTTAGAAACTTAGACAATACCAAACAAATGTCTTTATCGTCATCGATGATTAGTAGTTTGTACATAAATAAAAATCAGCACTGGGTAATAATGCTATTTAGTTAAGAAATTCAGTTTTTGGAGCGATTCATCCAATGATTTTTTTGTAAAAGGTTTCGCCAGGAAAAGGTTCGCACCCTTTTGCAATGCCTTTTGCCGCTCACTGTCATAGGCACTAATTACGATGATTTTCGAAGAACTCTCAGACTCCTGCAGGACTTTGATCAGATCATATCCCGAACCATCCGTTAAATTCAAATCTACAAACAAAAGATCATAGGGAATTGTTGAAATTTTTACAAGCGCTTCCGCGATAGACAGTGAAAAGGAAGTCTCATACCCCAATTTCTTAAGGTGTTGCGTTACCAAAAGACAAATTTCAACCTCATCATCTACGACTAAAATTTTACGCATTTTGCCTTTTTACGCCAATTGTCTTCTCCTTTTCAATAATGGAAACGAAATACGAGCCAGTTCGGGCACAGTTTGCTGGTTTGCAGATGCCCCTGAAACGATTTTAATCCTTTCCATTTCTTCTTTGGTCTTCAACGGAAAAAATAACCTCAATAAGATTATCGCAAACCCGAGGCTTAACAAATAAGTGCCCACTGTAATGCCCATTAATAATAGTATATCATTCATGATAAAGTCATTTGACCCGTAAAGCGTAAAAATCATGCCATTGGGCTTTGACGTAATCTTCCGTGCTTTTTTAATAACACTGTAGAACTTACTCCACACAAATGAGGAATTATCCCGGCGTTATTTTGCCCTTACGGTGATCTATTAAGCTTGAATCCATTATTTCAGATGGCACGAAAATGTCTCTGCATTTTGCAAATCTAACATTATAATAATATGGGCAATTTACTTTATGCCATCGCCGTCATACTTTTGATCGCATGGTTATTGGGATTTTTCGTGTACAGCGTGGGATCTATAATACATGTGCTATTGGTTATTGCTGTAATAGCCATAGTTTTTCGGCTTATTCGTGGGGAGCGAGTTTAAAAAAGGAAAGAGGCTGTCTGGTCCATAGCGAGTGGGTAAGACTACTTCTTAACCATTGACAGCCTCTTCCTTTTATGAGACTACATCATCGAATTTTACGGGCAACATTATTAACATTATTTAGTGCGGCATTACTCCTTATTGTTGCCGGAGGTATCCTTTCCCATTATGCGCAGAAAAGAGCGGCACTGGAATTAAAATTATTAAATGTAAAGGTTTCTTCCATTCGCATTAATCTTTTTACCTGGTCAGTCACCGTACAAGATCTGGAATGGACCTACCTGGATGATAGTCTTTCAAGATTACCCCACCAACTTACCCTTAAAAATATCCGGTTTAGTGGCATCAGTCTCTACCAACTGCTACGTCATAAAAAAATTCAGGTTCATAAAATTACGCTCGATGGCGGGGACTTTCAATACAATAAAGCCCTTCAAATTAAGCGTGAACAGTCCGTTAAGAAAGAAGTTGACCTGAAGGGAATATCCATTGACTTATTGGTCTTAAAAAATATCAACGCAACACTTTTTAATGGCTCCACAGCCGAATACTCCGGCAATATAAACTTATCATTAGGCAATGTAACCCTCGCAGACATCAAAAAAGCTGAAGACTTGTCCTCTTATAAAGTAAAATTCTTTGAAGCGCTCCTGTCCAAAATACGAATTAATACAAAGGAAAGTATGTATCGTACCAACGTTTCACAGCTCTATGCCAATAGTGATGATCAGAAAATGATAATCGATTCCATATCCCTTACACCAAAGTATTCGAAATATCAATTCTCCAGGAAGGTCGGAAGACAGATCGACCGGTTTGCTGCATCCATACCAAAAATATTGATCACCGGAATAAGTTTCAATCAGTTGAAAGACAGTCTCTTTATGGCTTCGGGTATTGAAATAGTCTCTGCCCGGCTCTATGTATTTCGTGACAAACGACTTCCCTTTATCAAAGAAAAAAATACACCACTTCCGATGGCCATGATAAGGGCCTTTCCTTTCGGCATGGCCATAGACAGTGTGAAAATTAGAGACGCAAAAATAACGTACGAAGAATTTCCGGAGCAAGGCTTTCACACTGGTCAACTTAATTTTGCAGGATTAAATGCCTCACTTGACCATATAAGCAATCGTGATTATTATTCTAACTATAAACAATCAACCTTAACAGTATCCTCGAGGGTTATGGGAAGCGGGCTAATTCAGGTAGAATTTTCCATACCCTATGAAGCATCACAAATTTACAATGCCAAGGGAAGCATCAGCAACCTGGCATTGCATCGTCTCAACCCTCTACTGGAAAGTCTGGCCTTTGTGAGTATTGAGTCGGGGAAATTAAATCAACTAACCTTTAATTTTGATTATAACGATCTGAAGTCAAAAGGATTTATTTTGGTTAACTACGAAAACTTAAAAATCAGCAGCTTAACCAAAGAAAAAGAATCCACCACAAATGAATTCAAAAGCTGGATCATCAACACTATTCTTAAAAAGGATAAAAACAAAACCGTAAGCAAAGAAAAAAGAACGGGAACAATTGATTTTGACAGAGACCGAAAAAGAGCAATCTTCAATTTATGGGTTAGGTCATTATTCTCCGGCTTGAAATCCAGCGTATTAGATTCTTCAAATAAAAAAGAAAAAGCGCAATAGACTTAGCGCGGTTGATCTGACAAAAACCACTCGCAGCTTTGTCTCTTTTCGATCATAACCTTCTCATTTAGTAAGATAATCTCAAATGTCCTTCATGTCGCGACCAAGATGAAAAAGTTGCAGCCAGTTAAATGGATTACTGTGGATTTTATAGCACAATTTATGTTTAACATGGGTAATGGCGTACACATACCCTTCCAGCAAAAAATCTCTTTAAGAACGATTATACTTTTCAATTGGGAACGATTTTATACTCATGTCGTAATAACATAACGGTTATGACAAAACAACTGAAGATGATTCCAATACTTAAGGCGGGATTCAGTGCTACACAGGATGTAACACAGGCGGACCTTGATAAAATTGTGCGGCAGCCAGCATCCGAATCGGCACAACGCACCTGACAAACTTAATAATATCTAAATGATCATACACGTCTACTTAGCTAATGATTCATAGCGTTCAAATGGCGTGATAATTGCAACCTGTTTGGCGATCAACAATTAAAACAATCTTAAAAAAAATAAACCAATCTTATAAATATGAAAACTCTTGAAAATGATAATCTCACTGGCAAAAATGATACTGGAAAGCCCGCCAATACGCCCGTTCAGTATCTCACTTCTTCGTCCCTTATTGGAGATCAAGTTTACAATGCCGAAGACGGGAATTTAGGTGAAATAAAAGACCGAATGCTAAACATTCACGATGGAAAAATTGAATATGTTGTCATTAAATTTGGCGGATTTACAGAAATAGGGGAGAAATACTTCGCTGTTCCGTATAAGGGTTTGACCCTCGATACCAGCAGGTACGCATTTATTTTGCATCAAGAAAAAGAGGTGCTCGAAAATGCACCCGGCTTTGACAAGAATCATTGGTCGGAAACCAATCCGCACTATGGAAACAACCCATAATTATTGGGGGAGTTTTATGGGCTCCAACCGGCTCTGAATACTAGAAGTAACCGAGTCGTACAGGTAAGGGTTCGATTTCAAAAAAATTGAATCCTTTTTTATATCGGCTGAAGGTCAAGGCCATTCAGGGTCTAATGATCAAACGTAATAAGTGAAGGGTTAAATGAGGCGGAAGTTATTTATTGATATGAAAAACTTAAACCATGAATAATATATTCAGGGGATTGATTGCAGGCTTTGGTGCCAAGAAACTCGGCGGCGGTTGTTTAGGAACTATTTTGGTGTTCGTGCTTATTTGGGTTGCATTAGGGCAATGCAGTTAACCTGGACTTTGTCATAGCCTTTGTCATAGTAGCTTAAACTTTGTCATAGCAGCTTAAATGTGAAACCAGGCATTACCTTGAGAGCGCTGGGTCACCAAGATCACACCTGCGTGCCGAAAAACTTCGGTGCGCAGGCACGACGGGCACGAAGAATTCAGTTTTCAATTCCGACTATGGTTTTCGTGGTGTCCTTAGTGCCTTTCGTAGTGGTCTTTGTGACCTTTGCGCATTCAGTGCTTACCTGGCCCCCTATCGGCTCAGAAATTTGAGTGTCCACAAGGCATTGAACATGACGAAGTAGGGTTAATGCCATTATCAGAAAGTGCTGATTCAAAAGATAAAAGTAAACGAATGAGTCTTATAAATTATGTAGTCTTTCAGAGATACAAGGTTTTATGAAACAGGAATATATATATCGAACGTTGCACCCTTGTTGAGCTCGCCTGTTGCCGTGATGATGCCCTTGTGGTTTTCAACAATTTTTTTTACGATAGCAAGGCCAATGCCGGTACCTTCATATTCGTCCTTTCCATGGAGCCGTTGAAATACTTCAAAAATTTTGTCATTAAATCTAGGCTCGAAGCCGATTCCATTGTCGGAAACAGTAATATGACAATAGTTCTTTTTCGGAGATAGCCTGCCTAAGGTCAGTCCGGAATTTTCTTTATACAGTGTACTGCCTCTGGAGACTTTACTTTTTATGAGGATGCGGGGCGGGGTGCCGGGTTTTGAAAATTTGAGCGCGTTCCCCATAAGGTTCTGCATGAGTTGACGAAACTGGAAGGGTATGATGTTGGCCGCGCTGAGATAAGGAATTTCTATGATTACGTTTTTTTCTTCAATCATTTCCTTGAAGTCGTTTTTTAACTCTTCAATAATTATGTTGAGGTCGGTGTTTTCAAAGTTTTGTTTGCCCGTATTTACACGTGAAAAGGCCAGCAAATCCTCAATGAGTGTCTGCATACGTTTGGCTGAACTTTGGATGCGCAGAAAATAATCCTTGCCGGATTCGCTAAGCGTTGCAGTTTCATTTTCTATAATGCGGTTGGCGAAGGTTTGTATTTTGCGCAACGGCTCTTGCAAGTCGTGACTCGATATGTAGGCAAAAGATTGAAGCTCCTTGTTAGCTGCGATTAACTCTGTTGCACGTTTTTCTTTCTCATCGTTTTGAAAGGCAAGCTCTTTATTCGCAATGCCTAACTCGGTAGCTCTCTTTTCTTTCTCATCGTTTTGAAAGGCAAGTTCTTTATTCGCAATGCCTAACTCTGTGGCCCGCTTTTCTTTCTCATCGTTTTGAAAAGCTAGTTCTTTGTTAGCAATAATTAGCTCTGCAGCCCGTTTCTCTTTTTCTTCGTTTTGAAAGGCAAGTTCTTTATTCGCAATGCCTAACTCTGCTGCTCGCTTTTCTTTCTCATCGTTTTGAAAGGCAAGTTCTTTGTTCGCAATGCCTAACTCTGTGGCTCGCTTTTCTTTCTCATCGTTTTGAAAGGCAAGTTCTTTATTCGCAATGCCTAGCTCTGTGGCCCGCTTTTCTTTCTCATCGTTTTGAAAGGCAAGTTCTTTGTTAGCAATGATTAACTCCGCAGCTCGTTTCTCTTTTTCTTCGTTTTGAAAGGCAAGCTCTTTATTCGCAATGCCTAACTCCGCCGCTCGCTTTTCTTTTTCGTCGTTTTGAAAGGCAAGTTCGTTGTTCGCAATGCCTAATTCTGTGGCTCGCTTTTCTTTCTCATCGTTTTGAAAGGCAAGTTCTTTGTTGGCAATAATTAACTCTGCAGCCCGTTTCTCTTTTTCCTCGTTTTGGAAGGCAAGTTCTTTGTTTGCTATGCCTAATTCTGCCGCTCGTTTTTCTTTTTCATCGTTTTGAAAAGCAAGCTCTTTGTTGGCAATTCGTAAATCCTTTGCCCATTTTTGTTCCGTAACATCACGGGCTGCAGCAAAAACTCCGAGAACGTTCCCTTTGTTATCTTTATATACAGAAGCATTGTATAATACATCCGTTAATTTCCCGTTTTCATGCTTTATCGTTAAGGGATAATCCGCCACAAAGCCATTTTCAAATACCTGGCGATAACCTCGCTGTGCTTTCTTGGGCTCTGTAAAATAATTTGAAAAGTCGGTATCGATTAACTTTTCGCGCGAAACACCTGTAACTTTTACAGATGCCTCGTTTACGTCCGTTATCTTTCCTTCTGCACTAATGGTAACCAGAGGGTCCAAACTTGCTTCGATCAAGCTACGGGCGTATTGCGATTCCTGCCTTTGTGAGGCAACATCCTTTTTTTCTATCCCTTCGTTTTGCAAGACTGACCTGGTTTTCTTTTTATTTACTTTCACTTCAATAGAATTGTCTCTGGAATCATAAATTTTCCGTCTGTGCATTACCCAGTCCACACATGAGCGTAGGGTGATCCCTATCCACGTGCGCAACGGGTGATTAACATTTAAGTTGAGCCTTTCGTAAGAATACTAGATTCCGGTTCAGGAATATAAATATCAAAAGTTGCCCCCTTATTTAATTCACCACAGGCGGTGATAAAGCCGTCATGGTTTTCAACTATTTTCTTTACGATGGCTAGTCCAATGCCTGTTCCAACATACTCGTCCTTTCCGTGAAGTCGTTGAAAGAGTTCAAAAATTCTATGTTTAAACTTAGGTTCGAACCCGATGCCATTGTCAGAGACGGTGATATGACTGTATTTTTTTTCAGGAGATAGCCTATCTACGGGTAATGCAGCATTTTCTTCACTTAATATAATCCCCCTTGAAATTCTACTCTTGATAATAATGTGGGGTGGAATGCCCGGTCTGGAGAATTTAAGGGCGTTGCCGATAAGGTTCTGCATGAGTTGGTGAAACTGAAACGGAATGATGTTGGCTGAACCGAGGTGGTTGCTGTCAATGGTTGCAATTTTTCCTTCAATTGTATCTTTGAAATCGCCGGTTACCTCTTCAATAATTCCATTAAGGTCGGTAATATCAAATTTTAGTTTTCCCGTGTTTAATCGGGAGAATGCCAGCAAATCATCGATGAGTGTTTGCATGCGTTTAGCGGCCTTCTGCATGCGGTGGAAATAATCCTTACCATTTTCACTAAGGGTCTCATTTTCTTTCTCTAAAATAATCCTGGCGAAAGTTTGGATTTTGCGCAGTGGCTCCTGCAAATCATGACTGGCTACATACGAGAATGATTCAAGCTCCTTATTAGCCATGATTAACGCTGTTCCTCGTTTCTCCTTCTCTGTGTTTTGAAAGGCAAGTTCTTTGTTAGCAAGGATTAACTCTGCTGCCCGTTTTCCTTTCTCGGCGTTTTGAAAGGCAAGCTCTTCGTTTGCAACAACTAACTCTGTTTCGCGTTTTCCTTTCTCTGTGTTTTGAAAGGCAAGTTGTTTATTAGCTTGTTCTAATTCTTTAGTTCTATCTTCAACTGCTTTTTCCAGGATTACTTTATTTGCCTGACGGCCGCTAATATCTTTCAGGAGCAAATCCGTTTCCTTAGCTTGAAGTTCGAGCATTTTCGTCCTGAGTTCCGTAACATCGTTAATAACGAGAAGCATCAACTGTGTTCCCTGGCTTGTCTGCACAATGCGCCTTGCGTTCAGCAACAATATTTTTTCGCCCAGATCGTTGAAGGTGTGTGTAACTTCAAAATCGTAGAAGGTGCTATTTTTTGGAATAATATCTTCGAGTAGTTCCCGGAGGCCGGGAATATTCCACTGCTTATTTCCCAGATCGTATAAGAGCACTCCTTCTGTATGCTCCTCTTTTACACCAAAGGTATCATAAAATGATTTGTTGGCTGATTTTACACGAAGGTCTTTCTCAAGAATAAGCATCGGCTCATGAATGGTTGCAATAATGGCTTCGGCATAATCCCTTGCTTCTGTTACCTGTTCATTCAACGCAACCATTTCCTGGTTTACAACCATTAACTCTTCATTGGTGCTTTGTAATTCTTCTTTGCTTGTTTCCAGTTCTTCGTTCAGGCTTTGCAATTCTTCACTGCTGCTCAGCAATTCCTCATTAGCGCTTTGCAGTTCTTCATTAAATGCCTCCTGGTCTTCGGTGATGCTGCGCATATCTTCATGAGTTTGCGCAAGCTCCTGCTCCAATTGTTGTATGCGTAAATCCTTATCATCCTTTTTTGATTTGCTGGTTATTGTTTTTCGTCCGCTCCTACCTTTCGGCGTGACAGATTGCTTATTGCCTCTTAAATTATCATCATGAAAGAGTATTAAATAGTGCGGTTCAACAATGTTGGGTAAGGGAATGGCTTCAATGGAAATGTTGTGTACGCTGCCGTTTACCTGTAGGGGAATATTTTCCTTTATAACGGCAGCTTTGACTTTTTTTGCTTTGTGCAATATGCTTCGCAACTCAAAAGCCAGCCCTGGTTTTGCCATTTTTAATAAATGATGACTGGGTTTACCCGCCGCCTGTTCCAAATAGGTGCCCGTGCTACCGCGAAAATGAACAATGTCCATCGCTTCATTTACCACCACTCCGGCAGGGGTATATTTGCTAAGCATGATGTCATCAGCCGTTTTTTGAAAGTCAGTGCCTGGCGTTTCACCCTTGTGATTAGCATTCAAATCAGCTAAATTTTGTTCGCTGCGTTGGCTTGCTGTCTGTATGAACTTACTGGGTACATCTTTCCGGGTAAATAACTTGTCATTCTTACCCGCCGATACAAATAGATTGGGGACACTGCTTGCAGTTTCTGATTTCCCTAGCAACAAAAATCCCTTTGGATTTAGCGCATAATGAAAGGTTGTTAATGCCTTCTTCTGAAGGTAAGGATCCATATAAATAAGTACGTTGCGGCAGCTTATAAAGTGCATTTTTCCAAAGGGAGGATCCTTCAAAAAATTATGGGCGGCAAATACACACATATCCCTGATGGATTTGTGTATCTGATAGCTTCCATTGGTTTTGGTAAAAAACTCTTTTAGCTGTTGAGGCCCCACTCCTTCTACCTCATTTTTAGTATACAGCCCTATTCGTGCCTTCCTGATATTTGGTTCACTAATATCAGTGGCGAAAATTTGCAAGCTAACGGAGCGGTCGCCAAGGAATTCTTTAAAGCAAATAGCAATAGAGTATGCCTCTTCGCCCGTGCTGCACCCCGCCACCCAAACCCGTAAGGATTCGCCTGCTGATTTGTTTTTTAAAATGAGTGGAAAAACCTCCTGGCATAAATTATCAAAAGTCTTCTGGTCCCGAAAAAAAGCGGTCACCGGAATTAGCAGATCTTGATATAAAATTTCCTGCTCTGGCTTATTTTCCCTTACATACTTAAGATACGCAGCCGGTCCTTCGCTTTTGTTAAGGGCCATCCTGCGGAGTATTCTTCTGCGAATGGTAGTTTGTTTGTAATACGTAAAATCGATTCCCTTGCGGATGCGTAGCAGTGAAATGATTTGTTTAAACACATCCTCATCTTGCTGGGGCACGTTTTCCACATCACCGCCAGTACCATTAATACTTTTGTTAATCTCCGAAATCTTTTGAGGTATTTGCTCGGGAGGAAGAATAAAGTCTACCACGCCCGCCTTCACTGCACTGTTTGGCATGCCATCAAACGCCGCCGACGCTTCGTCTTGTGCAAAGGTAATGCCTCCGTGATCCTTAATAGCCCTTAACCCCGCTGTCCCATCCGAAGCGGCGCCCGATAGCACCACCCCTATCGCGTGACTTTGATGGACCTCTGCGAGCGATGTAAAAAAAAGGTCAATGGGCAGGTTTATTTTGCTTTTACTTTTTTCGGGGCGGATAGTAAGTTGTAAAACCCCATCATTGGCCACCATCATTTTGTTGCTGGGAATCACGTAAATGTGATCAGCCTCTACCTTAATGTCATCCGATATTTCTAAGACTGGAATGCTCGTAACCTTTTGCAGAATCTCCGGCAACAAACTTTCGTGGTTTGGGTCTAGATGCTGCACCAGCACGTAGGCCATTCCTGAATCCTCGGGTATGGCTTTAAGCAATTTTTTGAATGCGTCAAGTCCGCCTGCCGAGGCTCCAATACCCACCACAGGAAAAGTGTTGGAGGAAAGTATTTTAAGATCTTTTTTAATGGCTTTCAATGAAATAACATTATTTACGTAAGCACAAAATTGGCTTTTGTAGGTTGAACAGAATTTCCGCCAGGCAGAGAAGAATGGTCGCCATCGATGATCATAAGCACCTTTTGAATAACATTCTTAAGTTGTGTGAAATCACTCGGTTTGCGTATGTAATACCTCGCTCCGCCGTTATAGAGTTGATCTGCAACAACTTGTTGAAAGGAGGTAGAAAATATTACTACAGAGAGCATTTTTAATTTCTCATTATTTTTTATTTCGGCCAAACAGTCGACTCCGTTTTTACGGGGCATGTTGAGGTCGAGAAAAAGCAAGTCCGGTAGCTGCTCGATTCTATTGAGCCATTGCATAAGTTCTTCACCATTGGGGAAGGTTGTCAGCCCCACGGGCAGCTGTAATTCATCCAATGCATCTTTGAAGAGAAGGCAATCGTCGTTATCATCATCGGCCAGGAGTATGTGTCGGTCGTGCACTTGTGATAAAGGAGACATTATTAAGGTATGTTATGAACTTTACAGTATAATTTTAATTATCTGCGCTCTCGCAGATGCCGATGTCATTACTGATCCCTCTTCGCATTGAACCAAAATGTGTAACGGCCTACAACTTGTTAACGTGTGATTCTTTATTTAGTCTTTTTTAGTGATTTGAAAGTCTCCTTGCATTCAATTTTAGCCACACTTAGAAATGTCCTGACGTTAAACGGGAGGCATGACCCTGGTTGGTCGATTATTTATCATTTATCAAAACATTCGAACCAAAAAATTCTAATTCTTGATACCTAAAATATTTCACCAACAATTTAATTATTCAAGCAAGTCTGAAAACATAGAAGGTTCTTGGATCCTTTTATAGCAAAAAACGCATAAAAACTTTTTACTTCCTGGCCAACACTTCATAAGGAATTAAGCCAGACCTGCCTGGCTCAAATTTTAGATGGAAAAAATAATGCCAGGATTATATACCCTAAAATTCACGTCCAAAGGGTATTTCTTATGGGGTAAAGGGAAATTTATTCCACGTCATGTTGCAAGATATTTCCCAACTTCCATTCAATACACCTTCTCCAGAGCTTTTAATACTTCCTTAGCTGACAAAATCGCAACTGATTTTCTCATATACTTCTGTAAGAGTTTCCCCAGGCAGCGCTATCAACAGCACTTCGACGCATTATATGGTAGACATGATATTTCTTAGTGCTTAGCGCAATGCAACTTCAATATAGAACAATAATGCATCACATTGTAGCGCCAATTCCACAGGGAGAAATTAGCATAATAAAGGATCTTCATTTCCTGTACCCCAACCAGCTTTTTTCCAATGGCTTCATATTTGGGAGAACTGTATTCATCACACAAACAAATTTATTATGAAAGAAAAAATAAAAGATTTCAAAACCCTTTCTGCCAAATCTTCTAAGGAAACATTAGAAGATATTTTCGAAGATATGTTAAAAGACATTTACTGGGCAGAGAAACATTTGGTAAAGTCCCTTCCCAAGATGGTTAAAGCATCCTATAATGAAGAATTGAGAGATGCCTTTGAATCTCACTTAGGACAAACACACCTTCAACTCAAAAGGATTGAAAATTGCTTTGAGCTTTTGGAGCAAAAGGCAACTTCAAAAAAATGCTTAGCCATGGAAGGTCTTATAAAAGAGGGAGAAGAAACCATGGAAGAGTATCACGTAGGGCATGCTCGTGACGCAGCACTGATTGCAGCTGCCCAAAAAATCGAGCACTATGAAATTTCTGCCTATGGTACTTTAAGAACGATGGCTAAAGTGTTGGGTAAGGTTCGATGTGCTGAATTGCTTGAAGAAACGAAAGATGAGGAAGCAGAGACAGATGCTAAACTTACAGACCTTGCGGAAAAGATAAATCAGCTAGCCGCAGCATTGGAACATGAAGAAGTTGTATAGCAATACATCTTCCCTGCAGAAAGGCCACTTTACGTGGCCTTTCTTAGATTACATTCCAGGTTTGTTTTACCGAAGGCTCTTAAGACCTGTTATTAATTCGTTCACAAAAATAACTTAATCAAACGGTTTGATTTCCGGTTTAAAAACCTGACTTATGTCAAACAGGTCCGGCAGCGTAGTTGAAAATTTGAATTCCCATGCTGCATTAAAATTTTGATTTTTACCATAATACCCTAGTTCGATGGAAAATGCAGGCAGCACTAAGTTTTCATTTAACATTCTTGCGCCTGCACGAATCGTATAGAATAGTGAGGAATTATCAAATAAGGGTGCCTCATCTGAAAGTAACTTAAAATCGATCCGATGATACAATGCAAGTTGGAAGCCATAGGCGTACCACGGCATAAAATAAACTGTTTCTATTCCTAACGTCATTCTTTGGTTGCCCAGGGGAATCAGGTCACTTTTACTCTTCCACTTACTATTCAAGCTAATCGTTTGGTCAAGGATGCGGTTGAAACCTTTCGTATATGTAAAAAAAACAAATTGACGCATTTGCGTTCTTCTTAACTTATATAAATCGCTGAAGTAAGTACTCGCCATAGTAATTAAGCCATCCTGGGCTGAACCATCCCTATAAAAGCTGCCTAACGTAAGTGACAGATTCAGATATCCAAGGGTCGGGAAATAACTTCCGAACGTTCCGTCCAACTCAAAATAAGGGCGGTCGATAAATTCATTAATTTCCTTTCCAAGCAGGAAACTCACTGCCCCGCCTACCGGAATATCTTCGGTTTTTCCAAAACCACGTATTCGTAAACTCTTCAGGAAATTCCTCTTTGTAACGGATACACTCGCTAATAAAAGCGTTCTATCAAAGAAGAATGAATTGGAGTCACTGGAAATAAACGGCTTACCAATAAAATTACGCGTGTTTATGCGTGCAGAGAAGATAATGTTCATCCGTTTTTTAAACTCGAACGATCGCCCTGCCCAGAAGTCCATACCATTTTCAGTATACGGCATTGTCAGGGTGTCATACTCTTCAAAATAGAAATTTTCGCGGGTTCGGTATAACTCCATACCCCCGGCATACTTGATCTCTGGGGTAAAAAAATCTCTACCCAGTGCAAGACGCGTGCGTTGACGCAAGTAGTTGTCCGTATACTGAAGCTCCCCTTGAATAAACGTGTTCAGTAAGTTTTGATCGCGAAGCCTTACTTCATAACCATTTTTAGGATTGGCAGCAGAATTCCGAAAATAGGAAACTTGCAATTGCTTGGCATATCCGAGAATATTAACATCATAAACATCTAACCTGAATTTTTGTAAGGAGCTGTAACTTCCTGCAACACCAATAGAGGCAACATCTTGAGTCACCACAACTACGTCAACCACGTGGGGATATTTTTTATTTGGCTTGAGATAGATCCTCGCATCCCGAAGTGTTTTAAACTGCCGCAGTATTCTTTCATTGTCGGCAAATTTATAGGGATCTACCACATCACCGACCTTAAAGAGAAGGTTCCGATTTATAATTTGAGCGCGTGTATCCTTATGAACTTTATTAACAAATTTTCCGAATTTTGTCGAGGCTTGCTGTAGCGTATCAATTACCGAGCCTTCTAACAAGTCTACATTTTTGACCACAATTGAACCAATCGTATAGCCAGTATAGGGTTTATATATTTCCTCACTTTTTATAATTACGTGAACAAGCTTGTTCTTTCCCTTCTTTTTCTTGACGACCAGGTCGTAAATGTCTTTAGTGACTTTATTGTTGGAAGATTTTAGCAGCAGGGTGTCATAAAAATTAGAGGATGTTACATAAGGGTTTTTTCTGATTTTTATTTTTTTTGCTTCCTCCGGACTTAAAATAAGTATTGTATCTTTTTTTGTAATAAAGCTTGTGTCCCTTAAAACAACCTGCAACCCCCGTTTTACCTTGATCTTTTTGTTAGGCTGGGGCTGACCGATAACTTGCCAGGAACAAAGGTGCAGAACAATAAGGGCAAGCAGTATTTCTTTTTTCATAACTACACTCGATTTACCTATCTAAATTCATGCTACGGTTGCAGCGCTGAATTCACACCCTATGAAGCCATGTGGAGAGGCAGTGTGAAAAAATCTCTACACTATTTCCCGAATTCTTGTACATAACATGAAAAGGATCAACCAAACCCGATTCCATTATTATTATTATTTTTTGGCACGACTCATTCGCCGGGACCAAAGTGAGCTGTAGAAATTCCTTCCTTATCACAATTTCATTGTGACTTGTATAACGGTGTTGGACTAGCGTGAATTAGAATGATGGAATTATGAAATATTGGTTAGAAAAATTTCCGCCATGGAATCTGAAAAGCATGTGACGGTTGGTGGGTGAATATTTAGATTTTATAAAGCGGCTCTTCTCTTTTTCCGCCTTTCCTTCCGCTCCTCCTTATTAGTTTTTTCATCTGGTTTGAGTTTGTCGGCATCAACAAATTGAATGGCGTTTTCGGTATTCATTTCGAAAGCTTTCACAAAAGCGTTTTTGAAAATATTCCCTACCGTGGGCCAAACTCCGGCATTGATATTATTAAGATTTCCTTCCAGCGGAACCTTGGTGGCAAACTGATCCTTCTTTTGGTTTTCAAATACTTCTACCAACACACCTACGATAGATTGCCAGACTAGATTCAACAAATTTTGCTTATCCTTTTCCCGGTTTACAATTTTCATATGGCGGGCAATCGGCTTTACATACCCGCTGACATCCCCATTTTGAATTGTCATTTCTGAAAATAGACTGAAGGATCCCTCCTCAACATCCACTTTGCCGTAGGCAACAAAGAAATCATTCAGGGCAGGCATGTTAATCTTCTCAAATTTTAAATCCATATCCAGATCAGGAATTTTTTTGAGCACGTTGATGTCCATTTCAATAGCTAATCTCCCTCCCCCAATTGATGTAGCGGTGGCTGTGACCGTAGCGGGAAGCGGATCTTCCTGCCCCTCCGCATTATTTAGATTTGTAGCCAACATTTGAAGGCTGTCCAGGTGAATACTGACGTTTGGTTGCGTGGTGAAATCGTAAAAGAAAACAGACCCTTGAACGATCTCCATCCGATTCAGCTGAAGTGGGATTAATCTTTTTATCGGTTCAGTCCAGTCCACATCGGCTCCGTATTGATTTTCGCTTTCCGGTTTTTCACCTTTGCCATCACCTCCAATAAAATTCAGTTTAGGATATTCAAAGATCACCTCACCTGCGATAGCGCCATTAAAAAGAGCGCTCCATTCAAGCGATAAATCGGTGACTGGTATATCCACAAAGGGTACTTTATCATTTCCATTAACCTTGAAAATTTTCAAGGTTGTAATACTATAAGCTCCCCTGATCAAATGAATATCTACACCTGAAATGGAGCCTTCATAACCTGGTATTTCACTTAGCACTTTATTAACATAACGCGTAACAAAAAAAGGAAGCATCAGTCGGGCTACAATCAATACGAAGATTATGCTACCGATTATAATCCATTTCTTTTTTACTTTCTTAAGTTTCATATCATATCGATTTTTGATCACACTATCCTGAGTGTACAATCATTCTTATATTACCGGTTATTGGAACATGGTCACGAATGCCTGATGGGCGCACTCGTCACTGCCGTGGTTTCATTCCTGTCATTTTTTTCCAACTCTACCACTTGCACCTTTACCGCTGTTTCATAAGGTTTAATTTTACTACCAGACTCTTCTGTATACACAGAGGTTAATTCTGCTCCAAAAAGAAAAATAATGGTCGAGTAGTAGATCCACAACAAAATAATAACTAAGGAACCTGCTGCTCCATAGGCAGAATTGAAAGAACTATTTCCCAGGTAAAATCCAATAAGAAATTTTCCAATGGTAAACAAGGCTGTTGTAACGACCGCGCCTACCCATACATGCTTCCACTTTATTTTGGCATCGGGTAGTATTTTAAACATTAATCCAAATATGATTGTAATGAACGCCAACGTGATTACTATGTTCAGTGCGTTCAAAAAATAGAGTGTTACACCCTCCAGAATTTCTGAAAGCATGCCTTGAAAAAGCACGAGCGCAGCATCAATCACTAACGAAACAAGTAAGACAAAGCCCATGCTAGCCACCATAGCCAGCGAAAGCAGTCGGTTCAGGATGAACGTAATGATTCCTCTCCTTGGCTTGGGTTTAATTCCCCAAATCTTATTTAAGCTTGCCTGAAGGGATATAAAGACAGTAGTTGCACTGAAAATTAACGTAGCAATACCGATGATCTTAGCAAAGTTACTGGTTGAATCCAGCGTTGCATTGGACAACATTTGTTCAATCTCTTTAGCACTGTCCTGGCCTATTAATCTTCCCACCTGATTAATCAATTCATGCTGCACCACTTCCTTTTCGTAAAATGCTGAACCTATCGAAAGGGAAATAATAAGAATAGCAGGCATCGAAAATATTGTATAAAACGCAATAGCCGATGCATCTGACATGGAATCATCCTCGTAGAAATTGCTAAACGTCTTTTTTAAGATCCTTCCCGATAACAAAAAAAAGCTCTTCATAAGGATTACCGGTATGATGCGGTAAACTGGCTGTAACAAGAAACGTTCCCGGCTCAAAAATTAATGAAGTATCGAAATTTCGTACGGATTGTAGAACGGTAAGTATCAAACTGTAGAATTAAATACACAATCTTAGGATTTCAGCCAACACAAATTCGTAATTGAATGATTTTTACTTGGCATGGTAATTAACCTCCTATATGTACAAAAGCATCATCCATGGACATTGCCGAAGCTCATACTCCCTTTTATCAACGATTGTGCTTAACGTTAATCTCTATAACGATCCTGGCCGTTGGTCTTTTCATCGGTAAGGATATCATACTTCCGTTGCTCTTTGCCGTGTTGCTCTCGACACTTCTGTTACCCCTTACAAACTACCTCACCCGAAGAGGACTCTACAAAATATTTTCAATCGGACTGCCGGTGTTACTTACGCTCATCGTCTTTGGCGGAGTGATCTACTTTCTCTCCACCCAGGTTATAAACTTTATTGAGGATACGCCCGCGTTAAAGGAAAGAGTTTCTGAAGTAAGTGCATCTTTCCAAAAGTGGATTAATCAAAATACACACATCACAGTACGCAAGCAAAATGAATATATTAAAGAAACGGTTGAAGACTTTAAAGACAACAATGTCCCGCAACTGATAGGAATGACTTTTGGGTCGCTTACTGGAATTTTGACCTATATCATACTTCTCCCGATTTATACTTTCTTAATGTTGTATTACAGAAATTTGATAAAGAGTTTTTTGATTGGAGTTTTTAGCAATGGATCGGAAACAAAGGTGAGGGAGGTTTTAACGGAATCAAGCACCATTGCCCAACAATATGTAACCGGGTTAATGATCGAAACTACCATTGTCTTTACGTTGAATGCGGTTGGGTTTCTGATATTGGGTATAAAGTATGCTATCTTCCTTGCCTTACTGGCGGCATTGCTCAACCTGATTCCTTACGTAGGAATGTTCATTGCGAATATTTTTTGCATGTTTGTCACACTGATCAGCTCCGATACCATAAGCGATGTAGTTTGGGTGGGTATCATTCTAGCCATAGTTCAATTTATCGATAACAACTTCGGCATGCCCTTAATTGTAGGAAATAAAGTCAGAATAAATGCGCTGGTTACCATTGTCGGAGTTTTAGTAGGTGGAGCGCTTTGCGGAATTCAGGGAATGTTTCTGGCCATACCAGCACTTGCCGTATTAAAAGTAATTTTCGACAAAATTCCGGAACTAAACGCATGGGGTGTATTACTTGGGGATGAGCGTCTCGTAGAGACCGCAGCCACAAAAAAAGCCAGATTAGCGCTGTCAAAAGTTACAGGCAAATCTAAAACGCTTAAAACTTAACGTCATAAAAATTACGAAAATCATGAAAACTACAACAAAGGTTATTTTGGGTGTTACGCTGGCCGCTGCAGCCGGTGCTGTTATCGGAATGCTGCTCGCGCCAGAGAAGGGAAAAGATCTTCAGAAGAAAATTGCCGATGGTGCCAAGGAATGGCTTGCCGAATTTTCATCCTTGCTTATGTTGGGTAAGGACATTGCAACAGAAGTGAAAACACAGGTGCAACATAAGTTTGAAGCACTTAATAGCGAATCAAAAAACGACAATGAAAATACCTGATTATAGAAGATGATGATTCTAAGCTGTCACTGGCGGCTTAGTACGAAAGGTATCCATGCCGCTTAAATTAGCCAGTAGGTTACTTGAAAAGTCGGAATGAAATACCTGTGCTTAAGAAAGAATCTGGCGCATTGCGGCTCAGTCCAACGCCAGCGGAAACATCCCATTGTACCACAGGAGAAAACTTATACGTTATACCGGTATCGATACGATTATCGGCTTTGTTATCTTCTGGGAAGAAGCT
>Ga0184629_10000130_pt1 | contig 30884 bp, 29 predicted proteins | sample PLM4_32_b1_FD_133158 | JGI IMG/M metagenome (GOLD analysis project Ga0184629, IMG submission 133158) | Groundwater sediment microbial communities from an aquifer in East River, Colorado, USA - PLM4_32_b1 | ecosystem: Environmental > Terrestrial > Soil > Riparian zone | place: USA: East River...
ATAAATGATAAGAATACGGGCACGTGGTTTCCCCGGTAGTGCCGTATTAACTCTTACTTTTTTCAGATTCATCATTCGGCGTGATCAAAAAGCTTTAGTGCGTTATTCGTGGTGATGTCTTGAACATCCTCGATCGAACGATTTTTTAATTCAGACATTTTCCTGGCCACTAAGGGGATATAGGAGGGTTCATTTCGCTTACCCCGATGGGGCACCGGTGCAAGGTACGGGCTGTCGGTTTCCAGCACCATATGTTCCAGATCAATTTCAGGAATTACCTTATCAAGGCCTCCATTCTTGAAAGTAACTACTCCTCCAATCCCAAGGTAAAAACCTATGTTAGTAATTCGAATAGCCTGGTCTACAGTACCGGAAAAGCAATGAAATACACCCGTCAGATTACCATCCTGCAACTGTTCCACCAGTTCAATGGTCTGGTCAATACTTTCACGGCAGTGAATGACTATCGGCAATCTATATTTTTTGGCCCAATTCACTTGAACATTAAAAGCTTCCTTCTGTTGTTCGAAAAACGTTCTATCCCAATATAAATCTGTGCCGATCTCCCCAACGGCCGCAAATTTTCTTTTTGATAGCCATTCTTCCACCAGGTAAAGTTCTCGTTCAAAATCCTTCTTTACGGAACAGGGATGAAGACCCATCATCGGAAAACACTTGCCCTCAGAACGGCTTTCAAGCTCCAGCATACCATCGATGGAGGTGTGATCAACGTTTGGCATAAATATTTTTTTTACCCCTTGCTCATCACACCGATGGAGCATATCCAGGCGATCGATAACAAAATCTTCATGGTAAATATGAGCGTGTGTGTCGATATAATACTTCATGGTATGCGATCAAACTTTCAAATATCTGTAAAAGGAAATTTACATTATTATTCCAACACATACTTTCTGAAGATTATTACCCCTATAATAACCGCGATAACCGAAACAACAAGTACTGCCCCTGCAGCAATATCTTTTATTTTTCCTGCCAACGGTTTTCTCTCCAATGTCACAAGATCTACTAAATTCTCAATGGCTGAATTGATCATTTCAATACCGATTACAAGGCCAATACAAATCAGAATTATACTCCATTCAAGAGGTGTTATTCGGAAATAAAAACCGGCGCCAACGACTATGACCGCTATGGCAATTTGTACCTTAAGGTTTCGCTGATCTACAATACCAGACCAGATTCCACGAATGGCGTCAACAAGACTCTTAAGAAAACTTTTCATGGTAAAACCCGTTAGGCATTGAATCAAAGATTTTTTTTTCTTCGTGACTAGGTGACAAAGAGAGCAGAATTTGATCTAATGCCTCCTCCAAAAGCCTTGCATGTTTTGGAATAGAATGAAAACCCGTGTACGATTTTGATTCCTCCCATGCCGTCTCAAGATCGAACTTATGCTGCGGCATGGCAAACGCTATTTTCATTTTCATCAGGCGCTCCGCCAGATATTCTTGTTCCGTTTGCCCTGGTGTTGGAATGAAGATAACTTTCTTACCCAGTTTTGACAAATCCATCACGGTGCTGTAACCACTTCGCGCAATAATGTAAGTAGATTGTTCTATAACAGATTGAAGTCCCTCACTATTTAAAAAATCAACATGGTTAGCTTTCGGGGACATTGAATTTGCAGATGACAGAAGGCCTCGCACAACAAAGTATTTTAGACCTGATCGCTGGACCTGCTCCACCACAATTTTTTCAAGTATACTCCGCTGAGGCTCTGGACCAGAAAAGATACAAGCAACATCATACTTTACTACCTGGGCTCGTGTTGCCCTGAATCTCGATAAGTGACCAATATATTTTACCCGTTTTGATTCACCCTTCTTACGAAACGACATAAGTTTTCCGGCCAGGCTGTGCCCGTCCGGCAAATCAGGGATCCAGCAAAAAGAAAATCTTTTGATCATTTTTTCACTCACAAGTCTCACCAGTCCGGCCAGCCATCCAAAACCTTTCGGCATGAGTATGTTGCGCTGATGGGTAATGAAAACCGTTGGTATCCGCGCAGACCAGCATCCATATCGGTTATCAGATATAACAAGATTGATTTTGTTCTCCAATATCAAATGTTCAATCGTTGAATGCTCTTTTTTTATAACCGATACAAATTTGGGAAGTTGCCTTAGCATTTTCCACACCATTGACCCTGACGATGGATAAACAGGATCGTACGGGGGTAAAGTGAAAAAAGTAAGGAATGGAAATTCATTTTTAAGAAGCACCAGTGAATCTCCACTACCAGCAACGCAAACATCACAATTTCGTTTCAGCAATTCCTCGATTATAGGAATACAGCGAGTGGCGTGACCTAATCCCCAATCCAACGGCGCTATCAAAACCTTTTTCATCCTGAAATAGCTTTAAATGCAAAACCAAGTGATGAAAAATGTTCTATAAATCTTGGCAACGCAAAGGTTAAATTTTTTTCAGCTTTGAAACTGTCGTGAAAAACAATGATGGAGCCTGTACGGGTGGCCTGAATGGTATTTCTCAAGCACTTCTCCGCCGAAAGCTTACCATCGTAATCTGCAGAAAGGACATCCCACATAATGATTTTAAAATCATGTAATGCACGGATTTGGTTTCTGGTTATTCTTCCGTAAGGAGGCCGAAACATGGATGTTTTGTGATTTTGCTTATTTGAAGCTGATAAGTGTGCTTGTATTTCGTTGTCACATTGCCACATGTTATCAATGTAAAAATTGGTTTTTGTTTTCCATCCATTCAAATGGTTGAATGTATGGTTACCCACAGCGTGTTCATGATCTACTATTTTTTTAAAAACCACGCCGTACTTTCGGACATTATCACCAATGCAAAAGAATGTTGCCTTGGCATTAAACTTCAGTAGTGTTTCTAACACAAACTCCGTTGGCCCTGAAACGGGCCCATCATCGAACGTTAAGAATAATTCTTTTTCGTTGGAAGGTATTCTCCAGGTAAGGGACGGGTAAAGTAAGGGGAGAAAGAAGGGTGTGCGATGGACCATAGTCATTTAACCTAAATTCTCACTTTCAGCTCGCTTAAATTTTTATCCCACACGACAGGAAAGTATGGTAATATCATCGTGATAACCCTTTCGGCCTTTGAATGTATCCAGCGCCACAATAATATCCTGATGAATGGTTTTTAAATCTTTGGTGTACGTTTCATCAAATTGAAAGTAATTTAACAGGGTTTCAACACCAAACTCTACACCTTGTTCATTTACAGTTTCAGTAAGACCATCCGTATAACAAAAAAGTAAAAAGTCATCAATCCCGGTAATAAATCCCTCGTTCAAAAATGGCAACGGATGCATAGCGCCCAGGACGGTTGACCCATCTTCAAGCAGGCGGAGGCCGTTTTTTTTATCTAGCAAAATAGGCGGATTATGGCCGGCATTGACATATACCATAGTCTTTAAGCGAATGTCATAAATTGCTGCAAAGCAGGTAATAAACTTTTCTCCTTTTGTATTTTCTAACACCTGAAAGTTCAGCGCTTCGATAATGTCCGTAAGGTTTGGTGTTTGTCTTAATAGCGTTCTTAGCGAGGCCTGGAAATTAGACATCATGAGTGCGGCTGAAATTCCCTTTCCACTGACATCGGCAACACAAATCAGGAATTGATTCTTGTTGATCGGGATATAATCGTAGTAGTCACCTCCAACAATGTCGTGTGGTAAATAACTGGCTTCAATTTTTAGAATATCCGTATTGGGTAGCCTATCCGGGAACAGAAACTGTTGCACATCACTGGCTATTTCAAGTTCCTTCCGAAAGGATTCCTGATCCAACTGTTTTCTGACCAGTTTTTTATTTTCAATGGCAACAATGATGATGTTACTTAGCGCCTGGATAAATTTTATACCATCCTCACTTTGATACCGGGGATCATCTTTTTCCAGTCCACCGACAAAAACCAGGGCAAGCGTTGTACTCTTGTGTGTTACAGGGATGATGATGTCAAAAACCGTGAAGTCACATTCTTCAAATTCCTTGAGGTGGGTAATATCCTGAATTGTTTTAAAAGCCGGAAGCAAGTTTGCTTTATGGAAATGTTTTTTCGTTCCAAAACTTACTTTGCAGCTCCATTCCTCATCCAAGACAAAAAGCGCAAGTTTTTGAATATTCAGATTTGAGCGAAGCGTGAAGTTGTAAATCTTATAAAGCGATTCCTCCGATAAATTGTTGTTAATAGCTTGTGTAATCTCAAGCAATGCATTGAGCTCGAGTTCTTTAATTTCAAATTTGGCTTTGAGGGTCTGTTCTGTCATCGTCCTGTAAAGTTAAACTGAAAAGCGAATTGTGAGCAATCCTTTCGCCCCTTCGCAAAATTGTTTGGTCAATTACTGCTGACGGTGAGCGACTTTAGTTTTCTACCTTTCCATTCAAAGGAAAGAAAGTTTGAAACCAAACCGATGATCACGACATAAAACGGGTAAATAAACTGCAATAGTAAAAAGGCGCTCCAACTCCAGGAAACACCAAGAAAACGGGAAATTCTGCGGAGGAAAAAGAATTCCAGGGTTACTTTGGCAAACCAAAGTAAGAGACCTTCCAGTGGATTGATCCAGTGTAATAAAATAAATAGCGGAAGAAAAATAACAGCGGACTGAAAACAGAAGACAAAGAGTGCCAATGCTTTACTAAAAATTGTTTGATGAAGTTTCCATTTGCCGGCCCAGCGAATGCGCTGATGAATAAAATGTTTTATGTCCTTATTCGGTGAAGTTGAAACTACGGTTTGCGGATCTGCTGCAAATCTTACTCCTTCGGGATATTGCTTCAAGATCTTTCGCATGAGGAATTCGTCATCGCCTGACGGAATGTGCATGTTTCCACTATATCCGCCTACATCCTCAAACACCGATTTGCGAAAAGCCAGATTTGCCCCGTTGCACATTGATGGTAGACCCAAGGCTGCCGTGGCAACCCCCGAACCCATCAAGCTCACAAATTCCAATGTCTGAAGCCTGGAAAAAAAGGACTCCCCAACCATTTTTACGCCACCAAAAACCATTTTGACGTTCTCATCTGTAAAATATTGACTCAGCCCCGCAAGCCAATTTTCTGTGACCCTGCAATCCGCGTCTACCGTGACTATAATGGAACCTGTCGCTGCAGAAATACCCTGCGTCAATGCCTTCTTCTTCCCCACCCCCTGACTATTCTGTAAAAAAAATCGGTTATCTTTTTCGATATACGACTGAACAATGGTGGTCGTATTGTCCTCTGAATGATCGTCAAGAATTATTACTGTGAAATTCTTATAACGTTGCCGTGAAAGATCATCCAACAAAAGACCAATGCCGTATTCTTCATTACGGGCAGGGATTATGATCGATATCGGGGGTTCATGATCGATGGATTTGGAAGTGACATGATTCTTAAGAATTGCCCTATTCCACCCGAACATCAGTGTCATCAGGAATAAGATATAAAGCAAGAAAAGGGGAACTAAAATTATTGCCATCACCTGCAATTTCAAAAATTTATAAACGCTGCCTATCTTGGCCCCGTGGGAAAAGTGGAAAAAGAAAAAATCATCCTCGGTCTTGACCCTGGAACGAACGTTATGGGTTATGGTCTGATCCTGATTCGAAGGACGAGGTTTGATCTTCTGCAATTTGGTGTAATCCACCTTAGTAAGTATGCGGGACATGAGTTGCGGTTAAAAAAAATATTTGAGCGCATCATCAGCCTAATCGATGAATTTCACCCCGACGAAGTAGCGCTGGAGGCCCCATTTTTCGGTAAAAATGTCCAATCCATGTTAAAACTCGGTCGTGCACAAGGGGTAGCGATGGCCGCAGCCCTTTCCCGTGAAATACCCATTGTTGAATACGCCCCAAAAAAAGTAAAACAGTCTGTTACCGGAAACGGTAATGCCTCCAAAGAGCAGGTGGCCAAAATGCTCATGACCTTACTCACCATTAAAGAACTTCCCAAACTCCTGGATGCAACGGACGCTTTGGCTGTAGCGGTATGTCATCACTTTCAAAAAGGAGCATCAAAAAGTAAATCGAAGACATGGGAATCATATGTGCGGGAGAATCCGGGAAAGCTTAAAAAATGGAGCATGAAGTCTTAACGTAATGAACAAAAAAATATTAATCCTTGTCCTCAGCAATCTTAAACATGATGCGCGCGTAAGAAGGCAAGTGCTGGCCCTAAAGAATAATTATGACACTACTGTCGTTTGCTTTGCCGGTGATCCCCCAGACGGTTATGAACTCATAACGATAACACCTACCAAACTCACCCTTCTTCGCAAAGCCATTACAGCCGTTTTCCTGCTCTTACGATTTTATTCTATCGCCCATAAAATTCTTCATCATTATTACCCTCTGCTTCAAAGGTTAGCCGATCGAAAATTTGACCTGATCATCGCCAACGATGTAGAAACGTTGCCCCTGGCATTCGTATTTCCCGGAAGTCCTAAGGTTGTGTTTGATGCGCATGAATATGCCCCGCGGCACTTTGAAGACAAAAAAATGTGGAGGATCTTCTTCCAGGGTTTTAACACATGGCTCTGCAAAAAATACATTCCATTAACGGCTGGAATGATGACTGTAGGGAAAGGGCTGGCATTGGAGTATGAGAAGAATTTCCAGGTAACACCCATAGTCATTACCAATGCCAATAACTTCGTTGAGCTGGAACCATCCAAAGTAGAAGAAAACAAAATCAAATTGGTTCATCATGGCATTGCAACTCCCTCCCGAAAACTTGAACTCATGATTGAAATGATGGCAATGTTGGATAACCGCTTTACCCTGGATTTGATTTTATTGGTACCCGGCTTTGCTTCAAAGAAAACCCGGCTTTACATTGACGAACTTCGTGCCCGCGCACAGTCAGACGCACGGATCAACATCATCCCACCCGTGCCAAGCACGGAAGTTGTACGCGTAATAAATAGATATGATATAGGTGTCTTCCTGCTTCCTCCCATCAACTTTAATTATGAAAATACGCTGCCCAATAAACTGTTCGATTTTATTCAGGCCCGTTTAGCGATTGCCATCGGACCCACACCCGAGATGGCTGAAATTGTACATCACTATAGAACCGGAGTGGTATCAAACGATTTTACACCAGAAAGTCTTGCCGACAAACTGAATAGCGTAACAAAAAGTGATATTGAAACTTTCAAAAGAAACTCGGGAATGGCGGCGAAAAAGCTGAACGCCGAGATAAATGCGGTCAGCATAAACAAGCTTATTTCCGAAGTTCTTCACTAGGAAAAGAATTCACGGTAAACGCCCAACAACCGGTCATGTGACAACAGCTTAATTATAGCTTCTTTATTTTGATTTGACTTTTTAAGATTCAAAACTGAGTTCATTTCACTCCAGTCGTTTGTAACGATTCCGTTCAACCTTAAATCATCCAAGGAAATATTTTTGTCATTCAAGAAAACGGGCTTTCCAAAATACAGCATCATCAATACGTTGCCATATCCCTGCGGTCTTATATTGTTCATCACCAGGGCATCCGCCTCACCCAAAAAATCTAGATATTCATCAAAGCTCATATACTTATCCATAAACTCGATTTTACCATTTACATAACCCGCAAGGGTTTGCTTGAGGAAATCAATATAGCGCCGATCACCATATGAAATAGGGATATAAATATTGGCTTTGATATTTTTCAAGATCATGTACTCCAAAACATCAAGATGGTTGTTTGTAGGATAACCCGAGTTCCCTACGATAATGGATGGTAACGTTCTGTCTACGGCACGATTTGATAAGGTCATAGCATCAAGCTTCTGGTATGGCTGCTGATTTTCATAGAAAAAAAACCTATGCCCTGCGTGTAATGATGGAATATTCGATTTGGCAAAAGCATACTCCGTTTTCATCCAGGTCAAAATATTATCCACTTTTGAATATGCCTTTTCTTTGTAGGGCATATTTGTTATCCATACCTTCATAAGATAAAGCCATTCCATTACCGACCTGTTCTTTGTTGAGTACTTTTTGCTGGTTATCTCCTCGTAAAAATTAACATGAATGAAGGGGAGATTATAGAGGTCTGCACCCCAAACAATCCAATTCAATTCTTTAAAGGAATGCATCGCGACCCATCTGTACATCAACGGAGAAAAAAGATGGATGTACACAGCGTCGTATTGCCTGGTGTCACCCATAAGCCTTTTAAACGCCGAAGAGTAAAGTGGCGCGTAGGGAAGATCATTCTCGATGTATTGGAGTTTCTTAGTTGATCTGACAATGATCTTATTGTTCTGTAAAACACCAAGCTCTTTTAGGTTGGCACAAAATGTATTGATAAACTTGCTATCCGGAACGATGTGGAGGTTCATGAACCAAAGAAACGGTTAAAAATTCAACGGTTGAAGCTTCTTCTTAACTATAGCGGGAACGCCGGCAACCATAGAATTATCAGGAACATCCTTTGTGACTACAGCACCTGCGCCTACTATCACATTTTTTCCTATCCTCACTTTAGGAAGAATAACGGAATTCGTTCCAAGGATACTAAAGCTATTGATCAGGCAATTGCCCGTGACACTAACACCGGGAGAGATTTCTACAAAATCACCGATAATACTGTCATGCGATATGGTGCAGTTGGGATTAATCAAGCACCCGGTTTTTACGGTAACATCGTTGGTAATCACTGTTCCGGAAAGGATATTACACCCCGGTGCTACCGATGTTCCAAAAGTGCCGATATCCGCTTTGGGGCTTATCGTTGAAGTAAGTTCACCCCCCGCCTCCGAAAACATTTTGTTTAACATGTAGCGAAAGGTTGGATTACCCAATCCCAGGGTGAACCTGCTGTCCCCTGTTTTATCAAAAGTTTGCTTTACTTCTTCAATGGTCCTCAACACCGGAAATCGCTCGAACAACTTATCCGGCAAATCCCTTGACAGGTTGTCAAAGAAGAATAAATTGTGAAGTTGGTTGCGCTGCGAAAAGATTTCCAGAACTTCTTTAGCAAAACCCTTAGCGCCAACAATCACCATAACTTAATTATTTTGAACCCGAAGGATTATCCTGAAGATCATGTCAATTTCTTCAGGCGTTAGTGTATCAAAAAGCGGGAGGCAAAGGGCACGCTTAGAAATAGCATCAGAAACTTCACACCGGGAATGTTGATTGACATAAGGCAAATCCTCTAGCGAAGGAAAGAAATAACGTCTTGGGTGAATCCAATTTTGATTAAGCGTTTCAAGTACATTAACCAGTAATTTTTCCGAATTAAAAATTAACGGATAATAAGCATAGTTGTATTCTACATCAGCTGCTATGCGTGGTTTGACGCCCTGAAAAGTCTTGAGGAATTTGTCATAATGCTGTGACAGATTTTTTCTCGTCTCTATGATTTGACCAACATAGTTAAGGTTCACTAACCCCATAGCGGCATGGAATTCCGAGTTCTTTCCATTGATCCCCAGTTCAGCAAAACGTTCAGGACCATCGTGCCCGAAGTTACGTAAGTACGCTATCTTCTTCAGCAGGTCGGGATCCTGGGTCACCACAGCGCCACCCTCAACCGTATGAAAAAGTTTGGTCGCATGAAAGCTGCAGGTACTGATATCACCGTATTCAAAAACAGACTTGCCTTTAACCTTTACACCAAACGCATGTGCCCCATCATAGATAACTTTGAGATTCCTTCTTCTTGCAATCTCACTTATTGCTTCGACATCACATGGATTTCCGTATACATGGGTTGCCAGGATGGCCGTAGTATTTGAGGTGATCGCATCCTCTATTTTACGGGGATCAATATTGCATGTTGAAGGATCGATGTCGACAAAGACAGGTTCACAGCCCTCCCATACAATACTGCTCGTCGTCGCCACATACGAAAAAGGTGTGGTAATAATTTTACCTTTTAATCCAAGGGCCTTGATAGCAAGCTGGAGGGCAATGGTTCCATTGGTGACGAACAGCAAATGCTTTATAGACAGGTAGTCTTTGAGCTTAAGCTCAAGTTCGTTTACCAACGGACCGTTGTTGGTAAGCCAGTTGCGCTTCCAGATATCCTGAAGATATCGCTCGTACTCCTGAATCGGTGGCAGAAAAGGTTTCGTAACTGGTATCATTGATGAGAATGCAAAGTAAGATTATTCGTGGTAATGTTAAGAATTTCTACCTGTAGGGACACAAGATTTTGCCTTCCTGCAAGATAAAAAACATCACGGAGCGCGAAAGGGATTAATAAGCTGTATCTCGTTTCGATAGGCCCACCAGAGTAAACCTCCACAACTCATCAAATAAAACAAATGAGTCGGGTTGGGATACTGGAGACCGATCACCGGCTCCATGACGATAATTAAAACCAGCAAGATCAATGGAGCCAATACAATCTTGAATAGGTTGAATTTAAACTGAAACATGTTCTTCAGGCTTTTCTTTAACAAAATAATTTCAACCAGTGCACTGATAAGAGATGCCATTATGACCCCGAAAATTGTCAGCCGGCTTATCAATAAAGTCATCAATGCAATTTTAAGGACTGAAACCACCAGGTAAATCAAGGGTAAGGGCCTCGAGTATTTCAGAATGCCATACGGCACAGAAAAAAACAATCGCATTGTTCGAAAAAAATAAATCACCGCCAGGTAGGGAACGTATTGGATCGCTTCATGATAATCTGGTTTCGAAACAAATACTTCTATTGCCCATGGTAAAAAGAGTATACTTCCGCAAATCAGCAACATTACGACAGCTGTCAGACCGTGATAATACCGGTTGATTTCGGGCGACGAACCTTTTTCCGATTGCGCCATCACGGCACTTACTACCCTGGGGTAGAATGAACTGTGCAAACTATTCATCAATAGCTCAATGGGAATTAAACATTTAATAGCGAAGTCATATACTCCCACATCGGCGAGCGACAAAAAGAAAAGCATAAGAATCCGGTCGAACTGATTAATAATCCATTGTTGAATCTGATAAATGAACGTGTAGGCATTAAAGCTGAAAGATGACCGTAACCAGGTAAAGTCATAATGAAAACCGAACTCCCTGAATATCCTTACTACTGCCCACAGGCAAGGTATGACCGAGCCTGCCAGGCGGCCCATTATCGGACCGGCTAACGAGTTCGGATAAAGTTGCAATCCAACAACGATAAAGGAAGCAATCAACGAAAAAGAGAGAACATTTGACCAAAAGAATGTTTCCGGTTTCTCCCGGCTTTGCAACAGGCTACTGTGTACTTTAAAGATAGCCTGGAATATTCCTGCACCCACGGACGCCAAACCATATGGATAAAATGAAATGTTTCTGTCAGGCAAGACCAGGTGAAATAACAAACCACCGGTTCCGGCAAGCAATATGGAAACCACAAGGCCAATAAGAAACATAAAAATAAATGCCGAGCTGATAAAAACAGAAAGCTTTTTCTTATCTCCCTTTAATTCATGAAAGTGAATATAAACCGAAGTATCAAAACTAAACGTCACTACGATCTGAACCAACAATGTAAAAACCAGGTACACAGACAAGGCACCATATGCTTCTGTTGATAAATGATGAATGTAGAGCGGAAGTAAGATAATAGCACTAGCCATCGGTAGCATGCCGGCCAGTGTGTAAATGAAGGAACTCTTAATAAAACTTTTACTGATCAACTTTTTCTATTCTGAACTGCAAGTAAAGTGATTTAATGGGATTGGTAAAATGGTCTTTTAATGTATAAATAATTTATGATATAGTTTGCTGTTCTTTCGATGACTGAAGCCCTACCCGGAGAGCTGTGAAGCAAAGCCCTATATTACTCAGATGGGTATCCGGTCACTTGCCTAGGTTCTAAACCATGGGCTCCTTATCCGCCAGAGATGTTAAAGATCCTGGACACCTTCTGCGCACGACCGAGTCTGCTCACTTGTCAAAGCAATTCCGTCAATGCTCTGGTAATTTCTTTTCTTGAATACTTTATTCCGGCTTTTTTAGAAACAGATACACTTCCATTTTTCCAGGCCTCAAAATGATCCAATACGTTCCTTTTGATTTTTTCGACTTCACTGCCATCAATCATCCCGCCTACTCCAATCTCTTTCAGCAGATTTGAAGCATCTCCATTTTCCGGCCCTGTTCCAACTATCGGTAGTCCCGTGGCCAGGTATTCAAACAATTTACCAGGCATATATCCTTCCGCATCCTTGTATCCGGTAAGAACAATAAGCAACAGCGATGAGCTTCCGTACATCGCAATCAACTCACTGTGCTGCACCGGAGTCGTGAACGTCGTAAGTAACGAAATAGCGGACAGGGATTGAACGAATGCTTTAAACTGCGGATTTACATCACCTACAAAATCTACCTGTACCAGCGATCTAAAACTGGCATTCTCTATAGCCAATTGCTGAACAGCCTGCATAAAAGGCCTGGGATCGCATCTCTCATTCACCATACCTACATGCCGTATGACGAATTTGTGCGTGGATTGAATCACTAAATTCTTAAAATCATCATCATCATACCCATTGGTTAATAACGCAACTTTTCGGCCAGATAACCTTTCAAATCTTCGCACATAAAATGGTGTTATCGTGATAACCTTATCGGCGCACTTTAGGACTTTTGCTTCCAACTTTCGATGGATATTCCGGGCGATACTTCCCACCATCAGACTATCCAGAAGTCCCCATTCACTCCATGGATCACGAAAATCAGCGAGCCATTTAATGGAGGGGTTTTTCCTTTTCAAGTTGTACCCAATTAAGTGAAGGCTGTGCGGTGGCCCGGTAGTGATTATTGTTTTGATTTTATTCTCCTGCAAGAAGTCATTCAAAAATTTAACCGATGGTTTGACCCAAAAAATACGCGGGTCCGGGATAAAAAAATTTCCTCGGATCCATGTACTCACCTTTTGAAAGAGAGACTTTTCATTTCCAGAAACAAGCTCCGCAGGCTTCGCAGATTTTTTTTCATCGAACACGGAAGACAGTTTAAAAAATGCTTCGTATGGTTCCCAGATTGGAAAACGAACAATCTCCGCATCCGCTGCAACATCTTTGGAAAGCGATTCATCCTGGATGGCAAACGATGGATTTTCCGGCGTAAAAACGTAAGGTTCCCAACCAAATCCAGGAAGGTACTTAACAAATTTAAGCCAACGTTGAACTCCGCTTCCTCCGCTTGGCGGCCAGTAATACGTAATAATCAGTACTTTTTTTTCCATTCCGCTCTGCGTCTTGAACTGCAAGCTGTGCGCCAGGAGTAGTTAACTCAACGCTCGAAGCTAACAGCCCGAAGCTAATGCTATAATTTTTTCAATATTAACAGGATTCATCCAGACAATTTCGGCATCGCGCTTAAACCACGTCAATTGCCGTTTGGCATAGCGCCTGGAATTGCGCTTTAATAACCTAATGGCTTCCTCCCGGTCATACTTTCCATCCATAAAATCAAAAATTTCCTGATAACCAACGGTTTGAAGAGCGTTATGATTTTTGTAGGGGTAAAGTTGTTCCGCCTCCATGAACAAGCCATCCCGGATCATCTTGTCCATTCGTTCATCAATTCTCTTATACAACCCTTCACGGGGAAGTTCCAGCCCAATCTTAACAATTGAAAAAGTATGTTCCAGTTTATTTTGTTTTCGGAATGAGGTAATCGATTTGCCCGTTCCGAGTCTGACTTCTAATGCCCGGATCAACCGGTGTGGGTTCAATTGATCGATGTTCTCAAAATGAGCCGGATCAAGCTCTTTCATGCTCTCTTGCAACACTCCAATACCGTACTTTTCGTAATCTTCCATTAATTTTTCTCTAATCTCCACTGGTATTTCTGGAATATCGTCAAACCCTTCACAAACTGCTTTTACATAGAGACCAGATCCACCACAAAGGATCAAATGATCGTGCCTTTCGAAAAGTCTGTGAATTAATGCCAAAGCCTCGCGTCCATATTGGGCAGCATCATAGGCCTCATGGATAGATTGGGTGTTAATAAAATGATGGGGAACAATGGCCAATTCTGGTTCAGAAGGTTTAGCGGTGCCAATACTTAACTCCTTGAATATCTGACGAGAATCAGCGGAAATAATCTCAGACTTAAAATATTTTGCAAGATTGAAGGCAACAACTGTCTTGCCAACGGCCGTTGGACCAACAATGACGATTAACTTTTTACGCTGCATGACCAAGTCGGCAATTTAGTAGGGAAGTCGGAAAGTCGGAAAGTCGGAAAGACCGAAAGTCGGAAAGTCCGAAAGTCTGAAAGTCCGGAAGTCCGAAAGTCCGGAAGTCCGAAAGACCGAAAGTCCGGAAGTCCGGAAGTCCGAAAGTCCGGAAGTCCGAAAGTCCGAAAGACGGAAAGATGGAAAGTTGGAAAGAAGGAAAGCAGTAAGGCTAGATCAGAATTTTGAAAGAGGCACAACCGTTCAAGTCCGGCGAGTGACTTTCGGTCTTTCCGACTTTCGGACTTTTAAGCCCCGCAGGTTTCGAGAATCTCATGAGTTTAGAAAGAGGCACAATAATACAAGTCAGGCAAGCGGCTACCGGACTTTCGGTCTTCCGGACTTCCGGACTTTTCCTTATCTTTCGCCCTGAAATAAACCACTGTAATGATCAAATATACCACACAGTTTTTGACCAAGTTTGAAGAAATGATTGCGGAGTCGGACTATACCCTTCGTTATGAAAAAGGGAGCTTCAAGTCAGGCTATTGCGTGCTGAGAGATCAAAAGATCATCATCGTTAACAAATTCTATACAACGGAGGGTAAAATCAATGCCCTGCTGGAAATTCTTAAAAGTGTTGAACTTGACGGTACGCGTTTTACCGAGAAAAGCCAGAAACTATACGAGGAGCTTACGCAACAACCTGAGGCAGCTTGAAAATAACTTTTTTGGGCAGCGGTACTTCTCAAGGCGTGCCTGTCATTGGCTGCAGTTGTGAAGTGTGCCAGTCGCTGGACTATCGGGATAAACGTTTGCGCACCTCGATTCAGGTTGAAGTCTCCGGACAAAGTTTTATTGTTGATACCGGTCCGGATTTTCGACAGCAGATGCTTCGTGAAAATGTAAAACGTGTGGATGCTGTGATTTTTACGCACGCTCACCGTGACCACACTGCCGGACTGGACGATGTACGCGCATACAACTTCATGCAGGAAATGGATATGCCGGTGTATGGCGCACAGCCTACGTTGGATCAGTTAAGAGTGGAGTATGCGTATGCATTTGCCAAAGATAGTTACCCTGGCATACCACGATTACTCTTGAACCTGATAGAAGAAAAGCCATTCACCATCAACGGAGTTACTATTACTCCCTTGCCCGTGCTTCATTTAAGTATGCCTGTATTCGGATTCAGGTTTGGAAATTTTAGCTACATTACTGACGCCAATTTCATTCCTGAAGAAACCATTGCAAAGTTAAAAGGAACAGAAGCGCTGGTACTGAATGCCCTTCAAATTGAGCCACACGTTTCGCATTTCAATCTTAAAGAGGCATTGAAAATGGTCACCAGAATACAACCGGCAAGAACATACTTCACGCACATTAGCCATAAACTTGGTCTTCATGCTGCCATCGAGAAAGATTTACCCTCCAACGTTTCGTTGGCATACGATGGATTGGAGATCGTGAGCAGTTAATCGTTATCCGTTATCCGTTAATCGTGGCATGAGTGTGAGAGTGTAATATCAGCGAATTGTTTCCCTCCATCACACACCCTAACCCTCACCCACGGATAACGGATAACTATTAACGGATAACGGATAACACCCCTTGCACAACAATTATTTCTTTCTTCGCAACCTTACACCTCTGCTCGAAAACAGATTGAAGGATTCAGTAGTCTCTGAATGCTTTAGTCAGAATAAGGACGAATTAATCATCCGGTTTGAAACCCGTTTTGGGCCGTTCCTCATCAAGGCAAGTTTATCTCCTTCATTCTCCTGCTTGTCTTTTCCAGAAAACTTTCATCGTGCACGCAAGAACAGTGTGGATCTCTTTGACAATCTTATTGGCCAACATGTTGAAGGCATTCGACAATTTAAAAACGAAAGGAGTTTTGCCATACAATTCGGTAATAATTTTTCTCTCCTTTTTAAGTTGCATGGCAACCGGTCTAACATAATACTTTTCCGGGGGGAGGATGTCGATAGATTGTTTAAAAATGACATCCAGGGTGATCTCGGACTAAAATTCGCAACCCTTGACCGTCAAATTGATTGGACATTTGAAAACTTCTTGTCTCATCAAAGCGAACTTCAATCGATTTATTTCACCTTTGGGAAATTGGTTTGGAAATACTTAGCCGATAGAAATTTCTATGCACAAACCACGGAACAACAGTGGAACAGTATTCAAGAACTACTTCAACGCCTTAATAATTCAACGTATTACATTTCTGATACTGGTGAAAAACTTACTTTTTCACTTCTGCCATTGGATAAAGTTGTAAGGGAATTTCAAGATCCGCTGAAAGGTCTAAACGATTTCTACTTATCCTACACACAGCATGATACATTTGCGGGCGAAAAGTCAGCTGCATTATCTGCCCTAAAGTTAAGAATTCAATCCAGTGAAAATTATTATGAAAAGATGACTCAGAAACTCAGCACTATACAAACACATGATCATTACAAAACCTGGGCCGATATATTGATGGCAAATCTTCATGATATTGAGCCTGGAAGTGAACGTGTTATGCTCCCCAATTTTTATAACGAAAATCAGCTTACGGAAATAAAGCTCAAAAAAGATTTAAGCCCACAAAAAAATGCCGAAGTCTTTTATACAAAATCAAAAAAACAGCAACAGGAGATTAATCGGTTACACCAGGAACTGACCGGCAAAGAGAAGGAAATTGTTGTCCTGAAAAGTCAAATACAGGAATTAGAAACTATTACAGATCTAAAGACCTTGCGAAGCCGGGTAGGTTCCCTGGGGTTGATTAATCCCAGGGAAAAACAAGTCGAGTCTCTTCCTTATCATGAGTTTGAATACAATGGCTTCAAAATTTTAGTGGGAAGAACCGCCCAAGGCAATGATAGGCTTACCCTGAAATACGGCTACAAAGAAGATTTGTGGCTCCATGCAAAAGATGTGGCAGGTTCACATGTGCTGATTAAATATCAGTCCGGAAAAAAATTTCCTAAAGATGTTATTGAACGTGCGGCGCAATTAGCGGCGTACAATTCAAAAAGAAAAACGGACTCACTCTGCCCCGTGGTTGTTACTCCCAGGAAGTTTGTACGGAAACGCAAAGGCGATCCTGCCGGATCTGTAATTGTTGAGCGGGAGGAAGTAATCATGGTTGAACCGAAACGTTAGTCAGGGTAGTCCATGGTCCATGGTCGATAGTCGATAGCTTCCACTGCAAGAACTATGGACCATTGACCATGGACTATGGACTATTTAACAATATTAATTTTTATCGTATTCGTTCGGGCCTTATCCTGTATCGGCATGCTCGCCAGCACAATAAAAATATCACCGGATTTTACATGGCCTTCACTTTTCAACACGGTTTCCACATCAGCTATCGTCTCATCGGTGGAATTTGTTTTATTATAAAGATAGGCCTGCGAACCCCACACCATGTTTATTTTATTCAAAAGCGCTTTATTACTGGTAAAAACAAAAATGTTTGCATTTGGCCGGTATGCAGAAGATTGATAGGCAGTATAACCGGATTGTGTCATACCAACGATGGCCTTTGCGCCAACATCTTTGGCGAGTTTACACGCTGCGAGCACAAAGTTATCATGAATGTAGGTAGGTGATTTCTTATCAACGTCCCTGAAACGGAAGTATATCGATGGGTTCTTCTCCACAGAAGCAATGGTGCGCACCATACTGCGAATAACTTCAAGAGGATATTTGCCGGAAGCTGTCTCTGCAGATAGCATCAGTGCATCAGCACCGTCCATTACAGCATTAGCAACGTCATTGGTCTCTGCACGTGTCGGACGTGGGTTCTCAATCATACTTTCCATCATTTGGGTAGCAACGATCACCGGCTTGCCTGCTTTATTACACTTCTCAACCAACATCTTCTGCACCATAGGAACTTCTTCCATCCAGATTTCTACACCCAGATCACCCCGGGCAACCATGACTCCATCTGTTGCAGCGATGATCTCATCGATATTGCTGAGGGCTTCTGGTTTTTCAATCTTGGCTACAATCCGGGCTGCCGATTGATGGGAATCGATTATACTTCGCAGCGCGTTTATATCCTCCGCTCTGCGCACAAAGGACAACGCAATCCAATCTACATCATTCTCAAGACCAAACTTTAAATCAATCAAATCCTTCTCTGTCAGCGATGGGGCCGAAACTTTTGTAAAGGGAAGATTGATCCCTTTTCTGGATTTTAAGGGACCCCCATACACAACTTCCGTAACCACATCTATATCGCGCACGTCGGTTACTTTCAATTCAATCTTTCCATCGTCAATCAGGATCATGTCTCCTATTTTCACATCTTTAGGAAGTGTTTTGTAAGAAGTGCTTACAATTTCTCTATTCCCCAACAATTCGCGTGTGGTGATAATCAATTCCTGGCCGCGCTCGATTATGATATTGGGCTCCATTTCATTTACGCGGATCTTTGGTCCCTGAAGGTCTTGCAACAAACAAATCCGGGTACCCAACTCCTCATTCAGTTCACGTACGTTGTAGATCACTTTAAGATGATCTGCGTGCGTTCCATGAGAGAAGTTCAAGCGAAATACATCCACACCCTCCTTTATGAGTGCATGCAGCATTTCTTTTGCGCTTGAAGCAGGGCCTACCGTGGCAACAATTTTCGTTTTGTTAAACGATACTTTTTCTAGCATAGGGTTATAGGTAAATCGAATGGATGATGGTGTTATGAAATGAGCGGTGCATGGCAATTAAAAGATAAAATTCGACTTGGACTTCAGGCCTTCTAACGGGATAAAGGCGGCTAATTGAATGGAGGTAATAGACTTAATTAAATGAATCAACTGCTGATGCGTATGCTGTTCTTCCATATCGGCCAAAATTATAAAATCGTAATGAGGAAACTCAGGGATTAAGAAATACTTTCCACCATCCGGTTCCGAAGGCTTGTTTTTGAACATTTTCAAACGATTGAGCTGCGTTTGATGGGCATAAAAGGAAAAGGTCTTTTCCTGGTTATTCTTGAAGCCAACCACTAAATCAGGCTGTTTCACCAGTTGAATGCCCAGCGCCTGATTAACATCCCAAGCAAGTTTGTATCCCTTTGCGGAGGATATGAGCCCGAGCAATTCAAAATCAAATTTATAGTCAATGACCAGTTTGCTTTTCTTCATTTTCAGCATTCCACAGGTGTCTTTGGCCCTTGGCTGGCAAGATCAAAAAAGTTTGACAATATTGCTGCAAATCTCTTTCTTTGCACAGATTTTAAAATCACTAAACCGTAAAAACATGTCTGAAATTGCACAAAAAGTAAAACAGATCATCATCGAGAAACTTGGTGTTGAAGAATCTGAAGTTACTCCAGAAGCGAGCTTTACCAATGATCTTGGCGCAGACTCTCTTGACACCGTTGAGCTCATTATGGAGTTCGAAAAGGAATTCAACATTTCCATCCCAGACGATCAGGCCGAAAATATTTCAACTGTTGGCCAGGCAATTTCATACCTGGAACAAAACGTGAAGAAATAATTGGTAACTGCCTCATTACAAACACACCCCATCAATCATGATATTGAAGCGAGTAGTCGTTACTGGACTTGGTGCACTTACCCCCATCGGCAATACCCTCCCGGAATACTGGGATGGATTGAAGGCCGGTAAAAGTGGGGCAGCACCTATAACACGCTTTGATGCCAGACTCTTTAAAACCAAGTTCGCCTGTGAGTTAAAAAACTTCGACATAGGCAACTTCATGGATCGAAAGGAAGCTCGTAAAATGGACCCTTTTGCACAGTACGCCATGGTGGCGGTCGCTGAAGCCATAAAAGATTCAAACCTCCCGTTAGCTGAATTAAACCCTGACCGAGTAGGGGTAATTTGGGGTTCCGGTATCGGGGGGTTATTAACTTTCCAGGAAGAAGTTAAAACGTATGCTAAAGGTGATGGAACGCCTCGGTTCAATCCGTTTTTCATCCCTAAAATGATCCCCGACCTTAGTGCAGGTCATATTTCCATTAAGTATGGCTTCCGGGGGCCAAACTTCGTAACGGTTTCGGCGTGCGCATCTTCCACGAATGCTATTTATGATGCATTTACATACTTAAGACTGGGCAAAGCCGACATTATTGTTTCCGGGGGCTCTGAGGCTGCTGTCTGCGAAGCCGGAGTGGGTGGATTTAATGCCATGAGAGCATTGTCAGAACGAAATGATTCCCCCGAAACAGCGTCTCGTCCTTATGATGTGAACCGTGATGGTTTTGTCTTAGGGGAAGGAGCAGGAGCCTTGATCCTGGAAGAATACGAACACGCCAAAAGGCGTGGGGCAAAAATTTATGGTGAAGTACTGGGGGGAGGAATGTCTGCTGATGCCTACCACATTACTGCACCTCATCCTGAAGGAGCGGGTATTACCAAGGTAATGTACAATGCACTAGAAGATGCAAACATCTCAGCTGAGCAAGTAGATTATGTTAATACCCATGGCACTTCTACACCGCTGGGTGACATTGGTGAGATCAGGGCTATACAGAAAGTATTTGGGCCACACGTCTATAAAATGAACATTAGCTCGACTAAATCCATGACCGGGCATTTGTTAGGGGCTGCCGGCGCTATCGAAAGTATTGCTTGTTTATTGGCCATAAATCAATCCGTCATCCCTCCTACGATCAATCATTTCACGGATGATCCGGAACTCGATTCCAAACTTAACCTCACCTTCACCACTGCACAACAACGCAACGTCAATATAGCCTTGTGTAATACCTTTGGTTTCGGGGGCCATAATTTTTCAATCATATTCAAGAAAGCGACCGCTTAATGGTCATCCGTTTTGCATCGTGCCAAAGTTTTTTTGCTCCTCCCGTAATAGTGACCTTTAACGATTGCGCTTATTTGCTAAATTAGCAGCCGCTAACTTTCAATTGATTATCGCTTGGCTTGGAAGATTCTTAACATTCCGAAAGGAAAGTCGAAAACAGATAAAATACTGGTTGCAGCTATTCAGAATATAGCTGGCTTTACACCCTCCAATCTGGAGCTATACCGACTAGCCACGGTGCACAGCTCCATCGCAAAAGAAAATGGAAGCGGATACAAAGAATCAAATGAACGCCTTGAATATTTAGGGGATGCCATTTTGGGTGCCGCGGTAGCTGATTTCCTGTTCAAAAAATTTCCCTTTAAGTCCGAAGGTTTTCTCACCGAAATCAGATCCCGCATTGTTAACCGTGAAGCGCTGAACCTGCTTGCCCGGAAAATTGGAGTGGCTAACATTGTTCAATTCGATCAGAAGAATTCTCACCTTCAGCAGGTAATCCTGGGCAATACGCTGGAAGCCATCGTTGGCGCAATTTACCTGGACAAAGGTTACATACGAACTAAGAAATTTGTGATCGACAAACTCGTCAATCCTAACTATGATGTCGATGATTTGGTTAACTCCGACTCGAACTTCAAAAGCAAGATTATTGAATGGGCACAGCGGGAAGGAAAGGATGTTCGGTTTGAAATCCTCAATGTAAAAAAAGGTCGCAATCATAAGGAATTCACAGCACAAGTTCTGGTGGACAAAGAGGCAAAAGGCACTGGCTATGGCAATAGTAAGAAAAAAGCAGAGCAAGATGCAGCCTTCAAAACTTGTGAGATGCTGAATTTGTTACATAACTAGTAGAATGGGTAATCGGTGATCAGTAAGCAGTAATAGGTTGTTGTAGTTAATCAACTATGGCTTTCAAAACCATCGTTTAGACCCCATACCTATTGCAAACTATATCACCCGATTTCCATTACTATTGTAGATACTAAAATCATTGCTGTTATAAACTGTGAGAAAATTGAAAATTGGAGGTGCAACAGTCAATCAGATTCCTCTCGACTGGAGAAACAATTCTGCCAACATCCTTGAGGCTATTCGGGAAGCCATTAATCAAAACGTTAAGATTCTGTGTTTGCCTGAACTTTGTATAACGGGGTATGGATGCGAGGATGTATTTCTTAGCGATTGGCTTAGCGAGAGAGCCTGGAAAGAACTACTCTATATCAAAAGCTTTTGCACGGACATTACGGTTACCGTGGGATTACCAATTCGTTTAAATGGGATAACTTACAACGGAGCCTGCGTGATCAGCAATAAAAAAATACTAGGCATTACGCTAAAGCAAAACCTGGCCAGAGATGGGGTTCACTATGAGCCACGTTGGTTTGATCCATGGCCGCCGAATGAAGTGGCAGAAATTGTTCGGGATGAAGAACGGATTTCCGTAGGAGACTTAATTTATGAAGTCGAGGGAATTCGGTTCGGGTTTGAAATTTGTGAAGATGCCTGGCGGAAGAACAATCGACCGGGCTATAGGCTATTTGAACGGGGGGTCGACTTAATCCTTAATCCCAGTGCCAGTCACTTCGCCATGTTGAAAAGTTTACTTCGCGAACAGGAAGTAGTGGAAGAGGGATCTCAGAAATTCAAGTGCGTCTATATCTTTTCAAACCTGCTTGGTAATGAAGCTGGCAGGATGATTTATGATGGGGATATCATTATCGCACAGCAAGGAAGATTAATTGCGGTCAACAAAAGACTCTCTTTTAAAAATTTTAACGTCCTGGCCACTGAGATTGATTTTAATGACCCTTCCAAGACACAAGCCGTTGTTTCAACGGATGATAAGGAAAGGAATGAAGAACTCACACAGGCTGTTGCCCTTGGCCTGTTTGATTATCTGAGAAAAAGCAAAGCCAATGGATTTGTGCTTTCCCTCAGCGGTGGGGCGGATTCAGGTTCCTGCGCCATTATGGTAGCCGAAATGGTGAAACGTGCTTCAAAAGAATTGGGATGGGAAAAATTTAATAAGGCCCTGAATCTGAAAAATTCAGTTAGTGATTGGCGATCAGGCGTTGGTCAATTGCTGACGTGTGCCTATCAGGGCACAAAAAATTCTTCCTCCGAAACCTTTCAGGCTGCACAGCAATTAGCCCAATCATTAGGGGCTGCGTTTCATCACTGGAAAATCGATGATGAAGTAACTTCCTACACCGGAAAAATCGAAAAGGCCATTGACCGAAAACTTCAATGGGAAACTGACGACATAACCTTACAAAATATTCAAGCCCGCGCACGATCACCCATTATTTGGATGTTGGCCAATAGTAAGCGTGCTGTTTTACTTACTACTTCAAACCGAAGCGAAGGTGATCTTGGGTACGCCACTATGGATGGTGACACCAGTGGTAGCTTTGCGCCTATTGCCGGATTAAGTAAAACATTTTTACTCCAGTGGCTCAAATGGGCGGAAAAAGAATTAGACCATGCCGGACTCCGGCCTGTAAATAATCTTCAGCCAACAGCAGAACTTCGGCCTCCAGCAAGCCATCAAACAGATGAGTCTGATTTGATGCCCTATTTTGTTTTAGTCGAGATTGAAAGACATGCTATCCAGGATCGAAAATCACCACGGGAAGTTTTTGAGGCGATGCAACGAACGTATGAACCGAAACTGTTAAAAATTCACATTAAAAAATTCTTTACACTCTGGTCTGCCAACCAATGGAAACGCGAACGCCTGGCACCTTCCCTCCATTTAGATGATTTGAATGTTGACCCAAGAACCTGGTGCAGGTTCCCTATACTTTCATCAGGTTTTTCAGAAGAATTGTCACAGCTTGATACGTTGTAGTTTAAAACAGGTACCTTCGAGAGATCAATTTGTAATGGATATCCACGCGTTCCTTGGGCTTATCAAGGCTTGAACGGCCTGGATATCGGTTGAATTTCAGGAACAATAGCAAATTGTAATGCTTCTATTGTCATTCCCCCCTTTTTCAATTGTCAATTGTAATTATATTTGCCCCTTATGACAATACTGAATTATATCATTTGGAACGGAAGTCCGGAGATCTTTTCTTTCGGCACCTTTGCCTTGCGCTGGTACGGACTGTTTTTCGCATTAGGGTTTCTGATCAGCCAACAGATTCTGTATTATATCTATAAAAAAGAAGGTAAACCCGAAAAGGATGTTGATACACTAACCATATACATGGTGGTAGCAACCATCGTTGGGGCGCGACTCGGACATGTGCTATTTTATCAACCGGAAATTATTTGGGAAAATCCCTTGAGTATATTCTTGCCGTTTGAATTCAATCCGTTCCGCTTTACCGGACTTCAAGGACTTGCCAGCCATGGTGGAGCAATCGGAATCCTTTTTGCCCTCTGGCTTTATAGCCGAAAGAAAAAACCAGGACAGTCATACCTCCAGGTTGTTGACAGGATTGTGATTTTAGTTGCGCTTACCGGTGCCTTGATAAGGCTAGGCAATTATTTCAACTCAGAAATTATAGGGCTTCCTACCGATAAAGGTTATGGCGTTGTGTTTGTAAGCCGGTTTACTGAATCCATTCATGACAAGCGTGTAGATCGCGAAGGTATTGTTGAATATGTAGCCTATAAAGGTAACGACTCCCTCCCAAAAGGAAGCAACGGTCGGATACCGCTTAACATTTATATTTTCTTTAAAAAAGGAACATCCAGCAGCCAGGCAGAGAATTTCAGCAGTTTTACTGCGCGCAACATTTTATCGAACACACTTTACGAATACTTTGATGCTACTGGTGGAAACACTAAGATCAATGTTTCGTCCCTGGATGATGATACGTTTTCTGCGCGGATTAGTACCTTTGGGATAGCCAGGCACCCGGCACAACTTTATGAATCCGCCTCCTGTGTCGTACTTTTTGTGTTCCTTTTCTGGCTTTGGTATAGGCAGAAAGAGGATTTGCCTGCGGGAAGGCTTTTAGGAATATTCCTGATATGGTGCTTTGGTTTGCGTTTTCTTTTCGAGCTCCTGAAGGAAAATCAGGAATCTTTTGAAGATGCTATGATATTAAATATGGGCCAAATTTTAAGCATTCCTCTGGTAGTCGCGGGCGTTATTATTTTGCTGTTATCTTTCAGAAAAAAGGAACAGCAAAATTCCTGATTTTAGAAAAAGTAACGTTAAACTTGTTATACCAGTTGGAGTCTGAGCGTTACGAGATGCGGGCAATTATATTCTGTTTCATAAGCTTTTTATCCATACAAGGCGGTTTTGCTTCGCCTGCGCATGATACGCTACCCGACTCCGTCAAACGACCCACTAAAAGCAAATCAGTTTCTGACAGTACGGGACGGTTTGTTCACATCAATCGGATCTTTATTGTAGGCAATAGAATAACGAAGGACCAGATCGTGTTACGTGAACTTTCGCTGAAGTCCGGTGACACTATTTATAGCACGGAATTACCCATCATACTTGATCTCGACAAAAAAAGGCTTATCAACACCCGTTTATTCAATACCGTGGAGATCAGGATGCTGGAGTTTCTAAATGATCAGGTAGATCTCTTAATCGATATTAATGAACGATGGTACACATTTCCTGCCCCCATCTTCGAACTTGCCGATCGAAATTTTAATGAATGGTGGCAAACCTATGATCACGATTTCAAGAGAGTAAATTATGGGCTAAGGTTGTATCAATTTAATATGCGCGGCCGTAATGAAACATTACGACTCACCGCCCAGTTTGGATTTCAACGGAGGTTTGAACTTTCCTATCGGTTCCCCTATATAGACCGGAAACAAAAACATGGTCTTATCATAGATTTTGATTTCTCGGAGACTAAAAATTTAGCGGACAGTACAGTCGATCATAAGCTTAGATATCTAAAAACCGATGATATTTTGAGAATTACACGTGGTGGCGGACTTACGTATACTTATCGGAAATCTTTCTATACATCACACGCTTTAAAAATAGAATACCGAAGCAGTACTATCAATGATACCGTTGCAACCCACAATCCAAATTACTTTGGCGAAGGTAAGACAACGCAGCAATTTGGCAGTATCTCCTATCAAATCACATCCGATCATCGCGACTACGTTGGCTATCCACTGACCGGATATTTCTTAACCATGGGCATATCTAAAATTGGTATCACAAGCCGTGATGATGTAAACAAGCTTGAACTCAATACGACCTTTGCGGGATTTGTAAATTTGAAAAAAAATTTCTTCCTCTCGAACAACACAATTGTTTATTGGAGCACACCCCGGGATCTTGCCTATGCAAATTTCAGTGCATTGGGTTACCGGAAGCAACTGGTCCGTGGTTATGAAATCTATGTGATTGAAGGACCCTATTATCTACTGAATAAAACAACATTTAAAAAAAGAATATTCTCACGGGCCTATACATTGAGTGCGATGCCCATCCGGCAATTCAGGTATATTCCCCTTTCTATTATTCTGAAATCCTATGCGGATGTTGGATATGTCAGGAATTACCCGAACTACGAAGTTAGTAGCCGCCTCGCGAACAAACTGCTGACGGGTGTTGGCGCGGGCGTTGACATTGTCGCTTCCTACGATGCAGTGTTTCGATTTGAATACACTTTCAACGGAGAAGGGGAACGAGGATTTTTCTTTCATATCAAAAAAGAATTCTAATACTTCCACGCTTTCTACCAGGTTTCGCCGATAGTACATCTGATAAAAATCTTCGTCACTGTGAGAGGATTCGACCTAGCGGCGGGACCCAAAGGCGGTCAGGCAAGGTATTTGAATTCGAAGAGGGCCCGTAAAGTGCTAAGCTAACGGTAGAACATCGCACCATAAAATAGTATAGAATAATATTACTCAAAGTAAATACATAATGTGCGATTTCATATTTCGAAGCGCTCAGAAGAAAAGCCCGAAGGGCTTTAATGTGAGTAACCACCGGTAAAACCGGTGGTAATAAACCCTTATATATATACTAACCCCAACGGGGTTAAATGTAATTTTATTCAGCATTCTAAACATAATTTTGAATTGTCATGATTGAGTTGTACTAAATTTCAATGAATTAAATACTCAAAAATATGAGCAGCCATCGTCAAATTTTTTATCAAATTGTCTTTGGAACAAAAAACCGAAAGTCAACAATTGCAGAAGCACACTGTGAAGAATTGTATAAATATACCTCGGGTGTAATAAGAAATAATAACTGTAAACTATATTGCATTAACGGAGTAGAAGATCACATTCATATTTTATCAGATCTTCACCCATCAGTGTCGTTGGCCGACTATATCAAAAGTATAAAAGTATCCAGTAGCTTATGGATGAAAGAATGTGGTAGGTTCCAGGAATTTGAGGGTTGGCAAGAAGGGTATGGAGCATTTACTTATTCAGTAAGGGAAAAAGATAGAATAATAGACTACATTAAAAACCAAAAAGAACATCATAAGTCAGAAACTTTTTATGATGAATACAAGCGACTGCTAATTGAGAATGGGATAGAATTTGATGAACGATATTTGTTGTAGAAAATTTAAAAATTCAACCCCTTCGGGGTTATGAAATGAAATGTTTTCCGGCCCTGAGTTGCACTCAGGGTTATTCACTTTAAAGCCCTCCGGGCTTTTTCCCGGACAATTATGGAACGCATTCATCGCCAGTTTCAGCTTCTTTCGGGGCATTGGTTTGGAACTGCCTTAACCATTTGTATATATCTGAGCACCAACCTGCCAAACTTATTCTCTCTTTTGGCGCTAAAAACAGACATCAAAATAAGCCTGCGAACACCTATTCGGAAAAAAATCGAGTAAATTTTAATGAATTCGTCTTTTTATAGAGAGTGACGAAACCAGGACTTTCAATGGAGAAGGGGAACGAGGATTTTTCTTTCATATCAAATTTTTCTTTCATATCAAAAAAGAATTCTAATACTTCCACGTTTTCTTTTTCCCTTTCTTATCGTATTGAAACCATTCTCCGGTCCGTTCACCATGTTTATACTCCCCGGAATACATGAGTTTACCTTCCTCATCATAAAATTTCCAAAGACCGTGCTCCTTGCCACCCTCATAGAATCCCTCCTGCACCAGGACACCATTTTCATTGAACATTTTTACCTCCCCCTGTGGCAATCCGTCTTTGTAATAAAGGATTCTTTCAACCTGACCATTTGAATGGAAATATTTCCATTCGCCATCATACTGACTCATCCGATAAACACCTATTCTTTCTTTTGCTCCATTCGGATAAAAATAAGTTGAGGAATCCTCAAGGCCTCCTTGTTCCCAGTTTTCTATCCCCTGAATCCCTCCGTCAGAATAAAAATAAGTAACCGTGCCTTGAAGCATTCCATGCATAAAATGTTCCACGGCAAGCAGTGTTCCGGATGGAGAGAAGTACTCCCACTTTCCTTCTTTCTGGCCATTTACTACAATTCCTTCTGAACGAACCTTTCCGTTCGCATAGTGTTCTATCATCTTTTCCTGTGCAAAAACAGAAACATGAAGTAAAAGACACACCATAGTCTTGACAATCATATCCGGATTTTGTTACTTAAAAGTACTAATTCTACCCGTTGTGATTAAAATGTTACCGTTGGCCGTTATTATAACGACAGGCTATTATTTTTCGCATGCTCAAAGTTCATCTACACTCATGGGTGCTCGTGCCAGTAGCATGGGGTATGCATCATCCTGCCTTGACGATGAGTGGTCAATTCTCAATAACATCGGTGGTCTTTCAAAAGTAAATGCCGCAACAGCAGCCTTCACTTACGACGCCCAACCCTCCTTCAAGCCGTTTAACAAAGCAGCGGCGGTATTTGCCGTTCCATTGAAATTTGGTGTAGCTGGATTAGGCGTATATAGATTTGGGGATAATATTTACAATGAACAAATTCTAACTGCAGGTTTTGCCAGCACATTCGGGCTAGCTTCCTTGGGACTAAAGTTGAATTATGTTCAATACAATGCAGAAGGATTCGGACGTAAAGGTGTGTTGAGTTTCAGCCTTGGAGGAATAGCGGAGCTAACTCCCCAACTTTCAGTGGGAGCACATATCATTAATATAAACCAACCAAAAATCTCGGATGTGGACGATGAGCGGCTTCCTACCATACTCATCGCCGGGATTTCATTTAAACTATCACACAAAACATTTGTGACCCTGGAGGTGGAAAAGGATGTGGACTATAAGCCTACATGGAAAACGGGATTAGAATATCAGGTTCATAAAAAATTTATTTTTCGCACGGGTGTCAACATCCACCCAAATGCCGGTTTTTTTGGCTTGGGCTTTAAGCCAAAAAAGTTTTCACTTGATTATGCCTACCACTACAGGCCTGACCTTGGGGCCCGGCACCAGGCAACCGTTGGATACAAATTTAATGAACCCAAAAAAAAATGAAGCTATCCATTTTGTTCCTTTCAGTTTGCTGCTCATGCAAGGTGTTTTGCCAGGATTATCCTAGAAAGGAAATCGACCTTGATAGGATCGCCGACGAGCTGTACGGTAACCAGGACCTTGACTTGAACTACGAAGAAATTTATGAAAATTTAATGCTATTACTTTCCAATCCTGTCAATCTTAATAAGGCAAATGACGAAGATTTGCGATTCATTAAGGTGCTATCAGAATCACAAATCAAAAATTTATTACACTATCGAAAAGAAAATAGAAACTTCCTTTCCATTTACGAACTTCAGGCTGTCCCCGAATTCGATTTGCAAACCATTAGCAAGCTTGCTCCATTTGTTAAAGTTGTAGATCCAGCTGCAGCCATCGACAACTCTTTTTGGAGAAGAATCCGTAAAGAGAGCGATAATTATTTTCTGGTACGTTATGAGAGAACCCTTCAAACCAGAAAAGGTTACACGAGCGAAACACCACCTGCTTATAAGTTCAGAGGATCTCCTGATAAACTCTATTTACGCTTCCGTTCAAGCCGGCCGGGAGATTTTAGCTTTGGTTTTACGGCGGAGAAAGATGCCGGCGAAACAATAACCTGGAACCCGGCTAACCGATACTTTGGTGCTGACTACATCTCTTTTCATGCACAGCTTCAAAATAAAGGAAGGCTTAAAAATTTTGTGTTGGGCGATTACCAAAGTCAGTTTGGCCAGGGGCTTATGCTGGGCGGAATTTTTGGCATGGGAAAAGGAGGCGAAACAATCACTACGGTCAGAAGAAGCAATATTGGTCTTTTGCCTTACACATCGGTGTATGAAGCCGGATATCTGCGTGGTATTGCGGCCACCGTTCAAGTCAAGGGAAATTTCTATGTAACTGGTTTCTATTCAAATACAAAACGAGATGCAAATTTAGCGTTCGATTCATTGGCAGATTCGTTTGTATCCTCTTTTCAAACAACAGGACTTCATCGGAATGAGAATGAACTATCAACCCGAAAAAAAATCGGGAATAAAAATTGGGGTGCTGTGCTGCAATATAAAATTAACCTGCTCGATGCAGGCGTTATGTTTAACAAAGTGGAATTTGATGCACCTGTTTTACACCATAGGACCGCTTACAATCAATTTGCATTTGAAGGGGTCCAAAATAAAAACATGGGGTTCTTTCTGAACTATACCTTTCAAAATCTTACAATATTCAGCGAAGTTTCACGAACGATCAACGGAGGAGGTGCACACGCCGGAGGAATTCTATTGAGTATGACTCCCAAACTCGACTTGTCTGTAGTATACAGAAAATTTGATCGCAATTTTTATTCTTTTTATTCCAACGCCTTTGCCGAAAATAGCATCACCCAAAATGAAAGGGGGATATATTGGGGGTGGAAGTATCGAGTCAATCAAAAAATCAGCCTGGCGGGGTACGTGGATCTATTTCAATTTCCCTGGCTGAGGTATAGAGGCTATGCTCCATCGAACGGACATGAATGGTTATTAAGATTTACGTATCAGCCCTCCAGAAAAGTCCTGATCTTTATGCAAGGACGTGAAGAGTCG
>Ga0184629_10000131_pt1 | contig 30872 bp, 22 predicted proteins | sample PLM4_32_b1_FD_133158 | JGI IMG/M metagenome (GOLD analysis project Ga0184629, IMG submission 133158) | Groundwater sediment microbial communities from an aquifer in East River, Colorado, USA - PLM4_32_b1 | ecosystem: Environmental > Terrestrial > Soil > Riparian zone | place: USA: East River...
AGGAGGCTGACGGCAGGCTCCGGGAGCTCCACGAACCCCCCCTCCCGGTCGAGCCAGCGAGCCTCCGGAGGGAGGGTGGCGGGGAGCCCCGCCGGCGAGGAGAGCCAGCCGCGGACTCGCCGGGGCGAGGATTCCGGGTCACGCGCGGCGGCAAGCAGTGGAGCGAGGGTAACCGCCACGACGGTCGCGACGGCCAGCGAGCGGGCGCAAATCGAGCCGTGGGTGGGGAGATTCGGCTTCATGTTGGACAAGGTCTCCCATCCGCCGGAGTCCCGGCGGGGGCTCCACGGCGACGCGGTTACCGGCTCAATATCCGCCCGATCCGGACGGGGCGCAACCGGATTCGCGCGGGTAGCCGGGCGCCGCTCCCCACCACTTCATCGCCGTGCGGAGGCGCCGACGCTTGGCGTAGACTCGCACGCGACCGCGGGCCGTCACCGTGCCGGCGATGAGGCGTGCAGATGGCATCACGAACCCAGCGAGTGCTGGCGGTAGGCACGCTCGCCAGCCGGCGCTGGCTCGGGGGGCGGACCGCGCAGCTTGCCGCGGCGCTCGCCTTCCAGGCGCTGCTCGCGATGGCGCCCCTGCTCCTGCTCCTGCTTGCCGTCGCCGGGAGGCTGCTGGGGCGCGAGACGGCGCGCGAGGGGGTGGCGGAGGCGGTCCGCCGCTTCGCTGGCGGCGAGGCGGAGCGGAGTGCCGCCGGCATGGTCACGCTGGTCACGGCCTCGCCGTGGCGGACGACCGGGGCGTTCCTCGGGGTCAGCCTGCTGATGCTGTTCGCCTCGTCGTTCTTTGTCCAGCTCCGGCGCGCGCTGAATGTCGTCTGGGGGACGACGCACCGGGGGTTCCGCCGGTTGCTGCTGCGCCGGGTGCTGTCGATCTCGGAGACGTTCATCGCGGTCACCTTCGCGCTCCTGGTGCTGGCGCTCGGGGTCGTGCGCTCGATCATCTTTCCTCTCCTCGCCGCTCGCGGGCTCGGGGGGCACTGGGTCTGGGTCGGGCTCAGCCACCTCGGAAGCCTCATCGGGATCGTGCTCGTACTGTGCTGGGCCTACCGCTACCTGCCGGAGGCGAGGCCGCGACCGAGTCGCATGGCGGTCCTCGCCGGGGCGCTGCCGGCGGCCGTCATCCTCGCCCTGTTCAGCCACATCAGCGGAAGGTTCATCACCGCCAGCGCCCTGGCGTCGCTCTACGGCGCCGCCAGCAGCATGATCATCGCGCTACTCTGGATGTACTACAGCGCCTGGATCCTGCTCCTGGGGGCGGAGATCGCCCATGCCTGGGACGAGGTGCGCGCCACCGCAGGCGGGCCGCAAGGGGCCTAACCCAGCGCGGGCCCCATTCCTGGGGCCGGTTGTCGGCGGTCGCGGCGCTCGTGTACCATCCGTCGCCGCGCCGCCCGCGCGCTGGACCCTTATCGCTCGAGAGGAGAGTCGGAATGACAAACGGCAAGATCATGTTGATGGGAGTGCTCACTGGGTGCGCCATCGCCGCCGCCACCTTCGCGGCGGGGGATGCCGCGCAGGAGAAACCCGCCACGCAGCCCGCCACCGCGGCCGCGCCTTCCGCCTCGGCCCCCGCCAAGGAGGCCGCCGCGGCGTCCGCGTTCCGGGATCCCGCGGCGCTCACGAAGCAGGCGCCGGCCACCTTCAAGGCCAAGTTCGAGACCTCGGAGGGAGTGATCGTCATCGAGGCCATCCGCGACTGGGCTCCCGTAGGCGTCGATCGGTTCTACAACCTGGTGCAGAGCGGCTACTTCGAGAACGTGCGGTTCTTCCGGGTGGTCCCGAACTTCGTGGTGCAGTTCGGCATCCACGGCGACCCTTCCGTCTCCAAGAACTGGATGAACGCGAAGCTCAAGGACGAGCCGGTGAAGGAGGGGAACAAGCGGGGCACCCTCACCTACGCGAAGTCGTCCGCGCCGAACAGCCGCACCACGCAGATCTTCATCAACCTCAAGGACAACACGTCGCTCGACGCGCAGGGGTTCGCCGCGTTCGCCAGGGTCGTCGAGGGGATGGATGTCGTGGACAAGCTGAACAGCGAGTACGGCGAGAGCCTCACGGGCCTGCAGGGGCAGATCTACACCGAGGGAAACATGTTCCTCAATGCCAAGGCGCCGCGCCTCGACTTCATCAAGACGGCGACCATCCTGCCATAGGGTTCGAGCCGCGCTCCACGGCCGATCGCAGGGGAGAGGCCCATGCCCGACCCGCGCGCCCTCTGGGAGCGCTACCGGCGGTTGCTCTACCACAGCCCGGAACTGGGCCTGCGGCTCGATCCGAGCCGGATCGGGTTCGACGAGGCGTGGATCGAGGCGATGGAGGCGCCGCTGCAGCGCGCCTTTGCCGCGATGGCGGAGCTCGAGGCGGGAGCGCGGGCGAACCCCGACGAGGGGAGGCAGGTCGGACACTACTGGCTGCGCGATCCCGATCGCGCCCCGGACGCCTCGATCCGGGACGCGATCCGGGACACGCTCGCGCGCGTGCGCTCGTTTGCCTCCGGAGTCCACACGGGGGCGATCGCCCCGCCGGGCGGGGGGAGGTTTCAGTCGCTCCTCCTGATCGGCATCGGCGGGTCGGCGCTGGGCCCGCAGCTCCTGGCCGACGCGCTCGGCTCCCCCTCCGGCCCGCTGCGCCCTTTCTTCCTGGACAACACGGACCCCGATGGCTTCGACCGGACCTTCGCCGCGCTGGCGGCCGCGCCGGGCGGCCTCGCCGCGACGCTCGTGATCGTCATCTCGAAGTCGGGCGGCACCCCCGAGACGCGCAACGGTCAGGAGGAGGCGCGAGGGCGCCTCACGCAATCAGGTCTCGCGTTCCCGCGGCATGCCGTCGCCGTTACGGGGACGGAGAGCGGGCTCGACCGGACCGCGGTCACGGAGGGGTGGCTCGAGCGCTTCCCCATGTGGGACTGGGTCGGGGGCCGCACCTCGATCACCTCCGCGGTGGGGCTGCTGCCGATGGCGCTGCTCGGCCTCGACGTCGATGCCTTCCTGGCCGGCGCGCGAGCGACGGATGCCGCGACGCGCCTTCCCGAGACGCGCCGGAACCCCGCCGCGCTGCTCGCGCTCGCCTGGCACCACGCCACCGGCGGCCGGGGCGAGCGGGACATGGTGGTCCTCCCCTACAGGGACCGGCTCGCCCTCTTCAGCCGCTACCTGCAGCAGCTCGTGATGGAGTCGCTCGGCAAGGAGCGGGACCTGGCGGGGAAGGTGGTGCACCAGGGGATTGCGGTGTACGGCAACAAGGGCTCGACCGACCAGCATTCCTACGTGCAGCAGCTCCGCGACGGGGTGCCGAACTTCTTCGTCACCTTCCTGGAGGTGCTGCGCGACCGCGACGGCGCCTCGCCGGAGGTCGAGCCCGGGTTCACCGCGGGGGATTACCTCCATGGCTTCCTGCTCGGCACGCGCGCGGCGCTCAGCGACAACTCCCGCCCTTCGCTCACCCTGACCGTGCCGCGGGGGGACGCCTTCGACCTGGGGGTCCTGGTGGCGCTGTACGAGCGCGCCGTCGGCCTGTATGCGTCGCTCATCGGGATCAACGCCTACCATCAGCCCGGCGTCGAGGCCGGGAAGCGCGCGGCGGCCGCCGTGCTGGCGCTGCAGGCGCGCCTGCTCGCCGCGCTCGACCGCGACCGGGGCCGCACCGCCGCGGAGCTGGCGACCGCCCTCGGCGCGGAGGACGAGACCGAGACGGCATTCGCGCTCCTCGAGCGCCTGAGCGCGAACCCCTCGCGCGGGGTCGCGCGCGAAGCCGGCACCACACCGACGGAGGCGCGCTACCGCCGCGGCCCCGCCTCTTGATCGCCGCGCGGCGATCGGTATCCTGAGGCGAACTTCCGCGCTCCCGAGGGACGACGATGCCTCCGGTCCTGAAGCTCATGATGAAGAACTGCCTGCGCAACCCGCTGCGCACCACGCTCACGATCCTCGGGATCTCGGTGGCGATCGTGGCGTTCACCTTCCTGCGGACCGTCCTCGCCGCCTACTACGCGGGGGCGGAGGCGAGCGCCGCCACCCGGCTCGTCACCCGGCACAAGGTGTCGCTCTTCAACGTCCTCCCACTGTCACAGAAGGACAAGATCGCGGCCGTCCCGGGCGTAACACAGGTCTCGTACGGGATGTGGTACGGGGGGTACTACAAGGACTCGGGCAACTTCTTCGCCCAGATGGCCATCGATCCAGGCTACCTCGACCTCTACCCCGAGTTCATCCTGGCGCCGGAGGCGCGCGAGCAGTTCGGCAGCGAGATGCAGGCGGCGGTCATCGGACGCAAGCTCGCGAACCGGTTCGGCTGGAAGGTGGGGGATCGCATTCCGCTCACCGGAACGTTCTATCCGAACGTCGAGGTGGTGATTCGCGGGATCTACAGCGGCCGCGAGCGCAACACGGACGAGACGGCGATGTTCTTCCGCTGGAGCATGCTCGACGAGACGCGCAACCGCGAGGGGCAGGTCGGGTGGTACCTGCTCGGGATCGACTCGCCCGGAAGCGGCTCGCGGGTCATGGACGAGGTCGACTCGCTCTTCCAGAACTCGACGGCCCCGACCCACACCGAGACCGAGCGGGACTTCAACCTGTCGTTCGTCTCGATGATGGGGGGAGTCATCACCGTGATCCGGGTCGCGTCCTGGATCGTCATCGGAATCATCCTCCTGATCATGGCGAACATCATGGCGATGGCGGTGCGCGAGCGAACCACGGAGTACGGTGTGCTCAAGACGCTGGGGTTCCGCAACGGCCACCTCGCCGGAATCGTCGCAGGCGAAGCGCTCCTGCTGGCGTTCCTGGGGGGCGTCGCCGGCTGCCTGCTGGGGTTCGCCGCGATCCGGGCCGCGGGGAGCGTGATCGAGGCGACGATGGGGCAGATCTTCCCGGTGTTCGAGCTGACTCTGCAGACGATCGCGATGGCGGTGGGCCTGGCGATCGCGGCAGGGGCGCTGGCGGCGATCGCCCCCGCGCGCCGTATCCTCGGCTCCTCGGTCGCCCAGTCGCTGCGGCCGATCGATTGATCCGCCACCGGAGCCGCTGATGGCCGCCATCCCGCTCGCCTACAACATCCGCAGCCTGTGGCGCCGCAAGGTCACCACGCTGCTCACCACCGCCGGCGTGGCCCTGGCGGTCGGCATCCTCCTGGTCGTGCTGATGCTCGCACACGGGTTCCGGACGGCGCTGATCGAGAGCGGCTCCCCGGAGAACGTGATCGTGCTGCGCGCGAGCGCCACCTCGGAGACCTCGAGCGCGGTGTCCCGCGAGGACGCCGCGATCCTCAAGACGCTGCCCGAGATTGCGCGCGGGGATGGCGGACTGCTCCTGTTCGCGACGGAGACAGTCGCGGCGGTGAACCTCCCCCGCCGGGGGCAGCCCGGCAAGTCCAGCAACGTCACCGTACGCGGCATCACCCCCGCGTCGGTGCCGCTCCGCCGCCAGGTGCGCCTGCTCGACGGCCGGCTCCCGAACCCGGGCACCGCGGAGGTCCTGGCAGGCCGCAACGCGGCTCGCGGCTTCGAGGGGTGCGAGGTGGGCGGGACGCTGCAGATGGGCCCGCAGACCTGGACGGTCGTCGGGGTGTTCGAGGCCGGAGGCACCGCGTTCGAATCGGAGATCTGGGGCGATTCGGACCTGGCGATCGAGGCGTTCGGTCGCGGCGGGTACTCCTCGGCGACCTTCGCGCTCGCCGACCCGGCGCTCGACTTCGAGTCGGTGAAGGCCCGGATCGAGGGAGACAAGCGGTTGAACCTGCTGGTGAAGCGGGAGCGCGACTACTACGCGGATACGGCCCGCAACCTGACCACCTTCATCACCATCGTGGGGTCGATCCTCATCGTGCTGTTCTCGTTCGGGGCAGTCCTTGGTGCGATGATCACGATGTACGCCTTCGTCGAGGCGCGCACCCGTGAGATCGGCACGCTGCGCGCGCTGGGCTTCCGCCGCCGCTCAATCCTGCTGTCGTTCCTGATCGAATCCGCTCTGCTGTCGCTCGCGGGGGCGGCCGTCGCCGCGCTGCCGGCGCTGTTCCTGCAACGCCTCACCTTCTCGACTACGAACTTCGACACCTTCACCGACGTCACCTGGCACTTCCGCATGAGCCCGGTCATCTTCGCGCAGGGGTTCGGGTTCGCGCTGTTGATGGGGCTCCTGGGAGGACTGCTCCCGGCGGCGCGGGCGGCTCGCCTGCCAATCGTCGGCGCGCTGCGCAAGGCGTAGTCGTCCCGAGCCTAGATCGAGGTCGCCCCGGAAACGTTGCGGGCGCCGCGGGCACGCAGCGCCACCCGGACCGCGCGCGCGAGCGCGGGAAGCGACGGGTCCCTCGCGCCCATGACGACCACCAGATCCCCGGACCGGCAGTCGGCGGCAATCCGGCCGGCGAGGTCGGGGCCCCGCTCCACCAGCACCGCGTCAACCCCAAGGCGGACCAGGTCCGCCGCGTAGTCGCTCGCCTCGACCGCGCGCGTCACGCTGCCGCCGGCGTAGTAGACGGGTGGCAGGTAGAGGCGGTCGCCCGCGGCGAGCCCCGTCGCGAACGCCGTCACCAGCCCCTCGCGGTGCATCCGCGCCGGGCCGTACCCGTGCAGCTGGAACAGGACCCGCAACCTCCCGTCCCGCCCCCCGGAGGGACCGGATCGGACTGCACCCAGTTCAGCGCGGGCGCGCGGCGATCTCTCCCCGGCCGCACGCAGCGACTGGAGCGCAGCGCCGACCTTGTCCGGGTTGTGGGCGAAGTCGTCGATCACGGCGACCCCGTGCTCCTCGCCGATCCACTCCATGCGCCGATGGACCCCAGGGAAACCGGCGAGCGCCGTCGCGGCGGTCTCGTCGGCGACACCCAGGACCCGCACCGCGGCCAGCGCGGCCAGGGCATTCTCGACGTTGAAGCGCCCCGGCAGCTGAAGGCTGAATGGCACGTCGCCGACCCGGAATCGGCTCCCCCAGCCCACCTCTTCCACGGACTCGGCGCGCACCCGCGCCTCCGGCTCGAAGCCGAAGGTGGTGGCGGGGACCGTCCGTGGCGCCCCGAGATCCAGCTCGACCGCGAGGCGCGCCTGCGCGGCGATGGCGCGCCGCGCGCGCCCGGTGAACCCGGCGAACATCGCGCGCACCTCGGCGAGTGGCCGGTGGTCCTCCGAGAGATTGGTCACCACCGCGATATCCGGCGAGAAGCGCCCGATCGAGCCGTCGCTCTCGTCCACCTCCGCGACGGTCAGCGCACCGCGGCCGATCCAGACCGCCGGCCCCGGGGCGCCCCCATGAGCGGGCGACCCACCGGGTCGCCCTCCCTCCACCGGAGCAGCCAGCGGCGCACCGCCGATGAAGGTGGGGTCGAGCCCGGCCTCGCGGAGGATCCAGGCACACATGGCGGTCACCGTCGATTTCCCGCTGGTGCCGGCGACGAGCAGGCTGGTCCCCGCCTGCACGAGCTCGGCCAGCACCTCGGCCCGGTGACGGATCGGCAGCCCGGCCTTCTCAGCCGCGAGGACGTCCGCGACCGACGGTTCGACCGCGCCGCTCACCACGACCGACTCCGGGGAGTGCAGCTGGACGAAGCTCCCGTCCTGCGGCAGGAGCACCACCCCGGCCGCGGCCAGCGCCGCGGCGAGATCCCCCCCCTCGCCGCGGTCCCATTCCCGATCCGACCCGGATACGCTCCAGCCGCTCCCCGCGAGCGCCGCCGCCAGCGCGCTCATCCCCGAGCCCGCGATCCCGATCAGATGCACGCGCTTGCCGCTCATCGCGCTTCCTCGAGTGCACGCAGGAGGGCCGCGGTCCCGGGCTGGTCCCGATCCGCTGCCAGCGACGCGCGCAGAGTGGCGGCCGACTCCTGCCGCAGTCCCAGATCCCGGTAGACCAACGCCAGGGTGTTCAACAACCGCGGGTCGTTTCTCACGGCAGGCGCCGCCGCCTCGAGAATCTGCCGGGCCTCCGCGAGCCGCGCGCCCCGAGACAGCAGCACCGCCAGTCCGACGCGCGCCTCGACCGCCTCGGGCGCGAGGAGGAGCGCCTCCTGGAAGGTGCGTTCGGCCTCCTCCGAGCGCCCGGAGCGACCGAGGAAGGCCCCCAGGTTGATCCGGGTCCCGGCGTGGCGGGGCGCCAGCGCGGCCGCCTCCCGCAGCAGTCGTTCCGCCTCGGCCACGTCCCCCTGCTTCTCGCGCGCCAGGGCCAGCCAGTTGCGCGGCAACACCCCCCCGGAGTCTGCCGCGAGCGCGCGCCGCAACTGCGGCTCGAGCGTCGCCTCTGCGCCGCGCCTGCGGGCCGACTCGAACAGGGCGGCAAGCGCCTCCACCTGAGCGGGGTCGCGCTGCAGCGCCTCCCGCAGCGCCGTCTCGGCGCGTCCCGTCGCACCGGCCGCCAGTAGCAGCAGCCCGTGGGCTGTGCTCGCCGGCGCGCTCCCCCCCGCCTCCGCGCGCGCGATCATCGCGACCAAGTCCCGATCGGGGTCGGCTCCCGCCACCGCGGCCCAGCGAATGAGGAGATCCGGATCGGCGCCGGCTCCGAGCAGGTGGAGCGCCTTCCCGAACGCCGCCGCGGCCTCGACCCGCTCACGTCCGGCGGCGTGCGCCTCACCGAGGGCAATCCAGGCAGGTGGGTACTCCGGCGCGCGCCGGGTCGCGGCCCCTGCCGCCACCTTCGCCTCCTCGAGGCGCCGGGTCTGGATCCACCGCCAGGCCAGGTTCACCTCGGCCGCGACCGTGCGCCCGCCAGCCTCGCTGACCGTGGTGGACGCGCTCGAAACGTACCCGAGCGCCCGCAGCGCTTCGATCCGCGCCTGCTCCGCCGCGCTCACCTGCGATCGCGGCAGGACCTTCGGGATCGAGGCGACCGCGTCCCAGTCCGGGATCGACGCGACCGGGCGCGCTGCCGCCCGCGCCGGCAACAGCAGGTCCTGTCGCGGGCGCCCGGTGAAGTTCTCGGCGACCGGGAGCCCGAGGAGCCACAGCACCGTCGGCGCAATCTCGTCGATCTCGACCGGCGCGACCTGCGCCGGGCGCACCTCCGGCCCGGCGAGCACGAAGATCCCGGCGTCCCGATGCCAGCGCCCGGGCTCCGCCGCGACGTCGGGCGCCCTGTGCCGTGGCCGGCGCGCCCCGGAGAGGAATCCGTGGTCGGAGAGGAGCATCACGGTCGACTCCGGCGCCAGTGCCTCCAGGAGCTCCCCGAGCAGCCGATCCTGCAGCACGTAGAAGGCCGCTACCGTCTCTCCGCCGCGCCCGGCGCGTCCGGCCGGGCAGGTGGGAAGCGCGGGCGCGGTGCAATGCGCGAGGAGGTGCGATACCTCATCGATCCCCTGGTAGTAAACGAGCAGCAGCTCGGGCTGGCCGGAACGGGCCGCCGCGAGCGTCACTCGCTGGTAGGAGAGGGTGGCGGCGACGATCGAGCGCAGCCGCGCCTCGAGCTCGGGGTCGGCGGGCCCGGGGGCGAGCAGCCGCGCCATTTCCGCCTCTGGAACGTCCTCCGGCGCCACTCGCGCGCTGCGGGCGGCGGCCTGCAGCGCGGCCGGCAGGACCGCCGTGTCCAGATCGGCGGCGGTCGCCTGCGCCAGGCTTGCCGGCAGCGCCGACGCGAGCGCGTCAGAGACCATGAACCCCCCGTCGAGCTCCTGCGCCGGGTGGGTCGCCCACCACCCGACGACGCCGCACGAACGCCGCGCCGCCGTGGCCATCTCCCACAGCGCGACACTCCGGCGAGAGGCGCGCGAGATCGGGCGCAGCGGGCCGCCGTCGGGGTCCGGCTCGAGGAAATCGAGCACGCCGTGGATCTCGGGTGGGCGTCCTGTCGCAATGGTGGTCCACAGGAGCGGCGAGAGACGAGGTGCGGAGGAGCGCAGCTCGGCGAGGGCCCCGCGACGCCGCAGCGCCTCGAGGTGGGGCATCCGCCCGGCGGCGAGCAGCGGCTCGGCGACCTCCCAGTCGGCGCCGTCCCAGCCGATCAGAACGACCGGCCGCGTCGGCACGTCGGCGGGGCCGGGGGCAGGCGCTTCACCTCCCCTGCAGGCCGCCAGCAGCAGGAGCGCCACAGCGGCGATCGGGGGGCGGGGATTACCTCGCATCGGCGGCGCCGACTCCACAGGCGCGCGGCGATGACAGCGCTGGAGCGGCGCGCGGCGGCATCCTAGCACACGCCGCTCATCCCCTCGGATGGCCGTACGGTTTCTGGACTCCAGTCCGCGTGCGTCGCGGGAGAAACCCGACACCTCACGGAAAACGCTTGCCAGGGAGTCGATCTCGGCGTACATGGAGTCATGCCCCGAACTTGGTTGGCCGTGGTGCTGGCGGTGGCGTGTCTCGGCGCCACGCGCTCCCCCGAGGGGGAGGCTCGCCGCCTGCGCGAGGCGTTGACGGCGTTGCACCCGGACTGGAGTCAGTACATCGGCGCGATCCGGCCCGCCGCCGGCTCCGCCGCCAACATCTACCTCGGGCTCGTGGAGCGCGGAGGAACGGATCCTCGCCGCCTCGCGGACGCGCCGACGCCGGGGCACGCGCAGCGCTTCGACCTGCTCTTCTTTCCCGCCGCCGCGCCGGAGGACGGGCCCTGGGGGCAGCTGCTGCTCGACCACGAGTACTTCCACGCCCGTCATCTCGCGCGCGCCGCGGACCTGCCGCTGCCGGGGTTCGGGCAGGCCGCGGCGGATCGGCATTTCCGCGAGGCGATGGCGTGGGGGTACAACCTGCGGCGACTGCGCGCCGGTATCTACGGCGACCTGCCGGCGGCGCGCCTCGCCGAGGTGACCGCCCGCTACCGCGAGCATCGCGACGCCTTCCGGAGCTTCGTCCGCGAGCGCGATACAGAAGCCTGGGCGTACTACGCGCGCCTCCTCCCTTCCGACGACGACGCCGGGCCCGACGAGGTGGCGGCCGTCCGCTCCCCCTCGCGCTAGAACTCCGCCTCTCGGGCTGGAAGTCGCGCCCCTGCCTAATTGACGCGCTCGGCCAGCACATCGGCGATCACGTGACGGATGGTCTCGAGATCGAAGGGCTTCTGCAGGTAGCGGTTGCCCGAGCGCTCGAGGAATGCGCGCGTGTCGTGGCTCGCAACGTCCCCGGTGCTGAAGATGATCCGGCGTGCCATCTCCGGCGCGAAGCGGTGCACCGAATCGTAGAGGTCCATGCCGCTCATCCCGGGCATCTTGAGGTCCGAGATGATGACGTCATAGCTCCCCTGGCGGATCTTGCGCAATCCGACGTTGCCGTTCCCCGCCGTGTCGACCCGATGGCCGTCCGTCTGCAGCGCCTGGTGGAGCACGTCCACGATCGACTCCTCGTCATCGATGACGAGGATGTTGCGGCGGCCCGTGACGGCCGGCGCTGGCGCCGCCGCGGCCGGCGCCACCACGGCCTCGGGCCTGCTCTCGGCGACGGCCTCGGCGGACTCGGCGTCCGCGAGAATGGGGAGCTCGACCGTGAAGGTGGTCCCGGACCCCTCCTGGCTCTGCGCTCCGATCCGACCGCGATGCTCGTGGACGATGCCGTAGCAGATCGAGAGGCCCAGCCCCGTGCCCTGGCCGACCTCCTTCGTGGTGAAGAACGGGTCGAAGATCTTGTTCAGGTTCTCCGGCGCGATGCCGCAGCCGTTGTCCTGGACATGGACGAGGAGCTTCCCGTCCCGGGCCTCCGTCCGGATCTCGATCCGCCCGGGGCGATTCGCCTCCTTGACCGCGTGATGCGCATTCACCAGCAGGTTCATGAACACCTGCTGGAGCTGATGGAAGTCGGCCATCGTCATCGGCAGGTCCGGCTGCAGGCGAGTCGACACCTGGATGTTGTCGACCTGCATCTGGTACGCACGCAGCTCGAGCGTCGACTCGAGGATGCCGTTGATGCCGATGTAGTTCTTCTGCGGCTTGTGCTTGCGCGCGAACACCTGGAGGTTCTGGACGATTCGGCGGCAGCGCTCCGCTTCCCGGTTGATCCGGTCGAGCCCACGGCGGGCCTTCTCCTCGACGGGGGCCCCGAGGAGCAGCTGCGAGTACCCGAGGATCCCGGCCAGCGGGTTGTTCAGCTCGTGGGCGACTCCGGAGACCAGCTCCCCCATCGCCGACATCTTCTCCGCCTGGATGAGCTGACCCTGCGCGCGCTCCAGCTCGGCCGTGCGCTGCCGGACCTTCTCCTCCAGATCGGCGCTGTACGACTCCAGCGCGAATCGCGACGCCCTGAGGTTCTCGGTCATCCGGTTGAACGATCGTCCGAGCTCGCCCAGCTCATCGCGGGACGACGTCTCCACCTTCTCGTCGAGGTTTCCGAGCGCAATCCGCCGGGTCGCCGCTACCATCTGCTTTACCGGCTTGACCACCACCTGGACGATCAACACCGTCATCAGCACGCCGAAGATGACGACCGCAGCGGTGACACCGCCGAAGGTATTGCGCAATGCCGCGATCTCCGCCTGCGTCGTGGCCAGCGACAGGCCGACGACGGCCGTCCCGATGGTCTCGCGGCGGCGCGACCCGTCCTCGGACGCCTCCAGCAGGAACCCGACCTCGGCATTCCGCTGCTCGCGGCCGGTCGTGGTGACCGGGACACGCACCTCGAGTCCGTCGAGCGGTTCCCGGTTCGGGATGCGAATGCTCACCCGCACGGCGTCCCCGAGCATCCCACCGGGTGCCGGGGCATCCGGGTCGGCGGTGATCTGCAGCCCGGCCTCCGCATCGGCGGACGCCAGCAGCTCGCCCGAGGCGCCCAGGACGCGCAGGTAGGCGACCTCGGTGTCGTGCATCGGCCCGCGACAGAGGTCCGCGAGCATCTCGCGGTTGCGGGTAAGGACACCAAGCTCGGCGTTGTAGGCGAGGTTGCGCGCCAGAGTAAGCCCCAGCGTCCGCTGGTTGTCGGCTTCTTCCTTCTCGAGGTGGGACAGAAAGACGCGGCTCAGCCCGAACGAGGTGATCAGGATCAGCAGGGAGACGAGGACGATGAACTTCAGGCCAAGCCCGAACCGGGGCAGCGTCATGACCCGCTGATCAGCTCGGCCTTACCGCGAACCGCCTCGGAGATCGTGACCTCGAGCTGCTTGGCGGTATTCAGGTTGAGGAACAGCGACACGCTGCGCGGCGCGGTGACCGCCACCTGCCTCGGCAGCGCGCCACGGACGATCTGCAGCGCCAGCTCCCCCGCCTGGCGTCCGACGTCGACGTAGTCGCAGGAGAGGGCGAGGAGCGCGCCCGCGCGCACGTAGGAGGGAGACAGGCCGATGAACGGGATCTTGTGGCGGAGCGTGTTCAGCAGGATGTAGTTGACGCTCTGCGGGGTGAAGACCGTCGGATCGGCGACCGACCACAGCAGGTCGACCTTTCCCTCCAGCGACTCGATTGCCCCCAGCACCTCCGCCTCCGAGCGCACCGGCAGGGTCACGAGGTCAACGCCGAGCCGTTGCGCCACCTGGCGCGCCTCCTCGACCACGGGCCCGGTGGCGTCGGGGTTGTACATCACGCCGAAGCGGCGGGCGCTCGGGATCGCCTCGCGCAGGCTGCGGAACTGGACCTCCAGCGGGATGTGCATCGACGCCCCGGTCACGTTCTGGCCCAACGAGGGAAGCTCGTCCTCGCCCGGTCCTGCCCCCTGGACGACCAGGGAGAAGACGATCGGGATGTCGCGAATGGCCGCGCTGATCTCCCGGGTCGCGGCGCTCCCGATCGTCAGGATCAGGTTGGGCCGCCGGGCGCGGATCTGCTGCACCACCTCGCGCCCGTCGGACGCGTCGGTCTCGGTGCGGAACTCCTCGATGCGGTAGGTGATGCCCGCCTCATCCAGAACCGCCACGAACCCCTGACGCGCTGCCCGATAGGGAGCGATGTCACGGCTCGTCACCACCGCGATCTCGAGCGGTTTGGCGAACGACGCCGGCACCCCGAACAGCAGCGCCAGGACGGGCCCGATCGCTCGCGGCCATCGACTCCCGTGATCCATCCCGCTCCCCTCCCGAGGATCGCGGCGGGCGCGTCGCGCCCGACGTGCTTCAGAACGCCAGTTCGAGCCCGATCTGGAAGGTCCTGCCGTTGTCGACCTCGACCGGCTTGCCATAGCTTGGGCCGGCGCCGGTGAACGTCTCGACGCTAATCACGTTGAGCTCGTTCGTCAGGTTGTACCCCTGCAGCGACAGCTTCAGGTCGGATCTCCCGAGGCTGAACTTGCGCGCCACGGCGAGGTCGAAGGAGCGTACGGGAGACATGCGTTCGGAGTTCTTCCCCTGCGTCGGGTCGATCACGAACGAGCCGGCCGAGACGACCATCGGACTGAACAGGCGGCCCGACTGGTAGCGGTAGATGCCGGTGAGCTCGAACGCCGCGGGCAGGAACACGGTCCCCGACAGGTTGATGAGATCCGGGCGGTCGTAGGTCAGGCGGGTGTAGGCGGTCGACTGCGGATCCCTGCGATCCTCGTACCCGAAGTCGTCCGAGGAATTGCCTTGCAGCCGCGAGCGGGTGTAGGACCCCATCAACTCGAAGTTGCGGTTGAGCAGCTTGCGGAAGTAGAGCTTCACATCCTGGTAATCGGCACGCCCATTGGTGTCGAACAGAATCGCGGCCGTCGCCGCCGGATCGACCGGCCCGACGGAGTCCGGCAGCAGGTTGAGATCGGTGACCAGCGAGGTGCGGAGCTGGTTCTTCCCCTCCCACTGGGTCGTGCTCATCCCCACGCGCAGGTCGCCGAAGAACTCCTGCTCGACTCCCACCGTCCACGAGGTCTTGTAGGGGGCATGCAGGTCTCCATCCGTGACGTAGTCCCAGATGGCGTAGGCGGGGTCGAAGTCGTTGATCCCGAGCGACGGCACGACGTAGGTTTCGCTCTCCACCGTGCCGTCCGCCTGCTGGAACTCCACGTAGTCCTGGAAGATGTTGTCGTAGTAGCGTCCCCAGTTGCCGTAGATCTTGGTGGTCCCGCGCCCGCTCGGATCCACGGTGAAGCCGACGCGGGGCGCCACGTTCGCCTCCTCCACCAGGCTCTGATAGTCGACCCGCACGCCCCCCTGCAGGGTGAGGTGGTCGTTCAGCTTCCAGGTGTCCTGGACGTAGACCGCCCCCTCGCGCTCGGAGTCGTTCGTCGATTCGGGGGTCAGGTAGTCATAGGTGTAGACGAGCTGGGCGTTCGGGTCGCCGGTCGCGTCCTGCACGATAGGGGACAGGTCGAAACGCAGCAGGTCGGTCCGGTTCACGCCGGTGAAATCGAGGAAGGAGTAGTCGAGGCCCGCCTTGAGGGTGTGCGCCCCCTGCTGCGCCGTGACCGCCTCGGAGAATCGCACCCGGAAGGTATCGCGATCCTGATCGTTGTACCAGGTGCCGGTGAAGCTGACGGGGGCGTTGTTCGACACCACCTGCCGGAAGTCGCCGAGCCCCTCCTCGCTCGGCCGCGAGGTGAGGTACTGGCGATGGAAGAAGATCTGCGACTCGAGGAGCACCGACGGACTGACGATGTAGGTGTCGCGGATCTGCCCGAAGAACCCGCCCTGCGTCTGGTCGCGGTTCGTCCCGTCGTCGTAGCGACCGTCGGTGATCACGCGCGAGAACCGGGACGGGTCGGTGGCGAAGTTCGCGACCAGCGTGTTGTCCGCGCTCGCCTGCCAGGTCACCTTGAACTGGCCGTGGTATCGATCTCCCTCGGAGATCGAGTCGTTGAAGATCGAGCCCTTGTCGTCCTGCCAGTACTGGAACGAGGTGAAGAACCAGACCTCATCGCGGACGATTGGACCGCTGAACGCCACCTCCTGCCACTGCTGCGTCTCGGGCCGGGAGGAGTGGTTGTTGTCCGGGTTTGCGTCCGCGTCGCCGGCGGCGAACACCTGGTCGGCGTCGGGAAGGTCCGACGAGAAGGCATCCCCCCGGTAGAAGCCGGAGTAGAAGAACTGGAACTCGTTGGTGCCCGATTTCGTCACGATATTCGCGATCCCGCCCGACTGCTCTCCGTACTCGGCCTGGAAGCCGCTGGTCGCCAGCTCGAACCGCTCGATTGAGTTCTGGTTGACGTTGAGCCCGAACGTCCCCGTCACCGGGTCGTTGATGGTGGCGCCGTCCAGCCGGAAGCCGTTCTGCGTCACCCGGCTCCCATCGATGTGGTACTGGGCCACCGACAGCCCGCCGGCGTTGCTCACCCCCGGGAAGAGGGTCAGGATCTGCTGATAACGGCGCGCGTAGAGGGGCAGCCGGTTCACGAAGTTCGCGTCGAGCACGTCGCGCGTGGAGCTATCGAGCAGATCCACGACGTGCTTCTCCGCGACCACGGTCACCTTCTCCGCGAGCCCCTCGGGGAGCACGATGTCGAACACCCGGGACTCCCCCGGGTTCAGCTCGATATCGAGGATCTCGTACGGCTGGTACCCGAGAACCTCCGCCTTGAGGGCGAAGCTCCCCACGGGGATGCCGGTGAACCGGAAGTACCCCTCGCCATCGGTCACCGAGGAGCGGAAGCGCGAGATCAGCGCCGGCCCCGTGACGGTCACCGTGGCACCGGGGACGAAGTTGCCGACGGCGTCGGTCACGTACCCCTTGATCACCCCGGTGATATTGGCCTGGGGGAATGCGGGCAAGGGCGCGACGACGAGCAGCAGGAGCAACAGCAGACGGGCGCCGGGGTGGGCGTGGCGCATGGCGGGCCTCCGTGGTGGAGCGCGTGCCCCCCGGCACACCCCACCTCCTCCACGGCCCGGCGGGCGCTCGACGCTGGGGAGCGTCGGCTTCGGCCAGTGCCGTGTGGCAATCCATATGTATAGGTTCTGAATAGTTAAATTCAAATATTACTGGATTATTATTTTCATATATATATATCTATTATTGTTGTTTTTCATATCCTACCGTCGTAATCGTCCAGAGGTCGCTTCTTGAAATTGAGTATCGGTCGACCTATCTTCCCTTTTGTCCGATGGCCGGACGAGAACGCAACAGGGAGCCCACGCAATGAAAATGTTTAACATCCTGGTGGCTGACGGGCAGGGAGCGTTCCCTGGGATCTCGGAGACGTTGACGCAGGACGAAGGAACCCACGTGACGAAGGTGTCGGCCACCGTGGCGGACGCCGATCAGCTCCGCGCGGAGTCGGCCGACCTCCTGGTCGTCGATCTGCGTCGCACGTCGGCCGAGTTCCCCCCCGTGGCGGATGCTTTTCGTCGTGCCTGCCCGCAGGCGGCCATCCTGGTGGCCGCCGGAGAGACGACTGCCGGCCTCGCCTTCGAGGCGCTGCGACGTGGCGCCTGCCACTTCGTCGTGCAGCCGCAGGACGACGATCAGTTCCGCTCGATCGTGCGACGGGTGGCGCGAGGCCCTGCCGGCAATGGGTCCAACGTCATCAATAGCTCGCACCGCACCGCGGGCGAAGGGCGCCCGACCCTCTACGAGATGGAGCGGACCTACATCCTGCGGACGCTCGAAGAGTGCAAGTGGAACAAGAAGAAGACGGCATCGGTCCTGGGGATCAACCGCTCGAGCCTCTACAGCAAGATCAAGCGCTTCGGGATCGGCGACGCATCGATGAACTGACCTACCCTCTCTCCTCCTTGATACCCCGGGGGCCGGCGCCTGCGCCGGCCCCCGGGCTTTTCGGCGCCTCCCCTGACGCGGCCCTTCCACCTTGACAGCGCGCGACAGGGGGCGGAACAATACGCGCCCATGCTCAAACCCCGCGCCCTTCGACCCCAGACGCTTGCGGCCGGTCTCGGCCTGCTCTCCTGCTTTGTCATCCCCCCGGCCGCGGCGTCGGTTGCCGTCGCCGTCGAAGCGGTCGCGCCCGCCGCCCAGCCTGCTCCCGCGCAGCAGTACCGGGAGGGATTGCACGGCGTGGACCTGTCGGGTCTGAGCGACGAGCAGCGAGAGCTGTCCCTCACGGTCCTGAACGACTCGGGCTGCCGCTGCGGTTGTGGGATGACGGTCGCGCAGTGCCGGGTGGAGGACCAGAGTTGTCCGCGCAGCCCCCTGCTGGCGCGCGCCATCGTCGACGCGGTGCGCCGAGGCGGTGATGAGGCCGCGGTGCGCGCCGCCTATCGACGGGCGGCGGGATTCGAGGAACCGGCTGCGACGGCGCCCAAGGGCCCGGGAGGAGCCCCCGATCTGAAGGGCTCAGGGAGCCGCGGAGCGGTGAGCGCGCCGGTCACGCTCGTCGAGTACTCCGACTTCGAGTGCGGCTACTGTCGCTCCGCACAGGCGGTCCTCAAGGAACTGCTGGCGGAGAACCCGGCGACGGTACGGCTCGTGTTCAAACACTTCCCCCTCGCGAGCCATGTGAACGCCCGCCCGGCGGCGCTCGCCGCCGAGTCGGCAAGGCAGCAGGGGAAGTTCTGGGAGATGCACGACCGGCTGTTTGCCGACCCGCCCCGACTGGACGCGCGGAGCCTTCGGGAGCACGCCCGGAGCATCGGGCTCGACCTGATGCGGTTCGAGAAGGCGATGGCGAGCGCCGACACGGCTGCCGCGGTCGACCGTGACATCGCCGAAGGGAACCGCAATGCGGTCGCCGGGACGCCCGCCTTCTTCGTGAATGGTAGGCACGCCGCAAGCTACGAGATCGGCGCCCTGCGGAGCGCGATCAGCGCCGCGCTCGCCGCCGCCCCCCCCGCGAAGTAGCCCTTCTCCTGGCCCCGACACCGATCTACGGGACGGCCGGAGCTCGAGCGCTCAGGTCGCCTCTCGGATGAGCCCGGCGATCCGCAGAAAGGCCTGCGAAACCGGCGAGGCGGGATCGGCGACGACGATCGGGATGCCGGCGTCCCCCCCGACCCGTACCTTCGGCTCCAGCGGAATCTCCCCCAGGAAGGGGACCCCTGCCCGCTCCGCCTCGCGGCGCCCGCCTCCCTCGCTGAAGATCGCCTCGCGATGCGAACAGGAGGGACAGACGAATCCGCTCATGTTCTCCACGATGCCGAGGATCGGGACCTCGGTCTTGCGGAACATGGCAACCGCCTTCCGGGCGTCAATCAGGGCGACGTCCTGCGGGGTCGTGACGATCACCGCGCCCGCCAGCGGCACCGCCTGGACCAGGGTGAGCTGCGCGTCCCCGGTGCCGGGGGGCAGGTCGATGACGAGATAGTCCAGGGTCCCCCAGTCGACGTCGCGAAGGAACTGGGTCAGCGCTTTCATCACCATCGGTCCGCGCCAGATCACGGGCGCGTCGTCCCCCTCCAGGAGGTACCCGATCGACATCGTGGGGACACCGTGGTTCACCAGGGGTTGCAGCCGGTGCCCGCGCACTTCCGGCTGCGAGCGAATCCCCATCATGAGCGGCACGCTCGGGCCGTAGATATCCGAGTCGAGGAGCCCGGTAGGGGAGCCGGTCCTGGCGAGTGCGACGGCGAGGTTCACCGCCACGGTCGACTTGCCGACTCCACCCTTGCCGCTGGCGACTGCGATCAGACTTCGCACACCGGCAATCTCGATCGACCCCGCAGCCGCCGGCCGCGTAGCCGCGGCTGGAGGGGCGAAGCGAACTTCGACTGCGCTCACGCCGGGAAGCGACAGCAGGGCGGCGCGCACGGCGCCCTCGAGGGCGACTCCGCGCTCCGGGTCGCCCGGCGTGTACTTCAATGCCACCAGAACGCGGTCCCCCTGGATCTCGATCCCCTGGACCAGGCCGAACGAGACGATGTCCCGGCTGTAACCCGGGAAGGTTACACCGCGAAGCGCCGCAACGAGGGTGGCATTGTCGAGAGCGGGAGGCGACATCGTGATCTCCAGTGTGGTTCAGCGCCGGGGCGCTGTCAAACGGCTCGTCCCCTGGTCACTTGCCTGGCGCGCCCATGGGGGCAAGGCGCGCGCAGGTCACCAGGAGCGTCCACCCATCCGGGAGCATGTAAGGATACTGGACGACGTCCTTCCCCGAGGTGGCTCCCCCGACGACCTCGACGGAATCGGCGTGCGCGAGCGCGGATGCAAGGTGCTCCGCGGCGCTCGCCGTGCCACCGTCGACGAGGACCTTGAGCCGGCGATCGCGCGCGGCGCCCGGCTCGCGCAGCGGACGCGGTGAGCGTCCCTCACGTGCCTCGTGGATCCGCCGCGCCCCCTCCTCAGGTGCCAGCAGCGCCGCGACCTCCTCGGCGAGGTGCTCGTAGCCACCCGGGTTGCCGCGCAGATCGAGGATCACCTGCGGCGCGTCGGGGCTCGCGGCGAGCGCGGCCTCGACCTGCGCCGCGACTCCGGCATCCTCTAGGTTGGTCAACCGGAGGTAGAGCACTCCCTCGTCGAGCACCCGGCTCAGGACCGTCGGCGAACCGGGCGCGACGCGCCCGCGCGGATCGGCCAGGAGCTCGCCACCCCGGACCGTCTCCAACCGCGCGATCGCGTCGCCCGGAGAGCGCAGGCGCGTGTACGGATCGTCGAGGCTGGCGGCGAGGGCCCCGATCGCGGCGAGCGCATCGACGTCGTCGCGGAGCGTTCCGTCGAACCGCGTGCGCCAGAGGCGCAGCGCGCTCGGATCGAACTCGTCCCCGACGAAGCTGTCGCGCACCCTCGCGTACGCGAGCTGGTACTGCAGCTCCGGCTCGATCACGACCGACGGCGAGAGCAGCTCTCTAGCCGAGGCGTGATCGCCGAGGCGGGCGAAGGCGCGCAGCAGCAGCGGGCGAATTCGACTCCTCGGATCCGCCGGCTCGACGGCGAGCCCGCGCGCCAGCGCCAGCACCGCCCCCTCCGCCCGATCCAGCTGCAGCAACGCCGCCCCGACGAGTGCCTGGGCGAGGGAGGACTCAGGGGCGGCCAGTGCGGCGGCCTCGGCGTGGGGCAGGGACAGGGCCGCCTCTCCCCGCTGCAGGTGCGCGGCGGCCAGGTCGAGCCGCGCCGGAGCATAGCCGGGGTCCAGTGCGACCGCCGCTTCGAGCAGACGCTGCGCCGCGGCACGCTCCCCCGCCAGCCGATGGGCGTAGGCGAGCGCGACCTTGCCACGCGGATCGTCGGGATGCTCACGCTCGGCGGCTGCAAGGTCCGCCAGCCCCGCGGCGCCGTCGCCCAGCCACAGGCGGAGGGCCCCGCGCGTGCGCAGCCCGCCCGGTAGCCCCTGTCCCTGGATCACACCCCGCAGTGCCGTCGCCTCCCCCGCGCCGGCATCCACGAAGTCACGCACCACCTCCGCCAGATTGTCGTCGTTCGGGTCGGCGCCAGCCGCGGCGGCAAGCGCCACGGCACTCGCCACGAAGTCCCCCGCCTCGTGCGCGAGCAGGGCTCGGCGGAGGAGAGAGGCCGGGGTCTCCGGCCGCCGCGCTTCCGCGGCGCGAGCTGTCTCCAGATCTCCGGCGCGCGCCACCGCGCGGGCCCAGGCGCGCTGCGCAAACAGGTCGGCGGGGTGCGCCGCTGACACGGCCTCCCACACCTTCGCCTCGCCGCGGCGATCTCCGGCTCGCGCGCGCAGCGCCGCAAGCGAGTACCAGGCCGCCGGGACCATGACATCCGTGCTGGTCAGGGCATGCAGCTCGCGCTCGGCGGCCGCAGGATCGCCGGCCCGGATCAGCAGCAGCGCGCGGCGCAGGCGGAGTTGCGGGACCGTCGAGGGAGGGCGCGACATCAGCGCGCGGCCCAGGGCGGCCGCGGCGGCGGCGGGGCGAGCGGCGGCCTCCTCCAGCGCGGCGAGCCGCACGAGCGCCTCGGCGTCGGCCAGGAGTCGGCGAGCGTTCCGCCGCGCCGCCAGGAGGTCGGCCTCGAGCTGAAGACAACCGCGGCGGCGGGCCTCCGCCTCGGGGTGGTCCGGCCGCAGCACCCTCACGGCCGCCCAGGCCGTCGCCGCTTCACGCAGCTCCCCGGCCGATTGCAACGCCCGGGCCAGCGAGCGGGCGATCTCGGCATCCTCCGGCGCGAGCAGCCGGGCCTCGCGCAGCGGTGCCACCGCCTCGGACGCGCGTCCCTCCCCCTGCAGAGCCTCCCCGGCGCCGGCGAGGATAGCGGCGCGCAGGCTGGCGGTGGCCGCGGCCGGGGCCAGCGAGAAGAAGATACCGCGCGCCTCGCGGAAGCGTCCGCTGTCGAGCAGCGTCTGGGCAAGGGCGTGGCGCAGGGCGGGGTCGTCCGGGTGGGTGTGAAGCGCCAGGCGGAGCACGCGCTCTGCGGAACCGAGCCGCCCCGCACGACGGAGCCCTTGCGCCGCTTCCGCCGCGTGGGAGACCGCCGGGTCGATCGCCCCTCCGGCGGCGCGCAGCGGGAGCGCCACGGTTGCACAGGCAAGTGCCGCCCCGATCGCCGCGACTCGGAGACGGCGCCCGCGACAGCCGGGGTGAATCAGAGCTTGTAGGCGACGCCGACGAGGATCTGGTTGCCGGTGATGTCGAAGTCCGAGTCCACCCGGAACAGGGTGTTGCTCCCCACTCCGTTGAACATAAACCGGTCCTCCAGGCTGAACGACCAGTGCGGCAGGAACTGATAGGTGAACCCGGCGGACACCGAGAGAGGGACCACGGTCCGGCGGTTGCCGTCGCTCTCGCGGTACTGACTCGTGCCGGTGCAGTTCGCCAGCGTCGGGGAACCCGGGATCGGCTCGATCCGATCGCAGGAGAAGATATCGACGTAGGTGCTGTCGTTCACCTCGCGCCACAGGTTGGCCCACAGGCCCAGTCCGCCGCCGACCCAGAAGCGTGCCTTGCCGGTGGTGAAGTTCCAGCGCGGCGAGAAGTGAAAATAGTAGATCGTGTACTCGAGCGTGTTGACGGTATTCGCGGGGAGGAACCAGTTCGGCGGCTGCCCGCTGCCGCGGGGATCGGCGACCACGGCCGTCCCCTCCACGGTCTGGACGGCGGTCTCGCTGTAGTAGCCGCCGCTGACGATCATCGATACGTGGGCGTCGGTGTCGCGTCGCCACTCGTAGGTGCCCTCGAGGAGGGTGCCGTCGAAGTCGCCGGAGGAGAAGTCACGCTGGTAATCGATCACGACCAGCGGGCGGCGATCGAGCCGGACGGCGTCCGTCAAGACACTGGCCTCCGCAAACTGGAAGCTCCCGACGCGCAGCCCGAAGCTGTGCTCCTGAGCGGTGGCGGCCGACCAAACCGAGAGGAGCAGCACGACTGCGAGTGGAAGACGGCGCTGGATCCAGGTCATCAGGCGATCTCCCCGAGGGTGAGGACCTCGGTGCGTTCCGTTGGCGAAAAAGAAACCGGGAAATTATATGCACCGCCCCCCCGGTGTCAACCAGCAGTCGGGAGGCTATAATCGCCCGCCATGCAGGAACTCGGAGGTATTCACTTCTCCCCCGCAGAGCCAGAGGACCTCCCGACCGTCTGGGAGGCGTTCCGTGCCGCCGCCGAGAGTCAGGCGGTCGCGTCGGCCTGCGAGTCCGCCGAGGCGGCGCCCGATCTTCCACCCGCCATCTTTCCGCACCTGCTCGCCACCTCCGAAGGGACGTTCCTGGTCGCCAGGGCGCGCGGCGGGATCGTCGGGTTCGTCGCCGCGGTCCCGCGTGGGGAGGTCTGGTACCTCGGGCGGCTGTGGGTCGACCCCGAGTGGAGAGGGCGCGGGATCGGCACTCGCCTCTATCGCCAGGCGCGCCGCGCCACTCGGGGCGCCGGCGCCAGGGTGCGGGCGGCCCTCGCGGGAGACAACGGTGGAGGTCTCGTGGTCGCGCTTCGCGACGGGCTACTGGCGCGGCATCCGATCTTCCGACTCGAGGGGAGCGCGGAGGCGGCTGACGCGCTGTGGGAAGCCTACCGGTCCCCACCGGCCGTGCGGCTCGTGGCGTACGATCGCGGCGCGCGCTTCAGCCAGCGCTCGCCGCTGGCGATCCTGGACCGCGAGGCGCGCGGCGCCACCCGGCCGCAGGACCATGCCTTCTGGCTCGCGGATCCCCACCGACGTGGCTTCCTGGTCTGGCTGGGCCGGCGGGCGGTCGCCTACTTCTACGTCGACACCCACGGGGAAGTGGGGCCGGTCGCGGCGGCGGGGACCGAGAGCCTGCTATGGGCCCTGCGCTTCGCGGCGCGCGAGGCGGCACGGTCCGCTGGACGCGTGGGCGTGCGGTTGCCGGCCGTGGGTCGGCCCGCGCTGGAGGCGCTGATCGGCGCCGGCTTCCGACTTCAAGGGGGTCAGTTGCTGCTGGCGACGGCCAGCTTCGGGAAGCCCGAGAACTACGTCCCGGTCGATGACGTGCTGTTCTGAGGCTCGATCCGGCGCAGCGCCTCGACCAGGGAGCGGATCGAGAACGGCTTCTCCAGGAACGGGTTTCCCGTGGACTGCAGGAACTCCGTGGTCTGGCGCGCGACCAGATCCCCCGTCGCGAAGATGACGCGCCGCGCGAGATCCGGATACTCCTGGACCAAGGCCTCGTAGAGCTCGCGTCCGTTCATCGCCGGCATCCTCAGATCGGTGATGACGGCATCGTAGTGCCCAGCCCGGATGCGGGCGAGCGCCAGCATCCCGTTTGCCGCGGTGGCGACTTGATGACCGCGCGCCAGCAGGATCTCTTCCAGGAACTCCCGGATGGTGTCCTCATCGTCGACGACGAGAACCCGCCGGGGTTGTTCCACGCCGATCGCCTCCGGGAGAAGCGATCGCCTCGGGCTGGAAGCCGTCGCCACCGCGCCGGCCCCCCCGATGGCGGGGAGATCGAGCGTGAACACGGTTCCAACCCCGGGCTGGCTCGACACCGCGATCCTGCCGTCGTGCTTCTCGACGATTCCCTTGCAGAGCGCCAGCCCGAGTCCGGTCCCCTCCTCCGCCTTGGTCGTGAAGAACGGCTCGAAGATCCGGCTCAGGTGCTCCGGCGCGATCCCCGGACCGTTGTCCGCAATCCTCACCTCCACGTCCTTCCCGTGCCGGCGGGTGGCAATCGTCACCACACCCCCTTTGCCCGTCGCCACCAGGGCCTGGTGGGCGTTCGCGATCAGATTCATGAACACCTGCTGCAGCTGATGCGGGTCAGCCTTCACGGACGGCAGGCCGGATTGCAGGTCCTTCACGACCCAGATATTGTCCACGCGCATGGCGTACGCCCGCAGTTCGACGGTGGCCGCCAGCACCTCGTTCACCTGCACCGCCCGCAGGTCGGTGTGGCGATCACGCGCAAAGCCGAGGAGGTTCTGGACGATCCGGTGGCAGCGCGTCGCCTCGTCGTGGATGCGCGAGAGGCTGCGATGCACGCGCGCATCGCACGGGGCGTCGAGCAGCAGCTGCGCGTACCCGATCAGCCCGGTGAGAGGGTTGGTCAGCTCGTGCGCCACACCGCCGATCAGCTCGCTCATCACCGTCATCTTCTCGGAGTGCATGAGGCGCAGTCGCAGCGCGTCGCGCTCCTCCTCGCGCAGGCGCCGCGCCGCGAGGTCGCGGAAGATGCCGCTCATCCCCGCAAGCACGCCGTCCGCGCGGAGCACCGGGGAGAGGGTCACCAGGACCTCCACGGGCGAATCACCCGCCCCGAGCAGTCGCCACTCCTGGCAGCGGACCGCCCTGGCGGCGAGCGCCTCCGCGAGCCAGCGCCCGCCCTCCTCCCCCGCCGGCCACAGCAGGTCGAGCGACCGACCGATGACCTCCTCCCGGCGATACCCGAACACGCGCTCGGCCGCGCGATTCCAGGTTTGGAGGTGCCCGGCGGGGTCGATCGAGACTATCGGGTCCCCTGCATGCTCGACCAGGTCCACGAAGAACCCGGGATCGGTGGGACGCAGATCGTCTGCGGGGCTCGCTGGCATTCTCATCACACCCTTCTGAACGGGAGCGGCGCTCCGCTCCCGGGGTCACGCGCTGGCAGAGCAGCATGAACCATGCCACTGCCAGGATTGGGGAGCCCATTCCGTGGCGGTAGCCAGATCGTCCAACCCTATGCAACAGATGACCTTGTGAAGGGTTCCGGCCCTTCGACGAGCGTGGCAACGTCGGGGAGGGAATGCCGGACTGACGGAAAGTGGTGCGCGCAGCCAACGATCTGACATGGGGGGTGGGGCCGTGCATGGAGGCCGGAGGCCCTCTTCGAGCGCCTCCAGCCTGTCGCACCTGAACTGAGTGGGAAATTGACCGGTGCCGCCAAGTCCCGGATTTACGGGACGATAGTGATGTGGCGGGTGCGATAAGTCTCGCTTCCCCTTCTCGTAGGGGATGTTGGGATACAGCTATTGACTCGACTCGATCGTTCGGCAGGAACGACACCGGTCATTGGTTCGTGAGGCTGACCAGACAGAAGTGCGGCTTCGCCCGGGCTCATAGCAAAAAACATACCCTGCGCTCCCCGGCACATTCTGAGCCCCACTACTTCTCTTAATCGCACTCGCATCAACGCTATTCCCGCGACCGTCACTGCGCTGACGGCCAATCCCTGTCTGGTCTCGGGGACAGGGAGGTATCTCATGGGGACGGGTGAGGTTGACCGGAGAGCCGTCCAGGGCTGATATTCCCCCAGTGGAGGTGCGATCATGAAGCAGGTTCGCAGGGTACTCGTCGTCGAGGACGATCGTGATACCCGGACCATGGTGGAGGATGTGCTGATCGGGGGTGGCTTCGACGTCGACACCGCCGGCGACAGCAACACCGCGCTTCGGAAGATCGGCGCGACGCATTACGACCTCGCGATAGTCGACCTGATGCTCCCCGACCTGGACGGGGTACTCCTGCACGCCAAGATCGCCCGCCTCGACCCGCCGCTCGCCCAATCCCTCGTTTTCACCACCGGCTTCACCGACCGGCCCGCGGTCATCGACTTCCTCCGGCGTACTGCGCGAGCCTTTCTCGCCAAGCCATTCCGTGCCGAGGAGTTGCTGAGTGCCGTCGCGAGCGTGCTTGCCGCGGACACCGAGGCGGTTTCGCGGCGGGCGGCAAGGCACGCTGGCAAAACGTAGAGCTCCAGGGAGACGGGATCGCTCCGGGCTAACCTGCGGGGATCTTGAGTACCTGTCCTGCCCGGATCTGCGATCGGCCGCGCAGTCCGTTGAGCGACTGGAGGGTGCTCACCGAGACGCCGTGCCGATCCGCGATGTTCGATAGCGTGTCTCCCTGCCGCACCGTGTAGAGGGCATACTCCGGAGCGGGGGGCTGGGGGCTGATGCGCACGCTCCCGATCCCCTCGATCGACTGCTCCCACAGGGCGTTGTCGCGCACCAGGTCCCACTCGCTCACCCCGTGGCGCGCCGCCACCACGGAGAGGTCATCACCGGGACGGACCGCCTCCTCCAACCACGGCCCCTGACGCCTCGGCGGGATGCGCAGCGACATCGAGGGGAGCAACAGGTCGACCTGCCACAGGCCGTTCGCCCGCCGGATCTCCTCCGGGTCGACCCCGAAGACGAACGCGAGCATGAGGTAGTGATCACCGGGGCGCGCGACGTAGAGGATCTCGTCGCCGCTCTCCTCGAACGCAATCTCTCCCCCCTCCCGGGGGTACGCCACCACCATTCCCGCGTGCAGCGAGCGCGCCGCCAGGAACGGGTTGTAGAGCCGCAGCAGGAGCATCGGGATGTCGGTACGCTCGCTGAGACTCCACCACGTATCGCCGTCCCGGACTCTCAGCACGGCAAGCTTCCCGGCCTCCCTGCGGACCGCCGCGCCGTACTGCCGCAGGATGTTCTTGTAGTAGCCGATCCCGAGGATGTACTGCAGGGTCTCCACGCGCATCGGGCGCTTGCGCTGCACCGTTCCCGGTCCGGCGTTGTAGGCGGCCAGCGCGAGATCCTCGCGTCCGAACATCTGCAACATCTGGGAGTAGTACTTGATCCCGGCCTCGACGTTGGTTCGCACTCCGAGGTGGCGGAAGGTCGCCGGCATCACCTGGAAATAGCCGCGAGCCCCGACCTGCGAGGTCAGGTCCTCGTTCCCTCCGGATTCGTACATGCAGATGGCCCGCGCCAGCTCGGGGTCCACGCCGTAGCGCTTGGAATGGGCCTGGATCTCCGCCTCGATCTCCTGAGTGAGGCGGTACATCCCGACGAAGGGCAGGGAGAGCTCAGGCGTAGCGAACGCCTGCGCAGGGAGGATTACCTCCGCAGGGGGCGAGGGGGGGGTTACCTCTGGCGCAGCGGCCCACCCGAGTACGACGGCGGTGCAAACGAGAATTGCCTGGCTGCGGCTTCCACGCGTCATCACCAGCCCCCACCCCAATCGCCGCCGAACCACCCTGTCCGGGAGCACCTGCCACTCAAGATAGGCCTGCAGGGCTGAGGATTCAAACGACCCCGACGGTGTACCCATGGAGGAGTACCCCGCCGGGTCAGGCTGATTCCGCCCCGGCCGGTCGCCGCCGGCGCCGCCTGCGGCCTCGACGCCGCCCCTCGTCGCCGGACCCGGGTCGTTCGCCGGCCGCGTCCGCGGACGCGGCCGGAGCCCGCCCGCTACGGCGCGGCCCGCCACGTGACCTGGGGGGGTCCTCGACTACAGGGGTCCGCGTGCGGAGATCTTCCCAGGCGTTCAGCGTCTCGACCCAGGTCCGCTGCGCGCGGCAGTGGATGGAGAAAGCCTGGAGCAGCAGCGGAAAGTACGGGCGCTGGGCAAGCGTGGCGCGGGAGAACCGCTTGGCGCGATACCCAGGGACCAGCTTCCGGATCGAGAGGAGAATCTGGCGGACCTGCTCTGCGTCGCGGCGCGGGACGCGCAGCCGCTCGAGGATGGGGTCGATCGTCTCGGCCATCGCCCCCATCAGGTCCTGGCCCCCCCCGTGCGGGTTCGCCTGCCAGGGGAGGAGAGGAAGCGACAGGCTCGCCACGATGACCGAGGCCGGCAGCTCCTCCCCGGCCTGCACCCGTCGATCGAACTCGGAGAGGACACCCTGATACGCCGGCACCAGACCGGCGTGAACCGTCAGAGCGGCGTCGATCTCGGGGAGCAGAACCTCCAGGACGCGGCTCTCCCCCAGCAGGGCAAAGGCAGGAAGCGCAGCTCCGCTGCGGAAGACTCGCAGCACCTCTTCGAGGGTGCGCGGCGGGGCGCAGCGTGAGATCTCACGCCGATGCCGCTGCATCGCGGCCATCACCCCCTCGTCGATCGCGAAATCGAGGCGGGCGGCGAACTTGATGGCGCGCAGGATCCGCACCGGATCTTCACGCAGCCGGATGTCCGGATCGCCGATGGTCCGCAGGAGGCGGCGATCGAGATCCGGGAGCCCCCCCACGTGGTCGATCACCCTGCCGCTCTCCGGGTCGTAGAACAGCCCGTTGACCGTGAAGTCGCGCCGGCGCGCGTCCTCCTCGGGGGTGCCGAAGACGTTGTCACGGGTGATCAGCAGGTCCGCGGAGTCTTCCGACCCCGGGACGAAGGACCGGAAGGTCGACACCTCGATGATCTTCTCCCCGCCCGCGAGCGCCTCGTTGCGGAAGTAGACGTGGGCGAGCTTGAAGCGACGCCCAATGACCCGGCAGTTGCGAAACAGGTCCTTCACCTGCCTCGGGGTGGCCGACGTCGCGATGTCGAAGTCCTTCGGGCGCCGCCGCAGCAGGAGATCGCGCACACACCCACCCACGAAATAGGCGGTGTGCCCCTGGCGAGTCAGGCGGGAGACGATCCGGGCTGCATCCGCATCGATGGCGGCGCGGTCGAGGGTGGGCTCAGCGCGCGGCGGGCTCGCCTGCAGCGGCACCGAAGCCGACCCGGCGGCGACGTCCGTCTCCACCCTGGGCAGCGGTTGCGTGGCGGCAGCGTTGTCGCCGCGGGCGCCGCCCGTGAGCAATCGCTTCAGCCGTTTCAGCATCATTGCGAGTCGCAGACGATGATGGTCAGAGTCGTTCCGAACGCTTTCCAGCCCCGGCCACGAGGCGCACACCGCGGGGACCCCCGCCTGACAGCCGGGCACCCGCGTGCCAGCTCGAGATCACAGGAGGGCCGTCCGAGGTCGCAGGCGTAGTCACCCCCCGCAGGGAGAACAACGTCGCGGGGGACGTTCCGGCACCGGGCCTCGGGCGCTCCCGGCGGCGGACAGGTGCGGAGGATACCCCAGCAGATCCGGTTACTCAAGACAGTACCCGCGAATGCAGGAACCGCGGGGGCGTGCTCGCTCGCTACGCCCCCCACGAACGCGCGACCCACTGGGTCGCGCTCCCTCGCCCGCGACGCTCCCCACGAACGCGCGACCCACCGGGTCGCGCTCCCTCGCCCGCGACGCGGGCTCGGAGTGGGGCCCCCGGAGTGGGGCTCGCGGAGTGGGGACGCTAGAACCGGACTGCGATGCCGGCGTAGTAGCCGGCCTGCTCCACCTCGAGACTCCCCTCGTCCTCGAGATCCGCATCCGCCTGGACGTAACGGTATCCGGCCGAGAGCCCAAACGGTCCCTCGAGGAGGTACCAGGTGAGCCTCGCCTGCGCGTCGAGGGCACTCCCGCCGACGTCGATCAGGCTCGCGTTCATGCCACTCCCCTCGAAGTAGAGCGTCAGGCCCGTGTCGGGGATCCTGATGGTCAGGTTGAGGCCGAGCATCGGGATCGGGTCGGAAAACTCGGTCCCGGCGACACCGGAGGAAGCGCTGCTTGCCACGCGCCCCTCCGCCTCGAGCAGGTCGGCGCCCACGAGGAGGCCGAACCCGACGACGTCGTCGTCGATGAAGCGGAAGTTGTATTGCAGCTTCGCCAGGCTCATCACGAATTCGGAGTCGACCGACGCGCCCGAGGGGAAGAGGGTGTCCGCGAACACGAGATCGGCATCGAGCACGCTCTCACCCGAATGAGTCGCATCGTAGTACGACAGGAGGAACGAGCTGCGGCCGAAATTGAACCAGAGGTCCGCTGCCGGGAGCTTGTCGTCCTCCACGATCCCCAGGGTGTCCTCGAGGTCGAAGGGCGTCCCCGCCCCGAGCGTGTCCCCCACGGTGCGCCCCTCCCCGTCGAGGCTGTTCGCCCAGTAGTTGATCTGAGCGGCAAAGAACGACCCCTCGCTGGCCGCAACGTTCCGGACCGAGATGCACGCCAGCAATGCCGCCACTCCACACCTCACTACGATCCGACGCATCTCGCCTCCTTGGCGTGCCCGCCTCTCCGAGTCGGCCCGCAACGGCCCAGCGCAGTCCGGGCCCCATCCCGTGCTCGGCAAA
>Ga0184629_10000132_pt1 | contig 30830 bp, 29 predicted proteins | sample PLM4_32_b1_FD_133158 | JGI IMG/M metagenome (GOLD analysis project Ga0184629, IMG submission 133158) | Groundwater sediment microbial communities from an aquifer in East River, Colorado, USA - PLM4_32_b1 | ecosystem: Environmental > Terrestrial > Soil > Riparian zone | place: USA: East River...
CTAATAAAATGCGCTATGTTTAATACGGGCCTTGTCGTTAAGACAAAAGGGATCATCGACCGGATCAGATACAAACAGATCAATTATACGCCCAGGAAGATGGTTACTCCGGAACGATTAATTAACTCCGAGTCACAGGCTTGGGTAGGGCTGGAAAAAATCATTCTCGATATAATAGAATTCTCCTCTATTAAGAGGGATTCGGCACTGGAATTCGGTGTTGAATTTGGCTACTCCACTGCCGCGTTGGCCAATTATTTTAAGAAAGTCACCGGCGTCGATATTTTCACCGGAGACCCACATGCAGGCTTCCACGGGGATATATATAAAATAACAAAAAGTAACCTGAAGAGTTTTGATAATATTGAATTGATAAAATCGGACTATAGGGATTACATTGCTTCATCCGATGACTTTTTTGATATGATCCATGTGGATATTATTCACACCTATGAGCATACCTATGCATGTGGTCTCTGGAGCGCCATGCACTCTGACTGTACGATTTTTCATGACACCGAAAGTTTTCCGGCGGTAAAGCATGCCGTAGCCGATATCGCGAAAAAAGTGAATAAGAAATTCTATAACTACAAAAAGTGCAATGGTTTAGGCATTGTCGTCTAAGCAAGGCTGGGTATGACGGGGCCAAAAGTATCAGTGATCATTCCGAATTATAACCATGCCGCGTATTTGCGGCAGCGGATCGAGAGTGTGCTAGGCCAGACGTACCGGAATTTTGAAATCATTCTCCTGGATGATTGCTCTACCGATGACAGCGGTGAGATAATAAAAGGATACTTTGGCAATCCATTGATCACTAAGACGATTATTAATCAGCATAATTCAGGGAACCCTTTTACCCAGTGGCAACGCGGTATAAGATTAGCCGCTGGAGAATGGATTTGGATTGCTGAAAGCGATGATTATGCAGATGATCATTTTCTCGAAATCATGATCGCGGCATGTCATGATCGTAAAAATATTGGACTTGTATATTGCGATTCAAACATTGTAAACAGCAACGTGGTGGAGAAAGAAACTTTTGCATCCATGAAGAATAAGAGATTCAATACAAATCGCTGGAGTGAGAACCATATCAATAGTGGGTTGGATGAACTTGAGAACTATCTCTTATTGGGAGGTACGATCAACAACACAAGCGCTGTGTTATTTAAACGTGATGTATTCCTCCATGCCGACCCATTTGACATCCGTATGCGTTACATCGGTGACAAGTATGCGTTTGTGAAATTGCTGGCGGAATCAGATGTTGCCTATGTTAAAGAGAGCCTGAACTATTTCCGTGATCCATTCAATACGAAACATGCTGATCGATTAATATTTTATTTCTACGAACAGTTTTTGCTGTTCGACTGGGTATTGAAAAATCTGAAACAAATCAACCGAAAGAAATTCTTTACGGCATTCTATGCGAACACCGGCAATTCATTATTTCGCGGGTGGAGTAAAACGAAGGTACGGCTCTATTGGAGGCTATTCAGGTTAAATAGGACATTGTTGCTAAAAAGTATGGCAAACAATTTCAGCATGGCTGTCGGCTCAATCTTTGGATGAGCCCAGATGAAGGAGAAATCAATACCCTATGGTAATTCAAATACTTAATTACTTACATCGCCAGGGCTTTAGAAAGTTGCTTTCTGTAATTAGTCAGATAGCGTATCTCGTGAAGGGATTCGGGTATGTACCATCGGTGTATCATTCCGCCTTTCGTGCGTATTCCTATAAGGTAAATGGCATTACCTATCTAAGCATGGGGCCAGGCTGGGCGTACAGTTATAACTATCTCAGAAATGCTTTGATCGAAACCTATAACCAATACTATATGCCAAAACCCGGAGATTGTGTTGTTGATATTGGTGCTGGCCTGGGTGAAGAGTCTGTGATTTATTCTTTGATCACCGGTGCAAATGGAAAGGTGCATGCGCTGGAAGCAAATCCAATAACCTTTGCAGGGCTTCAGCATATGTGTGAACAGAATAAGTTTAACCATACCACACCGCATCATCTCGCCATCTATCATACTGATGGAGAAGTCACTATTGAAGACGATGAAGAGAATTACCTTACCAATACAATTAATGTGCGTGGGTCCGGAAAATCAAGTATTCTGGTTAAAGCAATAACACTCGATACCTTAGTGAAGGAAAACAACATTACCCGAATTGACTTCCTTAAATCAAATATTGAAGGGGCCGAGCAATATCTTATCGAAGGCATGTATGACTCCCTTAATATTATTCGGAATTGTTGCATTTCATGCCACGATTTTCGGCATAATTACCATAACCATGGCGAATTTTACATGACCAAAAATAAAGTAAAGGCATTCCTGGAAAAGCATGGTTTTGAGATTACGATCAGAAATACCGGGAACCGAGTGGTGGATGATTATATTTATGCCCGGAACACCAAAATAGAATGAGGGGCAATGGCGACAATTCTTTTTTACGCCCCTTTTAATCAACGCTCCCGTGATACAGAGTCGTTGATGCTTGCCTTTTATCGACAAGGTCACCGGGTTATTTCCTTAAGCCAGCAAGAAGGTTTCCTGATCAACGATTTCCTAAATGCCAATGGAATAAGTGCATATTCTTATGTGTTGGCAGGAAAACGGGGCGGATGGTGGTATTACCTTCGCCATCTTCTTTTCTTCGTTCGGTTCTGCAGGAAACATCATGTAGAAATTGTATACAGTCACCTGGAACCCGCAAATTTCATTGCTGCTTTAGCGCAGTTTCTTATTAAGGCAACTGTCTTCGTCTGCCGCCATCATTCTGACCAGTACAGAGGACTTAAACGTGATAATGATTTGTCATACCGCCTGACTTATAGGTTAGCGAAACACATTATTGTGTTTTCTGAAATTACACGCCACTATATGATCAGGGAAGAAAGAATTCCCAGACATAAGATCACGCGCATTAATCTGGGATATGACTTTTCTCTTTATCCGGCGGTTAGAATTGGGCACGTAGAAAGTATAAAACAGCTGTATTCAGCCGATATAATGCTTATCACCGTTGGAAGTTTTATCCCACTCAAGCGCACAGAAATCTCGATTTATGTAGTGAAAGTATTACTTGATAAAGGTTTTGATACCAAACTTTTTCTCCTGGGCAAGGGAGAACTTGAGCACTCGCTAAGAGCATTGGTTGAAAAACTTGATCTAATGGACCGGGTTTTTTTCCCGGGTTATGTGGACAATGTGCTGGAGTATATCGCCGCGTCTTCTTTTCTGCTGCATCCATCTCTTTCAGAAGCAAGTTGTGTAGCTGTAAAAGAGGCCGGACTTGTTAATAAGCCAGTTATCACCTGTTCAGGTGTTGGTGATTTTGATGACTATATTGTTCACAAAAAAAATGGTTTTTCAGTAGCCCCGGATAAATTCTTGGAGCAGGCTTCGGAAATTATTCAAGAGAATTTCCGGAACCATGACTTCCTTAAAGGGGTTGGTGAAAACTTAAGAAAATCCGTTATTGAACTGTTTAGTATAGAAAACGTGATCGGACACTACAACTCGTTAAATAATACCCGTTAATGTCTAAGGATTCTCCTATATTTTCGCTTGTTATACCTACGTACAACCGGGCGCACCTTATTTGTAAAACAATCGAATCAGTATTGCAACAGGATTTCCATAATTTTGAAGTCGTTATCGTAGATGATGGAAGCACAGATAATACCGAAGAAGTGGTAGGAAAATTTACGGATAAACGTATTCAGTATTACAAAAAAGAGAATGCTGAGCGGGGCGCGGCGCGGAACTTTGGCAGCGCAAAAGCAAAAGGGATGTACATTAATTTTTTTGACTCCGATGATCTTATGTACCCGAATCATTTGAGTGCAGCCAATAGATTATTTTCAACAACTGGTGAGCCAGAATTTTTTCATTTGGGTTATGACTACAAACTTGAAAATGGCACTATATTGAATCAGGTAAATAATTTTGATGAAGCTATTAAAGATGTGGTATTGTTTGACAACAAACTGAGTTGCAATGGAGTTTTCTTGCGCCAGGATATTGCCAGAGAATTTGCTTTTGAGGAGGATAGGGTATTGGCCTCATCAGAGGATTGGGAACTCTGGATAAGGCTTGTGAGTCGATTCAAACTTCATTTTTCCAATGAGATTACGAGTTCCGTTGTTAATCATGACCAACGCAGCTTGCGTACCATTCCAGCTGAAAAAGTTGTGACGCGGGATCTATTATTCATTGAGAAACTTCGGCAGGATTCCGTCGTGATGCGAAACTATGGACCGTCGTTTAAACGGTTTGTGGCAGAACGTTATACTTTTTTCATGCTGTCTTATGCGGAGCAACAGCAACGTGCCGAAGTTTGGAGATGGGCGACGCGGGCATTTAGGGTTCATCCTTTAATTTTAGGGAGCAAAAGATTTCTTGCTTCGATTAAAAACAGCATATTGAAATGATAAAGATATTGGTAACCGGGGCAGCCGGCAGCATTGGAAGTGCGCTCGTAGACAGGTTGTTGACCTATCCTGAATATCAGATTATAGCGGTTGATAATTTTTTAACCGGCAACAGCACTAAATTACCCGCTGGCCAAAATTCGAATTTTATCTTTATTAAAGCAGATGTCAACAACTACTATGAGATCAGCAGCATAATGCTATCGTACGGGTTTGATTATGTGTTCCACTATGCAGCGGTGGTCGGAGTCCAGCGTACACTGGAATATCCTGTTCTTGTGCTAAATGATATTCAGGGAATTAAGAATATTCTTGATTTGTCAAAAAATACAGGAGTGAAACGAGTTTTTTATTCCTCCTCATCAGAGGTATATGGCGAACCGGTAGAGTTCCCTCAAAATGAACGAACCACTCCTCTTAATAGCAGGCTTCCATATGCTGTTGTTAAAAATGTAGGCGAAGCCTTTTTACGCTCCTATCATAAAGAGTATGAACTTCGATATACAATCTTTCGTTTTTTCAATACTTACGGTCCGAGGCAAAGCGACGATTTTGTTGTGACAAAATTTCTAAAACAAGCCTTACACAATGAGCCTCTTACAATTTATGGATTGGGCTCACAAACAAGAACATTTTGTTATATTGATGATAATATCGATACTACAATTGCCTGCCTTCAAAAAGATCTGTGCGTGAATGACGTGATGAATGTGGGGAATGATGAAGAAATTACAGTTAAAGAGCTGGCGTCAAAAGTTGTGCATCTCACGGGCTCATCATCAAGAATCGATTTTTTGCCTCCGCTTAAAGAAGGAGATATGACACGTAGAAAGCCCGATATAGCAAAAATGAGAGGTGTTCTCGGAAGACCTTTGATTTCGCTTGAAGAGGGACTAAAAAGAACACTTGAGAAAAGAATGTTTTGACCAAAGTGTAGTCTCATTGACTGTCATTAAAACAATCCTTAAAAAAAACCTGCCTGCTCCCTTTCTAAAGGAAGCTTTCCTAATCTATAACAAAATCAAGATCCTCACCGTTGACAAACTATTATTCCCGGAATATAGAATCAGTCCCGATCAGTTCCTTATTTACCGTAAGGGCTTTCCGTTCAGAGAATCAGAGATTGCAATTGACGACTTGCCGCTGGATAAAGTGAAAGGATACATGCAATCGTGGTATGATTGGACACAGGAGGAGTTCATTCTTGTTTTCAATAAAAAATGCTGCATAGAGCCAGTGTATGGTTGGGCCATTGCAGGGACGAATAGACTTGTGTATTATTCATTAGGGGTGAGCCGCACCTGGTTTCAGCAAAAACCAAGTCTATTTAAGTTTTTTGCCAGGAAAGATATTACGAACACCCAAAAAGCCATTTCCCTTCGCGACTCAGGCGAGGAAAACTATTTTCATTTTTATAATGACGTACTTAGTAAACTCTTCTTTCTTCAACAGCACGACATTGATGTAAAGGTTATCCCGGTGATTGTTTCCAGGAAATTGTGGGATAAAGAATACTTCCAGTATTATTTCAAAAACTCCTTATTCTTGCAATCACTGAATTGGATCATCCAGGACAAACAATATATACAATGTGAATCCATAATTTTCTGTAAGCCGCTTACACATCGAAAAGATTTGTGGAAAACAGTCTTCGCTCCGCTAATCAAAAGCAACACGTCTATGGGGCAGCGGAAAATTTTTCTGACACGGAGTAAGTCGCGACTGCGCTTCATTGAAAATATTGAGGAAATTGAGGCCATTTGCCAAAGGCATGGCTTCACGGTGCTTGATACAGATAATCTTCTGCCCCAGCAGCAGATTGAAATTTTTTTCAATGCAGGATTTTTAGTAGGTATCCATGGTGCTGGCCTTACTAATATGGCTTTCCGAAGAGGAACCTGCCGTGTCATGGAACTATTTCCACCTCCGGATTTGGGTTACCTTCCCTACCATTACGTCATGTTGGCGAAGATGCTTGGTTTTCAATATAATGCTATGATTGGCGAGCCCGGAAGAGCAAAATATTCAGGTGGCTTTCACCTGCCTCCGGATAAATTTGAAAATGCATTATTGGGATTTTGTAATTATTGAAATCCTTCTTGATATCATTCTGGATAATTTAGCAATCCGAAAATACATGGTGACCGAGCCGATACGCAGGTGTAACGGAATAGATTTATAATTTTATATATTCACCTAGTCTATGTGTGGAATTGCAGGCTTTTATAACGCGAGGATTGATCAGGGACTGATTCATGATGTCATGGCTAAGCTTCAGCACAGAGGCCCGGACGATCGACAATTCTATACCCGGAATGATGTTGGCCTGATCCACACACGATTATCCATAATTGAACTTTCTGAGCTAGGATCGCAGCCTTACAAATTTGAAAATCTCGTACTTGTTTATAACGGGGAGCTTTATAATTACCAGGAAGTCCGTGAAGTACTTAAGAAACAGGGATACTCATTTCAGTCCAACTCGGATACGGAAGTTTTAATCAAAGCCTTCCACTGTTGGGGAGAACACTGCGTTGAACATTTCATCGGAATGTTTGCTTTTAGCATCTATGATGAGCGAACAGATGAAATTTTTCTTTTTCGCGACCGCGTGGGTGTGAAACCTTTATACTACAGCTTTCAAGAAGGTGTGTTGTTTTTTGCCAGCGAATTGAAAGCCCTGTCGATTTTTAACATTTCCAAAGAAATAGACCTTAATGCAGTATCCCATTACTTTCGTTTTGGCTTTATTCCCCATCACCTTTCCATCTATAGACTGGTTTCAAAACTAGAAGCAGGCCATTTTCTTAGAATTTCACGTCAGGGTATAACGAAGAAAAGATATTGGCAATTGAACCATGAACCCATTCAAGGCCGAAAAGAAGATGAATGGCTCGATGAACTGGAGGTGCTTTTGATTTCTGCGTTTCGGTACCGTATGGTATCGGATGTTCCTGTAGGTGTTTTTCTCAGCGGAGGTGTTGACAGCTCTTTGTTGACAGCAATTCTCCAAAAGCACCATGGAGGCATCCACTCCTTTACCATTGGATTTGAAGAATCTGACTTTAATGAATCGATTTATGCCCGGAAGGTTGCCGAACATCTGCATACGAATCATACGCAAAAAATACTGAAACTGGAGGAAGCCCGGCAATTGCTAACTCATTTCTATTCCATATATGATGAGCCTTTTGCAGACACATCTGGAATTCCCACAGCCTGTGTTACACACATTGCGAAAGAGAACGGTATGAAGGTAGTCCTCTCAGCCGATGGTGGTGATGAGCTTTTTGGAGGATATACACATTATCGGAAGGCACTCACCTTGTTCAACAAATTTTCCATGTTGCCCGCCAGTGTTCGCCGTGCCATTGCAAAAGGCACCAGGTTATTGGTGCCACCCGTTCTTCGGAGAAGAATTTATCCTTTGAATATAGAGCATAAGGCTTATGCGTTCGAGGAAATTGTTTCCTCGGAAACCCCTGCAGAATTTTTTGAGGCTTTTCTAGCGAACCAATCCTTAGACGAGATTAGAAAAATGGCGCATGCCGCTTCAGCAGGTAGCATGGGGATTTCGAGTAATGGACAAAGCCCTTTGCAAACGATGATGGCCTGGGATTTTCAATACTACCTTCCGGATGATTTGCTCGTGAAGGTTGACCGGGCAACAATGTTCCATAGTATAGAATGTCGCGAACCCTTGTTGGATCACCGCTTGGTGGAATTTGCGATGAGAATTCCTACGGAAATGAAAATAAAAGATGGGAAGGAAAAATATTTGCTGCGAAAGATATTAAGCCGCTACGTACCAGAAGCATACTTTGAACGAAAGAAGCAAGGTTTCAGCATTCCGATTTTTGCATGGTTTAGCAGAGAACTGGATGAAATGTTTAATCAATACTTATCCATTGAAAAACTTAACACAATTTCATTCTTTGATACGGGCGAGATTCAGCGAGAACATAAAAAATATTTGTATTACAAGAAGCGCGGTAAGCAATATAACATTGAAAAAATGTGGCGAATCCTGAGTTTCATGTTGTGGTGGGAAAAATACATGACGTATGGGAATTAAGAGAATATTGCTCATCATACCCGAAATGACCATGGGTGGCGCGCAGCGATCACTTTCTAAATTGAGTTTGGAATTTGCCAGGAACCATAGGGTATGGCTTGTAGTGTTCAATAAAAACGAGGGAGTTGCGTATTCCTATGGAGGAGAATTACTAAGTCTTGATGTAGTGCCGGGCGGAGGGTTGTTTAATAAATTTAAATCATTTATGCAGCGCATCATGCGCTTGAGAAGACTTAAAAGAGAATTAGGTATTGACGTTTCAATAAGTTTCTTAGAGGGCGCCGATTATATTAATATACTTTCGAAATCGTCAGATAGAATTGTGCTGAGCATACGAGGCTCAAAACGTTACGATGAAACGATTCATGGACGTTTTTTTTGGCTTCGCCATAAAGTACTGATCCCATGGTTATACTGCAAGGCGGATCTTTTAGTGACCGTAAATCATGGCATTGCTTACGAGTTGCGAACACATTATGGTTTAAATATGGCGAACATTGTAACCATAGGTAATTTTTACAACATTGAGGAAATAACAAGATTGTCGGAAGAGCCAAAGGAAGAAAACTTAAATCGGCTATATGCGGATCAAGTATTAATCACTACCGGGAGATTAGCACCTGAAAAGGGTCTAAAAAAACTTATTTATGTATTTCACGGACTTAAGAAGAAGTTTAGAAATATTAGGCTTGTCATGGTTGGGGATGGCCCAGAGTATCAGGAGTTAATATTAATATTTAAACAACTTAATCTTGATGTTCAGACAGGGCCAGATTTTGACAAGCTTCCAGATGCCCTACTCTTGGGAAATCAAGCAAATGTTTTTAAATTCCTTAAAGGGGCAACATTGTATTTAATGAACTCATCATCGGAGGGGTTTCCTAACGGACTTGCTGAAGCTATGATTTGTCAGGTTCCCGTAGTTTCTTCTGACTGCCCATACGGGCCTCGGGAAATTTTAGAACCAGAATATTCATTCACAGCACCTTTGCTCAAACCGTACATGTCACCGAATGGATTATTAATGCCTATTATAAATTCGGATAGCGATATTCAGGTTTGGATTGAAACATTAAGCGACATTCTCGAAAAAAAGGAGGTCTCATTGAGTCTGGCCAAAAAAGGCCGTGAGCGTATTAATCTTTTTGATCAGGAATTAATAATATCGCAATGGTATAAAGTTTTGGAGGCATGAAGGAGAAGGATTCATTTTTTGTATGAGGCAAAAGGTAAACTATCTGATCCGCTCAATAATCAACTTCAATCAGCGCAAGGTTTGTCCAAATTGCGGAAGTGATGTTCGCAAGGTGATAGATCAAAAGTATTTCTTTACAAAACTGATAAAATGTGAAAATTGTAAGTTGAACTTTCGATACCCCACGGATTCACAGAGTTTTCTGAATGATTTCTATCAATCGAATTATCAGGCAAGCTATTCGGAAGAAACGCTTTCTATTACCGATCTCCCTTCAGACGAGAGACTGGATCAGCTTATGAAAGATAATTTTCCGGATAAAAGAAACCATGCTCCATTTGTCCGTGCTGTATTGAGGGGTTCTTCTGGCAAGGTTCTGGACTATGGATGCAGTTGGGGATATTCCGTTTATCACTTAAAGCAGGCTGGCTATGATGCTGAAGGCTTTGAACTCTCAAAGCAGCGCGCTGAGTTTGGCAAAAAAATAAACGTCACTATTCATTATGCACAGGATTCAGTTAACAGTGGATTGGATTTGATCATGAGTAACCATGCTATTGAGCATATTTTGGTTATAGCTGACTTTATAAAGTTCTCATCATCAAAACTTAAAAAGGAAGGTATTTTTATGGCATTTTGTCCGAATGGGTCAGCGGAGTATCGGAAACGAGAACCTGACATTTTTCATGTAAATTGGGGATTTCTACACCCAAATTACTTGGACATAGAATTTGCCTCCACCACCTTCAAACGAAACCCTTTTTTAATTTTGACCGGAGATTGGACCTATGATGTAAATCTTCTTTCTGCCTGGGATGGACAATCGCAAATCGTTGGTAACAAACGGGATGGAAAAGAGCTCTTAATTATTGCAAAACCTAATGTATTCATTGACTAGCTATGGGATTTATAGATTTTGAATTATTACAAAAACGATCAGCGGAAATTAGGCGCGATTATTCTTCCAAGAAACGTTTTCATTATACCATGTTTGAAGGATTCTTTGATCCGGCGGCTGCAGAGTCAATTTATGCTGGTTATCCAACCGTTAGTGATGGTCGATGGGATGGTACGACCTATATTGATCAAAAAAATAAATTTCAAAAAACAGTTTTTGAACCCGATTCAGTTTTTGATAATGTCTTTCGTGAACTGAATTCAGAAGTTTTTTTACGTTGGCTGGAAGAAATTACGGGAATCAAGGATTTGTTGGCTGATCAAGATTTGTTTGGGGGAGGCTTACACCAGTCGATAGCGGGAGCTTTTCTAAATGTTCATGTGGATTATAACATCCATCCTAAAACAAAATTACACAGGCGGTTGAATGTTCTGGTGTACATGAACAAAGACTGGAGAGAAGAGTATGAAGGACATTTGGAGTTATGGGATTTTTCAAACAATAAAAAAATATTGTTGGCAAAATATGCTCCAACATTTAATCGTTGTGTAATTTTTGAAACAAATGAGATATCATTTCACGGGCACCCTAAGCCATTAAAGGCACCTGCCGGCATAAACCGAAAATCAATTGCTACTTACTATTATTCTGAAACTAGGCCTGCGCATGAAATTTCCGGAGAGCATAATACCATTTATGTAAACACAGAAGGTTTTTCAGGTCAGTTTAAAAGACTCACCTCAGGTTTTAAGGCTCTTGTTGAAAGGCTAGGTCGTAAATAGAATGTCCAATCTTGAATAAACCCAGAATTCTAATTATTGAAAATGCCACTGGCATGACCGGTGCGCTGAAATCAATTCTGCGTGATAGTTCACTTTTAACTACTCGTTATGATTTTGCTTTTATACTTCCAAAAAAAAGTGTTGCAAGTCATTATGTTAAACAAGCAGGCTTTCCGGTACTCGAATTTCCATTGAAGGAGTTGCAAAGAAGCATTTCATCGTTCTTTTTATACATTCCTTATTTGCTTTTCAATACCATTAAATTATTTCGCTTGCTAAAACATGCTCCGACAGACTTAATTATTGTAAATGATTTTTACAATTTGATTCCATCATGCTATAAGTTTTTTGGAGGCAAGCTACCTTACATATGTTTTGTGCGTTTTTTGCCATCAAAATTTCCAGCACACCTCGTTAATTTTTGGTGTTCCCTCCACCGACATTTTGCTTCTTCCATAATAGCCGTATCAGAGGCTGTAAAAAAAGAACTACCCTATACGGAAAAAGTAGAGGTAATTTATCATGGCTTACCAGCGGAAAAAATTGAGCATACCCTGACCGGGTCAACACTTATCTTATATCCCGCCAATTACATTCAGGGTAAAGGTCAGGAATATGCGTTGGAAAGCTTTGGAGCAATTCACATGAAATTTCCTAACTGGAAGATAAGGTTTGTTGGCGGTGATATGGGCCTAACAAAAAATCAGAACTTTAAAAATGTGTTAATGAAAAGAGCTGAGGTACTTGGCCTGCAGAATCAAGTCGAATGGTTAGATTTTTCAGACGAAATAGGCGCTCATTACCTGCAGGCTGCAATTGTTTTGAATTTCTCTGAATCAGAATCTTTCTCCATGACCTGTCTCGAAGCCATGTATTATGGAAGGCCTGTAATTGCAACAAAATGTGGAGGACCTGTTGAAATAATTGACCATTATGTGTCGGGTATTTTGGTGGAACTTCAAGATATCAGGGAAATGGCTGCGGCGATGGAATTTTTAATTACGCATCTGGCGGAGCGTGAAGCGATGGCCAAAGAAGCCTATCAAAGCGTTCGTGAAAAGTTTTCTTATTCAAATACTGTCGAAAAGTTAAACCTACTATACCAGGCTGTACTTTTGAAGTAATCTTTTAACACCCGTTAGCCAAATAATACCTTTTTTCTGTTATTTTTACCAAATTTTATTTGGAACTACCTCTCACATAGAATACCAATACTATGAAACCCATTAAAATAGACGCTACAGATCGTAAGATCCTCGAGATTCTTCAGGCAAATTCAAATATTACGAATGCTCAATTGGCAAAGGAAATTGGCCTTTCGCCCGCACCTACTCTCGAACGGGTGAACAAACTCGAGAACTCTGGCGTCATTAAAAGCTACCACGCAGTTATTGACCCGGGCAGTGTTGGCATTGGGGTTAGCACCTTCGTCATGGTGACGCTGAAAGGACACAATAAAGATAATATAGAGAAGTTCATCAAGGCCATCAAAAATATTGATGAGGTTGTTGAATGCCATCACATTACCGGTGCAGGTGATTTTATATTAAAAATTGTGTGTGCCGATATCTCGGCGTATCAACAACTCATGCTGGAAAAGGTGTCGAATATTGAAGTGGTTGATAGCCTTCAATCCATGGTTATACTTTCGACATTTAAAGACAGCAAATCAATGCCCCTTCCAATTTAGATACTTGGCTTTATCTCAACCCTTCCCTGAGTAACAGGGACGTAGCCTTCCTGCAGGTAGGCAGGGGTTAGGCTTAATAAGTATCAAATAGGATAAAGTAGAAAAGGTACTAATTTGAAGTTTGTTACCCTCTTCCGAAGGAATGCTGAGGCCGCAAAAATTAAATTGGAATTATCCAACGATCTATGGTAGGTGAAAAAACATTAATTCTGGATGAACGCCAGGTTCAACAGAAAATCAAGCGCATGGCGTTTGAAATTTATGAGCACAACTTCAACGAAAAAAATATTGTTATTGCGGGCATTGATGGACAAGGATACATCCTGGCAATGCTTTTAGCAAAGCAGGTTCAGCAAATCTCGCCCTTGGAAGTAATGCTTGTTAAAGTCAGCCTTGACAAGCTGGCGCCTCAACAGAGTAAAGTTTCTTTAGATTGTGATTTGAAGGCGCTAAAAAAGAAATGCATCGTGCTGGTAGATGATGTGTTAAATACAGGCCGCACGTTTGCTTATGGGATGAAACCCTTTCTGGATATTGAAGTAAAGAAGATTGAGACGGCTGTTCTCGTAAACCGTAGCCATACGCTCTTTCCTATCTATCCTCAATATACGGGTTACGCGCTGGCAACGACAATCAAAGATCATGTCGAAGTTAACCTTGGAAAGGAAACAGTAGTGTATCTAGTTTAATGTAGAAAACTTCGTGTTTAACGTTCAGACCTTAGACTTTCAACCTTAAGCGCTAAAACTGAAACCAATGCCCGTCAATAAAAAGCAAGACATAAAACGTATCACCACGCACCAGCTGCAGGAAATGAAAAACCGTGGAGAAAAGATTGCCATGCTCACGGCCTATGATTACAGCATGGCAAAGATTATTGATGGTGCAGGCATCGACATTATTTTGGTAGGCGACTCTGCCTCCAACGTTATGGCGGGGTATGAAACTACGCTTCCTATAACACTTGATCAGATGATTTACCATGCAGCTTCGGTGGTGCGCGCCGTCAAGCGTGCCCTGGTAATCGTGGATCTTCCTTTTGGAACGTATCAAGGTAGTTCGGGCGAGGCACTCAGGTCATCTATTCGTATTATGAAAGAGAGCGGAGCACATGCCGTGAAGTTGGAAGGGGGCAGCGAAGTAAAAGATTCTGTGGATAGAATTTTAAGTGCCGGCATACCGGTCATGGGTCACCTGGGCCTCACGCCGCAGTCTATTTATAAATTCGGAACGTACACCGTGCGTGCAAAGGAAGATACAGAAGCAAATAAATTAATTGAAGATGCAAAGATGTTGGAGAAGTGCGGCTGCTTTGGTATGGTACTTGAAAAGATCCCGGCTTCTCTTGCCAAAGTTGTATCGCAATCTATACATATTCCCACGATTGGTATTGGTGCAGGTCCTGATGCAGATGGACAAGTGCTGGTCATGCAGGATATGCTGGGCATTACGAAAGAGTTTAAGCCAAGGTTCTTAAGACGGTATTTGGACTTACATACCATTATTACAGAGGCTGTCGGTAAATATATTGTAGACGTAAAGTCGAAAGACTTTCCGAATGATCAGGAAAAGTATTGAGGGAGGAGCCTGCCTGCCGGCAGGCAGGTTGAGGAGTAAGGAGTTGAGGATTGAGAAGGAGTACACGAAATGTTGGATAGTCGGACAAAATAGCCCGCGATTTTAATCGTTGGCTATTTTAATCGTGGATGGCTCATCGGGGCTTACAGCAACTCGTTCGCTAAATTAGCCAACTCAGACCTTTCACCTTTCTCCAAGGTTATGTGTGCATACAACTCGTGATCTTGAAGCCTGTCTATTAATGTTGAAAGTCCATTACTTTGAGAATCAAGATAAGGTGTATCGATCTGGTAAATATCTCCGGTAAAAATTATTTTGGTATTTTCACCCGCACGCGTAATAATGGTCTTCACTTCATGCGGCGTAAGGTTCTGCGCTTCATCAACAATAAAACAGATATTTGATAAACTCCGTCCACGAATATAGGCTAATGGTGTAATCATTAGTTTTTCCAGATTAACCATCTCCGTGATACGCGAGTATTCTTTATCCGTTTCACTGTACTGATTTTGAATAAATTTGAGATTGTCCCAAAGGGGTTCCATGTATGGATTGACCTTCGATTTTATATCGCCTGGCAAATAACCTATATCTTTGTTACTGAGCGGAACAATGGGCCGGGCAAGGTAAATTTGCTTATATTCCTTTTTTTGTTCCAATGCTGCAGCGAGCGCCAGTAACGTCTTGCCAGTTCCGGCAACACCTTGAATAGACACAAGTTTGATCTCGGGTTTTAATGCGGCATGTATAGCAAAGGTTTGCTCAGCATTGCGGGGTTTGACGCCGTAGACAGATCGCTTTTCCACATGCTCCAGCATTTCATTAAATGGATTGAAATAGGCTAACGCTGATTTTTTTCCACTCTTTAAAATGTAATAGTGATTTTTCACTGCGGCAATTTGGCCCAACAAGTCACCCGGAGGGCAATATCCTTTCTCATAGAGAAGGTTGATCATGTTTGAATCAACATCTTCAAGAATGGTTTTGCCGGTGTAGAGAGAAGATATGTTCTGTACTTTCCCGGTGGTATAATCTTCCGACTGCAACCCTAACGCCTTCGCTTTAAGCCGGAGGTTTACGTCTTTCGAGACGAGAATGATCTTCCTGCCTTTTTCTTCTTTTTGTAATTGTAAGGCAGAGTTAAGGATACGGTGGTCCGCTTTTTCTTCGTTGAAAACCTTGTTGGCATCCACGGTACTTTTAGTATCCATTAATACTTTAAATACACCCTTCCCTTTTCCGTTAAGCGGGTTCCAATGGTGAAGCATGTGACCTTTTGCCAGCTTGTCAATCAGGCGGATAAATTCGCGTGCTTCAAAATTCTTGGTGTCATTTCCTTTTTTGAAGTTATCAAGCTCCTCCAGGACTGTAATGGGGATGCCGACATCATGTTCATCGAAGTTGAGAATGGAATTGTGTTCGTAAATAATAACAGAAGTATCGAGTACGAAGATCTTTCTTTCCTTTTTGGTTTTAGCCATGCGACACAAAGAACTTGGTTTTCGAAATGTAATGAATGGAAATGAAAGCTTGTACTTTTTAAAAAAGAATTTTTATGAAAATTTTCCGAATGCCAACGTAAACAGATCACCTTTCTCATGCGGTATGACGCGGAGTACATTAGCAAGCACCAGCAATACCAATTTATTGGAGGCGTAGAAGCGCTTCAACCCGCTTACTGTCACAAATTCTTTTAAGGTGATGAACCTATTCTTCTCAAGATACTTCATCAACAACTTTTCATGCTCCCCGTAACGGAAGCGTATATCTTTGGGGTTTTGTTTTCGCTTCATTATTTCTCTTACTTCACGACTTGCTTTGATACTCTTATCATCAACCCTAACAAAGCAATCTTTTGCTTGATTTTCAGAAATAAGGAAGTGAGGTTTTTTTTTGCTTTCAAGAACTTCGTACCGAAGAACTGTTCTTGAACTTCCAAGGGGTATGAACGTTTCAAGCATAGGCAATGATGGTCTTACCTTCTTCAATGCTTCCATGATAACATGTGATTCGCCTTCAGGATATTTTAATCCTGGAATGCTTCGATCATCACCAATACCCACTAAAAGTACTCCGCCTGCTGTGTTTGCGAAGGCAATCATTTCACGCACAATTTTCTCCGGATAGGAGGCCTTTCTCTTGAATTCGAGGGTTGCACTCTCTCCATCGGCAACTAAGTTTCTAAGCTGGCGGACCTGCTGAGGGTTGTAAGCAAAGGATTCTTGTAGTTTCATCCCAAAATACGCTTCAAGCGCTTAGCTTAAGCAATCGTTCGGCGATTAAGAGCTTGCAGCTTGTAGCTGATTTCAAAACTTTCCACCTGCAACATCATCATCATTATCTTCATCTTCATCCTCATGTCCGGGGCGAGGAAGCGTAAACATACCACTTAACAAATCCTTAAACTGGAGGCCTGCTGTAAGATGGTGTTTACTGATTAAACTGTATTCTGCCAATCCATGCAAGGCAAACTCCATTAAAAAGAGTTTTGCAGGCTGATCTTGATTCTTGTGAAATTCATTTACCAGATCTTGCAATCCTGGAATGGCTTTAAGTTTTTTCTCAAACTCAGCTTGCGGAATATCGTTCAGCAGGTCTACGGTATTGCCATCACCAAACCAATTGGATATTTTTTTGTAAGGGCTTTTCTCTTTTTGTTTCCTGAATTTATCCGGATCTGGAAAGTAGTTTACAAACTGCGTTCGCAGCGCCTTTCCGACAAGATTTTGCGCGACAATACCTGGCCCTTCCTGCTCCCCCTCGTAGACCAGTTCTACCTTACCGGTGATGGCAGGAATGACGCCTGCAAAATCAGAAATTCTGATATGCGCATTTTTTTCATTGTTGATGATACTTCTCCTTTCTGCGGAGGCCACCAGATTTTCATAGGCAGAAATGGTGAGGCGCGCCGAAACCCCACTCTTAGAATCTACATATTCGCTCTTGCGCGCTTCAAAAGCAATTTGTTCTACGAGGTCTTTGGCAATTTCGTTCACAAATATTGAGCTGCGTTGCACTTCTTTTAATCTCGCCTCTTGTTGGGTGATGCGCTTCCCAACTTCTAAGGTCTTCGGATAATGTGTGATGATCTGGCTGTCGATCCGGTCTTTCAACGGTGTAACAATGCTTCCACGATTTGTATAATCTTCCGGGTTTGCCGTAAACACAAATTGAATATCCAAGGGCATCCGGATTTTAAATCCACGGATTTGAATGTCGCCTTCCTGGAGAATATTGAAAAGTGCGACTTGTATTCGTGCCTGCAGATCAGGCAACTCATTGATAACAAAAATACTTCGGTTTGAGCGCGGTATTAAACCAAAGTGGATAACGCGTTCATCGGAATACGGAAGTTTGAGCGTCGCTGCTTTGATGGGGTCCACATCACCGATCAAGTCAGCAATAGATACATCTGGTGTCGCTAGTTTTTCAGTATAACGATCTCCGCTGTATAGCCACGAGACTGGTGTCTCATCCTCAAGTTCCTTTATCTTGTCTTTTCCAAAGCGGGATATTGGTGCCAGGGGATCATCGTTCAATTCTGAGCCTTCAATAATCGGTATATATTCATCCAACAAGTTTGTCATCAATCGAGCCAACCTTGTTTTTGCCTGCCCCCGTAATCCCAAAAGGTTAATATCGTGACCTGAGAGGATAGCTCGCTCAAGATCAGGAATTACAGTTTCTTCATAGCCCCATATGCCGGAGAAAACAGTTTCCTTATCTCTTAGAGCCTTAATCAAGTTGTCACGAAGCTCTTCTTTGATGGACTTGGATTTGTAACCCGCACGTTTAAGCTGACCCAGCGTCTTAATTTTTGAATAGTCCATTCTTGTGGTTTGATTTTAACAGTGTACGATGTTCGAAAAATCTTCGATTGATTATAAATTCTTCCTTCTGTTCCTTTTAAAATCCTCGAACACTAAGTTACCTAAACCTTCCAGGCTACTATAATATGCGTTTCCATTATTTGCCTTCGTGAAATCACGCACAAATGCTTTTAGGTAAGGATCGGTGGCGATCATAAACGTCGTAACGGGTACTTTCAGTTTTCTTAGTTGTCCTGCCAGGTTCAACGTTTTTCCCAGGATTTTCTGATCGAGTCCAAATGCATTTTTGTAATACTTAATACCTTGTTTGATGCAGGTAGGCTTTCCATCTGTGATCATAAAGATTTGCTTGTTGGAATTTTTTCGCCGACGCAAAATATCCATGGCCAGCTCTAAGCCGGCTACGGTATTGGTGTGATATGGACCCACCTGGAGGTAGGGCAAGTCTTTAATTTCAATTTGCCAGGCATCATCGCCAAATACCAAAATATCCAAGGTGTCTTTAGGATATTTTTTGGTGATAAGTTCGGCCAGCGCCATCGCGACTTTTTTGGCTGGTGTAATACGGTCTTCTCCATATAATATCATGGAGTGCGAGATGTCAATCATCAATACCGTAGAGGTTTGCGCTTTGAACTCACTCTCTATGACCTCCAGGTCTTCTTCTGTCATGAAGAAATCCTCAAGACCATGATTGATCTGTGCATTTCGTAATGAATCCGTAACAGAAATTTGATCCAACGTATCTCCAAATTCATAGTCACGCATTTCGGTAGTCTGTTCATCGCCCCTGCCACTGTGGTGCGTGTTATGCTCACCAGATTTTGTTTTTTTGAGTTTTCCAAAAATCTCCTCGAGGGCAGATTGCCGGAGGTTTTGTTCGCTTTTTGCCTTCAGTTTAAATTCTCCTTTAGGTCCCTCTTCCGTGATATAACCGTTTCGCTTTAAATCTTCAATAAAGTCCCCAATTCCATACTTATCGTTTGTCAGACCATATTGACGGTCTACTTCGGTAAGCCACTGAAGGGCTTCGGCAACGTTTCCTGAGGTAATCAGGATCAATTGCATAAAAACTTTAAGCAGCTTTTCAAAGTCACTTTTGGCTTTATCAGGGGGAGGAGTATAGTGTGAGAATCGGTAACCAAGCATTCCTAAAGGTGTTTATCCCTACTAAACCATTAATTTCTCAATTCTGTTTCGTGTTCAAAAACTTAATTTCTTAAAAATTTAAGGACGTATGTAAGAAATTGCGAAAAAATAAAAACAATGGCAGATACCAGCGCCTTACTTTTGTCGCATAATAATTTAAACCCTCTATGAAAAAATCTGTAATTGTCTTAATCTTAGCTAGTGTAATGCTTTATTCTTGTTCAGAATATACATGTCCGACATATACGAAGAAAGCGCCTAAGAAAGATTTGAAGGAAACCCGAATTTAAGCACTCATTAACCTGAGCAATAAAAAGCCGCCGAGGTGAAAACCGACGCGGCTTTTGAATTAACCTGCATTTCTAAGCAGTTCCTTTTCTTTCTTTTCTTTCATTGTTCCGTAGATGTAATCCCACAACGGTGACGAAACTCCAAAGATTAAATCACCATTTTTATAATGGTGCATGCCATGATTTACCCACAGCATCTTAAAAAAATTCTTCGGGGGCTGGTAGACATGTACAATATAGTGCACTGACAGGTAACCTGCATATCCAACAATAAAGCCCGGCAAGAAAGAAAATACAAGATCGCCTAAAATAAGACGGAAAAGGAGTAACAAAATGGTGGCAATGGTTATGCTTAGCAATGGTGGCATGGCCAGCCGGTCTTTATCTTTTGGAAATTCATGATGCACACCGTGTGCTATATACTGAATTTTTGCCCTGAGCTTTGTATACGTTGCCATATGGAATACATGGCGATGAACATTATACTCTACCCAAGTAAAACTGATGACACCGAGGAAGAACATCCCTGAAGTTTCAAGGGCAGTCAGTGATGTATGGGTTATGCTCCAATAGAGAAGCGCAGCGGCAAACGTAAAAAAAATCGATAACGGTATAGAAATATGCGTACGGGAGAGTTTTTCTAAAACGGGATTGTTAAAAAGTAGTTTGGTTCCCTGATTTTTCGGTTTAATATCTGGTGCCATAACTTCAACGTTTCATCACCAATTTAATGTAGGGTTCGTTATATTCAAAATGATTCCCTTCAGATTGTCGCTTTGGACGCGGTTTTTTCCATGATTCGCTGGTAATACTCTTCGTATAGTGGTAAAATCTGAGTAATGTCAAATTCCTTCGCCCTTTTTAAAGCATTCTCCTTGAATTTAGGCAAGTTATTTTTATCTAATACGAAAAGAGCCTTACGCGTCATATCCTCGATATCGCCTACCGGACTTAAAAATCCAGTTATACCCTGAATATTAAGTTCAGGTAAGCCCCCCGTGTTCGATGAAATAACGGGGACTTCGCAAGCCATGGCTTCCAATGCCGCCAACCCAAAACTTTCCTTTTCAGATGGCATCAGGAATAGATCCGCTACGGAGAGAACTTCTTCTACAGCCTCAAGTTTTCCAAGAAAACGGACATCATCACTAATGCCAAGTTCGCGGCACAAGCCTTCCGCTTTTGCGCGTTCCGGGCCATCGCCTATCATTAATAATTTAGCCGGTATTTCGTTGTGGATATTTGCAAAAATGTTGATTACATCGCCAACACGTTTTACTTTTCGGAAGTTCGACGTGTGTACAACCAACACCTCACCGCTCGGACAAATTGCTTTCTTAAAGTGATCTTTCTTTTGCTTCTTAAATTTTTCAAGATCAATAAAGTTTGGGATCACTTCGATCTCGTTTGTAATCTTGAAATATTGAAGCGTTTCTTTTTTCAGGTCGTGGGAAACAGCGGTTACCCCATCAGATTGGTTGATGCTAAAGGTTACTACAGGTTCATAGGAAGCATCTTTTCCTACTAACGTTATGTCTGTACCATGCAATGTGGTAACCACCGGAATGATGATACCATGTGTTTTTAAAATCTGCTTTGCCATGTACGCAGCTGAAGCATGTGGAATAGCATAATGTACATGCAATAGATCGAGCTTTTCATTTCTTGCTACGCTCACCATCTTGCTGGCAAGGGCAAGTTCATAAGGTGGATATTCAAAAAGCGGATAGGAGTGAAATTCAACCTCGTGATAAAATAAATTCTCATTCAGAAAATCCAGACGCGTTGGTTGTGAGTAGGTGATAAAATGGACTTTATGACCCTCTTGCGCAAGTGCCTTCCCGAGTTCTGTGGCAACCACACCACTTCCACCGAAGGTAGGATAGCAGACAATTCCAATGTTCATTAGATTTTCGTTGTAGTTTGATTTAGTTGTAGCCAGTCATTCTAATGACGCAATTAATTCAAATTTATTTGAAGCATAGCTATCGTCTGCTGCTTAATATAGCGCCTGATGATTCGATTTTGTATCCAGGAAACTCATCGCAATAATTAAAAATTGATTCATAAATTACGTCTTGTATGCGTGAACGTATATTGGCGGTGTTTAGTTTATTATTGCGATCAGGATATACACGATTGGATAAAAAAATGTATACCAGGTTAAATTCCGGATCTACCCACATGCAGGTTCCTGTAAAGCCCGTATGACCAAAGGTTTTAGGAGAGGCCTTTAATGAGGTGGGACTATTCCAATCACTTTGAATGGGTTTGTCCCAGCCTAAACCTCTTCGACTCTTGTCAAACTGTTTGCTGGTAAAGAGTCTAACGGTTTCGGGCTTATAATATCGATATCCTCCATATTGACCTTCTTGAAGAAGCATTTGCCCTAATTTTGCCAGGTCACTGGCGTTACTGAATAATCCGGCATGACCCGCTACGCCACCCATCATGGCCGCTCGCTCATCATGAACCGTACCAATAACCTTGGTTTTCCTATAAATTTTATCATCTTCTGTTGGCGCAATTAATCCTTCTGAAAAGCGATTTAAAGGTGTAAAACCGGTGGTGTAGGCACCCAAAGGCTCATAAAGATTTTGATTCAAAAAATCGTCCAGAGGTTGATTTAGAATTTTTTCTGCCAGGCGCTGCAAAATTAAGAAGCCAAGATCACTGTAGCGGAAAGTGAAAGGTGTGCGTGCAGGTTTCTCCAGTATTTTAGACTTTCCGATCCAAGACCATACAGAATCTCGGAGACTTGGAGCTGCAAATAAATTTGGAGAAACCTGAAGCGGATAACGGTCATCCCTGGCCCGGTTATAGTAGAGTGGCAAGAATACTGAGTCTTTCATAGTCTCCGGCCACATGGGTATAAAGGGGACCAATCCTGCCTGATGCGTCAGCATTTCGACAATGGTGATGTCCTTCTTATTTGTGTTTTTCAGTTCCGGTAAATAGTACGAAACTTTTTTATAAATGTCGATCAACCCTTTTTCATGCATGAACATGACGGCTTGTAAAGTGGCGGACACCTTCGTAAGGGAAGCCAGGTCATAGATGGTTTCAAAGGTGACGGGGTTATTTTTTTCGTACGTTAGTGTGCCAAACGATTTTTCATATACTACTTTCCCATCTTTGGCAACCAATACCTGACACCCGGGGGTGGCACCCATTTTAATCGCTTCATCGACGATCGTTTCTATTTTGCCCAATGTTGTACTGTTCATTCGAGCATCTTCGGGTATAGAATAGACCAACCGATTAATGGACTTTGTCTCCAACCCAATCCCTTCTTTAAGCAGCGGTGAAGCTGTGAAGGGAAGAATCCCATTCGCTTTCAATGATCCGAAAATTACCTGGGGAACCGCCTTTAGGGTTTCTGGGGTATTGGTGTACGCTGTAATCACGGTGGCAAAGTTTCCCGCCGATCGAAGGAAAGTTTCATTTCCAAAATCACAATAAATGATCTCGCGTGTAGCGGCGAGTTGATCAAGGAGTTTGTTTAACCGATCAACAACAGATTGTGGAGTCTGGGGAAATACACCAACAACAATAACCTCCTGATCCGTTAGTGCCTCCGATAATTCAAGCAGATCAGTTTTTTCATTTACCGTAAAATAAGCAGCGTTAACATACCGGGTAAGATAATTATAGAACTCGTTGTTGGGTACGGTCTCCTCACTCGTAATATAAGCAAAGTGTTTATTTTCAAGCGATGTAACCGGTAAGGTATTTTGAGTATTGCGAATTATGGTAATGGCTCCTTCGTACAATTTTTGGTTGAGCAATTGAGTTTCAGGTGCATTCAATCGTGCTATCAGGTTATCCAGATTTATTTGCTGTTTCCGGTATAACCCTGCATCATACTTTGCACTTAATATTTTTTTTACACTGAAAGCAAGCTGCTCTTCGTATTGGCGCCCGGTTCTAATCAACTTTTTTATTTTACGAATGGCTTGTCCAATCTCCTGCGGACCAATTAATACATCGTTCCCTGCCTGGAAGGCGAACATTTCTACTTCGCCAGCCCGATTTTTTTCTGTAACCGCTTTGATTTGCTGAAGGTCAACAAAGGCAAGTCCATTGAAATTCAATTTCTCCTTTAACCAACTGCCTGTAAAAAGCAAGGAGAGGGTAGCTGCATCAAATCCATTTTTCTTAATCAATTTTATACTTTCGTAGAAAAGTGGAAAACTTGAAGCTGCCGGCATTACTCCGGCTATATTGTTTTCAAATAGCTTTTTATAAGGATAGGCCTGTACTGAATCGATGCTCGCTTGTATGAGTGGAAAATCGTCTTGAACATCGATAACAGTTAATCCCTTTACGGTGAAATGTTTTGCACAGGCCAGTATTCCATGATCTTGCAAACCACGCACAAAGGCCGTCGTCTTGTCCGAAACCCTGATCTTGTTTTCTCCGAAGGAACGATAACTGATAAGGGGATCTTGTGGATTATTATTTACCTCTGGAACTGGTCCGAAATTCAAATTTATCCCCAGCATTTTCATTTGCCGCGCAGTTTCTTCACCCATCCAATAGATCATTGAATCATTTTTAAGGCCGCCCAGCACCAAGGCCCGCGGAAAACTGATGGTGCTATCTACCATTTGACCAATCCCCCATTCCGCATCCTGACCGACGAAGAGCGGAATTTTAGTGACCCCTTGCAATCTTTTAGTAACAGCGGCTTGATGGTGAGGATTTTCCCGCTGAAAAATTATTCCTCCAATTTCGTGACTTTTAATCTCGCCTTCAATTTTCTCAACAGCATCATTCGTTGCGTGCGAGGGTACGGTCACCATAAACAGTTGGCCAATCTTTTCCTCTGTGCTTAGGGAATTGAAAACGCTATCTACCCAGCGGTTTTTGTCCGATTGGGCCTGAAGCTTGAAAAGTACCGAACTCAGGAAGAGGAAACTTAAAAAAACTTTTATTTGCATCCGGACGTTTGGTTTTGAAATGGAAGATTATAGAGGCAACTTTGTAAGCCTTCAAGTCCCAAAATTAGTTAATTAGGACTGCTTTTTGTGCATCTTACCTGTAAGATGGAGCAGGTTAAGACAATGAGAGTGCACATCCGGTTAATGGATAATTTTAAATCGTAAACGCATGAAGTTCCTTCAGTTATTGGCGAAAATACTCCATGCAAGCGATTTGGTTATAGGACACAGGCATTACGATCCTTCGGAAGAAGAGCGAAAGGAGAAGGATTTGCCGCATTGGCCTGGAATCTTTGAACGTAAAAGGAATTAAAAAAAATGAGAAAGATGCTTTACCCGATTATCATTCACGCATTTCTGGCGAGTTCAGCAAAAAAAAACAGGTACCCCGCAATCTGATCCTTTTTCGAACATGTTACACCTCGCTTTAATGTTGACAATTAACCTGGGATTGATTGACTTCCTACAGTTTGGAAAAATCTTATTGATTGGCGCGGCATTGGCCATTATTCCTTTTTTATTTGTATTTAAAATTCAGAAAGTTCAGGCGTTAATCCGCACCTTTGTTCGGTCTGTTTAAGTGTATATTTATTCATGCCTGATATCATTCAGCTTTTACCAGATTCTATTGCCAACCAGATTGCCGCTGGAGAGGTTGTTCAACGGCCGGCCTCGGCTGTAAAAGAATTAATGGAGAATGCAATCGATGCTGACGCCACACATATCAAATTGATTTTAAAAGAAGCTGGTAAAACGTTAATTCAGGTAATGGATGATGGCAAGGGGATGTCTGAAACAGATGCTCGTATGAGCCTCGAAAGGCACGCCACCTCAAAGATCAGAAAAGCTGAAGATTTGTTTAGCTTGCGCACCATGGGATTTCGGGGCGAAGCCCTTGCTTCTCTTTCAGCTGTTTCCCAGCTGGAGATGAAAACGCGATTGCCGGATGAGGAATTAGGAACATTATTGGTTGTGGAGGCTTCTGAAGTAAAACGTCAAGAGCCCGTTGTGTGTGATAAGGGGACTAGCATTTCTGTAAAGAATCTTTTTTACAATATCCCTGCGCGCCGGAATTTTCTAAAATCCAATGCGAATGAATATCAACATATCGTGGATGAGTTTCAGCGACTTGCACTTTCACATCCTGAAATTTCATTCCAACTTATTGAAACAGATTCGATAGAATATGATTTACCTCCTGGCAAATTAAGCCAACGCATTGTAAGTATTTTTGGAAAATCTTATCAGGAGCAACTGGCACCTTGTCATGAAGAGACAGCCTTAGTAAGGATCACCGGATACCTGGGCAAACCTCATTTTGCAAAGAAAAAACGAGGCGAGCAATTCTTGTTTGTTAATAAAAGATTTATTCGCAGCAATTACCTAAATCATGCCGTGATGAGCGCTTTTGAAGGCCTGCTAATCGAAAGTAGTTTTCCATTTTATGTGCTTTTCATTGAGATTGACCCCAAGCATATTGATGTCAATGTTCACCCTACTAAAACGGAAATAAAATTTGATGATGAACGTGCGGTTTATGCTGTTGTGCTTTCAGCCGTTCGCCAGGCTATTGGCGCCCACAACCTGACACCCGCCATTGATTTCGACGCGGATGTGAATATCATCTCTAAATTGACGAATGCTTCTGCCCAATCAAAAGAAGTGTATTTTGAAGAACGATTCAGTAACGCACTACATCGTTCTAATCTTGACAATTGGGAGAAGATTTTTGAAGGGGATGAAAATAAGCAGATCATGAGGCCAGCGGAAGCGTTGCCTAACGTTCAAACCCTTCGATTTGAGAGCGCGCTTAACCAATCTTTGGAAACTCCAGAAGAGAAAGCATGCTTTCAACTTCACAACCGATATGTCGTTAAACAAGTGAAATCAGGTATGTTGATCGTAGATCAGCAAGCCGCTCACGAAAGAATTTTATTTGAAAAATTTTTGAATCAGATTAAAAAAAAATCGGCCCAAAGCCAGCAATGCTTATTTCCGCAGCCAATCACGCTTAATGCTGCAGACTTTGCGATGGTCATGGAGATGGAACAGGAAATTGAAGCGTTGGGATTTAGGATAGAGGTTTTTGGTAAAAATACCTTGGTTGTAAACGGTGTGCCAGGCAATATTCCCACAGGGAGGGAAAAGGAGTTGTTTGAAGGGCTGATTGAGCAATTTAAGATCAATCAGGCTGAACTTTCAGTTCCGTTGAGCGAAAACTTAGCGCGGTCCCTGGCTAAACGTGCTTCGATAAAAAGTGGACAGGTATTAGTCGGGGAAGAATTGCGCGCTCTGGTGGATAGTTTATTTGTTTGCACTACGCCTAATTACTCACCGGAGGGGAAGCCCACATTCTTTATTTTTGAAATGAATAAAATAGAAAGTTACTTTCGATAAACCATAGCACTAAGAAAGAATAAAATATGCTGAGACTTACACCGGTTGTTAGAAGTTTAATAATGATCAATGTCCTTGTTTTTGTGGCGACGATGATTGCGCCGACAAAAGATTTTGGTTATTGCTTTGGCGGAAGCTTTGCCTATCCAAATGACCTTATTTCTGGTTTTCTTTCATTATGGAACGTGAAAACAGACTGCTTCAAGCCCTATCAATTATTTACTTACATGTTCGTTCACGGAGGGATAGGACACATCTTTTTCAACATGCTTAGCCTGGCGTTTATGGGGCCCATCCTTGAAAACTATTGGGGAACAAAACGGTTTACCATTTTTTATTTAGTCACTGGAATAGGGGCAGGGGTGTTTAATATTTTTGTTGATATGTTTTTTGGCGCAGGCTCCTTTGGGACGATGGTGGGGGCCTCAGGTGCGATCTATGGAATCTTGATGGGATTTGGAATGTTGTTTCCGAATATGGAGATCCAGTTGTTGATTCCACCTATTCCTATCAAAGCAAAGTATCTTGTGTTAGTTTTGGGAGGGTTGAATTTTATGTTAGATAGAAGCGGGAATGTTGCACATTTTGCTCACTTAGGTGGTGTAATTTTTGCATTTATTCTAATTACTATCTGGAGGAACCAGGGAAGGAATTACTAGTATAGATAGCTATGTTCGACGAATTCAAAAATGCTTTTCAGCGGCAAAACAACGGCCATGTCCAGTTGATCATCATCAACGTAGCTGTGTTTTTGATTCTTGTTGTTTTTTTCGTCTTCTCAACGGCATTACAGCTACCTGAGTTTTTTGATGTGATTCATCGCCAAGTTGCTATACCGGCTCCTATTTTGGAGTTTTTTCAAAAACCCTGGACAATCATCACGTATGCTTTTGTCCATGATTGGACAGGCATATTCCATATCCTTTTCAATATGTTGGTCTTTTACTGGTTTGGAAAATTGTTTGTAGAGTATTTGGGAAGTGATAAGCTCATTGCAGTTTACTTCCTGGGTGCGATTGCCGGGGCCGTTGCCTACCTTATCGTGTATAATATTATTCCCTTTTATGAGGCCAGAATTCCTTCCGGAGGAATGGTCGGAGCTTCGGCTGCTGTATATGCAATTGTTGTCGCCACCGCAACATTGCTTCCGGACTATACATTCTTTCTCCTTTTTCTGGGACCAATAAGGATAAAATATATTGCGGGATTCTATATCATTGTTTCTTTTTTAGGGTCCGTGGGCCCAAATGAAGGAGGCAACGTTGCTCACTTAGGAGGAGCGTTAATTGGTTTTCTGTACATCAAGCAACTTCAAGCCGGAGTAAATTGGGGAAGTTGGATCACGGCGACTATAGATTGGTGTAAAGGTTTGTTGTCTCCTAAGCCTAACGTTAAGGTTACGTATCGCAAGGAAACGTCATCAAAAAAGGCATCAAAGGCTTCTTCGGTATCACAGGCTGAAATAGATACCATCCTGGATAAAATTTCAGACGGTGGATATGAAAGTCTTACTAAAGAAGAAAAAGAAAAGTTATTCAACGCCAGTAAGAAGTAGTAGTAGTCCATAGTCCATGGTCAATGGTCCATCGTTAATGCCGCTGATACCATGGACTATCGACTATGGACCATTGACTATTTCTTAGGGATACATTCTTTTGAAAAAAGATTTCAATGAATTCATGATGACGTATTCATCGGTAGAATACAATACATCAGTGCTCTGCTGATTGAACTTTGCTAAGGTGCTATAATACTCTACCTCTGTCAGACCGTGCGCCTCTATGATGTCTTCTCTTATCACTTGATCATTGATCACCTGGATGTAGGTTTTTATCCGGTCATTCTCATTGATCAATTTCACAACCTTACGCTTTTCACGCTGCCCTCTGGAGAAATACTCCCAAGGGGAGGAGAAACCATCTGCTGCCGTCATTTTTCTGGGTTGGGTCCGGGGCGTCCTGACGATTTGACTTTCATAAAGGCGAGTCCCCGTAATGGTTATTTCCTTTAAAACCTGAATGCGTTCACTTACCCGGATAAGGATATCGTCTTCTTCGAAAAGAAGGGGTAGCTCGAGCGTGTTATAGCCCACAAATGACAACACCAGTGTGTCTGCTACAGAGGTGGAAAGCGTAAAAATTCCAGTCGCATTGGTTACAGCGACCCGACCGGTATTCTTTACCCGAACATGCACGCCGGCCAGTGCCTTCAAAGAAATGGAATCAACTACAATTCCCCGCGTTATTTTCTGCGCGTGACCCGAAACAGCGAAAATCAATAGAAAAGAACTAAGGCAGGATAATTTTTTCCAACAATTCATGTAGCGGTAATCAGCCCGAAGCTTTTCATTTAGGCATAAGATGAACGGAATAAGAATTAAGTTTTATTAGCCAGTTGTCCGCAGGCGGCATCAATATCTTTTCCGCGGCTTTTGCGGATCCGTGCCGTGATGCCGTTCCGTTCGAGAACGTCAATGTACATGTTTAAAACTTCCTCGGAGGCTTGCTGGAATTCTCCATCATCGATGGGGTTATATTCAATGAGGTTTACTTTAGACGGGATAATCTTACAAAATTTAAGCAGTGCTTTAACATGTGCTTCGGTATCATTGATGCCTTTCCAAACCACGTACTCATACGTTACTTTCTTTTTGGTTTTTTGATACCAGTATTTTAATGCATCGCCTAATTCATGCAATGGATTGGTATCGTTAATAGGCATGATGGACGACCGTGTTTTATCCAGGGCAGCATGCAGCGACACGGCCAGATTGAACTTCACATTATCATCGGCCATCTTCACAATCATCTTTGCAATTCCAACCGTAGAAACAGTGATGCGCTTGGAGGCCATATTCAGTCCTTTCTGAGCAGTAATTTTGTCAATAGCAGAAATGACATTAGCATAGTTAAGCAATGGTTCGCCCATTCCCATAAAGACGATGTTCGTCAGGGGTCGGCCAAAGAAAAGTTCTGCCTGTTCTTTAATCGCTACAACCTGGTCGTAAATTTCATCAGGACTCAGGTTACGCTGACGTTTCAGACGGGCCGTTGCGCAAAACTTGCAGGCAAGGCTGCACCCTACTTGCGAGGAAACGCAGGCTGTAATACGTCTTTCTGTAGGGATCAGTACGGATTCCACCACCATTCCATCAAACAGCGTAACGGCATTTTTTATGGTGCCGTCGCTGCTGCGTTGCATGTGGTCCACTTTAATATGATTGATAGTGAAATTCTCTTTCAGCATGTCCCGAAGGCCAATGGAAAGGTTGGTCATTTGGTCAAAACTTTTCGCTGATTTGTTCCAAAGCCATTCATATGCCTGCTGCGCGCGAAAGGCCTTCTCCCCATTTTCTATAAAGAATTGCTTTAGCTCATCGAGCTTGAGTTTCCGGATATCGCGTTTGGAAGTCGTCTCAACCATGGTGTAAAGGTAGGGAAGAAGATTGGAAGATTGGAAGATTGGAAGATTAGAAGATTAGAAGATTGGAAGATTAGAAGATTAGAAAATTTGAAGATTGGAAGATTACAGAATACAATCTTCCAATCTTC
>Ga0184629_10000133_pt1 | contig 30730 bp, 28 predicted proteins | sample PLM4_32_b1_FD_133158 | JGI IMG/M metagenome (GOLD analysis project Ga0184629, IMG submission 133158) | Groundwater sediment microbial communities from an aquifer in East River, Colorado, USA - PLM4_32_b1 | ecosystem: Environmental > Terrestrial > Soil > Riparian zone | place: USA: East River...
ACAAGGTGTTCGAGGATTGGTCGCGGCCCGAGAAGCCGATTGGCCGGTTTTCCGACCGCGAGCTCGTGCGCACGTATGCCGACAACAATCTCGACCTGTTCGATTGGCTCGAGAAGCACGGCATCAAGTGGGAAGCCTATCGGCCAGCGCCCGACCGTCTCGATCGCTATCGCACGCGGCTCAATGTCGTGCACTGGCCGAACGAGGTGACGGGGCCTGCGCGCGGGCCGGGGTTCGTGCGGCCGCTCGCGAAGACGGCGCGCGAGATGGGCGTCGAGATCCTGCTCCAGCAGCAGATGACGAAGATCCACCGCGAGAACCCCACATCGGGACGCGTCACCGGCATCGCGGTCGTCGACGTCGACAACAATTACCGCCAGGGCGCGCGCAGGATGAACATCCGCGCGCGCAAGGGCATCGTCGTGGCGACCGGCGGCAGCGCGGGCAATCCCGTGTTCCGCACCATGTTCGATCCGCGTTTGACGGAAGAGTACCAGGCCGAGAACAGCGAGTGGACGCAGCGCACCGCCGACGGTGAGATCGCCGCCATGCAGATCGGTGCGGCGGTTGGCGCGACCGCGTGCCAGACGACGCAGGACGACAACCTGCTCAACAAGGGCCGCATGGGCAAGAAGAGCAATGGCGGCGGCACCGAGGTCTATCCGACCGCGCCGCATTTCTTCCGCGCGCGCGCGATCGGCCTCGAGGTCGAGGACTATCAGAACGTCATCCTGGTGAAGGAGAATGGGAAGCGATTCTACACCGAGACCGCGCACACCCGCGATTACGAGTACTACGCGGCGGCGCTCGCCTGGACCGGCGATGCGAAGAAGATGAACGGCGGCGGACCGATCTGGGCGATCTTCGATGCCGATGCGGTTGCGCGCGAGAAGTGGAACGTGAAGCCGCCTCATGTCGATCCCAACGGCTATTTCTTTTCGGCCGATACGATCGAGGACTTGGCGCGGAAGATCGTCAACGAATACCAGTGGAGGCCGATGCCGCCGGCCGCGCTCCGCGTAACCGTCGAGCGCTACAATTCGTTCGTCGATAGTGGCGTCGACGCCGACTTCAAGAAGCCGCGTCCGCTCTACAAGATCGCGAAGCCGCCGTTCTATGCCGCCTGGCACACGCCCGCGCTGCACGATTCGTATACGGGCATCCGAATCAACATTTCCGGCCAGGTGCTCGACTTGCACGGGCAGCCGATCCCTGGTCTCTATGCCTGCGGCGATTCATCGGGTGGTTTTGGCCAGCACGGCATCTGCCGCGCGGCGACCTATGGGCGGCTTGGCGGATGGCACGCCGCGCAACAGGTCTAAATCGACGGCCGCGAACGCCAATCAGTTCAGGTGCGAGCAAATTGCGAGGTGACCACGTGTCCACTGCACCGGCCGTGCTTGCACCTGAGCAAGATGCGAGCCTGACAGGTTTCTACAAAGACATGACGCTTCCGGAGAGGCGCGCATTTTGGGGATGCGCGGCGGGCTGGGGGCTCGATGGCATGGACTACATGATCTATCCGCTCGTCATCGGTACGATCATGGCTCAGTGGGGGATAGCGGCGGGTTCTGCGGGACTTGCGGTGACTCTCACGCTGCTCTTTTCGGCGCTCGGCGGCTGGCTGGCCGGTTATCTGTCGGATCGAATCGGAAGAGTCCGGACGCTGCAGATCACCATTCTATGGTTCTCAGGCTTCAGTGTGCTTTGCGCCTTCGCGCAGAATTTCGAACAGCTCATCATATTCCGTGCGCTGCTAGGCTTAGGCTTCGGTGGGGAATGGGCGGTTGGCGCCATTTTGATGGGCGAGACAATCCGCGCTCAGTACCGCGGGCGCGCCGTGGGATGTGTTCAATCCGGGTGGGCGATCGGTTATGCGATCGCTGTGTTGTCACAAGCAGTCCTGTTCTCGGCTCTGCCATCCGAACAAGCCTGGCGAGCGATGTTTGTTGTTGGATGCCTGCCGGCTCTGCTGGTGTTCTACTTGCGGCGTTTCGTGGAGGAGCCACAGATCGCAGCCGCAGCCCGCGCTAAGCAGGCGGCCTCACTTGATCGGCCCGCCATCTGGGAAATTTTTTCATCGCCAGTGAGCAAAGTCACGATACTGGCGACGATCATGTGCATTGGCGCCCAGGGTGGCAATTATGCCGTTGCAACGTGGCTGCCGACGTTCCTTATCGAGGCCCGTGGACTTACGGTCATTGGCTCGTCCAGCTACTTGTTGATCAACATCTTGGGCATGTTCACCGGCTACCTCACGGGCGCTTGGCTCGCAGACAGACTTGGCCGGCGGCTGATGTTTCTCCTCTTTTCGGCAGGGGCGATCTCGGTTGTTCTACTTTACACGCAACTGCAGATTTCCCCTGGGCTGATGCTGGTAGCGGGCTTTCCCCTTGGGTTCTTTACATACGGCTACTTCTCCGGAATGGGCCCTTTCCTGACAGAGCTTTTCCCAACCCGGCTGCGCGGTTCCGGCCAAGGCTTCTGCTACAACTTTGGACGAGGCCTTGGCGCGACGTTCCCGACGGTTGTCGGATATCTCTCGTCCAGCATGCCATTGGCCGACGCAATGGCGATTTTCGCGGTTATTGGCTATGCGATATTCTTCGCGGCTGCATTTGCTCTACCCGAGACGCGTGGCAAAGTGTTAGACGCAAACGGATGAGCGCACAGCGACCGGCTGTAACTGCCCAACGGCAGGTTTGATCAACCAGGGAGAGTAGCCTTGCGCAAACATTACAGGCTCGCCGTTGCGGTTCTCTCGCTCGCGCCGTTCGTTCAGAGCGCCGCGGCTCAGCAAGGCGAGATCATCGGCGACGACATGTATGTGAACTGCGAGTATCGCGTCGCCGCGCATTTCCCGAGCGAACCCAAGTTCCGCGACGTCACCTATCGCGACGGAACCCTCAGCGCGCCTGCGCGGCAGTTCTATGTCGAGCAGGACAAGGACCTGCTCAGCGTCACGGTCGTCAACTTCACGAACGGTCCGGACAAGGATTCGAAGCTCGTCGACAATGCGGTTACGGCTATGGGCCGGCGGGGCCAGATGCGTTTCAATTATCCCGTTTGGTATGACGAGCCCAACATCGGCGGGCGTCAGTTTCAGGTTGTGCTCGCCGATGGGCGGGCGATGCGCGGCAGTGCCTACATGGCCGACCATCGTCTCTACATCACCGAAGCGATCGCCGATCTGAACAACTTCCCCGCGTTCCTCTTTGAACAGTCCGTGTCGCTCATCAACGAGAACGGAGTCGATCTGGACGGCAATCCGGTAGGGTTGGCGACCAGCGCCGTCGGAACGAGCGCCGGGCTTCCCAATCGCCAGTACGACTGCTCGCGGATCAACCGCCGCCACTAGGGACCCGTCACGCCAGCGGCCGCGGGGTGAGGCGACAACCATGTCGTAACTGTCGCAAGAAGTACCCAATTGTCGCAAAAAGACTCAAAATCTAACAATAGTCAGAGAATTAGAGTTCCCAGGGCACTAGCCTCCCGTGCGATACGGCCGGGGGGCAACCTGTGGGCGAGCCGTCGATCAAAGACCTTGAGAATCAGGCCACTGGCGGCGACCTCGCCGCGCAGCTGCGCGTGGGGCGCGCCCTGCTGGACCAGGGCCAGACGGAGCGGGGCCGCGACTGGCTGAGACGGGCCGCCGGCTCCGGTTTGACCGAGGCCAAGCTCGCCTTGGCCGAGCGCCTACTGTCCCAGGAGCCGTACGACGTCCCCTCGGGCTACCGTTGGGCCCAGGTGGCGGCTGCCGACGGCAACGGGGATGCCGAGCACCTCCTCGCCATAGCGACCGCGGAAGGCCTGGGCGCGCGCCAGGACTGGCAGGTTGCTCTCGGCCATCTCGAGCGCTCAGCGGAGCTGCGCAATGCCAGAGCTCGTGCGGAGCTCGCCGCGCTGGCCGGCGACTGGGCCCCGCCTGATGCCTCGGACTGGAGCGCCTCGACGCGCAACTGGAAGGCGCTTGGCCGCGCGGTGGACGTCCCCTCCTGGCTGCGCTCGCCGTCGGCACAGCTCGTCTCGCCTGCGCCGCGTATTGGCGTGGTCGAGCGATTTGCCTCGCCGGAGCTCTGCTGCTGGCTGATCGAGCGGGCGCGCCCTGGGCTTGTCCGTGCACAGACGATCGACCCGAAGTCGGGACGAGCGCACTACGAGGAGACCGTACGCACCAACAGCTGCTGCGCCTTCGATGTCGCTCATATGGACATGGTGCTGGTGATGCTGCGCGCCCGTATCGCCCGGCTGACGCAGCTCCCGATCCTGGGGTTCGAGGACAGCCAGGTGCTCCACTATGACCCCGGCGAGGAGTTCAAGCCGCATTTCGATTTCCTCGACACGGCCCAGCCGGGACATGCGGCTGCCGTCGCCTCGGGCGGACAACGGGTGCTGACCTTCCTGATCTACCTCAACGAGGGCTATGAGGGCGGCGAGACGGCCTTCCCGCAGCTTGGCTGGCGCTACAAGGGGCGGACCGGCGATGCCCTGTTCTTCTACAACGCAACCCCCGACGGCCAGCCCGACCGGCGTACCCTCCATGCCGGAACGGCCACCACGCGTGGCGAGAAGTACCTGTTCTCGCAATGGGTTCGGTTCCGCGTCGCCTAGGGTTCATTCCGGCAGTAGCGCAACCACCCCCGCCCCGCTTATATCCAGGCCGCAACCCCGCCTCGAGCTGACCGCCGTGGAAGGATCCTTAAGCCCAGAAGCCGTGCACCTGATGGCGCTCCACGCAGGCGAAGGTTTCGGCGTGCCCCAGGATTGGGGGAATGCGCTCGACCTGCTGGTGCGTTCGGCCGAGCTCGGCTGGCCCTTGGCGCAGGCTTCGCTCGCCGGTCTCGCGGGCAATTGGATGTTCGCGGCGGAGCTGCTCAAGGGTGACGAGGCGCCGCGCGCCGACTGGAAGAGCATGCGCGGCGCGGTCGACCTCGGCGCGTGGTTTCACGTGCCCAGAGCCTCCATCGTCTCGGCTTCGCCTCGCGTCGCTATCGTCGAGGATTTCGCCTCGCCCGAAATCTGCGATTGGCTGATCGCACGTGCGCGCCCGCGGCTTGGGCCTGCGAAGGTGTTCGACCTCTTGAGTGGCGCGCCGGCCCACGAAGCGGTGCGCGACAACTCCGAGTGTCACTTCGCCACCGATGATGGCGACCTCATCCTGCAGTTCCTGCGCAACCGGATCGCCGCGGTGACCGAGCTGTTCGTGACGGGAATGGAAGCAACCGCTGTGCTGCATTACACGCCCGGTCAGCGCTTCCTTCCGCATTACGATTTCCTGGACGAGACACACCCCGGCCACGTCAAGGACATGGCGCAGAGCGGGCAGCGCGTGCTGACCTTCCTGCTCTCGCTCAACGACGACTACGAGGGCGGCGAAACCCAGTTCCCGATTCTGAACAAGCTCTATCGCGGGCGGAAGGGCAACGCGCTGTTCTTCTGGAACGTCGAACCCGACGGCTCGCCGGACAAGCGTTTGCTGCATGCCGGACTGCCGCCGACGAGCGGCGAAAAGTGGCTGCTGTCGCAATGGATTCGCGGGCGTCTGTGAAGAGCCAAGCGAGCCTCCGCCCGAAGCCTTGCGTCCGTCCAATCCTACGTTTGCGGCCGAAGGAAGGGCGCCGCGTCAAGTCGGGCGCGCCTTGGGTGTTTTCGAACGAGCTCGCCCTTGACGCCGCCGGCAAGTCCCTGCCGCCGGGAACCGTCGTCGAGCTCGTTGCCGACGATGGAACGGCGATCGGCTCGGGCTATTTCAATCCGAAGAGCCTGATCGCCGTGCGCCTGTTGGGGCCGCCGGGCAGCGAGTTCGATACCGCGTTCTTCGCCGACAAGCTTCGTCGGGCGCTCAGCGTGCGCGAGGCGCTGTTTGCGGAGCCTTCCTATCGGCTGGTCCATGCCGAAGGCGACATGCTGCCGGGCGTCGTCCTCGATCGCTTTGCCGACACAGCTGTGGTGCAGATCACGACCGCGGGCATGGAGCGATTGACCGATACGTTCCTTGCGGCGCTTGACGATGTCATCGCGCCCACCTGCGTCATCTTGAGAAACGACACGCCGGCGCGCACCCTCGAGTCGCTGGACACGTATGTGCGCGTCGCCAAGGGCGAAGCGCCCGCGCCGATGATCGTCAAGGAAAACGGTGTCCGCTATCTTGCCGATCCGCAAGCGGGCCAGAAATCCGGCTGGTATTACGATCAGCGCGAGAACCGCCGCTTCATGGCGCTGCTCGCACGCGGGAAGCGCGTGCTCGATGCCTATTGCTACAGCGGCGGATTCGCTGTGCTCGCCGCGGCCGAAGGCGCGGCCCATGTGACCGGGATCGACTCGTCAGTCCCCGCGCTCGACCTCGCCCGCGCAGCGGCGCAAGCCAATCGTGTGGACCAAATCTGCGCCTTCAAGAAAGCGGAAGTGTTCATCGAGCTGGAACGTCTCACGCAAACGAGCGAGCGCTTCGACATCGTGATCGCCGATCCGCCGCCGTTCGCGCCTTCGCGCAAAGACATCGAATCCGGCGCGCGTGCCTATCGCAAGCTCGCGCGGCTCGCTGCGTCTCTCGTCACGCCCGGCGGATATTTGATGCTCGCCTCATGCTCGCACAACATGGCGGCTGAGCGTTTCGCGCTCGAGTGCGCTGCCGGGATTGGACGCGCGGGACGCTCGGCGCGCCTCATCCGACAGGCAGGCGCGGGCCCCGATCATCCGGTGCATCCGATGCTGCTGGAAACGGCGTACCTGAAGGCGCTCGCGTACGCGGTGGATTAGATCTCGGTCTGGGAGCCCAACTCCACGACGCGGCCCGGGGGCAGGCGGTAGAATTGCGCCGCTTCGAGCGCGGACTCGTAGAGCTTGATGAACATCTTGGTTCGCCACTTCGACATGGCGGACACGCGCGCCGGCACCAGCGTCTCGCGGCGGATGAAGAACGTCGTCGTGTCGACGTCGATGGCGAGCCCATAGGCGCGCGCGCCTTCCAGCGCCTGAGGCACGTCGAGGGTCTGGAAGAATCCGTAATGCACCTCGACCGTGTAGAAGCCCTTGCCGAGCTTCTCGACGGTGAGCCGCTTTTCGTACGGGACGAAGGGCACGTCTTGAACGTCGACGCGGAGGAATATCACGCGCTCATGCAGCACCTTGTTGTGCTTCATGTTGTGCAGCAGCGCGCCGGGAACCTCGTCCAGCCGCGGCGTGATGAAGATCGCGGTGCCCGCGACCCGTAACGGCGGCTTCTCCATGCTGTCGAGGAACGTATCGATCTGAAGGCCCGAACCGTAGACTTTATCGGCCAGCACGCGCCGCCCGATGCGCCACGTGTTCATGAACATCAGCGCGACGGCGGCGATGAAAACCGGCAGCCACGCGCCATAGACGAACTTCGTAAGCGCCGAGGAGAAGAACGCGAGATCGACGATTCCGAGCGTGCCAAACACCGTCACGACGACCCAAGGCTTCCACTTCCATTGCTGGAGCGCCACGATCGTCACCAGGAAGGTGGAGATCACGAACACGCCGGTCACCGCGAGGCCATAGGCGTTCGAGAGGGCATCCTGGCTCTTGAAGATCAGCACGATCGCGATCACGCCGGCCATTAGCAACGCGTTGGCGCGCGGCACATAGACTTGTCCGAACTCGGTCGCTGAGGTGTGGCGAACTTCCATCCGCGGCAGCAGTCCAAGCTGCACGGCCTGCTTGGTGATCGAGAACACCGCGGTGATCACGGCCTGGCTCGCAATGATGGAGGCAAGCGTGGCGAGTATGACCATCGGATAGTGTAGCCCGCCGGCCGCCAGGATGAAGAACGGATTCTGCAGATTGGCGGGATCGTGCAAGATCGCCGCGCCCTGTCCGAAATAGTTGAGCACAAGGCCGGGCAGCACGACGTAGAGCCACGCCATCCGGATGGGCTTCGCTCCGAAATGTCCGATATCGGCGAATAGTGCTTCCGAGCCCGTAACCGCCAGCACGATAGAACCGAGCGAGATGAACGCGACATGAGGGTCGATGACGAAGAGCATGATGCCGTACGCCGGATTCACCGCCCACAGGATGTCGGGCGTCTCGATGATCGCGCGCAGGCCGAGGACACCGATCGCGATGAACCAGACGAGGATGATCGGGCCGAGCATGCGGCCGAGCTTGCCGGTGCCGCGGCTCTGGATCGCGAACAGCCCGATGAGGATGAGCAGGCTGATGGGCAGGATCAGCGGTTCGAGAGCCGGCTCCTCGACGCGCAAGCCTTCGACGGCGGCCAGCACCGTGATCGCCGGCGTCAGCAGCGCTTCGCCGAAGAACAGCGACAGCCCGAGCACGGCGGCGCCGGAAATCAGCGTCTTCAGCCAGCGCGGCAGATCGGGCGAACGGTGGGCGAGGGCCGCAAGAGCGAGCGAGCCGCCTTCGCCGCGGTTGTGCGCCTGCAGCACGAAGCAGATATACTTTCCCGTCACGACGATCATGAGGGCCCAGAAAATCAGCGAGATCGCGCCCATGACCGCAACCGGCATGGGCATGGCGCCGCCTGTCGCGAGCACCGATTGCCGGACGGCGTAGAGCGGGCTCGTTCCGATGTCGCCGTAGACGACGCCAAGCGCTCCCAGCGTCAGCCAGAGATTGCGCCGCCGCCATGCACCAAGCCCGTGGCTGACATGCTCACCCCGCCGGGCGTTGGGGTGATGCGGAGACAACTCGTTCACGGAAGAATCATCGCTACCGACTGCCGGAAGGGGAACCGGCGTTTGAACGGGGTCTTCTATACGCGAGGCCGCGTTAAGGGGGCGGAAAATACGCTCCGCCGCATTGCGCGACAAGTCCGCGCGGCTGAGCCGTTGCCGCAGGCCAACCATATGAATTGAAAAGAAATACTTGGGCTCTTGAGGCCTCGTTCAATCCAGCGTGCGGCGGTAGCGCACAAGGGCCACGCTCCCGACCACGACGAGGAAGACGAGCAGCGGCCAGACATGGGGCCAGATTTCGGTGGGTCCGTTTCCCTTGAGCAGAATGCCGCGCACGATGCGCAGGAAGTGCGTGTTGGGCAGCGTCTCGCCCGCCCACTGCGCCCAGTTCGGCATACCGCGGAAAGGAAACATGAAGCCCGACAAGAGAATCGAGGGCAGCAGGAAGAACACGGTCATCTGCATCGCTTGAAGCTGGCTCTTGGCGATCGTCGAGAACGTAAAGCCAAGCGCAAGGTTTGCCGCGATGAAGAGACCGGTCGTGCCCGCCAGCAGTGTGAGCGAGCCGATCATCGGCACGTCGAACACGAAGCGCGCGCCGATGATGATCAGCGTCGCCTGGATATAACCGACAACAACGTATGGCGTGATCTTGCCGATCATCACCTCGAACGGATTCGCCGGCATGGCGAGCAGATTCTCGAACGTGCCCTTCTCGCGCTCGCGCGTCATCGCCATGGCGGTCACCATCACCATCGTCATGGTGAGGATCACTGCGATCAATCCCGGCACGATGTTGTATTGGGTGATCCCTTCGGGGTTGTAGCGCCGGTGGATGACCGCGGTGAAGGCGGGCTTGTTCCCTCGGCTCGCAAGCGGTCCGACGAGATCATCCTTCAGCGCAGACTCGGCGAGCTCCGAGATGGTCGCCAACGCGATGGAGGAGGCTGCGGGATCGCTCGCGTCCGCTTGGATCAGCAGTTGCGGCGACTCACCCCGCACCAGATCGCGCGCGAAATTCACCGGAACCGTGATGGCGAACGCGACTTCGCCTTCGTCCAGCATGCGCTCGGCTTCCTGCGGGGTGCGCGCCGTTGCGACGATGTCGAAATACTCGGAATTCTTCAGCGCCGCGCCGATGGATCGCGCATACGCGCTGTCATCGGCGATGTGCACGACGGTCGGCAGGTGCCGCGGATCGGTGTTGATGGCAAAGCCGAACAGCAGAAGCTGCATCACCGGGACGCCGATCATCAGCGCGAACGTCATCCGGTCGCGGCGCATCTGGATGAATTCCTTCATTAGGATCGCGAACAGGCGGCGAAAGGATAACGCGTTCATGTCACGCCGCGGCCTTCACGCCCTGAAGATGGATGAAGACATCCTCGAGGCTCGGCGCCGACTCGCGGATGTCGTAGCCTTCCGCGCGTAGCGGCTTCAGCGCATCCTCGAGCGCCTTGCGATCGTGACCGCTGACATGGAGAACCGCGCCGAAGAACGCGACGTGCTCGACACCCGGCCGGCCCTCGAGCCGCGACAGCAGACGGCGCACATCGCGGCCTTCGATCACGAAGGTGATGAGCCCCGACTGCTTGATCACGTCGGCAACCGTCCCTTGCGCGATGATCTTGCCGAGATTGATGTAGACGATACGGTCGCAGCGTTCCGCCTCGTCCATGTAATGCGTGCTGACGAGCACCGTGAGCCCGGTCTCGCTCAAGCGGTGGATCTCTTCCCAGAAATCGCGCCGCGCTTGCGGATCGACACCCGCGGTCGGCTCGTCGAGCAGCAGCAGGCGCGGCGCGTGCAGCATGCAGGCCGCGAGCGCCAGCCGCTGCTTCCAGCCGCCCGACAGCTCGCCCGCGAGCTGATGTTGCCGCGCGACGAGCCCCAACCGCTCGAGCGTCTCGTCGACCTTCGCCCTGGGATCCGGAACCTCATAGACGCGTGCGACGAACTCGAGATTCTCGCGGATCGACAGGTCTTCCCAGTAGCTGAAGCGCTGAGTCATGTATCCGACTTCGCGCTTGATGCGATCGGTCTCTCTGCGGATGTCGTAACCGAGACACGCGCCTTCGCCGGCATCGGGCCTCAAAAGACCGCACAACATGCGGATCGTCGTCGTCTTGCCGCTGCCGTTCGGACCCAAGAAACCCCAGACCTGTCCTTCCGGCACCTGGATGTCGACATGATCGACGGCGACCTTGCGTCCGAAGCGCTTGGTCAAGCCGCGCACGTCGATGGCAAGCGCGCTCATGGCGGTGGGCTTTTCGCTGCTGCCCCCGTTGCGTCCACCGGCCACACTTCCACCGGCAGACCAGGCCGCAGCGGAAGGCCTGCGGTTGCGCGCGCTTCGGCTTTGAACACCAGCCGCTCGCGATTGCCGACGCTGTAGATGACGGGCGGCGTGAATTCCGCTTCGGATGCAATGAAGCTGATCGTGGCGGTGAGATCGGGCGCGCAGCCGTCGCAGCCGATGCGCACTTGCGTGCCGAGCATCAGATTGGCGATTGCGGCTTCGGGCACGAAGAAGCGCACGAACACATTGTTGGGCGGGAGGATCGACACGATCGGCGCGCTGTTGCCGGCATATTCGCCCTCGCGGAAGAAGACATTCTCCACGCGCCCCGAAACCAGCGAGGTCACCACGCGCTGTGAGAGGTTGAACGCCGCCGTGTCGAGCGTCGCTTCGGCCTGCTTCGCCTGCGCCTCGGCCTGGCGGCGTGCCGCCGCGGCTTGGCCCTGCTGTGCTTGCGTCTGGCTGCGGCGGGCCCGCGCGCTGTCGTAAGTGGCTTGCGCAGCCTCGAGGTCCCGACGCGGCGACGCGCCGATGCGCACGAGCTCCTGCTGGCGCTCGAGCTCTTTCTGCGCGCGTTGAAGGTCAGCTTCGATTTGCGCTTGCTGGGCTTGCGCCTGGGCCAATTGCGCTTGGGCCTGCTGGCCCTGTTCGTGCGCCGCTGCGATCTGGGCCCGCGCATTGTCGCGCGCAGCGTTCTCGCGGATGGCGTCGAGCGTGAACAGCGGATCGCCTCGCTTCACCTGCGCGCCGCGCGTGACGTTGAGTGAAGTGATCCAGCCCGGCTGCGGCGGGGCAATCAGCACCGCTTCGCCTTCGACATAGCCGAGCCAGTGCGTGTTCTCCTCGGGCGTGCATGCCGCCACCGCCATCGCGAGCAAGAAGAGAGCGGAGATTCGCCTCATGCCGCGCGCTCCTCGGGTTGCAATCCGCGCAGCAATGTCGAGACATGCGCCTCGATGAGCCCGGCATAATCGTAGGGCTCGCGGTCGATCGGGGCGAAGGTTGTGCGCCAGATCGCCGCGAGCAGCAACGGCGCCATGCATAGTCGCACCGCGTGCTGCACCGGCACTTTGCGGAACTCGCCGCGATCCATCCCCGACTGCAACAGGCCTCCGAACAAGGCCAGCCCGCGCTCGACGACTTCCTCGCGGTAGATACGCGCGAGATCGGGGAAGTTGCCTGCTTCCGCGATGACCATCTTGGGCAGCACAACCAGGTCGCTGGTGGAGACGAAGTGCCCGAGCCGCTGCAGCAGCTCGCGGAGCAGAGGAGCGACGGGTCCCTTGTGATCGCGGACGAGAGCCGCGAGATCCGACACGCGCCTGACCAGCGTCGCCTGAACGAGAGCGCGGAACACTGCTTCCTTGCTCTCGAAATAAAGATAGATCGTGCCCTTGGAGACCCGCGCTCTGGCCGCGATCTCGTCCATGCGCGCCGCCGCGAACCCCTTCTCGGCGAACACCGACAGCGCGGCTTCGAGAATCTCCTGGGGCCGCGCGTCCTTGCGCCGGCGCCACTTGGCTGTGTCCCGAGCGCCTTTCTGCGCGCGGTCCTTCGCCGCTAAAGGCGGGGCTGGACGCTTCTGTTTGGACTGCGGCCGCATGTCTCACATTAATAACTGACCAGTCATTTATATATTATTGCTGGCCGGGCGGCAAGCGCCGTTCAGTCCGGGTTCATTGCGGGAAGTCGAGGAATACGGGGCCCTTCATGGCGCCGATGTCATCCAAGGGCATCTTTCAGCCGCGGGATGGCATTAATATATGAGTGTCGGAGAGCTTAGGAGCGGCAGATAAAAGGAGTACGCGTCGTGTCCCGTCAGTCATTCGGTTGGAGGGGAATTTTCTCAAAGGTCGTCGCTGCCACACTTGCGGTAACTGTACTCGCCGCGTGCGAGACAGGTCCGGTCTACAAGCCGCGGGCGCCCGGCGAACGCGTCGGCTACACGGACTTGCAGCTCACGCCCACGCGCTATCGCGTGACCTTCGCGGGCAACAGCTCGACACGGCGCGAAGACGTCGAGAATAATCTGTTGCGGCGCGCTGCTGAAGTGACGCTGACCAACGGCTACACGCATTTCGCGTTCGACACGCGCGACACCACAGCGCGAACCTATTACCGCGAGGGGTTCAGCGATCCGTTCTTCGGCGATCCGTTCTTCGGACCGCGTCCGTGGTACTGGTCCAGTTGGTCGTATGGCTATCCATATGGACCGTATGGTTTTGGACGTCCCTACGGATACGGATATGGCGGCGACTTAAGACCGATCACGAGCTTCTCCGCTTATGCGGAGATCGTCACGCTCAGGCCCGAGGAGGCTGCCAGCAATCCGCGGGCGATCGACGCGCAGAGTCTGCTGCAGCGTCTGCCGCCGCCTGATGCGCCCGCGACGGCGAGTTCATCTACGCCTCCTGCCGGTTGATCGATCCGAATGTCGATGGAGGCGCGGGTGCCGCAAGGCGATCCGCGCTCCATCGCCGTTGCGCTTGCCTTGACCACGCGTGCCTCGAACCTATGCTCGCCTGAACATCCGAATCGGGGCATTTGCCGATGGGTTTAGCCGATGCGGTGAATCGTGACGCGGTTTATATCGCCGCGGTCGCCCGCACGCTCGCGATGACCCGGCCGGTGCATCCGAATGCGAGGCTCACCGTTGCCGATTGGTTGGAGCGCTGGGCGCGACAGCGGCCGCAGAGTCCCGCCGTGCTGTACGAAGATCGCGTCGTCACCTATGCCGAGCTTGATGCCGGGGCCAACCGCTTCGCGCGCTGGGCGCATGATCAGGGTTTGCGCAAAGGCGATGTCGTTTCGCTTCTGATGGGAAACCGGCCGGAATACATCATGGCCTGGATCGGCCTCGTCAAAAACGGATGCATCGCGGCCCTCATCAACACTCATCTCACCGGCCCCGCGCTTGCCCACTCGATAAACATCGCGGGCGCCAAACATCTGATTCTGGGCAGCGAGCTCGTGGACAGTTACGCGACCGCGCTTCTCAACGTCGAAGTGCCTCCGCAATTGTGGGCGAGCGGCGGCCCGGTTCAGGGTTGCGAAGACATGGATGCCGCGCTCGCGGCGCAATCGGGGGCGCCCCTGGGCGCGGGCTCGCGAGCTGATCTCTATTGCAAGGACAAGGCGCTCTACATCTACACGTCGGGCACGACCGGCCTGCCGAAAGCGGCGAACATCAGCCACATGCGGCTGCTGCATATCCTGATGTCGTTCCAAGCTGCTGTGAACGCCAAGCCGCATGACCGGATGTACAATGTGCTGCCGCTCTATCACACGTCGGGCGGGCTTTGCGCGCTGGGACCGCCGCTGCTGTCCGGCGGGTCGCTCGTGCTGCGCGACCGGTTCTCGGCCACCGAATTCTGGGATGATTGCCACCGTTACAAGCCGACGGTCTTTCAATATATCGGCGAGCTCTGCCGCTATCTGCTCAACACGCCCGAAAGTCCGCTCGAGCGCGAGCACTCTTTAAGGATCGCGATCGGCAACGGCCTGCGTCCGGAAATATGGCCACGCTTCCAGGAACGATTCCGCATCCCGCTGATCATGGAGTTCTACGGCGCGACCGAAGGCAATGTCGGCATGATCAACTACGACGGCAAGATCGGCTCGATCGGCCGCGTGCCCTGGTACATGCGCAGCATCCAGAAGATCAGGCTCGTGCGCTACGACGTGGAGAAGGGCGTCGCCTTGCGTGGGCCGGACGGTTTCTGCAGCGATAGCGCCCACGGCGAGATCGGCGAGGCGATCGGCAAGATCGATCCCAACGATCCGCGCTTCCGCTTCGACGGCTACACGAAAAGCGAAGACACCGAGAAGAAGGTCCTGCGCGATGCGTTCAAGAAGGGGGATGCCTGGTTCCGCACCGGCGACCTGATGCGCCGCGACAAGCACGGCTATTTCTACTTTGTCGACCGCACCGGCGACACGTTCCGCTGGAAGGGCGAGAACGTCGCGACATCCGAAGTCGCGGAGGCTCTATCCACGTACCCCGGCATCAAGGAGGCCAATGTCTATGGCGTCGTCATTCCGGGCGGCGAGGGCAAGGCGGGAATGGCGTCCCTGGTGACCGTGCCCGATTTCGATCTCGAAGGCTTGGCCCGGCATCTCGAGGAGACTCTGCCCTCCTATGCGCGCCCGATATTCCTGCGCTTCCAGCAGCAGATCGAGGCCACGAGCACCTTCAAGCAGCGCAAGGTGGAGTTGCAGAAACAGGGCTTCAACCCGTCGGTGGTTGAGGATCCCATCTATGTGCGCGATGCCGAGACCGGCGGTTACTCCGCGCTTACGCCTGAACGTTACGAAGCCATCTGCTCAGGCTCGACGAAGCTGTAAGGAATGACTTTGGTTTCGCTATCAGCGATCGGAGGCAGCAATGAATGGGCCCAGGCGACGCTTCTACTTTCTGTGGGTCTGCATGTAGCTGCGCAGCACGGCATTTATGTGAGTTTGATAGCCCTTCCCGCGCGAACGGAACCATTTGAGCACATCGGCGTCCAATCGCACAGTCATCGGAATCTTCTTCTGCGGCCGTACAACCACCGCATTGCGCCAAAATATTTCGTCCAGGATTGGCGGAGCGTCTGGATCATGCGCCACGGCCATTTCGATCTGCTCGTCGGTTGTTCGACCAACCCGGTCCCAATCCGTCTTACCTGCTGACCTCCCGCCAGTACCGCTCACGCTCACCACGAGTCGCTTTTCGCGCCGAGATGATGCGCCTGAGGTCCTCTTTCTCTTCGGCGTAGGCGATGCAGATTTCCGTGCCTTTGCTGACGCCGATCGCAAGCCAACGTTCTTCAGCATACTGAAACCTCTCATCTATCCACTCGACCGTGGTGCCTGTGAAAATCTCGATGGCGTCGAGGAAGTCCACCCCGTGCTTGGCGAGGTTGGCCGCTGCTTTCTTGCGATCCCGCGTTAAGCGCATTGTATGTACAGTTTGTATTGACGTCAACCATCGCGCCCATTCCAGTTCAATCCGCGGTGGAATCGCGCAGGCCCCCCTTAGCCACCAACAGGCATGCATACCTGACGTTAAACAGTCTCTGGGATGATTGGCTTAAGGATTCCGTAAAGGATTCGGACGCTTCGAGTCCCCGAGCCCAGGTGGTCAGATGCCCAAGCGTGGAGTCAAGAAAGCTACCCCCAAACTAGACCCCTCCGAGCAGCGGTCGTTGCCGCGGAAGAGGTCGCTGCTGAGCGCCGTTGTTGTCGCTCTCGACGGAACGACGGCATCGGAATGCACGATCGAGGACATCAACGCGCGCAGCGCGCAGATCAGTTACGCGAAGTCGCTGCCCATCGACTCGCAAATCTATTTGGTGGACGCCAGCAACAAGGCTGCGCATCTTGCCCGCGTCGTGTGGCGGCGCTCCGGTCGCGCGGGCTTAAGTTTCATCGAAAGCCACAGGATCGGCTTGGGGCTGCCTCCCAGGCTCAAGTTCCTCTGGAAGGCGTTCTTGGAAACGAAGTTCAAGGAGATCTATCGCCTTGTGTCGAGCGGCGTGCCGATCGATCTTGCGCTCAGCACAGCGGGCGTGACCGAAGAGCATCTTCGGGAAATGGCCCGTTATGGCCGCTTCGAAAAGAGATTCGAGATTCTGCTCCGTCTCGCCAGCGGCGAGGAAGCGGGTGCACGAGGAAGATACCGCTTCAACGCCAAGGCGAAGGCCTGGCCTCCTAGTCGAAATCCCTAGCGAGTTCCGCACGCGCCTCGGCCGGCACCACCGCCATGTGCCCGTATTGCGGATGGGCGATGCCTAGGATCACGGTCTCGTGTTCGCGCCTGAAAGCCGCGATCTGTGCTTTCGTGAACGCGAACCGCACCCAATGCACCGATGAAGTCTTGCCGTCCTCGGTCGTGCGGTCTTCGTAGTCCGTCGGCTTCGCTTTGATCTTGTCTGCACCGATCGAGAGATAAACGCTTTCTTCGATGCCGGCGAGCTTCTGTAGCGCCGTTACGCGGCGGTTCGGTTCGTCGATCTCGATCATCAAGGTCGCGATCAGCTCCGAGCCTTGCGGGATGAGCGGGTTGTACGCCTCGAGTTCGCCCTGGATCTGTTCCTTGCCGCCTTTTTCGATGTGCAGCATCTCGTGCACCTGGGCGAGCATCGTGTCGTAGTTCTCGAAATAGAACGTCGCGTAGGGCCCGACCTCGACGCGGCGATTGCGCTTGATGGGCATGAGCGCCTTGCGGCGCGCGGCGCGTTCGCCCGAGTAGACATCGGGGGCGACGATGTCGGTTTCGACAATGCGATGCGTGGAACGGGGCATGGCGCTCTCGGTGGTCGACACGCCGGTCGATCACATCGACCGGCGTGTCGGGAACAGAACAGGCCGCAGCAGCTCGGCGCCTCAGTGCGGAGATTGTCTGAGGTCGAAGCGGTCCAAGTCCATCACCTTGGCCCATGCCGCCGCGAAGTCCTTCGCGAACTTCTCCTTCGAGTCGGCGCACGCGTAGACCTCGGCAAGCGCCCGCAACTGCGAGTGCGAGCCGAAGATCAGGTCGACGCGGGTGCCGGTCCATTTGACCGCGTTTGTCTTGCGATCGCGCGCTTCGTACGCGTTGTTGCCGGATGGCTGCCACTGTGTGCTCATGTCGAGCAGGTTGACGAAGAAGTCGTTCGTCAGCTTCTCGGGCTGCTTCGTGAAGACGCCGTGCTTGGCCCCGTTGGCGTTTGCACCGAGCACGCGCAGGCCGCCTATTAACGCCGTCATCTCGGGCCCGGACAGCCCCAGCAGCTGCGCCCTGTCGATCAATGCCTCCTCAGGGGTCATGAGCGACTTGCCATTGTAATAGTTGCGGAAGCCGTCAGCGACCGGCTCAAGTGGCGCGAAGGATTGGACGTCGGTCTGATCCTGCGATGCGTCCATGCGCCCCGGCGTGAAGGGCACCTTCACATCCACTCCTGCGTCCTTCGCAGCCTTCTCAACCGCGGCGCTGCCGCCGAGAACAATCAGGTCAGCGAGCGAGACCTTCTTGCCGCCGGTGGCCGAACCGTTGAACTCCTTCTGGATCGCTTCGAGTTTCTGCAGAACGGTCTTCAACTGAGCCGGCTGGTTGACGTCCCAGTCTTTCTGCGGTGCGAGGCGAATGCGCGCGCCGTTCGCTCCACCACGCTTATCGGAACCGCGGAACGTCGATGCCGACGCCCACGCGGTCGAGACCAGCTGTGACACCGACACGCCGGACGCGAGGACCTTCGCCTTCAGCGTGGCGACGTCCTTTTCGTCGGCGAGCGGATGGTTCACCGCAGGAATCGGGTCCTGCCAGATCAGCGTCTCCTTCGGCACCAGCGGACCGAGATAGCGCGCGATCGGACCCATGTCGCGGTGCGTGAGCTTGAACCATGCGCGGGCAAACGCGTCCGCGAACTGCTCCGGATGCTCGTGGAAGCGCCGCGAGATCTTTTCGTAGGCCGGGTCTAACCGCAGCGACAGATCCGTGGTGAGCATCGCCGGCACATGCTTCTTCGACTTGTCGTGGGCGTCCGGGATCGTGGCGGCGGCGCCTTTTGCCTTCCACTGCGGTACACCAGCTGCGCTCTTCGTCAGCTCCCATTCGTTTTCGAACAGGTTCTTGAAGAAATTGTTGCTCCACTTCGTGGGCGTCTGCGACCAGGTGACTTCCGGGCCGCCGGTGATGGCATCGGCCCCGTGGCCCTTGCCGTGCTTGCTCTTCCAGCCGAGGCCCTGATCCTCGATGGCTGCGCCTTCCGGCTCCACGCCGACCAGCGAAGGATCGCCGGCGCCGTGGGCCTTGCCGAAGCTGTGGCCGCCGGCAATGAGCGCGACGGTCTCCTCGTCATTCATCGCCATGCGGAGGAACGTTTCGCGGATGTCTCTCGCCGCCGCGATCGGGTCCGGCTTGCCATTCGGTCCTGCCGGATTCACGTAGATCAGGCCCATCTGCACGGCGCCGAGTGGATTCTGAAGCTCGCGTTCGCCGCTATAGCGTTCATCGCCCAGCCACGTCCCCTCGGGGCCCCAGTACAGCTCCTCCGGCTCCCAGACATCGGCGCGGCCGCCGGCAAAACCGAAAGTCTTGAAGCCCATCGACTCGAGCGCAACGTTGCCCGCGAGAACCATCAGATCGGCCCAGGAGATTTTTCGGCCGTATTTCTGCTTGATCGGCCACAGCAGCCGGCGCGCTTTGTCGAGGTTCGCGTTGTCCGGCCAGGAGTTGAGCGGTGCGAAGCGCTGCTGGCCGGCACCGGCGCCGCCGCGCCCGTCGGCGATGCGGTAGGTCCCCGCGGCGTGCCACGCCAGGCGGATCATCAGGCCACCGTAGTGGCCGAAGTCGGCCGGCCACCAGTCCTGCGAATCCGTCATCAGAGCATGCAGGTCCTTGATCACCGCGTTGAGATCGAGGCTCTTGAACTCCTTGGCGTACTCGAACGCCTTGCCCATCGGATCGGACAGGATGGAGTTCCGATGGAGAACATGGAGGTCGAGCTGGTTCGGCCACCAATCACGGTTCCTGTGTCCGCCTATGAACGGGCACTTGCCCTCACTTTTGTCGGTCTTTGTGTCCATGGTCCTCTCCAATCGTATGTGGCCTAACGCAAATGCAGCAGCGCTTTTCGGAAACCTGGGCCGCCGCGGATTGATAGATTTGATAGATACTGTGAACGGCTGTCCGTTCACCCGACGGGTAGCGTGCCAGCCCACCGCCATAGTGTCAATACTTTAGAACTATTCCAAAGAAGATTCTTCAGCGGCGCTTCAGCCGGACGATCACATCCACGCGCTCGACCTTGGCACCCTGAGGAGGCGCAGGCACGCCCGCGACTTCGATCGCGGCGCCGTCGATGTCCATCAGCGTGCCGTCGTCTTCGCAGTAGAAGTGGTGGTGATCGCCGGTGTTGGTGTCGAAATAGGTCCGGGTTCCGTCCACCGTCACCTCACGCAGGAGCCCTGCCGAAGTGAACTGGTGCATCGTGTTGTAGACAGTGGCGAGAGACACTGGAACGCTGGCCGCAACGGCTTCTTCATGGAGGCCCTCGGCCGTCACGTGGCGGTTGCCGTGCCCAAATAATAGCGAAGCCAGGGCCAGCCTTTGACGTGTCGGGCGCAGCCCGGCCTTGCGCAACTTGTCGGTATTCGCTTGAGGGGCTCTCTGCACCATGGACACGTTCCTTACCCGCAAATCCTCCGCCGGCGTAACGGTTCCGCCACGCCTGTCAGCGAAAATACTGGCGGGGACCTTGCACAAGCCCCGATCCAAGACCATCCTATAGCAACAGCACCCTAAGGGCCACAGTGATTAGAATCTTTCTAAGATGGTCCCTGGGAGGCTCATTCAAGGGGGGTGCGCCAAATGCGTGCCCGTTCAAACGTGGATAAGCAGGTACGCAAAGCACAATTCGATATGCAGGCGCTTCTCGCCTGCGCGCGGGGGGAATTGTTCGGACCTGGCAATGCGCGGCTGCCTATGCCGCCGCTGCTGATGTTCGACCGGATCAGCCACATCTGCGATGTCGGCGGGCTGTTCGGCAAGGGCGAGATCAACGCCGAGCTCGAGATCAAGCCGGACCTTTGGTTCTTCAAGAGCCACTTCAAGGATGATCCGGTGATGCCGGGTTGCCTGGGCCTGGACGCCATGTGGCAGATGGTCGGCTTCTTCCTGGGTTGGCTCGGTGGCCTCGGCAAAGGCCGGGCGCTCGGCGTCGGCGAGGTGAAGTTCACCGGCATGGTGTTGCCTTCAGCCAATATGGTCAGCTACGCGGTGGATCTGAAAAGGGTCGTCATGCGTAGGCTTGTGGTCGGCATCGCCGACGGCGTGATGAAGGTCGATGGCAAACCGATTTATGAAGCGAAGGATTTGCGCGTCGGGCTTTTCGTCAACGGTGCGGACGCCGCGACCGTTTAATACCTGCGCCAAGTCGAAGAGGTTTGTTCAGCCATGAGACGCGTGGCCGTCACGGGGCTCGGCATTATTTGTCCCATCGGGAACTCGACGCAGGAGGTGCTCGCTTCCTTGCGCGAAGCCCGTTCCGGTCTGACGCACTCGGACACGTATGAGCGCATGGGCTTCCGCTCTCAGGTCGAGGGCAGCCTCAAGATCGATCTCGAAGGCCTGATCGACCGCCGCGCGCGCCGCTTCATGGGCGATGGCGCGGCTTACAATTATCTCGCCATGCAGCAGGCGGTCGCCGATTCGGGTCTTGAGGAAAAAGACATCGTCAATGAGCGCACCGGCCTGATCATGGGCTCAGGCGGGCCTTCGACGAAGGCGCTCATCCAAGCGGCCGACACCGCGCGCAGCGAACAAGGCAAGGGACCGAGGAAGGTCGGGCCATTCGTCGTGCCGAAAGCGATGTCGTCGACCTGTTCGGCGGTGCTCTCCACCTTGTTCAAGATCAAGGGCCCGTCCTATTCGATCAGCTCGGCCTGCGCGACGAGCGCGCACTGCATCGGCAATGCGGCCGAGCTCATCCAATGGGGCAAGCAGGACGTCATGTTCGCCGGCGGCGCCGAGGAACTCGACTGGACGCTCTCCGTCCTCTTCGACGCTATGGGCGCAATGTCGACGCACTTCAACGACACGCCCCATCGCGCGAGCCGCGCCTTCGACAAGAACCGCGACGGCTTCGTCATCGCGGGCGGCGGCGGTGTTGTCGTGCTCGAAGAGCTGAACCATGCGCGCGCCCGGGGCGCCAAGATCTACTGCGAGCTCACCGGCTATGGCGCGACCTCGGACGGCTACGACATGGTGGCGCCTTCGGGCGGCGGTGCGGTGCGCTGCATGCGCCAGGCGCTCTCAACCGCGAATGCGCCCGTCGAATATGTCAACGCGCACGGCACCTCGACGCCCAAGGGCGACGAGATCGAGATCGGCGCGATGCGCGAGGTCTTCGGCAACACGATGCCGCACATCAATTCCACCAAGTCGCTGACCGGCCATTCGCTCGGGGCCGCCGGCGTGCAGGAAGCGATCTACTCGATCCTTCAGATGCAGAACGGCTTCATCGCCGAGAGCGCCAATATCGAAGAGATCGATCCCGAAGTCGCCGACGCACCCATAGTGCGCAAAAGGATCGACAACGCCAAGCTTGCCACCGTGATGTCGAACAGCTTCGGCTTCGGCGGCACCAACGCAACGCTGATTTTTGAACGCTACGACGCGTGAGTCGCTGTGTTCCCGCAAAGGAGGATGAATGGCCGTAACCGCTCTCACTGAGCCTGCGCGCTTGATGGCCGGAAAGCGCGGCCTCATCATGGGGGTCGCCAACGACCACTCCATCGCCTGGGGCATCGCGCGCACGCTGGCCGGCGCCGGCGCGGAGATCGCCTTCACCTATCAGGGCGACGCTCAGGGAAAGCGGGTCAAGCCGCTCGCGGAATCGGTGTCCTCGCGCCTCGTGCTCCCCTGCGATGTCGAGAACGAGGCCGAGGTTGGAGCCGTCTTCGCGGCGCTTGACGAGGCTTGGGGTTCGCTCGACTTTCTCGTCCATTCGCTCGCCTACTCGGACAGGAACGAGCTCAAGGGCCGCTACGTCGACACCAGCCGGCAGAACTTCATCAGCACACTCGCCATCTCCTGCTACTCATTCACCGAAGTCGCGCGACGCGCCGCGGCGATGATGAAGAACGGCGGTGCGCTCGTCACGCTGACTTATGGCGGCGCCACGCGGGTCATGCCCAATTACAACGTCATGGGCGTCGCCAAGGCGGCGCTCGAGGCCTCCGTCCGCTATCTCGCGGCCGATCTCGGCAAGGACAAGATCCGCGTCAACGCTATCTCGGCGGGGCCGATGCGCACGCTCGCCGGTTCCGCGGTCGGCGATGCGCGGCTCGTTTTCAAGTGGAACAAGGCGCATAGCCCGCTCAAGACGAATGTCGAGCTCGACCATATCGGCGGCGCGGCGCTTTATTTGCTTTCGGACCTCTCGGGCGGCGTCACGGGAGAGATCCACTTTGTCGATGCGGGTTATCACCTGATCGGCATGCCGCCGACTGCCGACTTGAAGGGCTGGATCGCGCCCGAGAACGGCGACTCCGACTAAAGCGGCATCAGTCCATCAGTGCACGGCTTCCACGACGCGTCGAGCGGGCTGCGCGCTGTCCGAATCCGCTTTCGCCGCGAGCGCCGATGTGATCGCCTGCACGGCACCGTCCAGTGTCGTGGCCACGCGATAGTCATCGCCCAAATGCAGGGGCATTGTCGTTTCGAAGCCGAACAGGGCCGCGATCGGCATGGCCCCCGGCGTGCGCCGTCTGATCCGCCGCAGCAGATACGGCGCGCGCGACGCATTCGTGGGATCGAGATAGCACACGCAGACCGCTTTGATCGCCTCGCGGTCCTGCTCGCCCGGCGCGGCGTCGGAGGCCTCCTCCGGCGTTGCCAGCCGGGCATCCACGTCGGCCTTCTCCAAGAGACTGATCAAGAGCAGGGCTGAAGCGTCGTCCAGTGCGCCGCGGCCGCCGACGCACAGCACCAGCTCTCCGCTCGTGGTCCGCTGAGATTCCGCGCGTTCGGCATCTTCGGTCTCGACATCCGATAGATTCTGGATCAGCGTCCGCACGTTCTCCTTGATCTTCAGCGCGCGCTCGGAATCGAGCGCGCCGCGCCGCGCATCCAAATCCGCGATGGCCAGCGCTTTGAGCACGACCTCGTCGTAATAGCGCGACAGCGAGTTCTCCTTGATGAAGCTTTCCGCCTCGGCCGCGGCCTGGTCCGCGTCATCGCCGAGCAGGCGGATGTAGAGCGATTGCTCGCCCGAGAGCGGCGGCTTGTCCCCAAGCAGCACGTCCAGGAACGACAGATGCTCGACATGGCGCCCGAGCACGACCAGGCACATCGTGAGCGGGGTGGAGAGAATGAGCCCGATCGGGCCCCACAGCCACGTCCAGAACGTTGCGCAGATCACGATCGCGAGCGGCGACAATCCCATCCGGCGTCCGAACAGCCAGGGCTCGATCGCCTGGCCGAAGATCACTTCGCCCACCGCGAACAGCGCCACGGTTTCGGCCGCCATCGTCCAGCCCGGATCCACGCTCAGTGCGAGCAGGACTGGAGCTACGGCCGCCAACGGCACGCCCACGTACGGAATGAACCGCAAAATCACCACTTCCATTCCCCACAGCGTGGGATTGGGTATGCCGATCAGCCACAGTCCCATGCCGATCAAAAGACCGAACGCGGCATTGATCGCTGTCTGAGTCAGAAGATAGTGGGCGAGTCGCTCCGCGCCCTCGTCCAGCAAGAGCGTCGTCTTCTGGATGTCGCTGGAGCCTGCAAGCCTGATGAAGCGGTCGCGGATGTCTTCCTTGTAGAGCAGGATGAAGATCACGAAGATGACGACGATACCCGCGCCCAGAACGAACCCCGCCAGCGATTGAGCGAACGCGGCTGCGACTTCGAGCGGCTCCGCGTCGGGCTCCTGGATCTGCACCTGCACCGGTTCCTTGCCGGAATCGGCCGCGGCGCGTTCCGCGCGCGGCGTCGCTTTGCGGGCGGTCACCAGCTGCTCGCGCAACGTCTTGAGCAGGTTGGATGCGCGTTCGACCGCGCCGCCGTCGGTCGTGCCGCGGATCGAGCGGATCTTTTCGATCAGGTTCGTCTGGTATTGCGGCAGCTCTCCGGCGAGCTCGACCGCCCGTGTCGTGATGTATCCGCCGATCGCGCTCGTGATTCCGATCGCGAGGACGGCCGCCATCAGCACTGAGAGCACGCGGCCCACGCCGATGCGGCGCAATCGGCCGACGACCGGCGCGAGCGCAAAGGCAAACAGCACGCTCACCGCCAGCGGCAACAGCACGGGCCGTCCGAAATAGAGCGCCGCCACCACGATCGCCGCCGGCACGAGACTGAGATATTTCAGATAGAGACTCGCCGGAGTGCGTGTGCGGTCGGAACCTTTGGGGTTCACTTCCACGATCTCTGGATCTCTCATGGCCAAAAGCCTGGGGAACGCTTGAAAGAACGCCGCCTGGGCCTCAAGAGTTCCGAAGCTCAAGCTTGCCCGTGACGGCCGCGTTCAGGAACACCGCTTCATGCCGAGCGTTACGCTAAAGGGTGGAACCGGGAGAGGATCATGGACAATCTCATCTATCTCGTCGGATTGGTGATCGTCGTCGCGTACAACGTCACCTTCGTGCTCGGACACGGTTGAGACTCACAAAACCGGCGCGTCCTTCGTGTGAGAAGGACGCGTGTCCGAAGCTTGAGCTTGTCCGTCACCGCTTGCGTTCAGGAACACCGCCTCACGCCAACCGTTACTTCAACGGGTGTTAACCGGGAGTTCGTCGTGAACAACATCATTTATATTGTCGGATTGGTCGTCGTCGTCGGTTTTATCGCGTCCTTCGTGCTCGGCCACGTTTGAATTCATCGACGCACAAAACCGACGCGTCCCTCGTCTAAGCGAAGGACGCGCCCCGGAGCGTTTTCCGCGGAGGGCAAAGTTGCCGAGGGCGGTTCCGTCGCTGGAAAACGCGACATTCAAGAATCAAAAAGCGCGATCCGGCTCTGTAAAGCCGGATCGCGGTCGGAGTGTCCGAAACGCCAGGGTGCTATGCGTTCGCCGCGAGCTCGATCAGCGCCGCTACGGCTTGCGGTTTGGACACATAGATCGAGTGGCTGCCTTTTTCCTCGACCACAGTCGCGTCCGCGCGCTTCGCCATGAACCGCTGCGCGTCCGGCGGGATCATCTTGTCCGCGCTCGCGACGAGGAACCAGCTCGGCTTCTTCTGCCACGCGGGAATTGAGACCGCGCCGTTCAGCGCGTCCAGGCCCCACGGCGTCTGCGAATCCGCCATGAACGCCGCCTTGGCCGGATCGACATCGGCCGCGAACGAGGCCGCGAACTTTGCTTTGTCGAGCATCAGGAAGCCATCCTTCGGCGGCAGGATCGGCGGCACCGGCGCGCCCGGCGCCGGATTCGCAATCAATGTCCCGACGGACTCGCCGCCCGCGGGCGCAAACGCCGCGATGTAGACGAGGCCGGCAACTTTTTCGTGGTTGCCCGCTTCGGTGATCACCACGCCGCCATAGGAGTGTCCGACCAGGATCACGGGCTTGTCGCACGCGTCGATCGCGGCGCGCGTCGCCGCGACATCTCCGGCCAGCGACACGGTTGGATTCTGCACGACGCTCACATCGTAGCCGTCTTTTTTCAGGATCGAGTACACGCCTTCCCATCCCGAGCCGTCCACGAATCCGCCGTGGACGAGGACGATGGCCTTCTGCGCTTTCGCTGTCGCGTTCATGGTGACCTCCGGTTGTGTCGGGTGGGGCGCCGGAGTGGCGCACCTCTGCCGGCGCCTTGATTATACCACGCGGGAATGATCGCTGCGATTTGGAATGCGCGCGGGCCACCGATTGCACATGGAGCATCGTGTTCAAAGTCGGTCGCGCTTGCGCGCTTTTGATCGCGCGAGCGGATTGGTTTTGGGTTCCCGCTATGTGAGGGTATCGCCGACCCGGGCATGCTGCTCGGTCTGATGCCGGGGCCATCGCTCGCGTGTTTGATCTTTTTTCCTTCCCGTTTCTCGACCTGCTCCCGTTCGTCGCGGTGGGCTTTCTGGCTCAACTCGTCGACGGGGCGCTGGGGATGGCGTTTGGCGTCATCTCGAGCACGCTGCTCTTGAGCCTCGGCATCGCACCGGCGGCGGCGTCGGCCGGTGTGCACACGGTGGAGAGCTTCACCACGGCCGCGTCCGCGATCAGCCATGTCGCGCATAGGAACGTCGATTGGCGTCTCTTCGCGCGCCTCGTCTTCTCGGGGATGATCGGCGGGATACTGGGCGCCTACGTTTTGGCCAGCGTCGCCGCCGAGATGGCGCGGCCGTTCGTCATGATCTATCTCGCGTCGATCGGCGTTTACCTGCTCTACAGAGGCTTCAAATATCCGCCGCGCGAACGGGAGCCAAAGCTCGTCGTGCCCTTAGGCTTGGTCGGAGGCTTCCTCGACGCGGCCGGTGGGGGCGGCTGGGGCGCGGTGGTGACGAGCAATCTGCTGGTTCAGGGCGCCAGTCCGCGAAAAGTGATCGGCACGGTCAGCACCGCGGAATTCTTCGTCACCGTGACGGTCTCGGCCACCTTCATCACAGCACTCGGCGTTCAAGCCTTCACCGTCGCGACGGTGGGCCTTCTGATCGGCGGCATCATGGCCGCACCGCTCGGCGCGTTTGCGGCCGCGCACATCCCGGCGAAGCCGCTGATGATCGCCGTCGGGCTCATTCTGACGCTCACCAGCGCCTACGGTGTCTACACCGCGCTCGGCTAGGCGCGACGGACCGTTCCGGGCCGCTTCACGTTATTGCTCCGGGTGAAGCTTGGAGGAAACGATGGCCTTGAGCGCAGCGCGTTCCGGCATGTCGATGCTGATGAAGATTCTGACGAGCGTGCTCGTCTATCGCTCGTTGACGAAAGGCAAGGGCACGATCGCCGCCCTCATCGGCGCGCGCATGGGTCGTGCGGGCGGTCTCAAGGGCCTTCTCGCCGGCGGAGCGGGCGGCGCGTTTCTCGCGCCCATCCTCCAGCACATGCTTGACAGTAAGCGGCATGGCCGAGCGATGACGCCAAAGGGAGTCGAAGAGACGCTGGGAGACGCGCGCATCCTCTGGCTGATGAAGCAGACCGGCATGACGCGCAGCGAGCTCCTGTCCCGCCTCGCCGCCACCGCACGCAAAGACTGAACACAGACTTCAGCTTTAATCGAGCGCCATCATGTGGTCCGCGACACCAATCTCAACCCCACCTCCCCTTGGTGGGGAGGTCGATCCCGCCGTCGCGCGTAGCGCGAAGGCGGATCGGGTGGGGGGACGCGCACATGCGCTTAGCGTACCCGCCGTAGCTCGACCTGTCCGCCGTAGCGCGTAGCGCGAAGGCGGATCGCACGAAATAAAAAAGCGACGGCCGGTTGCCCGGCCGTCGCGCCGCGAACGCTGAGGCTTATCGGCGCCTCGAAGCTCCGCGGTCTTACGCTATTTCCCTCTCCCCTTGTGGGAGAGGGTGGCCTCGGTCGCTGCGCGACCGAGGCGGGTGAGGGGTGAAGTCGCGAAAGAATAAGGTGTCTCAGACCACGCCGCGTTTGTGCACGCCGACAACCGTACGCTTCGGCGCAAACGCCTGTTCCAGCACTTTCAGCGCTTTTTTCGGCTCGGCATCGCCGCACATGAACACGTCGAACGCCGCATAGCCGCGCTCCGGCCAGGTGTGGACGCTGATGTGGCTCTCGGCCAACACGGCGACGCCGCTGATCCCGCCATTCGGCGTGAAAACGTGCAGATGGATGTGCAGCAGCGTTGCGCCGGCCGCGTCCACCGCATCGCGCATCGCCTTCTCGATCCGTGGCCGATCGTCGAGTCCTTCGGCCTCCCACAGATCGATGATCAGATGGCTGCCTGCGAAGGTGAAGCCCTCGCGCGTGATGAAGTGATCCGCGTCCTCGCGCACGAGCGTCGGCTCCACCACTTCTGCCGCGACCCGTTCTTCATCCCACCTCCCACCGCGTGGGGAGGTCGAAGCGCCGGAGCGCGTAAGCGCGAGGCGCTTCGGGTGGGGGGAGTTTGCCGCCACTGCGCGTTGTTCGCCGGCAATTGCCGCGAGAGAATGTTTGCGTTGAGCCAATCCTTCGATCCTCTTCCCAAGTTACCAACCCGAGCGCGGCCGTTGCCGGACGCGCCAAGAAGCCCGCGCACGTCAGCGCGGCCCAAGAAGAAAGCGGCGGGCGGAAGAGCATTCCGCAACACGCCGCTTCAGATCTGCTCAATCGAGCAGGAGGGGAGATATGGGGACCGCGCGCGCGATTGCAAGAGTTGGAGCAGCGAGCGTTGCGTGTGCCGCTCTCGGCGTTGAAGCCTTCACGTTTGCGGCGGTGCGTTGCTGATAGGGATAGCGCCGGCGCCGCGCCATCATCGCAGCGCGCGTGCCGCCGAAGCCATCTTCGCGCTCACGAGCGAGTACCGGGTGTCCAACAGACTCGCTTAGAGCGCCTTACGGCTCAAACGTCTTTGGTCCCCAGCTCACGAACCCGTTGTGGTTGGGCATCCGCACGCGCAACAGCAATTGCGCATCGAGTGAGATATTAGCCGACAGGAGAGAGGATGGTCCTGTCCGTACGAGGGAGGGGGAGTGTCTGTTGCCATCCCCAGTCACGGATAGGAAATGATGAGACCACACCCGCGACCGTGTCTACGTCCTCCAACTTGCGCACTAGGTCGGCACGATCAAGATGGGACAATATCGCGTCAGGAAATGCAGACCGATCCCGTTCGACTAAGTCTTCCCAATCGCGCTTCTCAAGGTGGTGGAGACTGAACTCCGTCAGTTCCCAACCGAAACGCACGTTCCACAACGCAGCTCGCCGGAGGGCTCTCACGAGCGAACCATCCGGATTCGGGTTCTCACTAAGTCTTACATTCATGACGCCGATACTTAGGCGGAACAGGTAGTCTTCGTCAAAAATTAGTTCCCCAGTCCGAAGATCGAATACAACTGAATCCCAGTCAAAAAATGTGCACTTCAGGAGGTCGGAGATTTGCTCGACACGACGCAACCCGGCTGTTCGTGCCCAAGTATCCTCCAAGTGCCATACATCTACTTTCCACCCTTGAAATTGAACGGCATATCCCCCGAATCGATTGGCCTTTGCGTTCATCGACACCATGACATCGCGGAACCTGTTTGGGGGACTCCCGTAAACAACAAAGTCAAGGTCTGAGGCGAACGCGCTCCGGCCAGAACGAGCGAGATCCCGGATCGCGCCACCTATCAACGCAACCTCACCCAAGGACTGCAGACATGGAAGTATTCGGGCCCGCAACTCGCTTCGATCATTCTTAGGACGGTCAAGTCTAAGAAGGCGCCGAACGCGCTTCCGCAGTACCTCTTTTGTTGCTGCGATGCTAGCCATCAGTCGCCGCCTTAAGTTGGGCGTATAAATCGACGGCGAACCTATCGGTCATGCCGGATATCATGTCGGTAAGCAACTGCATCTCGCGGTATCTAATAGGTAACTTAGAGTCCTTGGAATCGTGCTCAAAGTGCCACCGATAGCTACCGCTTATTTTTGAGTAAACGTATGCCGCCTGTGGTGAGTGGCGCCTTGAGCTCAGGTTAAGGAAATCCTCGCGCCCAGTGATAGCCTCCCACATGAGGTTCATCAATCCTTCTATTACCCGTGCGCCCTGTAGCTCAAGCTGTAGAACATTCGGACTATTATACGCGTGCGTCCTCGCAAATTCCTTGAGTGCATCAATTAACTCAGACGCGAAGCCACCGCATTCAAGCAGCGGCTTTGTCCGGCCGTATTGCAGTATCGCCTGTCGGTCGCGAAGAAACTCTTCCGCTGCTCCTGTGAGAACTCTCTCAACTAGTCGCGTGCGTATATACGAGGTCTTTATTTCTTTGACCCGTGTTAGGTCTGCACCAGCCCCATCAGCTTTCTGGAAGTCTAATTGGAGTTGGTTGACTATCCCACCGCCATCAGTCGAATCGAAAAAACGCTTCGTAATGAAGGCTCTGAGGTCTTCTGGGGATACCAAATCTTTCTTGATCGCATCTTCGACGTCGAGAATGGAGTACGCTGTATCGTCACATGCCTCCATTAGCCACGTGAGGGGGTGTCGGTGACCAGCAATCAATCCTGTCTGCTCACGAACCCAACTCACAACATCAGTCTCGGATTGGGCTGCTGCCGGTTTCGTGGACACCGAGTTAGGTGTCAACATGGAACCGGAGGTGGGTCATGGAACGACGGAAGTTTACGCGAGAGTTCAAGCTTGAGGCGGTACGGCTAATCAAGGA
>Ga0184629_10000134_pt1 | contig 30617 bp, 25 predicted proteins | sample PLM4_32_b1_FD_133158 | JGI IMG/M metagenome (GOLD analysis project Ga0184629, IMG submission 133158) | Groundwater sediment microbial communities from an aquifer in East River, Colorado, USA - PLM4_32_b1 | ecosystem: Environmental > Terrestrial > Soil > Riparian zone | place: USA: East River...
GCCTCGCCGTGGTAGATGAAATGCACGAGGTCGGGCCCTTCGATCACCGGGAACGACTTCTGCCGCGCGAGCCATGCCTCCACCGCCGCCTCGCGGTCGGGGGCGCGCTCGAGCTCGGCGAGGAACCGCCCGAACTCGGTCGCGGCGAGCCAGGCCGGCGCGGCCGCGGCGACAGGCGTGGCCGCGACGACGTCGACGCGCGCCAGGTGTCCCATGCTGCGCACGAACAGGTTGTCACCGGCGAATGCCACCTGCGACCAGGAGTGCTCGTCGAAGAGCGGCAGGCTCGCCAGCTCCTGGTAGGCATCGGGGGCGGCCTTGACCACGTGCAGGGTGCCGGGCTTCGTGATTATCGCAAGCTGATCGCCGACGAGCGTCGGGAAGCCGTCCCCGGGCTCGCGCGAGCGCCATTTCGTCTCACCGGTCGCGGCATCGACGCAGGTCAGGATGCGGCCGCTGATCCCGTAGAGGTGGCCGTCATGGTAGACCGGGGTCACGTAGCTGCCGCGGATCGAGTTGCTCGACCAGACCTCGCGCACCTCGTAATCGAGCTCCTTGCCCCTCTTCACTTCCAGCATCGAGGAGGAGTCGGACTTGTTCATGAGCAGGAAGCGCCCCGGGCCGGCCGGCACCGGGATCATGCTGCCGCCCCCCGGGACGGCGTCCTCCCCCTGGTGCTCGTAGCTCCACAGCACCTTGCCGGTGCGCGGGGCGATGCCGTAGAGCTTCTTCGCCGCCACCGCCACGACCTGCATCTCACCCGCGACGAGCGCGGCGGCGGGGGACTGGTACTCGACCGCGTCGTCGCCGGCGTTCCACAGCACCTTCCCTGTCGCGGCCTCGAGGCCGACAACGGACTTGCCGTCCTTGCCGCCCGCCTCGACCACCAGGACGCCGTCGACGACGATCGGCGAGGTGGAGAAGCCGTAGTGGGGCGCCTCGGACCCGAACTCGGCCGTCAGGCTCTTGCGCCAGATCTCCTTCCCTTCCTTCGCGCTCAGGGCGACCAGGTCGCCGCCCGGATCCAGGCCGAAGACGCGACCGTCGGCGATGGCCGGCGTGGAGACCGGACCGTCGTGCGAGCCGTCGTGCCCCTTGTAGGCCTCGCCGATCCGGGTGCGCCACACCTCCTTGCCGGTGTCGACCGCGAACGCCGCAATGACGTCGTCCGCCCCCGACATGAACATCGTGACGGCGATCCCGTCTGCCACGGCGACCGCGGAGTACCCGGACCCGACGGCGACTTTCCAGCCCACCGCGAGCCCGCCGCCGCGCTTGCCGAGCAGCTGCCCCTCCCGCGCCGCGCCGTCGTAGGCGGGGCCGCGCAACCCGGGCCAGTCCGAGGCCGCAGCCTGCACCGCCGCCGCGCCTGCCAGGATCACTCCGACTGCCAACGCCCAGGTTCGCCTTGCGCGCATCGCTTTCTCCTGCGCCGGATTCCCGCGTGCGCGGGAATGACGCCTAGTTACGCCTCGACTCCGAACAGGCCCTTCAGCAGGTACGCCGGCACCACGCTCACCACGAAGAAGAACAGCAGCCAGTGGACGCCGATCCCCGCGACCGTTATCTCCCGCGCCGGGTAGTCGACCGCGAGCGACTGGACCACGCCGTCGGACGGCAGCGGCCGCTCCGCCGGGTTGGCGAATCCGGAGAGCAGGCTCGGCTGACGGATCTCGCTCGACAGCGCGATCACTCCACCCCCGACCTGCAGCGACTTCGCGGCGGTCTGCCCGCCGACCGCAACCTGGATCTGGTGACCGCCCGCAGCCGCGGCTCGCAGGCGATAGCAGAACTCGCGCTCGGCCTGGATGCGCAGCACCGGGGCGTCGACGGTAAGGCCGGCCGGCAGCGTCACCTTCGGCTCGGCTCCGGCCGGCGCGGCGGGGGAGAGGCGCACGCGGAGCAGCGTCGTCTCCCCGACCGCGAGCGGGCGAAAACCGTAGCGGGCGTCGAGATGCACCAACAGCAGCAGGACGGGGATCAGCAGGACCAGCATCGGCCGCAGGGAGTGGCGGATATAGCCGAGGTTCGCCAGGAACAGGTCCTTCTGCGCCCGCATCGTCAGGACCATGTCGTGCGCGTACAGCCGCAGTTCCAGCAGGTGCGCCTTCACGAGCTGCTTAGCGTCCGCGATCCCCGCCTGGTTCGACGTCCACTTGAACACGAACAGGAACAGCAGTCCCGTGACGAGCGACAGCGCCGCCAGCCCCCAGCCGGGGTCGAGCCCCCGGAACGGGAACAGCACCGCCTCGACGAGGAGGTTCCCGGCCCAGTGCACGAGACCAGACATCCTAGCTGATGTACCCGAGCCCCTTCAGGCGCTCCTTCACCTTCTCCTCGTCCTCCGCCGAGTACTCGCCGCCGCCCGTGAGCGTCTGCAGCTCCTTCTCGAGCACGTGCGCGATGAACTCGTCCACCGAGGAATAGCCGGCCGTTTCCGAGACCTTCTTCAGGCGCTCGTACAGCTCGTCGTCAAGCTTCACCTTGGCCATGGTTCCTTCCTTTCCGGGTGACGGCAGGTGCCGCCCACCCCAAGCATTCCCCTAGTTGCCGCCCGCGTCCGTGCGCTCGAGCAGCGAGCGACCGCTCATCGCCTCGGACTTGGGGATTCCGAACGCCTCCAGGATCGTCGGCGCGATATCGGTCAGGCCGCGGCTCCCGGCGGCGAGCTTGCGGTTCGCCAGGATGATCCCGGGAACCGCTTCCGTCTCCATCAGGTGGTCGCCGCTCCAGGTGTCCAGGCGATCCTGGATGACGGGGCGCGCCAGGCTGCCGAGCGCGCTCTTGTCGGAGGAGCGGTAGGTGCGGGCGTACCCGACGAGGAAGTCGGGCGACTCGCCGACATAGGCTCCATGGTAGATCCGGCTGGCGCGGTAGAGCTTCGCTATGGCGTGGCTGCCCGTGGCGTGGTCGGTGAGCGCCAGCAGCTTCCCCTCCAGTTCGTCCATCAGCGCATCCGCCTCCGCTCCCGAATCGACGATCCCCCACGCCTCGCGCCCGCGGCGATTGATGTAGAGACCGTTCAGCCCCATCGCGTAGGCGCGGGTGCGTCCCCAGTCGACATGGTTGAAGAACTCGGTGCGCGCCTCGAGCGCGTCGTCGGTCAGGACGAGATACCCCTGGTCCTTCAGCCAGGTGTTCAGGTGGACCTCGCGATAGAAGGGGGCGAACCCGTGATCGGAGATGACGAGCACCAGCGCGTCCGGCCCCGCCTTGGCGAGTGCCTTCCCGAGCGCCCGGTCGAGGCCGCGGTAGATCTGCGCGATGGCGTCGCCGTGCTCGCGCCCGAGCGCCGGCTTCCACATCGGGTGCTGTGGGTCCATCGCCCGCCACATCACGTGCGCCACCTGGTCCGAGCTGGAGAAGTAAACGAACAGGAACCCTTCGTGGAAGCGCTCGAGCGCGAAGTCGAGCATCCGCTCTTCCTCGTCCTGGATGATCGCCGCCTGGCGCATGAAGCCGTCGTCGTCGAGCGCGCCGGCGGACAGAGCCTTGGTGTCCTCCGGCATCCCCTGGGTGTAGAACTTTCCCATCGTCGCCGCGATCTCCGCCGAGAACTCCTCCGGCGTCGAGATCGGCAGCGCCGGCGAGGTCGGGTCCATGTTGACGGGGCTGGCGTACAGCTTGAGCCGCGGGTGCGCGGAGGTCAGGTGGAAGCGCACGATGCCGTGGACGCCGGCGACGAACGGCACCAGATCGAAGTCCACCGCCACCCACTTGCTCCACTCGCCGCGCGCGAGCAGCAGCTTCTCGTCCCCGAGGTCGATCCGCACGACGTCCCGCTCCGGGTCGACGTAGGCGGTGAACGGCACGGTCGTGGAGGGCTTCCCTTTGCGCATGGTGTTCGGCGGCCCCGGCAGCAGCCCCGCGAAGCGCCCGTCGGCGAGCGTCACCTTGTGGACCTCGCCGCCTGAGACCGTGGCGTTCAGCAGCACTGGATCGTCGGTGTAGACGTGGAAGGTGCCGTAAGTCCCCTTCACGTCCGGCGTTCCCATGCCGGAGAGCGTGAACGAGTCGGTCTCGACCGGCGGGAAGTTCGACGGCATCTTCAGGACGGTCGCCGGGATCCCGTGCCGATCGAGGATCTGCCAGAACGCCTCGCCGTGACGGAGCTGCTCGACCTTGCCGGCGTCGAGCGGGAGCACCCACGAGCCGAGGTTCAGTACGTGCTTCGGTTCCTCGACGCGCGAGGTGGACAGGTACGGCGTCATCTTCCTGGGGTCGCGATGGATGAAGTCGAAGATCCCGGTCCCGCCGGGGTCCATCCCGGTGATCACGCTCGCCCAGGCGACCGGGCTCTGCGGCGGGGTGATCGTCTGCAAGGGGGAGAGGTCGCCGCGTTGAGCCAGTGCGGCGAAGTTCGGCATCTGGCCGGCCGCGATGAGCTGCCCGAGCAGGTTCGGGTCCATCCCGTCGAACCCGAGGACGAGCACCTTGCGCGCCGCGGCGCCGGCCGGCGGCGGCGGGAAGAGCACGGCCACCGCCACGCCCAGCAGCAGCAGGACCAGGAGTAGGGCGGCGCTGGCTAGGACGATGTGACGGCTTGCCATGCGCGCGCCTCCTTTCCGGAGGCCTGGCGGAGACCGGCCGTGAAGATCGGTTTCCCCTCCATGTAGGCGGGGACCTCGACGCCGAACACCTGCAGGATCGTCGGCGCGATGTCGAGGATCGTCGGCTGCGCCGCGTCGATCACGCGGTTCGACAGGATCACTCCCGGGACCAGGACGGGATCGATGCAGTGATCCCCGCTCCACGCCTTGGTGTTGTCGCTGAACACATCCGCGGTCACCTTGCCCAGCGCGGCCTCCCACGAGGCGCGGTACCCCTGGTTGAACCCGAGCAGCAGCTCCGGCCCGCGGTCCAGGTACGGCCCAGGATAGAGCGCGGCGGTCGAGTACGCCTTGCGCATCGCCACCTGGCCGGTCCCGGGATCCTTGAGCCCATCGAGCTTCTTCTGGATCTCGGTGAGCAGCGGCGCCACCTGCTCCTTGGTGACGATCCCCTGCGCCTCGCGCCCCTTGCGGTTCAGGAAGAGGCCGGTGAGGCCGAAGGTGTAGGCGCGGGTCCGCGACCAATCGACTCCCTGGAAGTAGTCCCCCCCCTCGCGGGCGCCCTCCTGGAGCACCAGGTACCCCTCGTCGCGCAGCCAGGCGTTGAGGTTGACGCCGCGACGGAAGTCCTTGAACCCGTGGTCGGACATCACCAGCAGCAGCGTCTGCTCGTCGATCGTCTCCATCGTGCGGCGGAGGAGATCGTCCATCCGCACGTACATGTCGTCGATCACGGTGCGGTAGCGCTCCTCGTCGAGCCCGCGGTTCGCCGGATGACCCGCGGCCAGATAGCGGTAGAACATGTGTTGCACGCGGTCGGTGACGTCGAAGACCATCGCCACGACCCCTTCGCGCGTCTTGCGGATGCCGTTGAAGAACAGCTTCTCGCGCTCGTCGTGGATGAGCCAGGCCTGCTTCAGGAACCCCTCCTCGTCGATCACCCGCTCGTTCAGCGCCCAGGTGTCCTCCGCCAGCCCCAGCGTCGAGAACCGCCCGAGGAGCTTGGCGAGGTAGGTGGCGTAGTACGACGGGTGCGAGATCGGCAGCGCCGGCCGCTCCGGATCGATCTGGATCGGGGTGATGTAGAGCGAGAGGTGCGGCTCCAGAGAGTTCAGGTAGAGGCGGCAGATGCCGCGCACCTTGATGCCGAGCCCCGGCTTGAAGGTGACCTCCACCCAGGGGGAGTAGGTGCGCAGCGGCAGCGTGAACCGCGTGCCGCCAAGGCTCAGGATTGCCTCCTTGCCGCCGGGGAGTGGCTGCACGCTGAGCGGCACCGAGAGCTCCGGCGCCCGCTCGCGGATTGGGTTCTCGGGGCCGGGGATGTCGACGCGGAACGCCCCGTCGCGCCGCTCGGCCCGCAGGCGCGTCCCGCCGGTGTGCTCCGCCCCGGGCGCGGCCTCCTCGTCGCTGACGTAGGTGAACGATCCCTGCGTGCCGCGGAGGTCGGGGGTGCACATCGACGCGAGGCAGACGCCGTGGATCTTCTCCGGGGGGAAGGTGATCGGCACCCGCAGGACGGTCGAGTAGATGCGGTGCTCGCTCAGGATGGTCCAGAACGCCTTCGAGCGGCGCAGCAGCTTCAGCACCGGCTTGCCGATCGGGATCGCATACGGCCCGAGCCGGAACCGTCGCGCCGGCGGGGCAACGAGCGACGAGGAGAGGATCGGGACGTAGGTCCGCAGGTCGCGATCGAGGAAGTCGAAGATGGCGTGACGCGAGGGGTTCACCCCGGTCGCGAACGACGACCAGGCCACCGGGGAGATCGCCGGATAGGTGGTGCCGAGCGCCTTGAACCCCCCCTGCTCCGCCAGCTTCACGAAATGGGGGAGCCTCCCCTCCTTCATCAGTCGCGCGGTCCGCTGGGGGTCGAGGCCGTCCAACCCGAGAACGACCACGCGCCTGACCAGCGCCTTGCCGTAGCTCTGGCGCCGCCGCACGAGCGACCAGAGGAGCCGGAACGGCCAGGTCAGCAGCGAGATGAGCGCGGCGACGAACGCCAGCAGCAGGACGGTGAGCGAGCCCAGCGCGGCGAACCCCGCCCCCGGGCCGATGTAGGCGTGCGCCGACGTCGGGACGAGGAGCAGGAGCACGGCGGCGAGCGCGAGCGCTCCAACGCGCCGCCGGCGGAGAGGGGTGCCTGGTTTCATCCGTGGGGGGTGTCCGACTCCATCTCTTGGACCGGCTCCTGGTGCGCCGCAGGCTGGCCCCGGCCATCGGCGGGGCGCGTCGCGGGCGAGACCGGCCGAGAGCGCGGAAGCCGGCACAGTCTAGCAGAGACCTTCGCCCCGATCGGTCCCCGACCCGGCCGTCAGTCCTCCAGCTGGAGCAGGGGTGGGGCCACCGGAGTGTCGGTCGGGTGCGGTTCATGCCAGCGCAGGGTGAGCGTCGCGCCCGGCGCGAGACGGCCACGCAGGCGGCCTCGTTCCAGCCGGATCCGCTCCGGCCCCGGCTCGCCGCAGGCGCTGAATCGCAGGGAGTCCGTGGCCTCCGTGGGCCGATCGATCCTGGCTGGGCGCCGGAGATCGACCCTGAGGTCGAGTATCGCGTCGGCCGGGGAGGCGAGCAGCCATTCCCCCCGTGCGCCCGGCTCGAATCCTGCGGCCGCCGCGCCTCCGTGGAGGAGCGCCAGGGGGCCGGTGGTGGTGGCAAGGGGCGTCAGTAGGCCACTGGTGCGATTGGCGTAGGCCGGGCGCACGACTCCGAGCAGCGCCGCGACGTTCCCAGCCAGCAGCAGCGCCGCGAGTCCCCAGGCGATCGACCTCGCGGCCCGGGGGGGGAAGGGGGCACAGGCGGCGATGCCAACGAGGCCCGAGATCGCGGCCAGGAGCGGGAACAGATACCGCCCCTGCGCCTGGCCGGTGGCGGTCGCGTTGAGGACCGCGAGGAGGGTGACGCACCCGACTCCGAAGGCGGCGAGCAGGATGGGGAGTCGCGCCGCGCGAGCGCGCACCAGAGATGCGGCGAGCGACAGGAGCAACGCGAGTGCGAGCACGCCCGCGGCGAGCGTCGCGGCGGCCGGCAGCCGCACGTCGAGCCAGCCGAACTCGCCGACAAACGAGCGCCCGACGCGCCGGGCCGCCTCCGCGAGGGAGAACACGGTTCCTCCCGACAGGCGCGCCGCGGCCTGCCCGGCGAGGGTGCGCCACCAGGACGGGAGGGCCCACCGCAGCAGGACCGCTCCGGCTGCGATCCCGCCCGCCCCGCCCGCCAGCGCGAGGAGCAGCGCGCGCCAGCCTCGCCGCCGTCCGACCTGGATCAGGAACGCGAGCAGTCCGACCGCGGCGAGCGGGATCGCGTTCGGGCGTGAGCCGATGGCGGCGATCAGGAGCGCCGCGGCGATCGCGTCCCCGCCGCTGGGGGCGGAATCGCTCGCCCGGACCCGGCGCAGGATCCAGACCAGGAAACCTGCCCCCGCCGCGGCGGCCGGCAGATCGGTCCCGAGCGTTCCGGCGGCGAAGGTGAACTGCGGCAGGAACGCGGTGAACGCCGCCGCGGCGATCGCGACGTCGCGCCGGCCGGGAGCCAGCAGCGTCGCCGCGACCCAGCTTCCTGTCACCGTCAGCAGGCCGAAGAGAATCCCGGTGAGGCGCAGCAGTCGCAGGCGCGTTCCCGTGCTCGTGTACGGGGAGGTGGCATCGAGATCGTGCAGGAAGACCCCCGGGGCGGAGGCGGGGTAGCGCGGGTCGGGGAACAGCAGCGGGTGTCTCGGGCCCGCCAGCACGAACAGGGGGACGTAGACCAGATGGCCGAGCGGGGGCTGGTACGCCTCGTACGACGACAGCAGATGGGCGCGAGTCCAGGGCGACGGATCGTCCGCGTCCGGCGCTGCGCTCGCCGGGCAGCCGCCGCTGGGCGCCAGGACGACAACCCCCTGGTCGCCGAGGATCGCCTCGCCGCGGCAGGCCTCCAGGTCATGCACCGCCAGTCCGAGCCGGCAGGCAAGCGACGCGATCCGGCGCAGGTGCGCCGGCTCGTCCGGCGCCTCCCAGGGGGGCACCGTGAGCAGGTACCCGAGCGCCACGAGGGCGTGGGCCGCGAGCAGGAAGGTGAGCGGGTGAAGGGCGCGTCGCAGCCGGCCGTGGCCGGGGAGAGGTGGTGAGCCCACGGCCAGGTTACGCCGTGTGCTCGCGGGCCTCCGGGAGTGAGTCGCGACGGGTGAGGCGGCGCGACGTGCGAGCCGCCACGAGCGCCGCGATCTCGGCGAGCATCCCGCAGCCGCGGCCCGCGGTGTACGCCGCGTGCATGCCGCGGCGGAGGAGGAGGGGTAGCCCGGGCGCCGGGCCGTGCCGGCGCACCCAGGCGGCGGATGGCACCAGGATCCGGCCGATCTCGGCGCCTCGCTCCAGGCTGAAGAAGGCCGGACTGGCGCTGAGCTTCCCGGACCAGGCGCGGAGGCGTCGCGAGAGCGGGCCGCGGCCATTGGCGAGGCGCGCGCAGGCTCGCTCGAGCCCGCTCACCGGATCCGCGGCGAGCAGGCGCCGGCGCACGACGCCGGGGACCTGCGTTCCGAGCACCGTCGCGGTGACCGTCAGGGCCGCACCGAGCGGCGCGCTGACCTCCCACTCCTCCGCCCGCGCGAGCAGCGCCTCCCAGTCGAAGGCCGGGCCGCGCGCCGCCACGATCCGATCCAGGTCCACCATCCAGAGCACCAAGCCGCGCTCGACCGCGCGCCCGGGCAGCAACGCTGCAGGCAGCCCGTGGATGGCGCTCGCGTGCTTGGCGAGGTGCAGCGCGAGGAGGAGGAACTCATCGGTGGCCGACAGCCGCAGCACCGCAGCACCTCCCAGGCGCTCCCGGCTCGCCGCACGAAACAGCGCGGCGTAGTCGATGCGGTGGGTCGAGAGCGGGTGATCCACTGCCCAGTGAATCTCGAGCGGCATCCCGCTGCGCGTCCCGATGTAGCGCAGGTGGAGGTGGTGCCGCTCGTAGAAGGCGTCCGGAAAGGCCTCGGGCGAGGGACGGTAACCAAGCTGACGAGCCAGCTGCTTCGTCTCCGGCAGGTGCTCCCGCGGCACGAGGAGATCGATGTCGGTGTACGGGCGCAGGGCGGGATCTTCCCCGTAGTAGCGTTCGGCCACCGCCGTGCCGCGCAGGAGCACGGCGGGGATCCCGCGCTGATCGGCCTCGTGGAGGATCTCGACGGCCGCGCCGCGGTACAGATGGTGGCTCACGACCGAGGCGAAGTAGTCCTTGCGGAAGCGGGACCTCCACGCCGGTGACGGGGGTGGGACCGGGAACGCCACTCGCCTGGCGTGCAGCATTGGTCCGAGCTTGCCGCGTGCCGCCGCCGCCCACAGTGCATCCCCCCGGGGGAGGCCGGCCGCAGCGATCTGGATGGCGGACATGCTCATACGCCTCGACTTATGGCCACGTGCCGGCCCGTGGCAGGAATTGCTACCATAGCATATTCGCTCCAGGGGGGCAACCCAACTAGCGCCCCTTCGGCGTGCCGTCGGCGCTGAGCAGCAGGGCGACGAGCTTCCCCAGCGGGGTTTCGGCCTCCAGCCGCAGCGGCAGGCGGCGGGCATCGTCCGACACCCACAGGTCGACCGCTCGCACCGGCCGTTCCCCACCGCTCGCGGAGGCTTCGATGCGGTAGCGGCGGGAGGCGAAACGGCCGGCCGGCACCTCGATCTCGCCAGCCTCCTGCGCGCGCACCTCCACGCGGTAGAGCCTCCCGTTCTCGTACACGCTGGTGACCCCCGCCGTGGCCGGCCTGGCACGCAGATGGTAGAGGGCCGCGAGCAGGTCGCGGGTCTCCGCCTCGATCGGTTGGGCGCGGACCACCTCGCCCCCGGCGCGCTGCCGTTCCTCCACGCGCAGGTGCGCGCGGTCGAAGCTGAGCGCGGTGAACTCCAAGTCCCCCCCCTGCTGCATCTGACGGCTCCCCTCGGCGGGGAGGAACCTCGGCAAATTCACCGTCGAGAGCAGGCGGTAATGGAACTGCATGATGGAGCCCATCAGTGGGCCGGGACTGACCTCCGCAAGGAGGCGGATGCCGGAGGCGCCGCCATTGTCGCTCTCCGGCAGCACCTCGAGGTGGACCCGCGCGGCCTCCACCAGCCATGGCAGGTCGACCTGCATCTCCAGCCGTTCGCCGGCCGACCAGGGAAGCCGCGCGGTGGTGGCGGCGGCGGGCCGAGTCGGAGCGAGGCCCAGGAGGAGGAGGACGGCGAGGGGGAACAGGTGCGAGCGCATCGCCGGGATTATAGAGGCCGGAGCGCGGCGCGGAAAGGGGAGAAGTGGTTTCATGACCCCGTCCGCTGGCCCGAGGCCGCGCGAGGGGCGGCTGGCCAAGGCGGCACGCCGCAGGCGGGTTGGTGGACCCGGCAAGGCGGGCCAACGAAGGCCAGCCGCCCCGCAGCCGGCCGAAGCCCGGACGCGGTCATGAAACCACTTCGTGGGTTGCGCGCCCCTCGTACCGTCCAGTAAAATGCCGCTCTACCGATGATCTCCTCCACTCGCCTTGCGCGGATTGCCGTCGTCGCTCTCTCCATTGCGTGTGCCGGCCAGCTCACCGCGCAGGAGCCGCCTCCGGCGCCCGCCCCTGCGTCGGCGGCGCGGGTGGTGGCGCGCGTCAACGCCAAGGAGATCACCCTCGGGGAGTTCTCGAAGGCCCTCGATCAGTACGTGCTCGCCAAGCGTCTGGGTCCCGACTCCGGGATTCCCGTCGTCGAGATCCAGCAGGCCGTCCTCGACCGGATGATCGCCACCACGCTGGTCGATCAGCGCGCGTCAGCGCTGGGGCTGTCGGCGACCGCCGAGGAGGTGGAGGCGCGGGTCGGCCAGATGCGCAGCGAGGCGGGGGATCCGGCGAACTTCCGGCTGATGCTGGCGGTGCAGAACGTGACCGAGGAGATGCTGCGCGCGCAGGTCGCGGGGCAGATCACCGCCGAGAAGCTGATCGATCAGGAGGTGTTCGCGAAGATCGAGGTGCCCGAAGCCGACGTGAAGTCGTACTACGAGGCCCATCGCTCCGAGCTGCTGCAGCCGGAGCGGGCGAAGGTGCGCCAGATCTTCATCGCGCTTCGCCGTGACATGTCCGATGCCGATCGCTCCGCCGCTCGCGAGCGGATCGACGCCATCAAGGCGCGGCTCGACGCGGGGGAGGCGTTCGGGAAGCTGGCGGTGGAGCTTTCCGAGCATCGTAGCGCCGCGGAGGGCGGCGACCTCGGCTGGCTGAGCAAGGACGAGGTGTCCGGGCCGTTCCAGCTCGTCGCCTTCACGGCGCCGATCGGCAAGGTGAGCGACGTCGTCGCGACCGAATACGGCTACCTGCTCCTCGAGGTGCTGGAGCGCCAGGATGCGCGCCCCATGACGATCGAGGAGGCGCGGGCGGACCTCGTCGCACTGCTCCAGGACGAACGGGTGCCGCAAGCCGTGCAGGACTACCTGGCCGGGCTGCGGTCCAAGGCCCAGGTGGAGACCTTCCTACCGAAACCCTGATCGGAGAGCCCCCGCGTGCCAGCCGACCGCGATACCGGCAAGCTGATTCTGTGCCACGACTGCGGCAAGGCAGCGCTCGTTCCGTTCGAGCCGGCGGCCGGCCGACAGGTTTTCTGCCCTCCCTGCTACCGCCGCCGCGTAGACGAGGAGCGCCATTACGGAGATCGTCCTCACGATCCTCGCCGCCCGCCTCGCCCCCTGGCGGGATCCGACTGATCGTGCTCCCGCTCACCGCGCTGGTGCTGTTCCTGGCGCAGGCCCCTTCGACCAGCGCAGGGCAAGTGCAGTGCAAGGCGGGAGATCCTGGGGTGACGCCGCCGCGGGTCCTGCCGGAGAGTCGGGTGCTTCCCGTCGCGCCCCCGGCGAGCATCCCGCCGGGTCGCTTCATCCTGCGAGTCCTGGTCGCGGTTGATGGACGGGTTGCCGATCTCGAAGTGCTGCGCGCGCCCTACGGCGGCGAGGCACTGAAGGCCGACGTGCTCGCCTCCGTGCTCGCCTGGCGCTACGAACCGGCGCGGCGCGATGACGCCGCGATCGCCTGCTGGATGGTGGAGAGCGTCGAGTTCGGGCCGCACACGACGACCCCCTCCGCGGCGCCCGCCGCCGCGCCGGAGCCGCTCCCCGCGGCTCGACCCGTCGCCGCGCCCGGCCGCGAGGCTCCGGCCCCGGAGCGGCCGGCGACCGCGCCTGCCCCGGCGCCCATGGCGGAGCCGGTTGCGGCGGCGCCCCTTGACGCGCCGCAGCCGACCCCAGGACGAGAATCGGCGGAACCGGCGATCGATCTCACCCGCGGCGGGCCGCCGCCCCTCGAGATCGGCGGGTCCGGGCAGGAGGCTGCGCAGTTTCTCGGCGCCGATGCCGCGGCGGATTCGTTCGGCGCTGCCGATCGCGGCCTGCAAGTGGCGCTCGTCGATCGCGAAGGAACACGCCGGGTCGGTTCGATCCGCTACCTGTTTGCCGACGGACGCGACGGTTTCCGCGCCTCGCCGCTGCGGACGCGCAGCGGGCTTGGCAAGGGATCGGCCTGCCTCGGCATCCCCGCGGCGCAGGGGCGCCCGACCACGCGCGCGGTGGTCGTGGAGGAGGGTGGGGTGACCACCGAGCGGTTGCGGTACGAGAGCGGCGACGTCGTCGCGACATTCCTCTGCGTGGACGGCCGGCTGGCTGAGCTGACGATTGCCGCCGCGGAGCGCGCGGGGCCGGACTGAGGTCGCGGGCCTTCCCGCGGGGAGAGCCCGCGGCGGAGGCGCGTCAGTTGATGCTGGTCGCCTGGGTGACGACCTCGATTACCTGCCGGATGTCGATCGGCTTGCGGATCACCGGCAGCCGCGCCTGCTCCAGAAACTCCGACGACGCGCCGCCCGCGAGATCCCCCGTGGTGAACACCATACGGCCCGTCAGGTCCGGCCGGCGGCGGACCACCTCGCGATAGAAGGTCGGCCCGTCCATCTCGGGCATCTTGAGATCCGAGATCACCAGGTCGTATCTTCCGTCCTGGATCTTGCGCATCGCCTCCATGCCGTTGTGTGCGGTGTCGACCCGCACCGGGAATCGCTCCAGGATGTCGATGAACAGGTCGAGGATCGCGGGCTCGTCGTCCACCACGAGGATCCGCTTGCCGTCGGCGATGGTCCCCTCGACCGGCGGCGCTTCCTCGGCGGGGGTCTCCTCCGCGGTCCCCGCGATCACCGGCAGCTCGACCGTGAAGGTGGCGCCGAGCCCCGGCGCGCTCTGCACCCGGATGAGGCCGTCGTGCTCGCGCACGATCCCGAACGAGACGCTCAGGCCAAGCCCCGTGCCCTCGCCGGCGCGCTTGGTGGTGAAGAACGGATCGAAGATCCTGGCCACGATCTCGGGCGGCATTCCGGGGCCGTTGTCGACGACGTCCACCCGGATCCGGTCGCCGTCGTTGGCGGTGCGTACGACGATGCGCCGCCCCTTCGCTATCCCCAGCAGCGCCTGCTGGGCGTTGTTCAGCAGGTTCATGAACACCTGCTCCATGGCGTGGAAGTCGATCATGGTGCAGGCGAGGTTCGGCGCGTACTCCCGATCGACGGTGATGCCGTCGGCCTGCAGCTGGTACGACTTGAGGTCGATCACCTTGTCGAGGATTCCGTTGATCCCCAGGAACTTCTTCTCGGACGGCTGCTGGCTGGCGAAGGAGAGCAGGTTGCGGACCACCCGCTGGCAGCGCCACGCCTCGTCGTGGATCGTCTTCAGCATGCGCGTGTCCTGGACCGCCGTCTGGTCCTTCGCCATGAGCAGCTGCGAGTAGCCGATGACCGACGACAGCGGATTGTTCAGCTCGTGCGCCACCCCGGCGATCACCTCTCCCATTGACGACAGCCGGTAGGCGGAGAGGATATGCTCCTGGGCCTTTCGCACCTCGGTGACGTCGCGCCCCACGGCCGCGAGCCCGACCGCGCGCCCGGCGGCGTCGAGGATGGCCGAGAACGACAGGCTGACCTGTTTCGACTCGCCGTCCTGCTGGCGCATCCCGACGGTCATCTCCGCCGGCATCCCCTCACGGACGGCGCGCACCCACATCTCGGCAAACTCCGGGCTGCGCGAGAAGAGCGAGGCGAGCGGACGGCCGATCATCTGGTCGCGGTGGAACCCGAGGATCTTCTGGCCGCCCATGTTGAACTCGGTGAGCATCCCGTCGCCGTCCGTGGTCAGGATCAGGTCCGGCGAGCTGTCCAGCACGCGCTGCAGCTTCTGGCTGGTGTGCTGGTGCTCGCGCCCGCGGCGCTCCGACTCACGGAACAGCAGCGCGTTCTTCACCGCGTTCGTCGACGCCGACGCCACGACACGGGCGAAGCGGACCTGCTGCGGGGTGAAGGCGCGCGTCCCGGCGGCGCGCAGGATCATGGTGCCCACGACCTCGTCGCTGTGCAGCATCGGCACGACCAGCAGCGAGCGAAAGGCGAGGTGACGCACGTTGTCCCGCACCTCAATCATCACGTCCGCCTCGAGGATGTTCGGCAGGATCACCGGCTGCCGCGTCTCCACCGCCTGCCGCACCTCGGGGTACAGGCGCAGATCGATCGGCAGCATGTCGACGAGCGGGTCGTCGCTCGACGCGAGCACGAACGCCTTGTTCGGGTCCTCCTTCGGATCGATCAGCAGGACGGAGGTGCGGTTCGAGGAGACGTGGCGCGCGATCCGCGACGTCGTCTCGAAGAGCACGTGGTGGATGTCCAGTGAGTTGGTGGTCGCCTCCATCACCCCGAGCACGGCGCGCAGGTGATCGCGCTCCTCATCGTTCTGCGAGGCTTGCCGCTGACGGTCCGTGGCAAGCGCGACGAAGGTCCCGTAGTAGATCGCGACCATGTAGAAGAAAGGAATCCGCATCAGGAAGCCGGGGGTGAGGATCTCCTCGATCCCGAGCGGTGAGAACCAGGCGTAGAGGAAGGTAGCGACCGTTGCCGCCAGGATCGACCGCGCGAGATCGCCGGCGACCGCCACCAGCAGCACGACCACGAAGAAGGCGAGAAACGCGCCCGGGTCGCCGCCGGTGCAGTAGAACAGGGACGCGCCCAGGAACAGCGTGTCGACGAGCACGATTCCGAGATCGAAGCGGGGCGCCTTGAGGATCTCGGGCGGCAGGAGCGCAAGCGCGGCGAGCGACACCACGAACGCGCCCAGGATGGAAATGGCCTGCGTGGTCTCCGCCCCGCGCGGGGCGGTGATGGTGAGGATCGCTACCGTGAGGGTCAGCACGCCGCGCACCAACAGCAGCGTGCGCTTGCGCGGCAGATCGGTGAGGCCGTTCATGGGCTGCGACCACCGCCAATGCAGGCCGGTAGAGATGGATCGCGAACCCCCCGGTGGGAATATGGCGGCGCAGGAGAGGAGCGTCAAGCCCTATCTCCTGGAAGGGGCGCGAGATAACCGCACGGGACGGAATCTGCGCAGTTGACGATTTCCGACCCCGTCGCTTAGGATGGAGAGGTCAGGCAGAACCGACCCTCATGCGGCAGCGTCAGGGGACCGACCCGATGGACGCGCAGCGAACCCACGCCGACGGCGGCGCCTCCCAAGGCGGCCTCAACCACCGCCTGCACACGCGCGTCCCGCTCGGCACCCGGGCGCTCGTCAACCAACCCAGCCTGTGGCCCGATCCGTTCGAGGTCGTGGCGGAGAACCTCAGCCTCGGCGGCGCCTACTTCACCTCCCGTTTTCTCTTCACCCCCCACGATTTCTTTCATTGCCGGATGATGCTCCCCGGGACCGGCTCGGTCGCGGGACGCGAGCTGCGCCTGTCCGCGGTGGTGGTGCGTGTGGACGAGGGGAACTGGGGGAGCGAGAAGCGCTGCGGCGTCGGGGCGTTCTTCGTCGCGCTCGACGCGCGCGAGGAGGAGGAGATCCAGGGATACGTGCGGCAGGTCCTGTCGGGCTAGGCGAAGGACCCTACGATCCGGGCGGTTACCTGCCGCGGACTGGCTGGGGAGCAGGGATTCGAACCCCGATTCTACGGTTCAGAGCCGTATGTCCTACCATTGGACGACTCCCCAGCGGGAGCGCGGAATATAGCAAAGGGGTTGAAGGCTAAGCAACCGCGCGGGAAGGGAGGAGGGAATCCGGGAGGCGCGGGGTCAAGAGGCGACCCGCTCCGCGAGATGACGCTCGAGGCGCTCGATGCGCCGGAGCGTTGCCGCCTTTCCCATCAGCTCCAGCACCTCGAAGATCCCTGGGCTCACCCCACGGCCGGTGACCGCAACCCGACATGGGTGAATCAGCTTTCCGGCCGCGACACCCAGCTTCTCGGCGGCGTGGCGGAGCGCCGCCTCGGTCGTCTCCGGGCGGAAATCGGGTAGGTCCCGGAACGCCGCGGCCACCGCGGCGAGCCGCGCCGGGAGATCCTCTCCCTGCAGGTGCTTCTGCACGGCGTCCGGATCGTAGGGGAACTCCTCGGTCAGGAACGGGACGGCCGCGTCCGCGATCTCCGGCAAGCGCCGCGCACGCGTCTTCAGCAGGTCGACCAGGCGCGACGGCCACTCCTCCTCGGCCAGGCGCGCATCCTGGATGCCGCGCGCGGCGAGGGCCGCTCGCACGGTGGGCAGGATCTCCGCCGCCGGGAGCTGTGAGAGATACTGCCCGTTCATCCAGTCGAGCTTGTCGTGGTCGAAGATCGCGCCGCGCTTGCCGATCGCCTCGAGCGTGAACCGGCGGACGAGCTCCGCCGCCGGGAGGATCTCGTCGTCCCCCCCCGGCGACCAGCCGAGCAGGGCCAGGAAGTTGAACATCGCCTGTGGCAGGTACCCTTGCTCGCGGTAGTCCGTGACCGACACCGCGCCGTGCCGTTTGCTGAGCCGCTTCTTGTCGTCGCCGAGAATCAGCGGCAGGTGCGCGAAGCGCGGCGGCTCGCACCCCAGGGCGCGGTAGAGGAGCACCTGCTTCGGCGTGTTCGAGAGGTGGTCGTCGCCGCGGATCACCTGGGTGATGCGCATCTCGATGTCGTCCGAGACGACCGACAGGTGGTACGTCGGGCTGCCGTCGGAGCGGAGGAGCACGAAGTCCTCGATCTCGGCGTTGGCGAAGCGGGTCTCGCCGTGCACCGCGTCGTCGAAGACCGTCTCACCGGCGGGGACCAGGAAGCGGGCGCAGGCCGACCCTCCCGCCGCGCGCAGGCGCTGGCGCTCGGCCGCGGTCAGACGGACGCAGCGCCGGTCGTACTTGAAGGCGCGGTGGGCGTTCGTCGCCTCCTGCCGCTGGGCCTGGATCTCCTCCGGAGTGCAGAAGCAGGCGTACGCCTTTCCCTCCGCGAGCAGCCGCTCCGCGGCGGCCTTGTGCTGCGGCAGGTTGCGGCTCTGGAAGTGCGGCCCCTCGTCCCAGTCGAGCCCCAGCCAGCGCAGCCCGTCGAGGATGACGGCTACCATTGCCTCGGAGGAGCGCTCGGCGTCGGTGTCCTCGATGCGCAGGATGAAGGTGCCGCCGTGCCGGCGCGCGTAGAGCCAGTTGAAGAGCGCGGTCCTGGCGCCGCCCACATGGAGGTAGCCGGTCGGGCTCGGGGCAAAGCGGACCCGCAGGGGTGAGGCCGGGCTCATGAGCCCTGGGTGCCGCCTGGCGTAAGCGGCGGATGGTCCGGCGGCATCGGCTGCGTCTGTGGTTCACCGTGGCTGGCGCCCGACGATTCCACCACCTTCCACGCGCCCGCCTCCCGATGCAGGTGGTATTCGCGCTCCAGCCCGCCCGGAGAGCCCTCCGACGAGAACCGGACATTGACGTGCGCCTCGTCGCCGTCGAGACGCAGGTCGTGAAGGTCCATCTTCATGGCGTCCGGGCGCAGGCCGCGACCATCACGGAGGTAGGCTTTGATCGCCTCCGTGATCGCCGCCTCCTGGCTGCTGGCATCCTCCGCCTGCTTGCCACAGGCGACGGCCAGCAATGCGACTGCCACGAGCGCGAGCCACGCGACGAGAGGAGCGCGTGTCGTTCCGATTCTCTTCAGCATGGCAGGGATCCCCAGGTGGCCCGACGGGAGAGGCTCCCGGCTCAGGCTGGAAGGATTGGCGGAGAGGGGGGGATTCGAACCCCCGACCCAGTTTTACCCGGGTAACTGCTTAGCAGGCAGCCCTGTTCGGCCACTCCAGCACCTCTCCGCACCACTGTAAATTGGCCGAGGAGCGGAGCTTACCGCACATATGCAATCGGGGCAACCTGGGCATCATCGGCACACGCGGCCTCTGGGTGGCCGCGTCAAAGATTGCGGCGGCGAGACGTCCAATCGCGTCCCACAGGTGGTCAGGGTGCAGGTGCATGTACCTGATCGTGGTTCCCGTAGTGGTGAGCTCCAGGCTGGAGGACAGAAAGGGCTGCCCAGACTGCACCGAAGCGTCGGCCGAGCCGAGGCTTTGCCCTTCACTCGCTCCGCCCCGTTCGGTCCCCGCGGCACCGCCCCCCTCCGAAACCCGCTTGCCTCAAGCGATACAAGGGCGTAACCTTCCTGAAGCCGCCATCCAACAGGGGGGGGAATTACATGCGACACGCCTTCGCCGTCGTCCTCGGCCTTGCGATGTTCTCCGTCGTCAACGCCAGTGAGCCCGGCCAATCGTTCGATTGCAGCGATTTGGTCTTCGGGGAACCCGGCCTGAGTTGCACCGCGCTGGTAACTTGCGCACCGGGGCAGGGCCTTCCATGTAATGGGCCAGGCACTATCCTCACAACCGACAATCTAGGCAGACTGCTTTATTGGGTGAATACCCCCGTTTTTCCGACCTGCTTCACGGACCGGACACAGTGGCGCCAGGAGTTACGCGTGCGTTCCGGGGCGACAGAGACAGTTCTTGCCTCCGTTGAAGACCGCTGCTTCGGCCCAGGGACCAATGAAGAGATCTTTGACCCGGGTGGCGTCCACTTCGACGCAGTGAACGGGTTTGTCGTGGTGCCGATGGGGTCATTCTGTGTTGGCAGTTGCACGTATAGCTCCACCCACTGGGTCGCTGCAATCAGCGGCTTCGCGCCGCTCTTCGAGATTCTCACGTCATACTCCCCAATAGGCTCGGTTGCGTTTCGTGTACCGTCGCATCCGGAAGGGCTCCAGGGAACGGACCACTTCGACACCTACTACGGTCCCCTGACCGCTTCGAAGGACTTTTCTCATGCGCAGCCGCTCCGCTGCAACTATCCGGCGACGATCCCGCAGCCGGGCGACTACCTGGAGGCCGGTATCGTTCCCGATCCGCCCTCGCGGCAGGGCTACTACTACGTGACCGCCGCCACCTACCAGGGAGAAACCCGCTACGGCCGCAAGAGGGAGAATGGCGTGCTCAGCGGACGCGATCCCGCCGGGCTTCCGCCTTGCGCTCTCGCGACAGTTGGGAGCGTGGCGAGCCTGCGATAAGCGGCGCGCGCGGCCTTCCGTCCCGAGTAGATCCGCCTCGCCTCTGCTGCCTTTGAAGGTGCCTAAAGTCGTGAGAGTCCCCCAGCACTCGGGACCGCGGCCTCCCCGGGCATGGCGCCGTGACTCGCCGGCTGCTATGGCGACGTGTGGATCCGGGCCACACGGGGAGGAGTCAAACCTACGGACGCACGCTCGGCCCCGTCGCCGGGCCCACAGCAACGCCCCATCGGGGGGTCCTCCCGCATGACTCTCTACACGACTGCCGCCTCCCGCTGACGCATTCTAGTCATCCCTAAGTGGAATGAAGGACCCGGAGTGCTGGGAAGGCGCCCCGCGGTCGCGGGTGCTGACGCCAGATCATTCTTTTGGCGGTTGAAACTCAAGCCTCGGAAACAGACGCGCGACTGCCTCGATTCGGGTCCGCAGATCTATGTTCACCTTCCACAGGGCGCTCGCGACAACCTGCGCCTTCGGCAAGTTGTCCCCGAAGCCGAGAGGGTCCACGTAGTACTGGAGGATCCCACACACGACCATTGCGTCCCGCCCATCGCCTGGGATCGAATCGAACGCGTAGTAGTGCTCCTCTAACACCGCCGCTAATGCATCTGGGTCCAAGTGGAGCCCCTGCAGACGCTTGTCCCTGCGGATCATCCGCCAGCGCTGCATCGCTCTGGCGTACGTCTCTCCAACCCCAGTCCGATGCCCGCGGCCATGAACGAGGGTGGAGAGCGTCCAGCCCGGCATCGAACACTCCAGAGTAGTAGGGCCCGCAGCGCTGGAAAGGCGCTCCCCTGCAGGGGATGCGGGCCCGGGGCTAATCTACTTCACCCAGTGCGGAACACGTAGCCGTGTTCGCAAGCACCTGACGCATCGCGCGGCTCTAGGTCGTCCAGCGTCTTGCCGGAAGGCGTGGAATACGACACAGTGATCGTTGAGGGGCCACCTCCTGACGGCAACGGGATCTCCTTGGAGAGTAATGCGAGCAGGTCAAGGAATGCCGAAGGTATCTTCCGGGCACTCACATCCTGGTGCTCCCAGATGCAGTAGGGACCTGCCGCGGCCGGCTTCATCGAGGCATGAAGTTCTACGATCTGAACCCACGCTGATTGAGTTGTCGAGGTGAACAAGGTCGACGTGACGGGGATCGTCGCAAAGAGGTGTCGCAGGCACTCCTCTAGCACTTTGATTCTCTGCGTTCGATCGTTCGAGGCGCGCGTGAGGTTGGAGCCCTTTTTGGGGTTTGTGTCTTGGGTTCGAACCCAGAACTGGTGCTCAACCTCTGCCGCGACCATGTTGGCGCCGGCCTGATGTGTATTCACGTGCAAAGCACAGAGATCCTCGAACCTACTAAACCGCATCTCGATAGTCTTGCCGCGGGTCTGGTAGCGAAACGCCAGACGCGCCGCAAGCGCTACGAGCCCAATGCCAACAAGCCCGTTGCCGATCACACTGACCAATGCCGCGAACGTCTCATCGCTCATACGTCGCGTCAGACCTTTGTCTTCGGGGGCGGAGGCGGCGGTTTTTGCGGCCTCGCCGGCGGTGTATATGGGGGTGCCGATCGGGGCGGTGGCGATTTCGCTGGCGGCGGCAGTGGTGGTCGGTTTCTTGTCGGGGGCTTCCCTACCATTGATCAACCCTCCGTGGAGGCTGCTCGAGACTGAGGACAGCCAGAAGACGAACGCGAACAGGAGCGAGGCGATCGATAGGACGTTGAGGGCAAGACTCACCGAAATCCACCGACTCTTGGCGGATCGCCAGCTCTCGGGGGCGAGCTGAACAGCCCGATCAATGGTGGCAGCTAGGCTCCGAGAGGCCGCCTGGGCGGTGAGGAACGCCGTTAGGATTGCCGCGAGCGCGAGACCGAACAATCCCCAAGCGACGAGTAGTCTCGGGGTCGCATGCGGGGAGGACGGTGGGATCACGCCGAGGGTCGCGATGGAGAGTCCGAACGCTCCAGCCGCAAGCGTCAGGATTCCGCGATCGAACGACCGCATTGATTCCTGCTCGGCCTTCTGGAGGGAGTCGCGGTACTTCAGATACGCACGCTCGTCTTGATCCTCCGGTTCCACGGCCAGTGCCTGCTTGTCAGTTGCCAGAGGCTACCCCTCAGTGCCACCGCTCAAGAACCGGTGGCCGTCCGGGTGGCCGTAGCAGCCGTCCCAGGCGTCTACATCGTCTCATATGTTCGGATGAAGAGTAAGGCCCGAGAGCAACTTACGGTGTCACCCCGAGTTGCGCCCGGGCCTCTGGCAGGTTAGCAGGCAGCCCTGTTCGGCCACTCCAGCACCTCTCCGCACCGATTAATGTGGAGGAACGGGCCGCCGGGGGATTCTAGCCCTACACCGTGGGAAAACAAAGAGGATACGCCGGCCAGACGCGGGCGCGACCTCCGGATCACGACGCCTTTTTCGTGAACAGGGTGGCGTAGCGACCGAACCCCTCCGCCTCGAGCTTTTCCGCCGGGATGAAGCGGAGCGCGGCGCTGTTGATGCAGTAGCGCAGTCCTGTCGGCGCCGGTCCGTCGTCGAAGACGTGGCCAAGGTGGCTGTCGGCGTCGCGGCTGCGCACCTCGACCCCGAACCTGCCGAGGGCGCCACCCGGCGCCTGCACCACCTGCGCCGGCTCGAGCGGCCTCGTGAAACTCGGCCAGCCGGTGCCGCTGTCGAACTTGTCCGTCGAGCTGAAGAGCGGCTCTCCGGACACGATGTCCACGTAGATCCCCGACTCGTAGCTGTCCCAGAACTCGTTGGCGAAGGCTCTCTCGGTCGCCGCGCGCTGCGTCACGTCGTACTGCAGCTCGGTGAGGCGCGCGCGCAGCTCCGCCTCGCCCGGCTTCGAATAGCCGCTGCGGGCGGACAGCACGAGCGGCGGCTTGCCGCCCCAGACGCGCTCGATGAACGGATCGCGCCCCGAACCCCACCGGTACGCCTTGTAGTGGACGGGGTTCTTTGCGTGATAGTCCTGGTGGTATTCCTCGGCGCGGTAGAACGGGCCGGCCGGGAGGATCGGGGTGACGATCGGCCGCTCGAACCAGTGCGTCGCCTCCAGGGCCCGCTTCGACGCCTCGGCGACACGCCGCTGCTCGTCACCGCTCACGAAGATCGCCGTGCGGTAGGTGGGTCCGCGATCCCCGAACTGCCCACCGCTGTCGGTCGGATCGATCTGACGCCAGAAGACGTCCAGCACCTGCGCGTACGAGATCCTGGCTGGATCGAACCGCACCTCGATCGCCTCGTAGTGGCCGGTGCCTCCGGCTCCCACCTGCTCGTAGGTCGGGTTCGGCACGTCGCCACCCGTGTATCCGGAGGTTGCCGCGACGACGCCGGGGAGATCGTCGAATGCCGACTCGACGCACCAGAAGCAGCCGCCCGCCAGGATCGCGACCTCGGTTGCCGCCGGCGCGGCGCTCGCTTGGGCTCGCGCCGGCGCGGCCTCGTTGCCGCCACACGCCGCCGATACCGCGATGAAGCCGGCTGCCATTCCGAGGCTGGCGAACGCGCGCATGGTCAATCTCCTCAGCTCCCGGGCTGGCGGAGGGAGTGGGATTCGAACCCACGAGGGGGTTTCCCCCCTAGCGGTTTTCAAGACCGCCGCCTTCAACCGCTCGGCCATCCCTCCGCGTGCGATCGGTCCGACCCGGGGTCAACTCTTGGCGCCGGCGGTTGCCTTCTGGATCAGCGGTGCGATCTCCCCCTTGCCGTGCATCTCGCGCAGGATGTCGCAGCCGCCGACGAACTGGCCGCCGATGTAGATCTGGGGCATCGTCGGCCACTCGGAGAAGACCTTGAGCGCCGCCCATTTCTCCTGATCGGCCAGGATGTTGACGTCCTTGAGCGGCACCTGGTACTGCTCGAGCACCTGGATCGCCGCCGCGGAGAAACCGCACTGCGGCGCGGTGCGGGTTCCCTTCATGTAGATCACCACCGGGTGCGACTTCACTTCTTCTTTGATCTCGTCCATCACGGAACGGGTCATGGCGCCTCCATGGAAGTTGTCTCAGGTCTCGCTCGGGGTGCGGGTGCGCAGCGCCACCGCATGCAGCGCCCCGCCCAGGACGTCGCGCAACGGCGCATGCACCAGGCGGTGCCGCTGCAGCGTCGGCAGTCCCTCGAACGCGGCCGAGACGATGTCTATCTCGTAGTGGTCCCCGCCGCCGGTGAGGTCGCGAACGTTCACCGTGGCGCCCGGCAGCGCCGTGACGATCAGGCGCTGGATTTCGCTGGGATTGATCACCGCTTTTCTCCGCCGCTCATCCCTTCGCGGCTGCAGGCTTCTGGCGCACGGTCTCGAGGTCGATCTGGATCTCGACGTCGTCCCCGAGCACCACGCCGCCGGCGTCGAGAGCCTTGTTCCACACCATCCCGAAGTCTTTCCGATTGATCGTCGTGGAGGCGCTGAAGCCGCCGCGTTGTCCGCCCCAGGGGTCGGCACCGAAACCTAGGACCTCGACCTTCAGCTCGACCGCCTTGGTGATCCCCCTGATCGTCAGGTTGCCGAGCAGCCGGCCCCCCTTGGCCCCCTCCGGGATGTAGCGCACCGACTCGAACTTCAGCTCCGGGAACTTGGCGGCGTCGAGGAAGTCGGCGCTGCGCAGGTGGTTGTCGCGGTCAGCGTGGTTCGTGCTGATGCTCGCGGCTTCGATCGCGGCGGTGATCTTCGCAGTGGTGAGGTCCGCCGGGTCGACCGCGATGGTTCCGGTGAACTTGTCGAACCGGCCGGGCACCTTCGATACCAGGTGGCGCACCTTGAAACCGACCTGCGAATGGCCGGTGTCAATGGCGTAATTCTCGACCTCTGCGAACGTCGGGACGGCAAAGCCGGCGACAAGCGCCAGGGACCAGAGCGCGCGTTGGAATCGCATGCGTTTTTCTCCTGCTTGATCCCGGCGGAGGCCGGGGGATATGGGGCCTAGGGACCCGGGGCGGTCCCCGGGAGGAATGCCGAGCATGGTATCAGAACGCTCCGAGCGGTCGGCGATTCCCTGCGACCGCGGCCGGCGCCACCCCCCAGGGGGGAGGTCAGGAGACCGAATCGAGCTCCCGCGAAGGGTCGAACCGCTCGAACAGCCAGCCCACAAGCAGGACGCCGAACGCCGCCTCGAACACCGCCGGCAGAGCCGCGACCACGGCCAGCGGCGGGGCGGCGAGCCAGCCGAAGTGCGGCCGGGCGAACCATAGGCCCAGTCCGAAGATGAGGCCGGCCGGGATGTACGCGACGGCGAGCGCGAGCAGGAAGAGCAGCGACGACAGCATGCGCTGGCCGATCGCCTCGAAGCCGCGGGCGCGATCGGGACCGAGCGCGTGCCAGGCGGGGAAGAGGAGCACCGCCGCGTTCTGGATGAGCGCCGACAGCATGTTGAGCGGGAGCGCCTGGATCAGGAACGCCAGCGCGAGCGCGACCAGGTCGATCCCGCTCCACCCCCGCGGCCAGGGCGCGAGCAGGATCCCGAAGGTGAGCAGCAGCGTCTGCAACAAGGTGACCAGGATCGTCGGCGTCAGGACCTCGCCGAGCACGAGCGCCTGGCCCGAGAGCGGCAGCGTCTTCAGGATCGACACCTTGGTCAGGTCGCTGCGCAGGTCGCTCCGCAGCAGGGTGGGACCGAGCAGGAGCAGCACGCCGGCGAAGACGATCGCCTGGATCCCGAACGCCGTCTTCATCGAACGCGAGATGTCGTCGGTCAGATAGATGCGCGCCAGCGCCGCTCCCCCCAGGATGAGCGGTGCGAAGAGCGCGAGGTTGCGCAGCGAGTAGATCCGACCGGCGGCGATCAGGTTCTTCCAGATGAGCCCGACCTCCGGGCGGCCGGTTGGGGCGAGTGGGAACGGCGGGCGCCGGCGCCGCAGCGCGGGGAGCCGTCGCGCGCGCCGTCCGTCGCGGCCGCCCGCCGTCTGCTGGGCCTTGCGCGCGGCCTGGTCCGCCGACGCCTCCTCGTAGGCGAAATCCGAGCGCACCACCCAGACGTAGTTCGCGGCGAGCAGCCCAAACGCCGGCACCAGCCAGCCGCAGAACGGCAGCCACCCCGGGGCGAGCATCACGCGCGCCAGGACCCGGCCGGGCCACAGGAGGATCCCCATCGGTCCGGCGTCCGCCATCGCGCTCAGGTACGCCGCGAGGCGCGCGGCGTCGTGCAACTCGGAGATGAGCGGCGGGCGCAACCAGAAGATCCCCCACGCGGCGATCGCCGCCACGACCACGCCGATCCCCGCGAGGATCCCGCGGGCGCGCCGCAGCCCCGCGGCGCGGTTGCGCGCCAGGTTGGCGCGCAGGATCCCGGTCGCCATGAAGTGGAGCTGCACGACCGCGAAGGCCACCCAGAGGCCGAGCACGGCGAAGACGAACGAGTGCGCGACGCTGCGCAGCCCGAAGAGCCCGGTCATGAGCGCGCCGAACAGGATCCCGGCCTGTTTTTTCAGGAGCGCGTAGTCGATCACCTGGCGCCGGGTGAGCGGGGCGGGGAACAGGAACGCCACCTCGGTTTCGGTGAAGTCGAGCGCCGGGCGCGAGCGCGGCCAGACCCAGGAGAAGAGGCAGAGGAGCGTGAGGAGCAACCCGATCCCCGCCTCGATCGCCGGCAGGACGTAGGGGGGTGGCGTGGACCCCGCGGCCATGATGCCGGCCACCCGCGCGATCCGCCACGGACGCGTCATGCCGAGCAGGTAGGCCATGCTCACCGCCGTGAAGATCAGGTACTTGATCTGCTTCAGGCGGCGCAGGCGGGCGACGATCCGGTTCCGCAGCGACCACCCTTGGACCTGAATGAACAGGCGCGCGGGATGGACCTTCATTCGGGCTTCGCCGGGGGCGGGCTTTCCTCGGGAGCGGAATCGCCATCTCCGGTCAACGCGAAGAAGATGTCCTCCAGCGAGGCGTCGCTGGTGAGGCGCGGTAGGCTGGCCTTGATCTCGTCGAGGGAGCCGTGGATCACCTTCCTGCCCTGGCGGATGATCAGGACGCGGTCGCAGATCTCCTCGACGAGGGAGAGCAGGTGGCTGCTGATGAGTACCGCCGCGCCGGCGGCGGCGCGCCGTGCGATTGCGTCCTTCATGCGCCGGATGCCGACCGGGTCGAGCCCGGTGAGCGGCTCGTCGAGCAGGATCACCGAGGGGTCGTGCAGCAGGCCGCAGGCGATGGCGAGCTTCTGCTTCATGCCGCGGGACAGCTCCCCCGGCAGGGAGCGTTCCCTGCCTTCGAGCTCGACCTCGCGCAACAACGTTGCCGCGCGCTCGTCGATCTGGTCGACGCCGTAGAGGCGGCCCGCGAAACGCAGGTGCTCCGTAACGGTGAGGTAATCGAAGAGCCGCGGCTCATCGGGGATGAAGGCGAGGCGCGATTTTGCAGCGATCGCGTCCGTCTCCAGGTCGTGGCCGGCGATCGTGATCTTCCCCTGGCTCGGGCGGATGATCCCGACAAGACAGCGCAGCGTCGTCGTCTTGCCCGCGCCGTTCGGGCCGACCAGACCGAGGACCTCCCCGGCCCCGACCGCGAAGGTCAGGTCCTCGACCGCGCGGAAGTCGCCGTACAGTTTCGTCAGACCCGCGACCTGGATCATGCGCTCCCCCCGGGAAGGCCGGATGCTACGCGATCAGGTGTAGGGTTGGCTACCCTGCCGAGGCCCCTAGGCTCGGTCCGGGAGGGGCAGGGTGATCGAACCATCGCCGCGCTGCTAGAATCCCCGCCCGGAGGAACCCATGGAAGCTCATATCGCACGGCTCGTCGTTGATCTGGGGCAGGACGGGTTCCTCCGTCGGATGGAGGATCTGTCGGGGGCGGAGCGGCGCGAGATCTTCCACCACCTCGAGGTCCCCTCGGGGGGCGCCTCGGTGAGCGCCAGGCAGCGCAACACGAAGCGGATCGCCCAGGCCTGGGAGCGGCTCGCCTCAGGACTCGACGAACATGCCGCCGAGGCGTTCGCGCGCGGCTACCTCGCCCGGCGCGGGATGCCGATGATCATCGAGTTCCTCGACCGGCTGGGAGTTCCTCACGAGGGGGGGTACCTCAAGGAGGACCAGGCGCTCACCAAGCTCGACGCCAAGCGGATTGGCGCGGCCCTGGTGGAGCTGGCCGCGGCGCACGAGGCGTACGACGTGCGACTCTATGCCGCGCTGATGTCGCTCCCGGGCGCCGAGGCTCTCGCCGCCCCCTCGCCCAAGGGGGAGGCGCTCGGATGAGCCTCCTCGCGGCGGCGGGGGCGGGATTGGCGGCGGGCCTCGTGCACGTGCTGACGGGCCCCGACCACCTCACGGCCGTTGCGCCGCTGACGGCCGCGCGCGCCGCTTCAGGATGGCGCGTCGGCGCCGCGTGGGGGGTGGGGCACTCGTTCGGGGTCGCGGCGCTCGCCGCGATCGCGATCGCTGCGCGCGGGTGGCTGCGTCCCGAGTGGGTCGCCGCGGTGAGCGAGCGGCTGATCGGGGTGGTCCTGGTGGGACTTGGCTGCTGGGGGATTGCCCGCGCCTTCGCTCGCTGGACGGCGAGTCGCGAGCACCGCCACGGCGACACCGCGCACTCCCACGCGCACTGGCGGGTCCCGGGGCGCGAGAGTGGATCGGGCGGGGTGCTCCACTGGCATGCGCCGCTCTGGATCGGCGCGCTGCACGGGCTGGCCGGCGGCACGCATCTGCTGGGAGCGCTCGCGGCGCTGGCGCTGCCGGTCGGCCCGGCGCTGGCGTTTCTCGGCGGGTTCGCCGTTGGGACGGTGGGGGGGTTGACGGCTTCCCGGTTGGCGGTCGAGCGGATTTCGCCGGCGCTTCCCGGGCGGCTCGCGGCGCAGGCGCTGCTCGGCGCCGTCTCCGCCGCCAGCGTCGCGGTCGGCGCCGTCTGGCTCTTCGCGTGACCGGACTCTTCTAGCCGACGAGGTTCCCCCGCCCCAGGATTCCGGCCGGGTCGAGGGCGGTCTTGGTGGCTCGCATCGCGGCGAGCGCCTCGGGGTCGGCCGCCTCCGCCAGCAGCCTCGCCTTGAGCTTGCCGATCCCGTGCTCGGCGGAGATCGCGCCGCCGAGCGCCGCCCCCTTCTTGATCCAGCGCCGGAACAGGAGCTTCGCCGCCGCCTCCTCCGCGTCATCCCGCGGCAGCAGGTTGAGGTGCAGGTGGTTGTCCCCGACATGCCCCCAGGTGACGGAGAGCAGTCCGGACGTCCTCAGATCGTCGCGGTAGGTCCGGAACATCTCGGCGAAGGCGTCGTCCGGAACGGAGAGGTCGGTGCCGTACTTGCGGCGCGAGTGACGCGCGAGCCATTCGTTCACCGCCACCGGCAGCGCGTGGCGGAAGGCGCGGATCTGCCCCCGGTCCGACTCCCCGAGCGCGATCCAGGAATCGTCGAGCAGCGCGCCGTGCGCCCCGAGCGTCTCGGCCCAGAGGGCGGCGACCGACTCCTCGCCGCCGTCCTCGTGCTCCTGCTCGAACAGGAGCGCCGCCTGCGCGAGAGCCGGCAGCGTCGTCCCGCCGCGACGCACGAACTCCAACGCATCGGCGCCGAAGAACTCGAGCGCGCGCGCCAGCAGCGACCGGCTCGCCGCTCCCCGCGGCGGTCTCGCAGGATCGGGACGCGAGGGGGCCGGGCCGCCATAGCCGCGTTCCCGGTAGGAGCCCGTGCGAATGTCCACGACCGCCGCGAGGCATGACGCCTCGGAGGGGAAGAAGACGATCCCCGCCAGCACCCCCTCCGGGCGCGGCAGCAGCTCGATCTCCGCCTCCGTCACCAGGCCGAGCGTTCCCTCGGACCCGACGACCAGATCGACGAGATCGAGCCCTGGTCCTCCCGCGTATCCGGTCGCCGACTTCGAGCGCGCGAGGGCGGCCGGCGGCGCCGGCACGCGCCGCTCGCCGCCCGCCGAGGGAAGGGTCAGCGTCCCCCCTGCCGTAGCGACGAAGCGGCCGCGCGGGGCGTCGACCCTCGTGCCATCGGGGAGCACCAGCTCCAGCCGACGCACGAAACGGCGGATCGGTCCGTAATGGAAGGACCGCCCGCCGGAGGCGTTCGTGGCGAGTGCACCCCCGACCCAGGCGGAGGTCTCGGTCGGATCCGGAGGCAGGAATAGACCGGCGGCGGCGGCGGCGCGATCGAGATCGGCGAGCGTCGCAGCGGGCCCGCAGGTCGCGATGCCGCCGGTCGCGGTCCGCTCAACGCCACGCACCCCCCCAAGGCGATCCGTCGCCAGCACCCAGCCGCCGAGCGGTACCCTTCCTCCCGCGAGCCCGGTGCCCCCTCCGGAGATTGTGATCGGAATGCCGCGTTCACCCGCCTCCGCGATCGCGGCAGCGGCCTCGTCGGCATTCTCGGGGAGCAGCACCGCCTCCGCCGCGCCGCCCGGCATGCCGGAGGCGTCGCCGAGGTAGCCGCGGATCGCGTCGGGGTCGGTCTTGCGGATCAAGATCCACACCCTCCGGAGTCGATCAGCGTGAGGTCTCCTCGGTCGATGGTGTCGTTCACGGCGCGCGGTTCCTGCACTGTCTCGGGGGGAGGGACTCTCTCGCCGGCTGTCATCGTGCGCGCGAGTATACGCCGGCCCCGCCCGGGCGATCACCCCGAGCGCTATACTGCGCGCCGCTATGGTCGACCTCACCTATTTCTGCATCGACATCGAGGCATCCGGTCCCGTCCCGGCGCTCTACAACATGGTCTCGATCGGATGCGTGCCGGTCTCCCGCAAAGGCGGCAAGTGGGTGCCGTCGCCGGACGAGCTCTACCTCCTGTTGCGGCCGATGAACGACGGGTTCGATCCCGCCGCGATGGCGATCCACGGCATCTCGCGCGCGGAGATGGAGGGTCAGGGGGA
>Ga0184629_10000135_pt1 | contig 30566 bp, 28 predicted proteins | sample PLM4_32_b1_FD_133158 | JGI IMG/M metagenome (GOLD analysis project Ga0184629, IMG submission 133158) | Groundwater sediment microbial communities from an aquifer in East River, Colorado, USA - PLM4_32_b1 | ecosystem: Environmental > Terrestrial > Soil > Riparian zone | place: USA: East River...
CAAGATGACGCAGGACCTCGCAGCGCTGATAGCCAAGCGATGAAGTGTTCTCCGACCCGACAGCTCAGTTGATGACCGCTGGAGGCGGTACCCTTGAGCGCGGTGCATGTCGCATTTTGGCGAATCTTTGCCGTTCCCGACCATCGCCGCAAGCGGCACAAATGGTGCGCTTCGCGGACATTCCCAAGCGCCTTATGAAAAGGGCGAGCCGGAGCCGCCCGTCTGCAACATCGCGCGCCCAAGCCGCTACGCATCGCGAGTAAGCGAGCAGCCGTTCCCGCTGAATTGGAGACGCAATGCCCAGGGCACGGCGCTTTGAGGGGCGATCCGTACCCTGGGCTGATCTCCCACAAGGGGACTCGCGAGATCATCATCGTAGGTCGTGCGGCGGTCCGTGCTTGGGAGCATTGTTGTGACATTGGCTCAGACGGAGTGTCCTGAAATGGGCTAAGACGCATTGTCCTAAAAAGGGAAGGCCGAGCCGCCGCCGAAACGCGACGAGTGATTCTGGCGCGCTTCTATCCTGGCGCTGACTCTGAACGGTCATTTAAGCGGGCGGCAAGTGCCATTCCCAGACCAACCCTGCGTCATCATCCATGACGTCTCGAACGTGGCGAAATCCAAGTCGCTCAAGGATCTTCGTCGATGCGTTGATTTCTCGAAGGGTCTTTGCGGTAACCGTGACTCTCGGAGCGGTCTCGCGCGCAATCCGGACGAGTAATCCTGCGGTCCGGCTCGCAAAGCCGCGGCCCTGAAACTGTTCCATCGTGAAATACGCGATTTCAACAAATCCGTCCTTTGGCTTACCGACGAACGCACCACCGCCAACCGGCTCGCCCTTGGAAACAGCGATATAGCTGACCCACGGCGGTTCAAATCCGATATTTGCATAGAGGGCGGCCGAGCCCGAACAAAGGTCGCCCAACGCAGGCGGCATCACGCCAAAGGGTCGAATGGGATCGCCCGCCTCATCGCATTGGACAAGCTCAAAGGTCGTATCGGGATCTGCATGCGACGACACAGCTCGTCCTTGGCCTCTCACGATGCTGGCGCTTTTGGTGCGCGGGACCCTCGCACTGCGACTTTGATCCGGCAAGCAGAGAAGCCGACACTCTCGGTAGCGGCCGGAATCCGCCCGCAGCAGATTCGCATCGCGCGCGATCAGCCAATGCTCATCCGTTGTTCTCATTGGCTTTTCTTGCCGCGCTGCCTCAGTGGTTAACCGGTGGTCAACACTATCCCCCTAAAAGTTGAGCGCACCCAAAAGGGCAGTCCGGATGTTCGTCCGGCCAATCGTCAGACAGGAGACAAAGCCCCGGACCGCTGAACTGACGCGGTCCGAGGAATCACCCGCACATGACGAGACCGTGCAGCGACTCGAACGGACGCGCGAAGACCTCCGTTCAGCGAGCCCGCTGCGTTTGCTGGGAAGAACTGTTCTTACCGTTGCAGGGTCATTTCTCGTGGCGATAGCGCTGATGGTCGCGGTCCCGCGCCAGCCCGCCCTCGATGTCGTGGCGGGTGAACCTGTACCCAGCGTCGTGGTTCCGGTCGGCACAGTGCTCGCCAAAACGGACGCTTTGACGGAGTCGCAAAATCACGAAGTCACAATCTCCGGAACGAGCGACAGCACGTTGATGCTTGTCTGGGACTATGCCGTGGAAGACGGCGACATGGTTTCAATACTCGTGAATGGCACTCCGTTGGGTGAGTCGTTCACGATCTATCATGGCGCGAAAGTGCTTCGGGTGCCGGCGAATGCAGACGTGCAGGTGATCGGAACCCATGATGGAGGAGGCGGCATCACTTACGCCGTCAATTTTCCCGAAGCTGGCAAGTCGATTGTCAACGGCGTGCAACCCGGTGACATAAATCTGTACAGGCTGGCCTCGCATCATGACCCGCTCGTGGGCGCCACGCCATGAAAAGGGTTTTCCGGTTCATTTTTCCAGAGTTTCAGATCTTGCAGCTGCTCGCGGGCGGCGCGCTGAGCACTCTACGCAAATCTGCGACAGCACGCACGCAAGACGATCGCTCTCGCGCAGGCTCGGCAAAAGCGAACACTGCTGATGAGGCATCCGTCGTGCACGGAAATCGTCCCCGAACACTCGATGTCTAGTTGAAAGAGAGCTGACGTGAAAAGCGCAGATTTCGCCTCGGACCTGAAAACGCTGCTTCGCGGTCGCTTCCCCTATGTCTACGTCGTGACGTGGGAAGAGGAGAGGGTCATAGACCTCATCGGTTCCCTCAATGGACGCCACGAGGAGATCGGGACGACCCGCGTCATCTACACGTGGACAGTAACGACGGGCTTGATCCGTGATCCAAATGGCTCCGATCCGCAGCTCGTTTGCAAAGCCGATCATGAGAAGCAGCTCGGGAGCTCGCACGTAGATTTGGCGCTCCGTACGCTGGATTACATCAGTGAGGTCGACGAACCGGCCTTGTTCATACTGAAGGATTTTCACATCTACTTTGGGGATGCATCCGTGGCGGGCGCCCGCAGCGAGGGTGATCCAATCGTTGTACGAAAAATACGCGATCTGTCGTACACGCTGCGAGGCAAGGCGTCGCCTCAGAATGTGGTCTTCATCTCGCCTTCGCTCAAACTCCACCAGGACATGGAGAAGTCGGTCTCGGTTCTCGACTTCCCGCTCCCGACCCATGAAGAAATTGCCGAACTGCTCGAAAGTATGATTCGGGCGAACTCGGGCTCGGGCAAGGTGAGTTTCATGCTCACGACGGAAGACAAGGAGCGCATGGTCAAAGCGTCGCTCGGTCTTACTCTCCAGGAGGCCGAGAACGCCTTCGCCAAGGCGATCGTTCGCGACAACTGCTTGAGCGCGGACGATGTCGACACGATCCTGGAGGAGAAGGCCCAAGCCATTCGCCGCAACGGCATTCTTGAATACGTCCGTTCGGACGTATCGATCGACATGATCGGCGGCCTGGAGAATCTGAAACGCTGGCTCGACAAGCGAAAAAGCTCGTGGCTGGACTCGGCAAAGGAGTATTCGCTTCCGGCCCCGAAGGGCATTCTGATCACGGGGGTTCCGGGCTGCGGCAAGAGCCTCACGGCCAAGGCCATGAGCGCCATGTGGCACATGCCGCTGCTGCGGCTCGATATGGGCCGTGTGTTCACCGGCCTCTTGGGAAGCAGCGAGGAGAATTTCCGTCGTTCCATCGAAACCGCGAGCGCCATTTCACCGTGCATCCTTTGGATCGACGAGATCGAGAAGGGCATGGGGGGTATGGCGTCTGCGTTTTCGGGCGGAACGCCGCAGCGAATCTTCGCCACGTTCCTGACCTGGATGCAGGAAAAAACCGATCCCGTGTTCGTCATCGCGACGGCAAACAATATCTCGGCGTTGCCGCCGGAAATGATGCGCAAGGGCCGCTTCGACGAGATTTTTTTCGTTGATCTCCCTTCGCTCGCTGAGCGCATCGAGGTGTTCCGTGTGCACCTCAAGAAGCGATACCGTGCCAATGCGGTATGGAAGAGGATCGACCTGTCGGACCTCCTCTACCGGCGTCTGGCGGAGCTTACGGAAGGTTTCGTAGGGGCGGAAATCGAGCAAGTCATCGTGTCGGCGCTGTTCGATGCCTATGCGGAGTCACGGGCGCTCACGGTCGATGATATGGAACGGGCTATCAGGAACACGGTGCCGCTCTCGACCACACAGAAAGAGCAGATTACACGCCTGCGGGAATGGGCAAACGTCCGTGCCGTCAGCGCGTCGCGCGGCGTGGGCGACACAGTGGGCAGCCTGAAGACTCCTGTAGCAGTAGCGGCGCGCGGGGGACGAGCCGTCGATGCTTGAGTCGATACGCTATTGCTGCAACGTTTTTCTTTGCGTTGTCGGCGCTCTGGCATATGTGGTGCTGCTTGGGTGGACCGTCTTTGGCGTCTGGTCGTTTGGTTATGAGGCCTTGAAGACGATCGTTCTTATGATGACGACCGCGCTCCCGGTGCCTTCCAAGAATTTGGGGATCGGCTTGTTCACGGCAGGGCTTGCTGGCTACTACAGTCTCACGAGCCCGCTGATCGTCGGCTTATTCCGGCGTATGCCGGTCCTTCGCCCTGTGCTCATCGTGGGATTCGTCTTCTTGCTCGGATTGGTCATTACGTACTCTGCACTCTTTCAGATTCTCAATGCGGGCATCCACAGCAAGGCGCTGGCCATAACCGTCGGAACGGCAGGCATCGTTCTCACACGCCTGTTCATGTCGTGGCTGTTCGAGAAAGTACCGGTTGAGGCACTGGCATTTCGCTAAAGGTCCGCGCCGCGGCTGGGCAGCGGCGCCGCGCCCACGACACCGGTTATGACGTCGGACGCTCCGCCCGCAGCAGATTCGCATCGCGCGCGATCAGCCAGCGTCCATCCATGTCCTTCGTCAGGATCGTCAGCGTGTAGCCTGATCGCCGCATCTCCTTGCCGTCTGGCGCCGTCACGCTGACCGAGAGATGCGTGCGCGCCCACGCCCAGTCGCCGGTGATCGCGAGCTCCTTTACCTGGGCCGTCCCTTCGATCTTCATGTCTTTCATCGCCGCCGATGTGGAGACGAATTCCTCCTTGCCGAACGGCTCGCGCCCGCAGGTCATGAAGACCACGTCGTCGGTCATCATGCTCAGCACGGCGGCGGTGTCGCCCGCTTTCGATGCCTTCATCCAGCGCTCGATAAGATTGCGAATAGCACGTACGTCGTCGGACATGGTGACCTCCTGTCAGGCTGGTGGCGTGCTCGGACAGCCGCCCGGTCTGAGTTTGCGAACAGTTGACGCCGGGTCCTTGGCGAGCTTGGCCGCGGGCCGAATCGGGCGCGTCACCAGATTGCCCCCGCAATTGGGGCAGACGCCGTTCAGCACGTGCTCGGCGCAGTGGCGGCAGAATGTGCACTCATAGGTGCAGATCATGGCATCGGCCTGAGGCGGCAAGTCCTTGTCGCAGCATTCGCAATTGGGTCGTAGTTCCAACATGGTCGTTCCTGGGTTCTTGAGCAGGGCGCCTTCTTTACGCCTTTCGCGCCCCGTGCCAGAAGGGCTCATATTAGGATTCCGCACCTCATGCACGACATCAAACTCATCCGCGACGATCCCGCTGCCTTCGACAACGGCCTGAAGCGCCGTGGGCTCCCGCCGCAAAGCGCTGAGGTCTTGAAGCGCGACGCCGAATTGCGCGCGCTGCTCGTCAAGTTGCAGACGGCCCAAGCCCGCCGCAACGAGGCCTCGAAGCTGATCGGTCAGGCAAAGGCCAAGAAGGCGGAAGCGCAGGCTCAGGCTCTGATGGCCGAAGTCGCGGGGCTCAAGGACGAGATCCAGAAAGGCGAGGACGAGCAGCACCGGCTCGAAGCTGCAGTTTTGGCAGTTCTCGAAACGATCCCGAATATTCCAGCGTCCGAGGTTCCGGATGGCACCGACGACAGTGCCAATCGCGAAATTCGCCGTGCGGGCTCGAGACCTGGATTCAACTTCAAGCCGAAAGAACACTTCGATCTCGGCGAGAAGCTCGGCCAGATGGATTTCGAAGCCGCCGCCCGCATGTCGGGCGCGCGCTTCGTAGTCCTGAAGAAAGGGCTGGCGCGGCTCGAGCGGGCGATCGCGCAATTCATGCTCGACCTGCACACGGAGCATTTCGGCTACACCGAAGTCTCACCGCCATATCTAGTGCGCGATCACGCAATGTTCGGTACCGGGCAACTCCCAAAGTTTAAGGCTGATCTGTTTGAGGCGCAGGAACTTCAATTCTTCAGAATGCAACTCGAAATGTTGCTCAAAGCTCAACGAGACGGCGAACTTGGTGATGTTGATCCAATTGACGCGCTGGAAGTGATCAGCGCACCAGGTCGCCGCTGGCTCATTCCAACTTCAGAAGTGTCGCTCACCAATCTCGTGCGTGAGGAGATACTGAACGAAGAACAACTTCCGTTTCGCTTCACCGCGTTCACGCCGTGCTTCCGCGCCGAAGCGGGTGCAGCTGGCAAGGACACCCGTGGCATGATCCGCATGCACCAATTCTCCAAAGTGGAATTGGTTTCCATCACCACGCCGGAGCAATCCCAAGACGAGCACGAGCGCATGACCTCATGCGCCGAAGAGGTGCTGAAGCGCTTGAACCTGCACTACCGCACAGTGGTGTTGTGCACCGGCGACCTAGGCTTCTCCGCCAGGAAGACCTACGACATCGAGGTCTGGCTGCCCGCGCAGGACGCGTTTCGGGAAATCTCGTCCTGCTCCAATTGCGGGGACTTCCAGGCGCGCCGCATGTTAGCGCGCTACCGCCCGGCCGGCGAGAAGTCCACGCGCTTCGTGCACACGCTGAACGGCTCGGGTCTCGCGGTCGGCCGCACGCTGGTCGCGATCCTCGAGAATTATCAGCAGGCGGATGGTTCGATCGCCGTGCCCGACGCGCTCAAGCCCTACATGGGCGGCACGGATCGCATCGCCTCATGACGCATGGAGCAGGCTTAACCCTCGATTCCACCTCCCCCTTGTGGGGAGCGCTGTCGTACACGGCTCCGCGAGCACAACTCTCAAACCCACCTCCCCCTGGTGGGGAGGTCGATCCGCCGGCGCGCGCAGCGCAGAGGCGGATCGGGTGGGGGGTGTTTTCACCATGAGCCCTGTCCGCAAGCGCAAGAAGAAGCTCCGCATCCTTGTCTCGAACGACGACGGCATCCACGCGCCCGGCCTCGCGGTCGCCGAGAAGATCGCGCGAACGCTCTCGGACGACATCTGGGTCGTGGCGCCCGAGACCGAGCAATCCGGCGCCTCGCATTCGCTGACGCTTTCGCTGCCGTTGCGCTTGCGCAACGCAGGCCCGCAGCGTTTCGCCGTTTCCGGAACGCCGACCGACTGCGTGATGATGGCGGGCATCCACATCCTGAAGGACCATCTGCCCGATCTCGTGATCTCCGGCGTCAATCGCGGCTACAACGTTGCCGACGACGTGACCTACTCGGGCACCGTCGCGGCCGCGATGGAAGGTGCGGTGCTCGGCATTCCGTCCATCGCGATGAGCCAGGCCGTCGGCGGGCGCGATGAAACCGAGGAGCTTTGGACCTGCGCCGAGAAGCACGGGCCGCCTTTGCTGAAGCGCCTTGTCGAGATCGGCTGGCCGAAAGACGTGTTGTTGAACATCAACTTTCCCGCACTCCCGCCCTCGAAAGTGAAACGCGTCGCCGTTGCGGCCCAAGGACAGCGCGACCAGTCCGTGCTGCGCGTCGAGGAGCGGCAGGATGCGCGCGGCCGCACCTATTTCTGGATCGGCTTCAAGCGCATCTTCTCCGACCCCCAGCCCGGCACCGACCTCCGCGCGATGTACGAAGGCGCGATCTCGGTCACGCCGCTCCACTTGAACCTCACCGATCTCAAAGAGCACCAGCGCCTATCAGCGCTGATCGACGGGCCCGTGAAGGCTCTGAAAACGAAGGCGAAGCCACCGGCCAGGAAGCTGAAGCCCGTGGTCGAAGATACGGATGCTGTGCCCACCCGCTTCCGCCGCGCCGACGACAAGTAAGCGCTGTAGCGACGTGGACTTCTCACTCGCGCCGGTGTAAGAACATAACATGAACATCGGTGATGGAGTCTGAAGTTGAAGGTGGTGAAGGTTAAGTGCTTGAACGAACAAGGACTTGACGGGGCATCGCAAAATTCGAGCAAGCGAACTAATGAAAGGAGAATTTCCAAAATAGGACCAAAGACTTAGCCACTGCCAAGTTGACGACTCGCCACGGAAAAGCCACAGTTAACCGGTGTGGTTAAGGCTTCGTTAACGAGTGTTACAGATCATCCCCGGTCCTTTGCGGCCTTAGGGTCGCGTGTGCGAGTGAGAGTGCGGCCATGGCGTTGCTCGTCTTTCGTCCGTCTCCGTCCAGACTTCTCGTCATCGCGCTTGCTGCACTTGCCGTCTCAGCCTGTGCGTCGGCCAGAACGAGGCCAACCCCGGCCCCGACAGTGGCCTCAGGCGACTCCTTCAACGCGCCGGTCTTCCGAGGCGACACGCTCGCCAGCTTCTCCGCGCGCTATGGCGTGCAGCCCAATGACATCATCGCGGCCAATCGGGTCAGGCAGCGCAAGTCGAACAAGCACCTGCTGAACAACCAGCTGAGAGTCCCCGCGATCGCACGCGCGCGCGTAGCGCCCGCCATTCCGGCCGCAGCCCAAGCCGCCGTTCAGCCCGCGGTCCTGCCGCCTCAGCCTGCGATAAATGCGCCGCCGGTCGCGGCGCGTCGCACATCCATCGAAAGCCGTTCACTTGCGCCGCTTTCGGTGAACTCCGCGCGCAACGCTGGCACATCGGCGAACGGCCTCGACGCTGCGAAGTCGACAGCAGGGCCGCCCGCGATTGTCGCATCGCTCCCGCCCACACCTCCCGCAGCCGCACCCTCTTGGTTCGACTGGATGGGGCGGGGGACGCCGCCCGCCGACGCATTTGACGACGAGCTGCACTTCCTCTGGCCCGTCGACGGGCGCGTCATTTCTGCGTTCGGCGACAATCCGAATGGCGGACGCAACGACGGGATCAATATCCTGGTCCCGCGCGGCACGCCTGTGCGCGCAGCGGACGCCGGCGAAGTGAGCTATGTCGGCAACGAGCTCAAGGGCTACGGCAATCTGATCCTCATCCAGCACGAGAACGGCTTCGTCACGGCCTACGCGCATACCGACGGCGTGCAGGTGAAGCGCGGCGAGCACGTGGAGCGTGGACAGGTCATCGCCACCGTGGGCGACACCGGCAATGTCAGCCAGCCGCAACTGCATTTCGAGCTGCGCCACGGGACGCAGCCGGTCGACCCGGCGCCCTACCTTGTCGAGCCGACCAAGCAGGCTTCGGGAAGCTCATCCAAGCGTCTTGCCGAGGGAACCCGCTAGATCCTGAATGAACTGCCAGGCGACGCGGCCCGAGCGACCGCCGCGTCCCGCCGACCATGCAAGCGCGCGTTCGCGCAGCTCGTCCTTGCCGACCTTCAAGCCGAAATGGGCGACATAGGTCTCGATCATCGCGAGATATTCGTCCTGTCCGCAATGATGGAAGCCGAGCCACAGACCGAAGCGATCCGAGAGCGACACCTTCTCTTCAACCGTCTCTGACGGATTGATCGCGGTGGAGCGCTCGTTCTCCATCATGTCGCGCGGCATCATGTGGCGGCGGTTCGACGTCGCATAGAACAGCACGTTCGAGGGCCGTCCCTCGACGCCGCCTTCGAGTGCGGCCTTCAACGACTTGTAGCTCGTGTCGTCGCGATCGAAGGAGAGATCGTCGCAGAACAGCAAGCAGCGCCGCTCGACACCGCGCAGCCGCCGCAACAGATGCGGCAGCGAGGCGATGTCTTCGCGCGGGATCTCGAGCAGCGCGAGCCGCTTCGCTTGCGCGCGACCCTTGTTCACCTCCGCATGCACCGCCTTGATCAGCGAGCTCTTGCCCATGCCGCGCGCGCCCCATAGCAGCGCGTTGTTCGCAGGGAGCCCGTCGGCGAAACGCTGCGTGTTCTGGTGCAGCACGTCGCGCGCTTGATCGATCCCCTTGAGCAGTGAAAGCGGAAGCGCAGCCACGTCCTTCACCGGAACGAGGTGCCCCGTATCGGCCTCCCAAACGAACGCATCGGCGCCCGCAAGCGCGAAGGCGCCGTCGGCGGCATGCCCGTAGCGCCGCTCGAGCGCCGCGGCGATGCGCTCCAACAGGCTTTCAGCCTTGGTCGAATCCTTGCTCATGCGGTTCCTTGGCTTGACCTGTGGTTAGGTTGCAATAGGGGGCAACAGGGCTATATTCCCTTGAGAACCGGCCGAAAAGAGGCCTGAAAGCCAGCCCCGGAAATGAACCTGAGCGATCCCTTTCTCTCCAGCCTGATACCACTCATCCTGCTGTTCGGTATCTTCTATTTCCTGATCATCCGGCCCCAGCAGCAGAGGATGAAGGCGCACCAGGCGATGGTCGCCGCGGTCAAACGCGGGGACACCGTGGTCACTGCCGGTGGACTGATCGGCAAGGTCTCCAAAGTCAAAGATGACGGCGAAGTCGTGGTTGAGATCGCCGACAACGTGCAGGTGCGCGTGCTCAAGAGCACGCTTACCGAGGTGCGGAGCAAAGGAGAATAATTCCGATGATTCACGTCACCCGCTGGCAGAAGATCATCGTTGCCTCCCTGCTGTCCCTGGGCTTCCTCTTTACGCTTCCGAATTTCCTGCCCGAGAGCGTGCGGACCTCGATCCCGCGCTGGCTGCCGACCTCGCAGATCAATCTCGGCCTCGACCTTCAGGGCGGCTCGTATCTGCTGCTCGAAGTCGACATGCCCGGCGTTGTGACCGAGCGCCTCGAGACCCTGCGTACCGACATCCGCGCCCAGCTTCGCCGCGAACGCATCAACTTCACCGGCCTCGATTCGTCCGGAAACAGCGTGAACTTGAAGATCAGCAATCCGCAGCAGATCGATGCGGCGCGCACGATTCTGCGCACGATCGCTCAACCGCCCACGACATTCTTGGCGCTCAGCGCTAGCGAATACAACATCGCGGAGTCGGGCGACGGCACGTTCACGCTGACGATGACCGAGCCCTATCAGCGGCAGATGCAGACCCAGATCGTCAGTCAGTCGATCGAAGTCGTTCGCCGCCGCATCGACGAATTGGGCACGCGTGAGCCCACGATCCAGCAGCAGGGAACGGAGCGCATCCTGGTTCAGGTGCCGGGCCTGAAGGATCCGCAGCAGCTGAAGACCATTCTGAGCACGACAGCGAAGATGACCTTCCGGCTGGTGGACACGACCGGCAACGTCCAGAATGCCGTTCAGGGCCGAGTGCCGGCGGACGACGAGTTGCTCTACGAGGCCGGGCCCACCGGCCAGCCGGCGGTGCCGTATCTCGTGCAGCGCCGGGTGATGGTTTCTGGTGACCGGTTGAGGACCGCTTCGTCCGGGTTCGATCAGCGCGGTGGACAACCCGTCGTCAACTTCGCGTTCGACACCAGGGGCGCCACGGACTTCGGCAACGTCACCAAGGTCAATGTCGGCCGGCCCTTTGCCATTGTGCTCGACAACAAGGTGATCTCAGCGCCCGTGATCCGCGAACCGATCCTCGGCGGTTCGGGACAGATCTCCGGCAACTTCACGCTGCAAACGGCGAACGATCTCGCGATCCTTTTGAACGCGGGCGCGCTCCCCGCGAAGCTCAGCGTGATCGAGGAACGCACGGTGGGTGCGGAACTCGGCGCCGACTCGATCCAAGCCGGCAAGTTCGCGTCTATCGGCGGTCTTGCCGCGGTCGTCGTCTTCATGATCGCCACTTACGGCCTGTTCGGCTTCTTCGCGGCGGTTGCACTCGCGGTCAACATGGTGCTTCTGGTGGCCATCCTGACCGCGCTCCAGGCGACACTGACGCTTCCTGGCATCGCCGGCATGGTGCTCACCATGGGTATGGCGGTCGATGCCAACGTGCTGATCTACGAACGAATCCGCGAGGAGATGACGGGGGGCAAATCGATCATCGCCTCGATCGATACCGGTTTCCGTCGTGCCATCGCGACGATCACCGACACCAACATGACCCACGTGCTCGCGGCTGCGATCCTCTACGCGGTTGGCACAGGGCCCGTGCGTGGGTTCGCGGTGACCTTGGGACTCGGCGTCATCACCTCGTACTTCACTGCCGTGATGGTTACGCGTCTCATGGTTGCGACGTGGGTCCATCGCAGACGCCCGAAGACCCTTACTCTCTAGTCCGGCGCTTCTGGCGCAGCGCTTGCTCCGGATGGTATAGGTTCCGGATTGATCATTGGGTGATCGTTCGGGGGACAGAGCATGGCTGCCTTCTTTTCCAATCTACGCAATACGGTGCTCGCCGGTTTCGGCTTGGCGTTCGTCGTATTCCTTATTTATCTCGCCCAGGCCCAGTTCAACGGTTTCATCTTCTGGCCGTTCCTGGTGCGCTGGCTGCATATCGGATCGGGCGTGATGTGGATCGGCCTGCTCTGGTACTTCAACTTCGTCTCGACACCGACGATGCCGAGGATACCCGACGAATTGAAAGGCGGCGTGTCGCGCTTCATCACGCCGGCCGCGCTGTTCTGGTTTCGCTGGGGCGCGATGTCCACGCTCGTCTGGGGCATCATCTTGGCCATCATGTACGGCTATCTGCTCGAAGCTTATACGCTCGATCTCATCGAGGGGCTCATCGATCTCAAGGCGATCCTGATCGGCATCGGCATGTGGCTCGGCACGATCATGTGGTTCAACGTCTGGTTCGTGATCTGGCCCAACCAGCAGAAGGCGCTGAACATCGGCAACGCCTATCCGGACCTGCCCGCCGATCAGAAGCAGGCGGCGGCGCGCACCGCGGGCATGTTCTCGCGCATCAACACGATGCTCTCGATCCCGATGCTGTTCTGCATGGTCGCAGGACCGCATCTCGCGTGACCGCTACGCATTCCGGCGAAAAGGCCGCCCCGCGAACGGGCGGCCTTTTTTGTTGAGCCATGGCCGATTCCTGGGACGACCTCGTACGGCGCGTCGATCCAGACCGCTATCTGTCGTCGCTGTTCGCGCCGCAAGCGCTGCGCGCCGAACTGAACGTCGTTTACGCGTTCAACTACGAAGTCGCGAAGACGGCGGAAACGGTCAGCCAGCCCATTGCCGGCGCGATAAGGCTGCAATGGTGGCGCGATCGGATCGCCGAGCTCTACCGCGGCGCGGCGATCGACCATCCGTTGGTCGACGCGCTGAGCCGGGTGATCGCGACACATCGTCTGCCTCGTGATCTGTTCGACGCTCTGATCGATGCGCGCGAGCACGACCTCGAGGAAGCACCGTTTCCGACGCTCGAGAGCCTGGAAGACTACGCCGATGCCACCTCAGGGAACGTCATGCGGCTCGCGGCGCGTATCCTGGGTGCGGGCGAGACCCTCGACATGCACGTGCGCGACCTCGGCATCGCCTACGCCGTTACCGGCTTGTGTCGGGCCTTGCCCTTTCATGCCGCGCGACGCCGTCTGATGCTGCCTGCCGATCGGCTCGCCGCATCGCGGATATCGATCGAAGACGTATTCGCGGCAAAGGCCGGCCAACGGCTGCAGCCGTTGTTGGAAGATATGGCCGCGCAGGCGCGGTCGCATCTCGCCGCGCGGAGAGACCGCATCGCGCGGAGCCATCTTCCCGCAGTGCTGCCGGCGGCCGTCGTGCCGCTCTATCTGCGCGCGCTCACGCGGCCGGGGTTCGATGTGTTCCGCGACTCGACCGAGTTTGGCGCGCATCGCCGCCAGCTCGCGATGTTGGGCGCCATGATTAGACGGCGCGTTTAATCACTCGGCTGCGGCCTTGCGCCCGAGCCATGCGTCCAGATCGGCGAGTGCTCTGCGCGCCATCACGCGTTTGCGGTCGCGTCCGCGCACCGAGGCTTCGTCGAGCGGTGGGAACAATCCGAAATTGACATTCATCGGCTGAAAGGTCGCAGCATCGGCGCCGCGCGTAATGTGTGCGAGCAGCGCGCCCAAGGCTGTCGTCGGGGGCGGAGGGGCGAGGCGTTCTCCGCGTTGACCTGCTCCCGCAAACAATCCCGCAAGCAAGCCGATGGCCGCCGACTCGACATAACCCTCGACGCCGGTGATCTGTCCTGCAAAGCGGAGCGCGGGCCGCGCACGCAGTCGCAGCTCCTCATCGAGAAGCCGAGGCGAGTTGAGGAACGTGTTGCGGTGGATGCCGCCGAGCCGCGCGAACCGCGCGTCCTTGAGCGCGGGGATGAGACGTAGGATGCGCGACTGCTCGCCATATTTGAGCTTGGTCTGAAATCCGACCATGTTCCACAACGTGCCCAGCGTGTTGTCCTGGCGAAGCTGCACCACGGCATAAGGCCTGCTGCCGGTCTTTGGATCGCGCAGGCCCACAGGCTTCATGGGTCCAAAGCGCAGCGTGTCCATGCCGCGTGCCGCCATCACTTCGATCGGCAAGCATCCCTCGAAATAGGGTGTCGACTTTTCCCAGTCATGGAACTCGGTGACGTCTGCCTTGAGCAACTCGCTCACGAACACACGATATTGCTCTTCAGTGAGCGCGCAATTGATGTAATCCGCGTCACCTCCGCCGGGGCCCTTCTTGTCGTAGCGCGATTGCAGCCAGGCTTGCCCCATGTCGATGGACTCGCGCTCGACAATGGGTGCGATGGCGTCGAAGAAGGCAAGTGAGTCTTCACCAGTGAGCGCCCGCAATGTCTGCGACAGCGCGGGCGAGGTGAGCGGGCCCGTCGCAACGATCACGCTGTCCCATGACGGGGGCGGATCTAGAACCTCCTCGCGAGCGATTTCGATCCGCGAGTGGGCGACAAGCGCGGCTTGCACCGCTTGAGAGAACCCCGCGCGATCGACGGCGAGTGCGCCTCCCGCCGGAAGCTTGTGCGCGTCGGCCGCGCGCATGATGAGCGAGCCCAGGCGCCGCATCTCCTCGTGCAGCAGTCCGACCGCGTTGTTCTCCCAATCGTCGGAGCGGAACGAATTGGAGCAGACGAGCTCGGCCAAGGCTTCGCCAGTGTGCGCTTCGGTCATGCGCTTGGGGCGCATCTCGTGCAGCACGACGCGGCAGCCTGCTTGCGCCGCCTGCCACGCGGCTTCGCTGCCGGCGAGGCCGCCGCCGATGATGTGGATCACGCTCATCGCGTCGAGATAGCCCGGAACGCGTGGCGCGGCAATTGTCAACGTGCCGATGCCGGGCATAGCATCGGCTATCTTTTGGGGGGCGGGCGATGGCGAAGATACCGGTCGGCAAAACGATTGCGTATGCCTATGGCTTCACCTTCGGAAACTTTCTCACGGTGCTCGGCTTGTCCTGGGTTCCCCTGATTCTCATGGCGATCGTCGCCTATTTCGCGCTTCCGACCTATTTCTCGAGCGTGGCCGAGATCGTGACGACGGGTGATACCGGCCCATTTCTTGCCGCCGCGGGCCTGATGTTCTTGTTTGTGGCCACGGTTTTTGCGGGCTTTATCATGATCTATGTCGCAATTGCGCGTCAGGCGCTCGGGCTGCGCAGCGGCCCAGCCTATTTCTACTTCTCGTTGGACGCGGCTTTCTGGCGGCTCCTCCTTTCCTATCTCCTCACGATCTTGATCTTCTTTGGCGGGATGATCTTGGCCGGAATCGTCAGCGGTATTCTCGCCGTCTTCCTTGGCGGTGTGGCGACTGTCGCGTTTTTGATCGTGGTGTTCGGCATGATCTATGTTTTGTTGCGACTGGTTTTCCTGCAGCCGCCTCTGGCGGTAGCCGAGGGCCGGAAGGTCCTGAGCCGCTCGTGGTCTCTGAGCAAAGGAAATTTCTGGCGTATCTTTGGTATTCTTCTCGCTATCTTCGTTCCGCTGATCATGGTCCAGTTCATCATGCAAATAACGCTCTTCTCCTCCCTCGCCATCCGTCCGATAGCTCCGGATGCCGATCCGGACGAAATCGCGGCGTACCTTAGTCAATTCATGACTCAGCTTGCAGGTCTGCTTCCGGTCCTCCTGGTGGTTGGCACCCTTTTCAACGCGGCGCTCATTTCCCTGCTGACGAGTGCATCGGCGTTCGCGTACAGATCACTCGTGCCAGCCGCAGAGGGGACGGCCGCAGAGTTCGCATGAACAAGATCCCGGTCGGCAAGACCGTCACCTTCGCGTACACCTTTCTGTTCACGCGCATGGGTACTGTCGCGGGCGTTGCGGCTCTGCCCGCATTGCTCGCGTCGGCGGTCGACTACCTCGTCCGCAGCTACACGTCGCCCGAGGATACAGAGGCGGCCGCCGGGACGAATCTGCTGATTTGGCTCGCGGGCACCGTGACGACGATCTTCATCTCGTCGGTGGCGACCGTCGGGATCACGCGCGCAGCGCTCGGCGTTCCACTCGGACGAGACGCCTACTACTTCCCGGTGGGGCCGCTCGAGCTCCGCATGTTCGTCGCCAAGCTGCGCTTCTGGGCGGGCGTGGTCGCCCTTCTCGTGCTTGCGTCGATCGTGTCCAGTTTTGCGCTCATGCTTGCGGGAGTGCCGCTCGACGGCGCCGGAACCATTGAGCCCTCGGCGGCTACGCTCGTCGCCCTTCTCGCAACATGGGGCGCCTTCGGTTACGCGATCTTCACAATCCTCCGCATGGGGTTCCTTCTCTCCGCTACGGTCGTTGCGGAGGAAAGGGGAGGGCTGCAGCGCAGCCACGATCTGGCGCGCGGCAATTTCTGGCGCATTGTCGCCATTCTCGCTGCGCTGGCCGCACCGATCCTTGTCCTGGTGTCGGTCGCCACGATGGTGCTCCTGCGAGCGTCTCTCGGTGAGAACTATGCACAGGTGCTGGAAGGCGCAGACGCTTTCGAGGTGATGCGCCGCGGCGAAGAAGCGGTCGAGCAGAACATTCTCCTCTGGGAAGCCTTCAACACCGCAGTCTTCATTCTGGCCTCCGGCCTCATCTATGGCGCATCCGCGTATGTCTATCGCGCGCTGACCGCCAAATCCCCGTGGGAAGCCGATCTTCTGCGCCCACCCGCTGCGGGCGATTGAGAAGGTCGATCGGTTTCCGCTCTCGAACGAAATCATCCTCCGCACGGCGCGCGAGAAAAGGCACCAGGAAGTCGAAAAATTCTTTAGCGGATCAGGGCATCGTAGTCGGAGTGGGAGCCAATCCAGAACCACACCATGCCCTCATCGACTTCCACACCGAGCGCTCTGTACCGGCTGCCTACACGAACGCTCCAATAGCGGCCGATTCTCTTGAAATGCAGCGATGGGTGACGAGGGTCCTGCTTGAGGATGTCGAAATTCTTATCTGCAAGTTCGCGAACGCGCGCAGGGAGCTTTTGATATGCGTCCCAGAATGCCGGGCTCGCGAAATGCTTCATAGTTCGCGGGAGCGGCCCTTTTTATAGTCCGCGATCGCTTTATTAGCCAAATCGTCGAGCTTGCCGTTCTTGGCGTCCCGCTCGAGTCTTCTATCGAAAAGCGCGGCCTCGAAACTGTCGAACCAAGCGCGAAACTTCGCGAGCTTGTCCGGGGGAAGCTCCTCCACGGCCTTTTCGATTTCTTCAACTGTTTTCATGGACCGTACATAACATCTTACACGAACGCTAAAAAGGTGAACCTGCAGGCGGGCGTGCTACTCCGCGGCAGTGGCACGCTGCTGCTTCTTGAGCAACGGCTTCAGGTACTGCCCGGTGTAGGACCGCGCAACCTTCACCACCTCCTCCGGCGTTCCTGCGGCGATGATCTCGCCGCCGGCGTCTCCGCCTTCGGGACCGAGGTCGATGATCCAGTCGGCGGTCTTGATCACTTCAAGATTGTGCTCGATCACGATCACCGTGTTTCCGCTCTCGACGAGCTCGTGGAGCACTTCGAGCAGCTTGCGCACGTCCTCGAAATGCAGACCCGTTGTCGGCTCATCGAGAATGTAGAGCGTGCGTCCGGTGGCGCGCCGGGACAGCTCCTTGGAGAGCTTCACGCGCTGCGCCTCGCCACCCGACAGCGTAGTCGCCTGCTGGCCGATCTTGATGTAGCTAAGCCCCACGCGCTTGAGCGTGTCGAGCTTCTCACGAACGGCTGGCACGGCCTTGAACAGCTCAGCGCCGGCTTCCACCGTCATGTCGAGCACGTCGGCGATAGAGTGATCGCGGAACTTCACGTCCAGCGTCTCGCGATCGTAGCGCTTGCCCTTGCACACATCGCATTGCACGTACACATCAGGCAGGAAGTGCATCTCGATCTTGATGACGCCATCGCCCTGGCACGCCTCGCAGCGCCCGCCCTTGACGTTGAACGAGAAGCGACCCGGTCCGTAGCCGCGCGCTTTCGCTTCCGGCAATCCGGCGAACCATTCGCGGATCGGCGTGAACGCACCCGTGTACGTCGCCGGGTTCGATCGCGGCGTCCGCCCGATCGGCGACTGATCGATGTCGATCACCTTGTCGAGGAATTCGAGCCCGAGGATCTTCTCGTGCGGCGCCGGATGCTCGCGCGCGTTGTTCAAGCGCCGCGCCACCGCCTTGTAGAGCGTTTCGATGGTGAGCGTGGACTTTCCGCCGCCCGAGACTCCGGTCACGCACACAAATGTGCCAAGCGGCACTTCCGCGGTCACGTTCTTTAGATTGTTTCCGGTAGCGCCAACGAGCTTGAGCCAGCGATTGTGCGTGGCACGGCGCCGGTTTGCCGGAAGCGGAATCTGGCGCGCACCGGAGAGATATTGGCCGGTGAGACTCGCGGGGTTGCGCATGATGTCCGAGGGCAGGCCCTCGGCAACGATGTGGCCGCCATGGACGCCGGCGCCAGGACCCATGTCGATGACATGATCGGCCGTGCGGATCGCCTCGTCGTCGTGCTCGACCACGATCACGGTGTTGCCGAGGTCGCGCAGTCCCTGGAGAGAAGAGAGCAGCCGCTGATTGTCGCGCTGATGCAGTCCGATCGAAGGCTCGTCCAACACATAGAGCACACCCGAGAGACCCGAGCCGATCTGGGACGCAAGCCGGATGCGCTGGCTCTCGCCGCCCGACAGCGTGCCGGAGGAGCGCGCGAGCGTCAGATATTCCAGCCCCACGTTGTTGAGGAATACGAGCCGCGCGCGGATCTCCTTGAGCACGCGCGCCGCGATCTCCTTCTGCTTGGGGTTGAGCTTCTCCTCCAGCGAGGCGAACCACTGGTCGGCCGTGCGCACCGAGAACTCGCACACCTCGCCGACATGGAGGCCCGCGATCTTCACGCATAGCGCTTCGGGCTTCAGCCGATAGCCGCGGCACACCTCGCACGGGCTTTCGGACTGGTAGCGTTCCAGCTCTTCCTTGATCCAGGCCGAATCCGTTTCCTTGTAGCGCCGCTCCATGTTGGAGATGACGCCCTCGAACGGCTTCTTGAGGTCGTAGCGGCGCATGCCGTCGTCATAGGAGAACTTGATCTCTTCATCGCCCGAGCCGAACAGGATGACGTCCTTCACCTTCTTGGGGAGTTCGTCCCACGGCGTGTTCAGCCCGACCTTGTAATGTCGCGCGATCGCATCGAGCGTCTGTGCGTAATATGGAGAGGAGGACTTCGCCCACGGCGCGATCGCGCCGTTGCGCAAGGACAGCGTGCCGTCGGTTACCACGAGCTCGGGATCGAAATAGAGCTTCATCCCAAGACCATCGCATTCGGGGCACGCGCCGTGCGGATTGTTGAACGAGAACAGCCGGGGCTCGATTTCTGGAATGGTAAAGCCCGAGACCGGGCAGGCGAACTTCGACGACATCAGCATGCGCCTGGGTTCGCCGTTTTCCTTTTGGTCGGCGAACTCGACGATCAGCAATCCGTCCGCAAGCTCGAGCGCGGTGGAGATCGAATCCGGCAGCCGATTGCCGATGTCTTTTCTGACCGCGATCCGGTCGACGATGACTTCGATGTCGTGCTTCAGCTTCTTGTCCAGCGCGGGCACCTGGCCGAGGTCGTAGACGGTTCCGTCTACTTTCACCCGCTGGAACCCCTTTTTCTGGAGATCCGCGAATTCCTTGCGGTATTCGCCCTTGCGGCCGCGCACGATCGGCGCGAGCAGATACAGCCGCGTGCCTTCGTCGAGCGCGAGGACGCGATCGGCCATCTGGCTCACGGTCTGGCTCTCGATGGGAAGGCCCGTCGCCGGCGAGTAGGGCACGCCCGCGCGCGCGTAGAGCAGACGCAGGTAGTCGTAGATTTCGGTCACCGTTCCCACGGTCGAACGCGGATTTCGAGACGTGGTGCGCTGCTCGATGGAGATCGCCGGAGACAGGCCGTCGATGTGATCGACATCGGGCTTCTGCATCATCTCCAGGAACTGCCGCGCATAAGCCGAGAGGCTCTCCACGTAGCGGCGCTGTCCTTCGGCATAGATCGTATCAAAGGCGAGCGAGGACTTGCCCGATCCCGAGAGCCCCGTGATGACCACCAGCTGATCGCGCGGGATGTCGACGTCGACATTCTTGAGGTTGTGCTCGCGCGCGCCCTTGACGGAGATCGACTTCTGGGTGGCAGGCAGGTTCGGCACGGGGCGTCGGTCCATTGTGGGAAACGCTTTAGCTATGGCGGTTTTGCTCTGGGCCCTGCAAGCGCCGGATGAGTCGAATCTGGGTACTGGAACAAATAGAGAACATATGCTAAAAGCGCAACATGGCTGCCGCTCATTACCTGGCTTGGTCGTCGCGGCAAAACACGGTGGACAAAGGTTCGACGCGGGTGGTCCGCGGCATGTTCGGGCGCTAGATTTGGATTTCAGAAAAAGGAGATGGGTATGGCAGGCAGCGTCAACAAGGTGATCCTGATCGGCAATCTTGGGCGGGAACCTGAAGTCCGGCGGCTCACCTCCGGCGACCCGGTGGTCAATCTGTCGGTGGCGACCTCGGAATCGTGGCGGGACAAAGCCTCGGGCGAGCGCAAAGAGCGCACCGAATGGCACCGGGTGGTGATCTTCAACGAGAACCTGGCGAAGGTCGCCGAGCAGTACCTGCACAAGGGCTCGAAGGTCTATATCGAGGGCGCGCTGCAGACGCGCAAATACACCGACAAGGACGGCGCGGAGAAATACACGACGGAAGTCGTGCTGCAGAAGTTCCGCGGCGAACTGACGATGCTGGACGGGCGGGGTGACTCCGACCGCTCCGAGCGGCAGCCGGCCATGGCGGGCGCCAGTGAAGGCGGACGCAGCTTCCAGCGCACCGAACTCGACGACGAAATCCCGTTCTGATTTGTTGTGCCCGGCACAACATCGAAGTGTGCATGTCGGGTCTAGGTTTACGATCATTCATCGCGCTTGCGCTTGCGGCGAGTTTGCTTGGCGGCTGCGCGAGCACAGGCGTTCGCTCGACCGCATTCATTACGCCGGAGCTGAATGAGTCCTATATCCCGCTCTACATGGCGACGCGGCTTGGAAGCAGCCGCTTCGCGGCAGCGGTCGTTGTGGCGCCGAATATCGCTGTGACCAACGACCACAATCTCAATCTCTTGTCGGCCGACATGGTTCTTGCGCGTTCACCCGCCTACGACCTCCTATTCTTTCGTACCGAACGGACGCACGTCGCGCCAATCACGAGCCCCAAGGTCGGTCAGACTGTTATTGCGTACGGCCAGAATGGCCGCAGCGGTCGGCGCGAAGCCAAGGGCATCGTGCGCGAGCTCGATGCGCGCGCATTCGCGCTTTGCGCCAATTGTCCTGAACGGCCCGCCATCACTTATGACGCGGAGGCCGGCGAAGGTTTCTCCGGCGGTCCCGTCGTCGATGTGACGTCGGGCGGGGTTGTCGGTATCACCGTAGGCTATCTCGACGGCGCAGCCGAAGATGGCGGCCGGCGCATGTACGCCATGGATATCGATTTCGTGATGGCCGAACTGCGACGGCTGATTCCGGGCGAAATTGCCAGGCCCGCCCAGTGATTTTTGCGCTTGAGATAACGGTTTCCGAATCGCCGTGCAGGTGCTAATCCCGTGCAGCGAAATGCATCATAAGCAGGCAAGTTGAGTTTCAAGATTGGCTGGCGAAGACAATAAAAGCGGCGATAGCGATCGGCCCCAAGGCGGGCCGTCTCACGGCAGCAACATCAGTCCCGTTGCCATCGAGAGCGAGCTGAAGCGGTCGTATCTCGATTACGCGATGAGCGTGATCGTATCGCGTGCGTTGCCCGATGTGCGCGACGGGCTGAAGCCCGTGCATCGGCGCATTCTCTACGGGATGAGCAGGCTCGGCGTCGACTGGAACAAAAAGTATATGAAATGCGCCCGCGTCGTGGGCGAGGTCATGGGCAAATATCACCCGCACGGGAATCTGGCTATCTACGACGCGCTCGTGCGGCTCGCGCAGGATTTTTCCATGCGCCTGCCATTGATCGACGGGCAGGGCAATTTCGGCAGCGTGGACGGCGATCCGCCCGCGGCCGAGCGCTATACGGAATGCCGTCTTGCGAAGGTCGCTCATGAACTCACCGAAGACCTCGACAAGGACACGGTCGAGTTTCAGGACAACTACGACGCGTCAGAACGCGAGCCGGTCGTGTTACCGGCGCGCTTCCCCAATCTGCTCGTCAACGGCGCGGGCGGCATCGCGGTCGGCATGGCGACGAACATCCCGCCGCACAATCTGGGCGAGGTGATCGCGGCCTGCCTCGCCTATATCGAGGATCCTGCGATCAGTCTCGAAACACTGACCGAGATCGTGCCCGGACCCGATTTTCCGACCGGCGCGCTGATCATCGGTCGCAATGCCGCGCGCAGCGCGCTGGCGCGCGGACGCGGCTCGATCCTGATGCGCGCGAAGCTCGAGATCGAGGAGATCCGCCGCGACCGCGAGGCGATCATCGTCACCGAGATTCCCTATCAGGTGAACAAGGCGCGCATGATCGAGCGCATCGCCGATCAGGTGCGCGACAAGCGAATCGAGGGCATCGCCGAATTGCGCGACGAAAGCGATCGTCACGGGATGCGCGTGGTCATCGAGCTCAAACGCGACGCCTCGCCGCAGGTGACGCTCAATCAGCTCTATCGGTTCTCCGAGCTGCAGACGACCTTCGGCGTCAACATGCTGGCACTGAACGGCGGCCGGCCTGAGCTGTTGAGTCTGAAGGACATGGTGGCGGCCTTCGTGCTGTTCCGCGAGGAGGTCGTGACGCGGCGCACGCGTCATGAGCTGTCAAAGGCGCGCGAACGCGGTCATACGCTGGTCGGCCTTGCGGTTGCGGTCGCCAATATCGAGGAGGTGATCTCGATGATCCGCGCGGCGCCGGATGCAGCGACGGCGCGCGAACGGCTGATGGGACGTCCCTGGCCGGCAAAGGATGTGGCGCCCTTGATCGCGCTCATCGCCGATCCGCGGCATCTGGTGCTGGAGGACAATACCATCCGTCTGACCGAAGATCAGGCGAAGGCGATCCTCGAGATTCGCCTCCAGCGACTGACCGCGCTCGGCATCACCGAGATCGCAGACGAGGTGATGAAGCTGAGCATTGCCATCTCCGACTACCTCGACATCCTGCGCTCACGGCCGCGCGTGCTTGCGATCGTGAAAGACGAGCTTACAGCCGTGAGGGATGAATTCGCGACCCCCCGGCGGACCGAGATCGTCGATGCGGAGGTCGAGGTCGAAGACGAAGACCTGATCGAGCGCGAGGATGTCGCGGTCACCGTGACGCATGGCGGCTACATCAAGCGCACGCTGCTTGCCGAATATCGCGTGCAGGGGCGCGGCGGCAAAGGCCGCGCCGGCATGGCGACGCACGAAGAGGATTTCGTCACGCACATTTTCGTCGCCAACACGCACGCGCCGCTTCTGTTCTTCTCGTCAACCGGGATGGTCTACCGGCTCAAGGTGTGGCGCCTGCCTGAAGCGCGCATCCAGGGTCGCGGCAAGGCGATGGTGAACCTGCTTCCTTTGCAGGACGGCGAACGCATCACAATGATCCTGCCGCTGCCCGAGGACGAAGCGAGTTGGGAGAAGTTGCAAGTCTTGTTCGCGACCAAGTCGGGGGACGTGCGTCGCAACGAGCTGTCCGACTTCTCCAACATCCACAAGACCGGCAAGATCGCCATGAAGCTGAGCGCGGGCGACGGCATCGTCGGTGTCCAGTTGTGCACCGAGAACGACGACGTACTGCTGACAACGCGCGCCGGCAAATGCATCCGCTTCGCGGTCACGGACATTCGGGTTTTCAAGGGGCGGGAATCCACCGGCGTGCGCGGCATCAAGCTCGCTTCGGGCGATGAGGTCGTCAGCCTCGCGCTGCTCGGGCACGGCGATGCGACCGTTGCCGAAGCTCGCGCCTATCTGCGTCAATCATCGGCCGCCAGGCGGGCGGCGCAGGGCGAGTCCGGCTCCGAGGAAGCGCCTGTCGACGATTTGGCGGACGATGGCGACGACAACGGCGAGGAGGCGGCGCTGTCGACTGACCGCTACGCTGGATTGGGCGCGCGCGAGCAGTTCGTGCTCGCCGTCTCCGAACAAGGTTTCGGCAAGCGCACCAGTTCCTACGAATACCGCGCCATGGGGCGCGGCGCGCAGGGTATCGTCGCGATGGCGATGCGCGGCAGGAATGCGGCGATCGTCACCGCTTTCCCCGTCGAGGACTCCGATCATCTGATGCTGATCACCAATCAGGGAAAGACGATCCGCCTTCCGGTCTCGGGCATCAGCGTGCAGCGGCGCGCCGCGCAGGGCGTCGTGCTGTTCCGTCTCGAGGAGGGCGAGCGCGTTGTCTCCGTCGAGCGCATCGCGGACAGTTCAGGCGAGGGGGAAGAATGAGCGCCAAGCGCATCGGGCTTTATCCCGGCACGTTCGATCCGGTCACGCTCGGGCATATGGACATCATCAAGCGGGCCGTGAAGCTCGTCGATCATTTGGTGATCGCCGTCGCCAACAACCCGTCGAAGAACCAAGCGTTTACGATCGAGGAGCGCGTCGCGATGTTGCGAAGCGAAACCGCGCCGCTCGCAGGCGATGGACGGGCGACCATCGCGGTCGAGACCTTCGACACGCTGCTGATCCATTTCGCGAGGAAGATTGGCGCTCGCGTGATCATTCGAGGCCTAAGAGCCGTGTCGGACTTCGAGTACGAATTTCAGATGGTGGGTATGAATCAGCGTCTCGATCCCGATGTCGAGACCGTATTCCTGATGGCCGATCCGCGCCATCAAGCCATCGCCTCGCGTCTGGTCAAGGAGATCGCCGCATTCGGGGGGGATGTCGCATCCTTCACCACGCCTGCCGTGGCCGCCGCACTGAAGAAGCGCTTTGCAGGAAACACGAAGGCGTAGCCAAGCCACGGCTTTAGCGTCCGCCCGATTTGTGCGAAAAAAAACCGCCCCCCTTGGAGGATAAGTCCCTTGGCCAACACGCTGATCATGAACTTGAAGAGCGGACAGGTGAAGATCGAGCTGCGCCCCGATCTCGCGCCCAATCACGTTGCGCGCATCTCGGAGCTCACGAAGGAGGGCTTCTACGACGGGATTGTCTTTCATCGGGTCATCGCCGGATTCATGGCGCAGACGGGCGACCCCACGGGTACGGGGACGGGCGGATCGAAGAAGCCGAATCTGAAAGCCGAGTTCTCGCGCGAGGCGCATGTGCGCGGCACCTGCTCCATGGCGCGGAGCGGCAATCCCGACAGTGCCAACAGTCAGTTCTTCATCTGCTTCGAGGACGCGCCGTGGCTCGATGGCCAGTACACGGTGTGGGGCAAGGTGGTGGAGGGCATGGAGCATATCGATGCGATCAAGAAGGGCGCGGATCGCGATGGCGCGGTCCCCAATCCCGACAAGATCATCGCGATGACGCTTCCATGAGCATTTTCCGGCGAAGTGCCTTCGCGGTTCGCCGCAGAAAATGCGACAAACCTAGAATTTAGCGACACGAACCGTCACATCGCGTGATTTGCTGCATCCGGGCGACGCGGTGTAGCAGCAACCGAAATCGACATTAGAGTTGAACCGACCGTGCCTGAGCCGATCCCGTTCATCGACCTGCAAGCGCAGCGCCGCCGCATGGGCGACTCGCTCAATCGCGCGATCGCCGAGGCGGTTGAAGGCGGCCAGTGGATTCTCGGCCCGCAGGTCGTCGCGCTCGAGGAGCAGCTCGCTCAGTTTGTCAACGTCAAACACGTCGTCGCCTGCGCCAATGGCACCGATGCGCTCCTCTTGATTCTGAAAGCGTGGGACATCGGACCGGGCGATGCGGTCTTCGTTCCCGCGTTCACGTTTGCGGCAACGGCGGAGGTCGTAGCGCTCACGGGCGCATCGCCTGTGTTCGTCGATGTGGAAGACGACACCTTCAACATCAGCCTGCGAAGCCTCGAAAATGCGCTCGAGATGGCGCGCAAGGACGGCGCATTGCGGCCACGAGCGGTGATCCCGGTCGATCTCTTCGGGCAGCCGGCGGACTATCGCCGCCTGGAACCGTTCGCCGAGCGCGAGAATCTACTGATGCTATGTGACACGGCGCAGGCGTTCGGTGCCATCATCAGCGGGAGAGTGACGGGCTCGATCGGGGACGCGGCGTCAACCAGTTTCTTTCCTGCGAAACCGCTTGGTTGTTATGGCGATGGCGGCGCGTGCTTCACCAACGATGCCGCGCTTGCCGATGCGCTTCGTTCGTTACGCATGCACGGGCAGGGGGCCGACCGTTACGAGCATCCCCGCATCGGGCTGAATTCGCGCCTCGACACGATCCAGGCCGCGATCCTCATCGAAAAGCTGAAGATTTTCCCCGATGAGGTGAAGATGCGTCAGCGCGTCGCCGCGCGCTATGACACGGGTCTTAAGAGCAATCGCATCCGCACGCCCGTCGTGATCGAGGGCGCGCAATCGGTCTGGGCGCAATACACGATCCAGGTCGACAACCGCACGAAGCTGCAGGCCGATCTGAAGGATCAGGGAATCCCAACGGCCGTCTACTATCCGATCCCGCTGTCGCGGCAGAAGGCCTATGAGAAATTTCCGTCCGCACCGACGCCCAACAGCGAGAAGCTGTCGGAGCGCGTGGTGAGCCTTCCCATGCATCCCTATCTCGACGAAAAGACACAGGATCGTATCATCGAGGCCGTGCTCAAAAGCGTCGGTTGATGCGCGTCGACGAATTCAATTTCGATCTGCCTTCGGATTTGATCGCGCTTCGCCCGGTGACGCCGCGCGATGCCGCGAGATTGCTCGTCGTTCGGGAGGACGGCTCGCGCGAACATAAGGCCGTGCGAGATTTGCCGGACCTGCTTCGCGCCGACGACATGCTTGTCGTGAACGACACGCGCGTGATTTCTGCGCGGCTAACGGGTATGCGGCTTCCGCGTGCGGAAGGTGGGGGCGCCGAGATCGAAGTTACGCTGCACAAGCGCGTGTCTGCATCCGCCTATCGCGCCTTCGCGCGGCCGGCGAAGCGGTTGAAGCCCGGCGATCGAATCAAACTCGGCAAAACGCTCGGCGGCACGATTGCTGCGCGCGAGGGAGGCGAGATCGAGATCACGTTCGACAAGAGCGGCGGAACACTCGACGCTGCGATCGCGACCGAAGGCGACATGCCTCTCCCGCCCTACATCGCGAGCCGCCGCGCGCCAGATGCACGCGACCGCGCCGACTATCAGACGGTCTACGCCGAGGTCGAAGGATCAGTCGCGGCGCCCACGGCGGGCTTTCACTTCACGCCTGATCTGCTCACACGGCTGGCAAAGGCGGGCATCGGCCGCGAGAGCGTCACGCTCCATGTCGGTGCAGGCACGTTTCTTCCCGTGACCGCGGACGACACCGCCGAACACCGCATGCATTCCGAGTGGGCGGCACTCTCGGAAGGCAGCGCTCGTGTGCTGAACGAATGCCGCACCAAAGGCGGCCGCATCGTGGCCGTCGGAACCACGGCAGCGCGCACACTGGAGACAGCCATCGACAATGACGGCTTGCTTCACGCCTTCGAGCGCGAAACGGCGCTGTTCATCACGCCGGGCTATCGCTTCAAGGCCGTGGACGTGCTGCTGACGAATTTCCATCTGCCGCGCTCGACGCTCTTCATGCTGGTCTGCGCCTTTGCGGGTACGCAGACCATGAAGGCCGCCTATGCGGAGGCTGTCGCCGCCCGCTACCGGTTCTATTCCTATGGCGATGCCTGCCTGCTGTTTAACCCGTCGAGATAATCGAGTACTTACCCGCGCGACGTTTCGTGAGGCGCACCCTTGCATGGCGCGAATTTGTAGATGAGTGGACTCGAGTTCGAACTCGTCGCGACGGACGGCGCCGCACGTTCGGGCATTGTCCGGATGGAACGGGGCTCGATCTTGACGCCGGCCTTCATGCCGGTCGGAACTGCGGCGACCGTCAAGGCGATGCTGCCCGAATCCGTCGCCGAGACCGGCGCGGACATCGTGCTGGCGAACACCTACCATCTGATGCTCAGGCCCGGCGCGGAACGGATCGCGAAACTCGGCGGGCTGCACAAGTTCATGAACTGGCCGTGGCCCATTCTGACGGACTCTGGCGGCTATCAGGTCATGTCGCTTTCCAGTTTGCGCGACATCTCGGAAGAAGGGGTTCGCTTCCGCTCGCATATCGACGGTTCCGAGCATTTCCTTAGCCCTGAGCGCGCCATGGAGATTCAGCACCTTCTCGGCTCCGACATCAGGATGGTGCTGGACGAGTGTCCGGCCTATCCCGCGACCGAAGTCGAGATCGAATCGTCGCTCGCTCTTTCCATGCGCTGGGCCAAGCGTTCCAAGGACGCGTTTGGCGCGGGGAGTGGCGTCTGCTTCGGTATCGTGCAGGGCGGCGTCTTCCCACATCTGCGCCAACGATCCGTACACGAATTGACGGCGATCGGCTTCGACGGCTACGCGGTTGGCGGTCTCGCGGTGGGCGAGGGGCAAAGCGCGATGTTCGACGTCCTCGAGGCGACGGCGCCTCATCTTCCCCGCGGTCGGCCGCGTTATCTGATGGGTGTCGGCAAGCCAGACGACATTGTCGGCGCCGTGTTGCGCGGGATCGACATGTTCGATTGCGTGTTGCCGACGCGCTCGGGACGCAACGGCCAGGCGTTCACATGGGATGGCGCGCTCAACCTGCGCAATGCGCGCCACGCCGACGACGAGGCGCCACTCGATCCGTCCTGCGCCTGTCCGACGTGCCGTTCGTATTCGCGCGCCTACCTTCACCATGTCGTCAAAGCGGGCGAGATCATCGCCGCCATGCTTCTCACGTGGCACAATCTCGCCTTCTTCCAGGACCTGATGCGCGCATTGCGGGAGGCCGTAGCCCATAACATGACGGGCGATTTCGCGGCGCAATTCCTCAAGCGCTATCGCGGGGACGAAGGTGAAGCGGAAGGCTGACCTGCTAGGTTCGCACGGCTGAATCATGCCAAAGTGCGGCAGGGGTGCCGATGGCAAAAGACATCGTCAACAGCGATATTTCGGGCGAACAGACGCGCCGCGGCTTCATCAAGCAGGTGGGCCTCGCGGGCGCGGCAGTCGCGGTATCTGCCACGCCACTTGGCTGCGCCCCGGAGCCCACCGCTATCTCGACGATCGCAGCAGTACGCCGCGAGGCGCTGGAAACGCTCAACGCCACCGAGGCGGAAGCGCTCGAAGCCATTGTTGCGCGCATCATCCCGACAGACGAAAACGGGCCGGGCGCCACCGAAGCGCGCGCCGCCCACTATATCGACCGTGCCCTCGCAGGTCCGCTGCGCGCGATGCGGAGCAACTATGCGGCCGGCCTTGCAGCGATCGACGATTACGCGCAGTCCTCAAAAGGCGCGCTGTTCGCAAAGCTGTCGCCCGCGGATCAGGATGGCGTGTTGCGCGAGATGGAAGCCAACACGGCCGCCGGTTTCTCGGCCGATGCGGCCGCGTTCTTCAATCTCCTCCGTACACATACGATCGAGGGAACGTTCTCCGATCCATACTATGGGGGCAATGCGGATTACGTCGGCTGGAACCTGATCTTCTATCCGGGTCTGCGCATGGGCGTGAGCGCCGCAGACCAGCGCATGAACGCTCAGCTCGAGCCCGTACGCAGTTCGGCTTATGACGACCCGCTGTTCGCGCATGGCGGAGGCGATCATGGCCGCAAGCCTTAGCGCGACCGATGTCGTGATCATCGGGCTTGGCGCCGCCGGCGGTGTTGCGGCCTTGCCGCTTGCTCGCGCGGGGATGGACGTGGTCGGTATTGAAGCGGGAAGCTGGCTTAGCGCCCGCGACTTCTCGCCCGATGAGCTGCGCAACAATGTCCGTGGCTGGCCGCAATCGGTGCAGAAGGCGAACAACGAAGTTCCGACGCATCGCCCGAATGCGTCGGCGCCTTATTCGCCGCGGCCGTCGGTCCATCCGATGATGAATGCCGTGGGGGGCACGTCGCTGCATTATTGGGCGCAGAGCTGGCGGCTCAATCCCTGGGACTTCAAGGTCGTCAGTGAGACGACACGGCGCTACGGCGCGCGGCGCATACCAAAGGCTTCGACGGTCGAGGATTGGCCGTTCGGCTTGGAGGAGCTCGAGCCTTATTACGACATCGTCGAACGCGAGATCGGCGTTTCGGGCAAGGCTGGCAATATCGAGGGGGCGATCGACAAGGGCGGCAACATCTTCGAAGGCCCACGCAAGCGCGAATTTCCGATGCCACCGCTGCGCGGCACAGGGTTCACCGACATGATGGCGGGCGCGGCGAGCAAGCTTGGCTGGCACGCGTTCCCTGGACCCGCGGCGATCAATTCGCAAACCTATGAGGGACGGCCGGGCTGTTTCTATCACGGCTATTGCGCACGCGGCGGATGCCCCATCAATGCAAAGAGTTCAACCGCCGTCAGCACGATCCCGAAAGCGCAAGCGACGGGACGCGTAAAGGTCGTAAGCCAGGCAACGGTCACGCGTATCGACGTGGACGAGCGAACGGGCCGTGTCAGTGGACTCAGCTACCTCAAAGGCGGCACGGAATATTTCCAACCCGCCGCCGTCGTTCTTCTTGCGGGTTACACGTACGAGAATGTGCGCCTGCTGCTGTTGTCGAAATCGCGCGCGTTTCCGAACGGTCTCTCCAACAACAGAGGGCAAGTGGGCCGGCACTATTTCAGCCACTTCCAAAGCGCCACGGTGAGCGCCCTTTTTCCTTTCAACCTCAACACTTGG
>Ga0184629_10000136_pt1 | contig 30556 bp, 24 predicted proteins | sample PLM4_32_b1_FD_133158 | JGI IMG/M metagenome (GOLD analysis project Ga0184629, IMG submission 133158) | Groundwater sediment microbial communities from an aquifer in East River, Colorado, USA - PLM4_32_b1 | ecosystem: Environmental > Terrestrial > Soil > Riparian zone | place: USA: East River...
ACGTCGATGGTGCCGTCGAGAATCTCGGCGGTGTTCGAGTAGACAAAGCTCGTCCCCGCCGAACGGAACGGGTTTGGATAGTTGATGACACCCTGCAGGCCCGGGTCGTCGCTGACGGCGAGCTTGTAGATGAACTCGAGGGTGCCGGCGTGCACGCGCATGGTGTGTGGGCCCGAGGCCAGTTCCTGGCGGAAGGTCACCACCCAGGAGAGGGTATCGGCCGGGCTGGGGTGCATGATGTTCATGGGAGCCACGGCGATTTCGTCGATATACACGCCGATTTCGGCGCCCGGGATGAAGACCGGAAACTTCAGGTCGATGCGGTACTGGCCGTCGGCGGGAACCGACGCGCCGCTCACGATCGAACGGCCGTTGACCGCGACGCTGACGCTCGACTCCACCCGCAAGACGAACTCGGCCGCAATGTGGTACTGGCCCGAGAGCGTGTCGGGCGCCTGAAAGGCGCGCAACACGACGTCGTAGTTCTCCGGCTTGACCTTGTGGGCGAAGCTCACCCGGTACTGGCGCGCGCGCGGCAGGTTGAAATCGGTGAGCGGCTGGACCAGCAGCGTGCCGGTCGCGTCCACGCCCCCGACCTCGAGCGAGAACTTGCGGATTGCGTTCTCGTCGGTGACGACGGCGACGACCTGGATCGAGTCGCCTTCCCCGCCGGCCTCGACCACTTCGCCGGTTTCAAACGGGTTCCCGTCGACGGTGACGTCGAAGTTGGGCGGGCCGGCGTCGATGCGAAGCAGCGGATCGCCCAGGATGTGGTAGCGCTCGACGGGGTCGCGTTGCCCGCCGGCCAGTTCCGCCTCCACCAGGAACATCAGTTCGCCGAATTTCCACTCGGCCTGGGTCTGGTTGACCATCGTGTCGTACGGCGCTTCGTAGAACCACACCCGGGTGGTGCGCTCCATGTAGGTCGCGTTCGGGAAGAGGTATTCGAAACCGCTGCTGCCGTAGGTCCCCACCGCCCCGCGGTCCCGTTGTAGAAGGAACTGCTCCGCAAACGAGTCGCCGTTGGGACGGTTCTCCGAAACGTTGGTCTGGTCGGCCTCGCGGTGCAGCGCATAGTCGCTGAAATGGCAACCCATCCCGAAGATGATCCACGGCTTGCCGCGGTTCTCCACCCGCAGGTGGTCCCGGCCCGGCCCGTCCAGGACGGCCCCGTCGAGCGTGGCGAGCACTTCCTCGTGCGCGACCAGCGAGCGATTCATGTGCGCCTGGATGGTGACCAGCGTCGCCCCCTGGTTGAGCTCGTTGAGCAGGACCTCGGTGGCGTTCTGGCGCGTGTACTTGATGGCGGCAAAGTAGTTCACGCAGGGCGTGGTGTGGATCGCGCTCGTGTAATCGTCGAGATAGAACCGCACCACGTCGTACCCGGCGGGCAGCGCGTTCTCCATGATCAGCGCGCATGTCTCCTGGCTGGATTCGAACCCGGTTTCGGCGTTGTCGCACAACGGGAACGAACCGAACGTCGACCCGCCGGCCGAGTAGGTGTCGTCCGCAACCAGGATCATCCGCTTGCGCCAGAAATCGGAGGCGCTGGGCTTTTCGTACGCGTAGACCTTGTCGAGCACGATGTCCAGCTCACCGGTGTTCCCCACCGGAATTCGCCCGACGATCATGTCCGGAAACGGGTCGATGGAACCACCCGGTCCCGGGAACTTGACGAGGCGCTTGTCGGTGGTCACCACCTCGTCGTCCTGGAGAGACGGCACGGCGTCGACCCTCAAGAACGTGGGGACGAAATTCGGCTCCGAATCGGCGTGCACCCGCTTCTGGTCCTCGCTCGCGTCGCCGACCAGGACCAGCGTGCTCGCGTTACCCCGCTCGAAGAAGTGACGGCTGAATCGATAGACGGCCTGCGGGGAAGGGACGCCCCCGTTGAACTCGTCGAACACGTCCGCGACGTCGACGACCAGCACGCGATAGCCCTGGGCCCGGCGATACGACGCCCACGATCGCATCCGCGACACATAGTCCGCGTGAGCTACCACCAGCACGTCGATGCCCGTCTCGGCGGAGCCGCCGATGATCGAACTGGGAACGTCGGCCTCGATGTCGGAGGAGGCAAGCGCGATCATCCTCGACACCGGGACCAGTTGGAATTCGCGGCGTGACGGGATCGTCTCGCGAAACGACAGCGCGGATCCACCGGCGACGGGCTGGAAGTGCCCGGGACCCAGCACCACGCGCACCGGCGCAATCGGGTCGGTAATGTCGAAAAGCTCGAGGTTGCTCGTATTCGAGATACCGGTGACGGTCAGGCTCGTGTCTCCCGCCAGAGTCGCCGTATTGAAACGCAGCGCGTTGCCGCGCGCACGATAAAGGGAGGCGTACGAAACCCCCACCCAGTTCAGCAGCACCTGAATGCTGGTCCGCGTGTCGCCAGTCGGCCGATCGATGCGAAAATGGTTGGTGCCGACGTCCAGGCCGGCCGCCGGGACCGCGGCGGAGAATGTGCGCCGGGACTTCAGCGGAACCGCGTAGGCAGGATTGAGAGTCTGTTCCCCCTGCGAATTGAGCAGCGAAACCCGGACGTTCCGCGGGCTCACGTAGTCACGCCCCAGGAGCTCGGCGGTCAGCGTCAGGTTCGCCCCCGGCTTGACGGTACCGACCGTGAACGGGAAGTCGACCGGGGCGGTGTCGTATCCCCAGTTGAAATAGTAGACGTCCGGCGTCCCGACCGGGACTTCATCGAAGAACCACACATCCGTCTCGAAGCGCTGGGTCGCCGTAAACGACGCCGAGGCGGTATCCGCGCTGACGAACCCCACGCCGGGCGTTCGTTCCGCCATGACGGTCCCGGCCGCGGGCTCGAACCAGTACACGTTGCACGCGGAAAACTGTTCGTAGGTGTCGCCCTGGCCCGGGTCGTCGCGAAGCCGCCGGCCATAGAAGACCAGCAGGTCGTTCCCCTCGAACGTGCCCGCCACTCCGCCCGCGTCTTCGAGCACGGTGAACGCCACCTCCTGGGTCGCCGGAACGAACGTGGTTTCGTCGTAGCTGCGGCGAAAGAGTCGAAGCCCGCCCACGGGCTGTCCGGCCGGGAACCCGGCGGTAATCAGGGCGCCGGCGGTGACCTTGTGGATGCCGGTCTCGTGCACCTTGAGCTTGACGGCGCCGGGTACCACGCGGGTCGAGGCGGGAGCGCCAGCCGGCTCGGTGGTCGGAACCCTCCACGCGGGCGCCTGGCGCGCGTTCACGAAGAGCCGGGCGAAGGTCTCGTCCCATCCCGGGGCTTCGGGCCGCGCCGGTGCCTCGACTGCCGCCTGCGCTCGCGCCTTCTCGAGCCGAACCTCGACCTCGATCACGGTCGCGACCGACACCTCGTAGGTGACCGGGTTGTAGGTCACCGGGTTGACGACGAGCGGGACCACGCGCTGCCGGCGTATGTAAGCCGCTTCCTCGGCCCGCACGAGCGCGATTCCCTTCCAGCCCCGGTATACGGCTTCGTCCCAGACGACCTCCTCGCCGACAACGGGTCCGAGTTCTTCGTCGAGAATGGCGTGGGGTCTGGGGACTGGCTCGAGCCGGTGAGTGCCGACCGCGCGAGACCCCACCACTCGGGCGGACACGGTGAACGCGCCTTGCGGCGGGAGCGCAACCAGGAAACGTCGCGTCGGGATCGCGGGCTCGCCCGGCTCGCCGGTCGCGTCGAATCCATCGATCCGGAGGCGTTCCGTCCCGGCAAGCGCTCCCGAAGGCGAGAACGTCGGAGCCGGCACCTCCACGCGAAAAACGATGACGTCGTCGTCCGCGCGGACCAGCGATGCCGGTGCCCGGGCGCCCGCACCCGCTGCCACCGCGAGCGACGATAGCAGGATGGCAATGGCGAAGACGCTCGCCGCAAACGCTTTGACGGCTCTTGAGATCAAGATTGGGAACGCTTAAACGGCAGAGGTAGACCTACAGGGGGCATGGAGTAGGGTCGTGGCTCTAGTCTAGCGAGGCGGCCGGCCGGTGTCAAGCCGCGCGTCGAACTCCCGGTCGGACATTCGTTATCGGTGAGCGGAAAAAAAGAGGGCTCCCGCGAAATCCGCGGGAGCCCTCGAAGCAATCCATTGTCTACCGTTACCGATACAGCGCCTTGATGTTGCCCCACGTGGTTGTCTCGGTTGCGACGCTGCACGGACAGCTACCGGGGTTTGGGTTCACGATGGCCTGGCCGCCGGGAAAGTTGTGCGGTTGGCTACTGCAGTCCGCATAGATCCGCGCCGGCGGAACCGCCGTCGGGTCCTCCAGCATGCGGAGGCGCGAGCACGCTGCCGAATCGCCAAAGTTGTCGAATGTCATTGTGAGCACCAGGAACGTCCCGATCTTGCACTCCTGGTACGCGATCGAGATTCCCGTATCCGAGCTGCCGATGGTAAGAAACCCGGCGGGCGCGGAGGCAACGATCAACGACATCGTGGATGCGGACGTATCGACCAGGAACTCCGACCCCGTCGCACCGAGCGAATTCACGTGCACGACATAGACGCGCTTAATTCCCGCCACCGTGTCGAGAATCTCGCAGCTCAGACCCGCGTTGTCCGCGAATAGGCCGAGGTCTTCCGCCTGCGCCAAGGCCGGGGTCGCGATGATGGTCAGTAGCATGGCTGTTAACACAAATTTCTTCATAGTTAGGCTCCTTCTCACAACTTCGGTTCCTAATGAATCTCCGCTCGTGAGCCTCGTCGCCGCCCAACCGGCACGCGATCCAGCCCAATGCGTAATTTGGAAACACGATAGACAGCCCATCGAAATCGTCCCGCTCAATTTCGACGTGCCGAATATCCGCCGCTCCCGATGGACTGTCAAGGTATTTCCCGCCTTAGACCTAAGCAACGGACGTGCCGACTCAGGACATCAACGTAACTGTCTCTCGCATAAGCAGCAACGAGCGCGCGCACGTAGACTCGAGGAAGCGAGCGAATGACTTTTTGCCAAGCGGAACTTCAGGCAGCAATGCGCTCCCGGAGAGTCGAACGGCGCTCGGCCGTGGAGGGGGCGACAAAACAAACACGCCCGGGATCCGAGGACCCCGGGCGTGTTTTTAGAAACAGCTTTACGCCTGTCCGGAACTGCGACTAGCGATAGAGCGCCTTGACGCCGCCCCACGTGGTCGCCGCGGTCGCGGTCGGATCCGCGCAACCAGGGCAGCCCGTGCCCCAATAGAACGTCCCGCCCGTAGCCGGGTGCGGGAAGCTATTGCAGTCCGCGGTCTGGCGCACCGGCGGGACAGCCCCCGGATTCTCGACGACTTCCATCTTGCCGCACGGAACCGGGGCCAGGCCCAACGCCTCATCATCAGCATAACGCAGTCTGATGATCAGGAACGACGCTGCACCCATGCACTGGCCGTACGAGACCGAGATGCCCGACTCCGGGGCACCAATGGTCAGAAACGTCGCCAGGCCATTCGTGAACGCAGAGAACGGCGCGCCCGACGTGTTGTTGATCTTGAACTCGGAACCCGTGGAACCGGTGTTGAACTTCTGGATCACATACACAAAGTTGCTCGCACCGTCCGGAGCCCACGGCAACAACCGGAAGCAGTTCGTGCCGGCCGCCTCATTGTACAAACCAATGTGGTCTGCCAACGCAGCGCCCGCACACATGCTCAGGCACGTCGCCAGTATTAGAACCTTTTTCATCAGAGTCTCTCCTTTTGAAGTAGAGCTATTAGTTGGGATACAGAGCCAAGGCTGGATGAACCGCTGTCGCGTGTCGTGTTTGAACCCGAAAAACCGTGGTTCACCCAGCCCTAAAGTCATACACCTTCTTTACCGGTACAGGGCCTTGACTCCTCCCCACGTGGTGGTCTCGGTCGACACCCCGCCCGGGCAGATCAGTGACAACATACCGACGCACTCAAACGGCACGCCGGAGGGCCATCTCACTGCCGTGGGGTTCGGGCTGTAGACGTCGTCGTAGCCGACCACACGCAGCGCCTGCGGCCCCTGCAGGCAGTCGCAATCGCCGGTCCAGTCGACAAACACCTTTGAGAGCAGCATCGTCAGGAAGCCGTTCTGCGGATTTTGGTAGGCTATCGCGATGCCGATCTCGGAATTGCCGATGACCGGGTCGAGGGCGCCTGCGTTGACAAGTTCGCCGGTGTACATCAGCGCCGATGGAAAGAGGACCTTGTAATCGATCGCCCCCACCAAGTCGTTCAGATTCAACGCAGCCACATACAAGGTCGAGCTGCTGCCCGGGTTCTTGCACGGAGACTGTGTATCATTGTAGTCGGCGTCGAAATACACCTGAATGAAAGGCACCTGCGCCAGCGCCCCACCGGTACAGACCCCGATGAGTAGCATCGCAAGTACCACTGCTAGAGCTTTTTTCATAGCGACAAACTCCTTTGCCAAGCCAAATGTCGCGAAACAATTTAGGAGTCACTCCTGGCCGCTATATTCTCCGACTGACTAACACGGGTGATTGAAGTGCTGACCAAACTTCGCGAAGTCAGGCAGAGTGACCGAGCCGAACGCCGGGCTTCCGACCAGGTCGTAGCACGCCACGTACGCCTTCGGAGGCGACTGGTACTTGGCCGGGAAACCCTTGACCAAGTCCGTGAAGTCGATCAGCGTGACGACGCCATCCGGCGCGCCGCCGCCCGGACCGGTGAAGTCAGCCGTACGAACCGCGATACCAAGGCAAATCACCGGGCACGCACCGCCGCCGATCACGACGCCCTGAACGACCACGTTGAGACCGGTGTCACAACCACCCGTGGCCATGTCGCCCGTGATCGTGGTCATGCCCAGAAGATCCGTGGCCGCAGACGCACTGATCGTCCCGCTGCCGCCGCAAAGCACGAGGCCGTCGTTACAACCCTTCGTCCAAATGTCCGCTGCTGGCATTCCGACGATCGCGGCGTTCGTGTTGTCCTTCACAGTCACCGAGATCGTGACGTCGTTCACGAGTATCGGATCCGGATTCACATCGGCGAAACCGTTGGTGTTGTTGTCCCCCTTCGGGCACGCGAACGCGACGTCGCTGGGATCCACCGGGTACGTCCCCGGCGAGCTGGCCGTGCTGTTACACTTCGAGACGATACCGCTGTTAACGGTACTGACGCCGGCAACCTGCAAACACAGCAGAGCGGCCGCGCCAATCGAAAGGACAGCAAACTTTCCTTTCAACATTCCTACACCTCCAAAAAGTGGTTGCATGGGTTATTGTCCCTATTGGAAGTCACCGTCGGCGTACTACGTCCGACCGCTTCTTCCTCCACCGTTGGTAAAAACCGACACCTTACTCGACCGGGAAAAATGTTACCACGGATCGCAAGAGACTGTCAACGCACAAATTTGTGAAGAAGTGCGTGGCGACGGCGCAAACCGGGGCTCCCCACCCCCGAAACACCCGGTCCGAGCCAGCCACCCCGGGCGCCATCCGTAACCCCAATATTTGTCAATAAGTTACGTTAAAAATCGGCGTGAATTCGAAAGTGGTGGGCGAAACAGGGCTCGAACCTGTGACCTTCTGCGTGTAAAGCAGACGCTCTACCAGCTGAGCTATTCGCCCTGACGGCGGCCTCTCGACCGGGGCTACAGAAACGCGAGGGGGACCAGGACGCAGTATCCGAGCACGAGCAGAAGCGGCGCCACGGTGATGTTGTTCACCGCCAACAGAACATAACCCACGACGATGGCCACCATCGCGGCGATGAAAAGCTTCCAGCGAAACTTGTGCGGCGTTTGACTCGAGGTGTCGGTATTCATGGTGAGTGCGTGGTCGTGCGTCCGAATGAAATCATACGCCGTCGAGCGTGTCAAGGCGATGGACGCAACGCCTCGTTCAAGCGCCCGCTTCGAAATCCATCCTCCACGATCTCGACGTGGGCAAAACCGGCGGCACGAATTTCGGCCTGCACGTCGAGCCAGGTGCGGTGTTCCCTCAGCCGCGCGTGGTCTTCCAGCGGAACTTCGACCCTGGCGGTGTCGCCGTGGTGCCGAACACGACACACGACGAATCCACGTCGCTTCAACGCCGTCTCCGCCTCGTCCACCTGCCGAAGTTTCTCCGGCGTCACCTCGGAGTGGTAAGGGATGCGCGAGGCGAGACAGGGAGACGCCGGCTTGTCCCACAAGGACAGCCCGAGCTCCCGGGCTGCGCGGCGTACGAGTTCCTTCGTGAAGCCGACCTCTGCCAGCGGCGCCACCACGCCGCGCTCTTCGGCCGCGCGGGCGCCCGGCCGATGATCTAGTCGGTCGTCCGCGTTCTCTCCATAGGCGAGCACGGGGAACCGCTTCGATTCCGGCGCCGATTCGATACGCGCGAACAGCTCACGCTTACAGAAGTAACACCGCTGCGGCCCGTTGGCGCGATAGCGCGCGTCGTCCAGCTCGCGGGTGTTGATGCGCGCAAACGGGATCCTGTGCGTCTCGAGAAAGGCAACGGCGCCGGCCTCTTCCCCGTCGGCGAGCGACGCGGACACGCCGATCACGCACGCCATGCGGCCACCCAGCACGCGATGCGCCACGTAGGCCAGCAGTCCCGAGTCCACCCCGCCCGAACACGCAACCACCATTGGGCCGTGCCCGGCCACCACCCGGGAGAGCCGCACGAGGTGCGCCCGAACTTCGGGGGTGACGTTGTTCCAGAGCATCGGGTTCACTTCCATCACCGGCCGGGGGTTCCATTGGACCGCCGAATCGCGCGGACGGCCGCGTCGTGTTCGCGCAGCGTGCTCGAGAAGACATGGCGACCGTCACGGCGCGCGACGAAGTACAAGGCCGCGACCGACGGGTCTGGATAGAGCGCGGCGTGCAGCGATGATTCCCCGGGGCTGCAGATAGGACCCGGCGGCAACCCCGCGTAGCGGTAGGTATTGTACGGAGAATCGATCTTGAGGTCTTTGAAATACAGCCGCCCACGAAACCCGCCCATGGCGTAGGCGACGGTGGGGTCCGCGTCCAACTTCATTCCCCGCTGGAGACGATTGTGATACACGGCCGACACGACCGGTCGTTCGTCGGGTACCCGCGCCTCCGCTTCGATGATCGATGCCATCGCCACCACCTCGTGCCTCGCCATGCCCATCTCGTTCGCGCGCCGTTCCATGGCCGGGGTCCACGCGGCATGGAAACGCGTCAGCATCTGGGCCACCGCGTCGCGCGCATCGCTTCCGAAGGGAACGCGGTAGGTGTCCGGAAACAGGTAGCCTTCCAGCGACTCGGCGGGGACGGCGAGCGCGCGACGCAAGTCGGCGTCGCGGCACGCCGACAGGAATGCGACCGAGTCGATGCCCGCCGGCTGCATCGCGCCCGCGATCTGCCAGGTCGTGAACCCTTCGGGGACCGTGACGAGCACGGCCAAGATGTCGCCGCGAACCATGGCGCCCAGAATGTCGATCGCGGGCTCTCCGCGGGTGAACTCGTAGGTGCCGCGCTGGATCTGCCGGTCGCCGCGCGTGGCCTTCGCAAAGAACTCGAGCGTCCACGCCCGCCGTACCAGCCCCCGGTCGACGAGGACCCGCACGACCGACGCGAACGACGCTCCCTCGGGCACAACCACGCGCACCGGTTCCCCCGGAGGGCCTGCCCGTCGCAGGTCCGCCACGACGAAGACGCCGAAGGCCGCGACGCCCGCGACGAACAGCGCGATCATGACCACCAGGGCGCGAGCTTTCGACATTGGTTCGACTCCGGATCAGGACGCCGCGCGCGGGTGCGCGTCGAGATAACCCTGCAGGATGATGACCGCCGCGAGACGGTCGATGCGCTTCTTGTCCGGTCGCGAGCCCGCCAGCGTGCGCTCCGCCTCCACGGTCGAGAGACGTTCGTCCCACAACTCGACTTCGACGGCCAGCCGGCTGCGGATCTCGTCCGCCAGGCCCTCGGCCTGCACCGTGGCGTCGGTGCGGCGCCCCGCGAGCGATTTGGGATGGCCCACCACCACGCGCGTGACCCGGTACGACTCGACCAGCTCGCTCAGGCGCGCGAACAAGTCTCCGTCTTCGCGACGATCGAAGGTGGGGAGCCCTTGCGCGATCAGGCCGAGGGGGTCGCTCACGGCCAGCCCGATGCGGCGCTCGCCGGGGTCGACCCCGAGTATGCGTCCGGCCTCATCCACGCGTCACGCCGCCGCCCGTTTCAGCACCACCAGCGTCAGGTCGTCCTGGTTTTCGCCGTCGCCGAAGCGGCGGACGTCTTCGATCACCCGCCGGCAGACCTCGCGCGCGGTCGCCGTTTTATCCGTTTCGAGAACGGTTTGCAGGCGTCCGGCTCCATAGTAAGCGCCCGAACGCGATTCGGAATCGGTGACGCCGTCGGTGAATACCACCAGCGCGCCCCCCGCCGGAATCTCGCACGAGTTCTCGAGGTACTGGTAGTCCTCGACGCACCCGAGCACGAGGCCGCTCTCGGGGAGCTGACTGGCCCCGCCGTTGGCCACCACGAACGGAAAGTCGTGACCCGCATTCGCGTAGCGCACCCGCCCGGTTTGGAGCTCGACGACCGCGTAGAAGGCGGTCGCGAATTCCGCGGCGCTGGTGTTGCGGTAGAGCAGCCGGTTGAGTCGGTTCATCATTTCGGCGGGGCTCGTGCGCGCATCGGCGCTGGCGTGGACGGTGGCCTGGAGCGACGCGGAGAGGATCGAGGCCGGGATCCCCTTGCCCGAGACGAGGGGCACGACCAGGCCGAACCGGTGCGCGTCGATGTCGACAAAGTCGTAGTAGTCGCCGCCCACCTGACGGCTCGGCACAGTGACGCCGAACACCTCGAAGCCTTCCAGCACCGGGGGCTCGCCGGGCAACATCTGGGTCTGGATCTTGCGCGCGATCTTGAGCTCCTCTTCGAAGAGCTTCGCCTCCACGCTCTCGGCAAGCAGGCGGATGTTCTGCAGCGCGGCGCCGACCTGGGTCGACAACACGGCGAGGTGCCCGATCTCCTCCGCCGCATAGGGGAGCCCATACACTTTTTCCGTGAGGGTCAAATACGCGGTGCAGCGCCGCTCCTGCACCACCGGCACGAACAGTTCGACGCGGGGTGGGAGGGCGTCGGCGGGGACGGGCACGTGGATGGCGGCGGGCGGCGGCGGCGCCCGGCGCAGCCGGTGACGTTTCGGCGGTTCGCTGGCCCGCAGGAGGTCGCGCCGGCGCACCGGCTCGCTGATCTCCGCGAGCGCAACCGCCAGGGCGTCGTCGCCCTCCGCCACCACCAGCCGGGTCTCGCCCGCATCCAGGGTGTCGCGCAGCCCCTTGCCCAGCACATCCTCCAGCACGTCGCGCGTCGTGGCCGCCGCGACCGCGTCGCCCATCACCCGGAAGCGCCGCGACAGGTCGCCCTGCCCGCGCAGGAGGACGCGCTCCAGGATGTCTTCCGCGCGCTCCCTCATGGGTTGGAACGCCAGCACCACCATCACGACGAACCCCGCCTCGAACACGTCGCGGCTGGCGCTCCCGTACTGGGACACAAAGGTGGTGATCGGCCGGATGGCCACCAGGTAGAGAAACGCGAACACGACCGCGACCGTCCCGTAAAAGAGCGCGCGCCGCAACACATGCCGCACCCCGAGGAACTGCTGGCGAATGACGGCGTAGGCGATCGCGCCGCCGCTGGCGATCAGGGACAGGTTCAAGAGCGCCAGGATGATGTTCTGGGGGAGGAGTGCCGCGTGCGTCATCAGCACCACCTTCGCGAAGGTGTAGCACGCCACGCTCACGGTGACGCCCAGGCCGACCGTGCGCAGCTGTCGCACGAGACGCGGGTTGACGAGGCCGATCTGGCTCCGCCACAGCAGGTCGAGCGCCAGCAGCGAATAGACGATGTTGACCAGCGCGAAGAAGTCGCGGTGCACGCGCTCGAGGAGGCGCACCACCGCTCCAACAACGGCGTCGAAGCCATCCAGGCTCAACTCGCGCGACGCCACCAGCTCGTGCCCGCGTGTCAACGATCGCGGAAGCCTCAACATCTCCTCCAGCATGCGGTCCCCGAACATGATGGCGGCCAGGTGGAGCAAATACGGGAGGAACACCACCACGCCGATCACCGGGAAGCGCCGCAGCACCCGGTTCTCGCGCGGGAAGCTCAGCGCAAAGAGCAGGAGAGACGGAAAGTAGAACTCCCAGAGGTACTCGAAGTTCTCGACCATGCTCGTGTACAGCACCGCGCCCTCGCGGAGCGAATGCTGGAGCATGAGGCCTGAGGCGCTGAGCAGAGGGCCCACGCCCGCGAAGAAGAGCATCAGCGCGGCCGCGCGGGTGGGGGTGTTGGAGCGCGCGACGCGCAGGAACGTCAGTCCGAGGAGAAACGTGACGACGCCGCAGACGAGATAGAGGACCGAAAGTACTACCGTGTAAGGACCGCTCATCTCGGGCCACTCCGGGGGCCTCCGTCCACGCGTTGCGCGTCAGCAGCCCCTTCTACCCGCGGCGCGGTGGAGCGGTTCCCCGGCCGCCGCGGGAGCGGCACGTCACTCCGACGGATCGCTGCCGCCGTCTGCGACCCGCCGCTTGGTGAGTTCGACTTGTAGCCCACCGTCCGCGTAACTGAACGTGATCGTGTCCGTGAAGGCGCGCATGATCATGAGCCCGCGTCCGCGTTCGCTCATCGGGTCGGTCGGCAGGTTCTCCCGCAGCGCCTTTTCAAAGTCGAACCCCTTGCCCTGGTCCTTGACCCGCGCCGTGAAGGTCATCCCGTTGAAGACGAGGGTCACCTCCACGCGCTTGTCGGGTGCAAACCGATTGCCGTGCTCGATGGCGTTGCTGCACGCCTCGATCAGCGCCGTGCTGACGTCGTTGATGTCGTCCGAAGTGAAGAGAAACTCGCGCGCGAGGTCCTGAATGGCGGCGTCGACCGCCCCGAGGTATTTGAGGTCGCTCGGGATGTTCAGAATCATCTGCTCGATGGGTGCGTTCTTGCCCATACGTCGGCCCTCGGACAGTCCCCGTCCAGGCGGTCTAGCGCCCGGCCTGGGAGAAGCTCTTTACCGCTTCGTCCTCGTTCTCGTACGACTTGAATAGGAGATTAAGTTTGGTGACGTAGAGGATGCTCTCGATCCGTTCAGAGGCGTGCATGACGACGAGGTCGCCCCCGGCGCGCCGGACCGACGTGTATCCGCTGATCAGGATCCCCAGCCCGGTGGAATTGATCCAGGAGACCTTCTCCAGGTTGACGACGATGTTCTTCTTGCCCTGATCGACGAGCGCCTTGAACACGTCGCGGAACATGTCGGCATCCGGACCGCCCGTCAGCTTGCCGTTGAGGTCCAGCACCACCGCGCTGCCCACTTCTCGTTGCGTGACTTTCACGCCGTTACCTCCTGCGCGCGGTCTTCCCGGTAGAGCATTTCAAGCGCGAGCCGCATATCGGTGGGAAGCGCCGCGGTGAACGCCAGGCGTCTGTGAGTTACGGGATGAGCAAATGACAATTGCGACGCGTGCAGCGCATGCCGCGGGACCAGCTTCAGGATCCGCTCGAGCATCGCACGCACGCGAGTGTGCGCGACCTGCACGGGTTTGCGACCCCCGTAAACGGAATCACCCAGGAGCGGGTTGCCGACGTGCGCCATGTGAACGCGGATCTGATGAGTCCGCCCCGTGTGAGTGTGCACGCGAATATAGTCGAAATGCTGATAGGTGTCTACCACGAACACCTCGGTGAGCGCGGCCCGCCCCGACGCGCTCCGCACGGCCATCTTCTGGCGGTGCACCGGATGACGCGCGATCGGTTCGTCGATGAGAATCCGGCTGGAGCGCACGTGGCCGCGAACGATCGCGTGGTAGGTCTTCTCGACCTGCTGCTCCTTGAACGCGGCGACGAGCCCGCGGTACGAAGCGTCGGTCTTCGCGAGGACGATCAACCCGGAGGTGTCCTTGTCGAGCCGGTGCACGACGCCCGGCCGGTCGGCCCCGCCCAGCGACGCGAGGCGGATGCCTCGCCCGATGAGCGCGTTGACGAGCGTCCCTTCCCAGTTGCCATGCGCCGGATGGACGACCAGTCCGGCGGCCTTGTTGACCACCACGACCGCGTCATCCTCGTAAACGACTGCGACTGGAATCTGCGCCGGCCCGGGGCCGGGCCGGCGCACGGCGAGCCGCGAGGGCTCCACCGCTACCACACTGCCGGGTGCAAGCGCGAAGCTGTCGGCGCGCGCGCGTCCGTCGACGGTGATCCCGCCCGCCGCGTTCAGCGCCTGAATCTGACTGCGCGAGTAGCCGTCGAGGTGTTCGGTGCAGAAGCGGTCCAGCCGCTGCCCCGACTCGGAGTCGCCGACGGTGAGAGACATTCGATCCACGTCGTCACCGGCGCAGCGAAGAGTCCTCGGGCGTCGGCGAGGGAGCGCGCTCGCCGCCCGACGCGACGTCGTGTTCGCGCGGCGACTTGAGGGCGTGGAGAATCATGAGCGCGGCGCCGATGGTGACGCCCATGTCGGCAACATTGAAAACGGGCCAGTAGTGCCCGGCGATTCCGATCTGCAGGAAGTCCACCACTTCACCCGCGCGAACCCGATCGATCAGATTCCCGAGCGCTCCGCCGAGAATCAAACCGAGCCACACGCGCCGCGACCGTTCGCCGGGCGGGAGCCGCGACCCGATGTAGAGGATCAGCAGCACTGCGGCGACGCTGGCCGCGACAAAGAAGAAACGTCCTCCCTGCAGCACGCCGAAGGCCGCGCCCGCGTTCTTGACGAGGGTGATGTTGAAAAAACCGTCGATGACCTGGTAGTTCCGGGCGTTGCTCCAGAACAGGTGCTTGGTGAGCTGGTCGAGGGCGACGACGACCGCGGCGGGCACAAGCAGCCGCACGCTAGCTCCTCTGGAGGCGTTCGAGCCGAGCCTGGCACTTGATGCACAGACGGGCGGCGAGGAACGCCTCGAGCCGCCGCGGCGGGATCTTCTCCCCGCACTCTTCGCAGGTTCCGTACGTCCCCTTTTCGACGCGGCGCAGCGCCTCTTCGAGCGCCACCAGGTAGTCGGTGCCCTGGCTCGCGTGCAGGAATGCCTGTTCCTGTTCCATCACGTCCGTGCCGATGTCGGCCATGTGGTTGGAGTAGCTCTGGTTGCCCGACTGGCTCGCGTTCATGCCCTGGATCACGTCCTCGATCATGCCCAGCCGCTGCAGAACACGCTGTCGTTCGTCTTCGATGAGCTTCTTGAACCGCTGCAGATCGCGCTTGTTCATCAGGACATAACCTCTTTATTAATAAACAGTTACGGCAGTTGGTGGCCGCGCCGAAGCGAACGAAAGATATTACCGGTCGTGGCCACTGTCAACGAGATTTCTGGATCCACACCGTGACCTTTTCCCCGTTCAGTTCGAACTCCGTGGTATCGCTCCACGGCGCATGCCCGCTCGCCATTTCTTCGGAAAGGGTCTCGGTTGCAATCAGCGCCCCCTGCGCCTGGAACACCCGGTCCACCTCGGAGCCGCCGGCGTAGCGAAGCCGGATCCGATCGGTGACGTCGTAGCCCGAACTCTTGCGGAGATTCTGCAGTCGATTGACGAGCTCGCGTGCCGCACCCTCGAGCTTGAGTTCGTCGGTGAGTTCGAGGTCGGCGATCACGGTGATGCCCTTCTCCTCCCGGGCTCCATAACCGGCCACCGGGGTCACTGCGACCGACGCGTCTTCGCGGGTCAACTCGACCGGCTCGCCTTCCACGTCCAGGGTCACGGTGCCGCGCCGCGCGAACGCAAGCAGCGACGAAGTATCGAGGCGCTTGATGGCCTCGGCGATCTTCGGCACCCGCTTCGCGTATTTCTTGCCGAGCACCGGGAAGGCCGGGGTCGCGGTCAGCTGGACGAACGTTCCCAGCTCCTCCGCCGCGACGATTTCGCGCACGTTGAGCTCGTCGAGCACGAGCGCGACCACGTCCCCATTTGACAGGAAGCGTTGCAGCGCGGCCGCGTCGGCCGCATGCACGAGCATGCGCGCGAGCGGCTGGCGCACCCTGATGCCGGCGTCGTTGCGCACCGTGCGGCCGATCGACGCGACCTGGAGCGCCATCTCCATGGTGGCCTCGAGCTCGGCGTCGACGGCGCGCAGGTCCGCCTCCGGGAACAGCGCCAGGTGCACGCTGGCGCCGCCGCCAGTCTCGGCGGTTCGCCCGCGGAGCGCGAGGTAGAGCTCTTCGGAGAGAAACGGGACAAACGGCGCCAGCAGGCGGGCGACGCCGTCGAGCACGGTGTACAGCGTGTGGTAGGCGGCGAGCTTGTCGGCCCCGATCTCCCCCTTCCAGAACCGGCGCCGCGAGCGGCGCACGTACCAGTTCGAGAGCTCGTCGAGCACGAAGCGCTCGATCGCCCTCGCCGCCCGCGTCACGTCGTATTCGTCCATCCACCCGCGCACCCGCGAGGCGGTGGTGTGATAGCGCGAGAGAATCCACCGGTCCAGCAGCGCGGGCGCGCCCTGCTCGTCGCCGGGCACGTAGCCGTCGATGGCCGCGTACATGGCGTAGAACGCGTAGACGTTGCGCAGGTTCTCGAGGAGCTTGCGCGCCGTGTCCTTGACCCCGTCGCGGTCGAAGCGCGTCGGCGTCCACGGCGGGCTGGTGGTGACGAGATACCAGCGCAGCGCGTCGGCGCCGTCCTCGCTCAACACCTCGTCCGGCTCCACCGTGTTGCCGCGACTCTTCGACATCTTCTGGCCGGCCTTGTCGAGGACGAGCTCGGTGGCGAGAACATTGCGGTACGAGCTCTCGCCCTTGAGGAACACCGAGATCGCGAGCAGCGAATAGAACCAACCGCGGGACTGGTCGATCCCCTCGCAGATGAAGTCCGCGGGAAATTGCCGCGCGAACATCCCGCTTTCGTCCCACGGGTAGTGGTACTGCGCGAAGGGCATCGCGCCCGAGTCGAACCAGACGTCGATCACTTCCTTCACGCGCCTCATGACGCCCCCGCACGCGCACTTCAGCTCGATGCCGTCCACCATCGGGCGGTGCAGGTCGAGCGTCGCGGCGTCCGCCGGAAAGTTGGTCGCGCGCTCGCGCAGCTCGGCGATACTGCCGACGGCGTCCTGCGCCTCGCAGGTCGCGCACGTCCACACGTTGAGCGGCGTCCCCCAGTAGCGCTCGCGCGAGAGCGACCAGTCGACGTTGTTCTCCAGCCAGTTCCCGAAGCGGTTCTCGCCCACCTCTTTCGGAATCCAGTTCACGACGCGGTTGGCGGCGATCATGCGCTCCTTGTAGGACGTGGTGCGGATGTACCACGACTGGCGGGCGTAGTACATGAGGGGCGTCGAGCAGCGCCAGCAGAACGGATACGAGTGCGTGATCTTTCCGCTCCGGTACAGCAACCCGCGTTCCTTGAGCGCGCGCACGATCGCCGGGTCCGCGTCCTTGATGAACTGCCCTTTCCACTCGGTGATGCGCTCGTCGAAGGTGCCGCTCGGCGTCACCGCCTGGATCAGCGGCACTCCCTGCTCGCGGTGCATTCTGAAATCGTCTTCTCCGAACGCCGGGGCGATGTGCACGATGCCGGTGCCGTCGTCGAGGCTGACGAAATCCGACGCAATCACCTGGAAGGCGCCGGGCGTGTCGGCGTAGTACGGAAACAGCGGCTCGTACTGGATCCCGGCCAGCTCGGCGCCCTTGGCGGTCGAGATCACCTCGACGTCGCCCTCCAGCACCGATGCCCGCGCCGCGGCGAGAATCAGCACCCGGCCGTTGTGCTTCACCCGCGCATAGTCGTGGTCGCCGCCCACCGCGAGCGCCGCGTTCGAAATGAGCGTCCACGGGGTCGTGGTCCAGACCAGGAAGTACTCGTCGGCGTCGCGACGCTTGAACATGACGAACACCGACGGATCCGAGGCATCTTTGTAGCCCTGGCTCACCTCGTGGCTCGAGAGCGACGTTTCGCAGCGCGGACAGAACGGCACGATGCGGTGCCCCCTATAGATGAGGCCGGCCTTCCAGAACTCCTTCAGGATCCACCACACCGATTCGATGTAGGCGTTGTGGTAGGTGACGTACGGGTGCTCGAGGTCGAGCCAGTACCCCATGCGCCGGGTGAACGCGACCCAGTCCTTCTCGTACCGGAACACACTCTCGCGACACTTGCGGTTGAATTCCGCGATGCCGTACCGCTCGATCTCCTCTTTGCGCACGATACCGAGCTCGCGTTCGACTTCGATCTCGACGGGCAGGCCGTGCGTGTCCCAGCCGGCTTTGCGAACCACGCGCTGCCCGCGCATGGTGTGGTAGCGACACGCCATGTCCTTGCACAGGCGCGCGATCACGTGGTGGACGCCGGGGCGGCCGTTGGCGGTCGGCGGGCCCTCGTAAAACACGTACTGCCGGTCGGCCGGGCGTTCTGCGACGCTGCGCTCGAAGATGCGCTCGCGCTCCCAGTAGGCGCCGATGGCCTCTTCCGCGCGGGACACGTGGTCGCTCGAGCCGAGCCTGGGCAGATGCGAGGGCCTTGCGGTCATGCGCTGCGACCAACGTCCTGGAGATACTCGACGACCAGCCGGCGGAGTTTCGGCTCCGCCGCGTTCGCAGTGGCGATGATGCGGGAGAGGTCGGCGGGTTCGAGCGCATCCGGTCGGCAGAGATCCGTGACCACGCAGATGCCGAGCACCTTCATGCCGGCGTGAATCGCCACCAGGTTCTCCGGCACCATCGACATGCCGACGACGTCGGCGCCGACGCGGCGGAGAAACCGGTATTCGGCCGCGGTCTCGAGGTTCGGGCCGGCCACCGCCACCAACACGCCCCGGCGCAACGGCGTCCCCAGGCGCAGCGCGGCGGCCTCGGCGAGCGCGCGGCGCGCGCGACTGTACGGTTGCGACATGTCCGGGAACCGCTCGCCCAGTCGCTCGTCGTTCCAGCCGATGAGCGGGTTGTCCCCCATCAGATTGATGTGGTCGGTGACGACAACCAGATCGCCCAGGTCCAGGTGGGGGTTCATTCCGCCCACCGCGTTAAAGATGATCAGCTCCTCGACCCCGAGCGCCCGCATCACCCGCACGGGGAACGTGATCTCCTGCATCGAGTAGCCCTCGTAGTAATGAAGGCGCCCCTGCATCGCGACCACCGGCTGCCCGCCCAGTTCACCCAACACGAGGTTGCCTTTGTGACCGATCGTGGTCGAGGTGCCAAAGCCGGGAATCTCGTGGTAGGGAACGGCGATTTCCACTCGCATCGCGTCCGCGAGGTCGCCCAGCCCCGTACCGAGGACGATGCCGAAACGTGGCCGGGTTTTCGCCCGTGCACTCACGCTGTCAGCCGCCTGCTGAATCCGTTCGAACAGTCCGTGCACGGTGGTCTCCCTCGAAGCTCGCACGTCGGGACGCGCCGATGGGCCGGCGCCAGAAGGCGTGGATTCTAGCAGACGAGTCGAGCCGACGGAAACGACCAAAGTCCGTCTGGGGAGACCCCGGCCCCCGGCTGGACGCTGGCGGACGGGGGAGATTCTCGCGGCGGGGGCTAGCGGCCCTCGGGGTCGAGCGGGCGACTGGGTACGATGTTCTGCAGATCGCGGCGGAACTGGTCCATGTTCCATTCGGCAGAGCCTTCCGGTGCGGACGCACCCGGCCGGGCTGGCGGCGACTGCATCCCGAGCGGCGGCAGTTCCATATTCTGCGTATGCTCTAGCACCTCGCGCTGACCCTGCGAGAGCCGGTCGAGGATTTCTCCGAGTCCCGGGATCGCGTCACTGCTTGGAATCGGGGACCCCGGCCCTTCGAAGAGGTTCGCCGGGCGCGGCGCCGGAGTGGGCGCCAGCGGTTCGGCGGGGCGCTCGACGCGCTCGGGAGCTCGCTCGGGCGCGTCCACACCCGCACGGTCCTCGGCCCGGTAGTCGCGTTCGGCCGATTCGATGAACTTCACGTGCGACTCCGCCACCACTTTCATCTTCGCGAGGTAGCCGTCGCGCTGGGAGCGCAGCCGCTGGACTTCCTGGCGCAGCCGGGCCGCTTCGGAGGTGATGTCGCGCAGGGCCTTCTCCGCCGTGAACTGCGCTTCCTTGACGATCAGGGTCGCCTCGCGCCGGGCGTTGTCCTTCGACTCGACGGTCACGCGTTCCGCGGTGAGCAGCGTGTCGCGCAGCGTACGCTCGATGGTGCGGTACTCCTGCACCTTGTCGTCGAGCTCGAGCAGCCGCTCGCGCAGAGCCTTGTTGTCGTTGAGCACGGTCTCGTACTCGTCGGCCACCGTGGAGAGGAACGCAAGCACCTCGTCCGGGTCGAGGCCACGCATGACCCGGCGAAACTCCTGCTTGCGGACGTCCAATGGGGTGATACGCATCTCGACTTCCTCCTTCGCGCTTTCGCCGTCGCGGAAGCGCCGGTGCCCGGGCCGGCGGGCCTAAAGAAACGGCTCAGCAATCGACGCGCCAACCGTCGACACCGGTCGCCACGCCATAACCGACATGTTCACACGGTGCTGCACCCGTTCCCCGGGCGCGCGGACACGTGCCGATGCGGGGCAGGATAGCGTAAGGAAGCCATCCTGGTAAGTTTTTTTTCACGCGGGGGCCCGTCGCCACCGTCAGGGAGGCGCCGGCCGCCGGCCCACGATGACGCGACCCAGCCGCACGATCGTAGCGCCTTCTTCCAGGGCGATCTCGAAATCCTCGCTCATCCCCATGCTCAGCTCCGGCAGTGGGCGCCCGGTCCGCGCGCGCAACGTCCGCGAGAGGGCCGCGAGGCGGCGAAAGCAGGCGCGGGTTTCGACGGGGTCGACCGACGCGGGTCCGATGGTCATCAGACCGCACAGGTCGAGGTGTTCTAATGCGGCGACCTCCGCGGAGACCGCCTCCGCCTGCGCCGACTCCACCCCGTGCTTGCTGGCCTCGGCGGAGGCGTTGACCTCGAGCAGAACCCGCATCCGCAGGCCCCGTTCGGCGGCGAGGCGGTCCACCGTTTGCGCGATGCGGACGCCGTCGATGGAGTGGATCAGGTGCACGAGCCCGACCGCCTTCGCCGCCTTGTTCCGCTGCAGCGTGCCGACGAGGTGCCAGCGGCACGGGAGCTCGACTTCCAGCGCTTTCGCGGTCAGCTCCTGGACACGGTTCTCCCCGATGTCGCCGATCCCCGCGCGAATCACCTCGCGCACCACCTCGGCGCCGAAGGTCTTCGTGACCGCCACGATCGTGACCTCGCGCCCGGAGTCGCCCGCGCGCTCCAGGGCGCGCGCGACGCGCTCTCGAACCCCCACCACGTTGCGCGCGATCTCGGACACGGGGTCAATCTAGTCGCAGCGTTCACTATCCGACTACTCGAAAAGCGCCCGGCGCGGTGCCGTGGATGCGTGCTGCGGGTTGTCCACCTTCCATCCACCATGAATCCACATTGCGCGCGCCCGCTATTCGTGTTATCTTCTGATTCGACAATGAGATAGTATGGATGAAGATAATGATTTCACAATCCGGAGAATCTCTTGACGCGTCTGGGGGCGGTCCGTAAGATGGCCCAACCTCAATCGGTTGGGGTTCGTTGGGTCGGTGGACCCAAGATGTTGCGTTAATACTGGCAAGGGGTTACGCCGACTTCGACCGGAGCCGCCCCTCCCATCGTTCCCAGCCGATTTTGTAAGTTATTGAATTAACTAAGGTTATTAGTTTTCCGGTCGCCAGCTGGTAGGAGAGCCATGGAAATCAGCAAGATCAAGAAGCGCAACGGCACCATTGTAGACTTCGACCGCGTCCGCATCGAGCGGGCGATCGAGAAGGCGTGCGTGGCGACTGGCGTCACCGTCTCCTCGGAGTTCTATTCAGTGGTGACCGACGACGTCACCTCGCTCGTCGAGGAACGATTCGAAGAGCGGATTCCCGGCGTCGAGGACATCCAGGACGTCGTGGAAATGATGCTCGCGGAGCGCGGGCTCTTCGAGGTCGCCAAGGCCTACATCCTCTACCGCAAGCAGCGCGAGGACCTGCGCCGCCACAAGCAGGACGAATTGCTCGAGAAGATCGAGCGCCGCGAGATCAAGGTCGTCAAGCGCAGCGGTGACGTCGTCGAGTTCAACATCGGAGAGATCGAGAGGGCGATCAGCAACTGCTGCCGGGATCTCGACGGCCCGATCGATGTGATCGGCGTTCTCCGCGACACCAAGCTCGGCCTCTACGACGGCATCAAGACCTCCGAGATCAATCAGGCCGTCATCATGGCGATCCGGGCGCGCATCGAGCGCGACCCCGTCTATTCCACGCTCGCGTCGCGCTTCCTGTTCAACGACCTGTACAAGGCCGTGCTGGGCCTCGACGAATTTGCCGACGGCTTTGCGGACGTGCACCGTGCGGGATTCGCGGACAAGATCCGGACGGGAATCGAAGCCGGCCGGCTGGACCCGCGCCTGGCCACGCTCGACCTGACCCGCCTGGGTGGCGAGCTCCGCCCGGAGCGCGACCGCCTGTTCACCTACCTCGGCGCCCAGGTGCTCTACGACCGCTATTTCCTGAAGAATCTCAACCAGGAGATCCTGGAAACGCCGCAGTACTTCTGGATGCGAATCGCGATGGGGCTCGCACTCAACGAGTCGAGCGATCGCGAGGGCTGGGCACTCAAGTTCTACGACGTGATTTCGTCGCTCCATTACGTGCCGTCGACGCCGACCCTGTTCCACTCCGGCACCAATCACCCGCAAATGAGCTCGTGCTACCTCACGACCGTGCGGGACGACCTTTCGCACATCCTCAAGTGCATCGGTGACAACGCGCAGCTTTCGAAGTGGTCGGGCGGTCTGGGCAACGACTGGACCAGCATCCGCGGCACCGGCGCCCAGATCAAGAGCACCAACGTGGGCAGCCAGGGGGTGGTGCCGTTTCTGAAGATCGTCGACGCCACCACCGCCGCGATCAACCGCAGCGGCAAACGCCGGGGTGCGACCTGCGTGTACCTCGAGTGCTGGCACTACGACTTCGAGGACTTCATCGAGTTGCGCAAGAACACGGGGGACGAGCGTCGCCGCACCCACGACACCAACACGGCGGGGTGGATTCCCGACCTGTTCATGAAGCGCGTGTTGGAGGACGGCCCGTGGACGCTGTTCTCGCCCGACGAGACCCCCGACCTGCACGACCTCTACGGCCACGCCTTCGAGGTCCGTTACCAGGAATACGAGCGCATGGCCGAGGCGGGCGATATCCGCCTGTTCCGCCAGGTGCGCGCCGTCGACCTGTGGCGGCGAATGATCACCATGCTCTACGAGACCGGCCACCCGTGGATCACGTTCAAGGACCCCTGCAACGTGCGCTCGCCGCAGGATCACGTCGGCATCGTGCACAGCTCCAACCTGTGCACCGAGATCACGCTCAACACGTCGACCGATGAGACCGCGGTGTGCAACCTCGGCTCGATCAATCTGGCGCGCCATATCGACGACGGGAGCCTGAACCGCGAGCGGCTCAAGTACACGATCAAGATGGCGGTGCGGATGCTGGACAACGTCATCGATCTCAACTTCTATCCAACGCCGGAGTCGCAGCAGGCCAACCTGCGCCACCGCCCCATCGGGCTTGGCATCATGGGCATCCAGGACGCGCTCTACATGCTGAACCTCCCGTTCGACCACGAGGACGCTGTCGTCTTTTCCGACCAGCTGCAGGAGCTCATCTCCTACCACGCCATCCTGGCGTCGTCCAAGATCGCGAAGGAAAAGGGCGCGTACGAGTCTTTCCCGGGCTCGAAGTGGGACCGCGGCATCTTCCCTGTCGACACCCTCGACGTGCTCGAGCTCGAGCGCGGGGTGCTGACCGGCGTGGATCGTCGCTCGGCGCTGGATTGGACGCCGGTGCGCGAGCACGTCAAGGCCCACGGGATGCGCAACTCGAACACCATGGCGATCGCGCCCACCGCGACCATCGCGAACATCGCGGGTTGCGTCCCCTCGATCGAACCCATCTACAAGAACATGTACGTGAAGTCCAACTTCAGCGGGGAGTTCACCATCATCAACCGCTACCTGGTCAACGACCTCAAGGAACTCGGCCTGTGGAACGAGGAGATGATGGAGAAGGTGAAGTACTACGACGGGTCGGTACAGGCCATCCAGGACATACCGGCCGAAGTGCGGGCGCGTTACAAGGAAGTGTTCGAGATCGACCCCATCTGGATCATCCGGCACGCCGCCCATCGTGGGAAGTGGATCGACCAGAGCCAGTCGGTCAACATCTTCACCACCAGCACGTCCGGCAAGCAGATCTCGGACGTCTACATCGCCGCCTGGACGATGGGGCTCAAGACCACCTACTACCTGCGGACGCTGGGCGCGTCTTCGATCGAGAAGTCGACGCTCGACACGAAGCACAAGAAGTTCGCGGCTGGCTCGGCGCACGTCGCCGAGCGCGAGACGGTGCCGGCGAGTCAGGTAAAGAACGCGTGTTCGATCATGGATCCGACGTGCGAGGCGTGCCAGTAGGAGCTGGAGCACACTGCCCCGGGGCCGCGACAACCAAGGAGACGCCCGATGGAAACCACCCGCCTGCACGGCGAGAAGCGCTTGCTGAATTGCTCATCCACGGATCCGAACAAGATCCTGCCGATGAAGTACCAGTGGGCGCGCAAGCACTACAAGGACGGCGTCGCCAACAATTGGACGCCCGAAGAAGTCAACATGCAGAAGGACGTCGAGATGTGGCGCAGCCCGGACGCCCTCTCGTCGCAGGAGCGCCGTCTGGTGTTGTGGAACATGGGCTTCTTCTCGACCGCCGAGAGCCTCACGGCGAACAACATCGTGCTCACGGTCTACCGGCACGTCACCAACCCGGAGTGCCGCCAGTACCTGCTGCGGCAGGCGTTCGAGGAGGCGGTCCACACCGACACATTCATCTACTGTTGCGATACCCTCGGACTGGATCCGGACGAGGTGTACAACATGTACACGACGATTCCGAGCATCCAGGCCAAGGACCAGTTCGTCATCGAGATCACCAAGTCGATCCTCGACCCGAATTTCTCGACCGACGGTCGCGAGAACATCCAGAAGTTCGTCCATGACCTCGTCGGTTTCTACGTGATCATGGAGGGGATCTTCTTCTACGCCGGCTTCGTCATGATGCTGTCGTTCCTGCGCCAGAACAAGATGGTCGGTGTCGGCGAGCAGTTCCAGTTCATTCTCCGGGACGAATCCGTGCACCTGGCCTTCGGCACCGACCTGATCAACACCATCGTCATGGAGAACCCGGAGATCTGGACGGAAGACTTCAGGGCCAGGCTGGTGGAAGACATCAAGACCGCGGTCGAGCTCGAACACGCCTACGCGCGGGATTGCCTGCCCACGGGCATCCTGGGCCTGAACGCGGACGCCATCAACCAGTACGTGCGGCACATCGCGGACCGCCGCCTGGAGCGCATCAACCTGCCGAAGCTGTATAACGTCGCCAACCCGTTCCCGTGGATGAGCGAAGTGATCGACCTGAAGAAGGAGAAGAACTTCTTCGAGACGCGCGTGACCGAGTACAAGACCGGCGGCGCGTTGAGCTGGGAAGAATAGGCCCGACGGCGGCAACCGTCGCGTAGCAACGCCCCGTCGGGTTTGTGCTCGGCGGGGCGTTTCGCGTTCCACGGACGTGCCGCAACTTGTCGTTGCGGGAACCCGCCGCCGAGTTATACTCTAAGGCGCAATCGCGAGGTGAGTATCTGCTCCACGCCCTTCTGACCACCGGCCGGATCGTGCACGAGATCCGGGTGCTATTCGGCCAGCGCCTTGTGCCGCTCATGGCCGCCGGTCTCGCGTTTCACCTGCTCCTGGGCCTGATCCCGTTCCTCTTTATCACCACCGCGCTGGCCGGCTTCGTGTTTCGCAACCAGCCCGTGACCGAGAGCAACCTCTACGACACGCTGCTGGGGCTGCTCCCGCCGGGGGCGGGCGAAGCGGTGTTGCAGAACATCGCGTCGCTGGTGCAGAGCTGGCAGGGCTTCGGGCTCCTCGGCCTGATCTCGCTCTTCTTCGTCGCGGCGGGGCTGTTCGAGTCGATCGAGTGGAGCATCAACGGCGCGATGGGGTCGCGTCGCAAGGTCGGTTTCCTCAAGCGCCGGCTGCTCACGCTTGGGTACGTGATGGGCGCGATGCTCTTCTTCTCCGTCGCCGCGGTCGGCGACTACGCGTTTCAACTGCTGGTCGCGGCCCCGGGGCTTTCGGACCTGGCGCAGACGTTCCACGTCCCGAGGCGCGCGTTTTCGATGGGCGCGTTCGCCGTGTTCCTGCTGATCCTCTACCTGTCGATTCCCGCGCGCCGGCCGCGGTTGTTGCGCGCCATCGTCGTCGCCGTCCTGGTCGCGGCCGTCTGGGCCGTCTTCCAGAAGCTGGGCGCGTCGGTCACCGTGTACATCTCCCGGCGCCACGCCGTGTACGGCGCACTCGCCGGCGGCGCGCTGTTCCTGACCTGGATGTACCTGCTCGCCATGTTCATTCTCGTCGGCGCGCTCGCCCTGGACGTGTGGGCGCGCGCGGTGGAACGGCTGCCGCTGGACGCCGAGGCGGGCTGGTCGGAGGGCATCGGGTAGATGCGCCCGGCCATGCAGGCGCCGGGCCGCGTCGTGATTGTCGGCGGCGGCTTCGGCGGTCTGTACGCGGCCCGAGTGCTGGCGGCCGCCGGCGCTCCCGTCACCGTCGTCGACCGGCGCAATTTCCATCTGTTCCAGCCGCTCCTCTACCAGGTGGCGACCGGCGGGCTCTCCCCCGGCGACATCGCGTCCCCAATCCGGTCGGTCCTGAAGCGGCATCTCAATGCGCGCGTCGTGCTCGGCGAAGTGGTGGATATCGATCCGCCCCGGCGCCGCGTGCTCATTCGGGGCGGCGACGAGCTCGTCTACGACACGCTCGTGGTCGCGACGGGGTCGGAACCCTCGTACTTCGGCCACGACCTGTGGATGGCCCGCGCCCCCGGGCTCAAAACCGTCGAAGACGCCCTGCTCGTCCGCCAGCGTGTGTTTGCCGCATTCGAACGGGCCGAACTCGAACCCGACGGGGCGGCGCGCCAGGCGCTCACGACCTTTGCGGTGGTGGGTGGCGGCCCGACGGGGGTCGAACTGGCCGGTGCCATCGCCGAGCTGGCGCGCTCGACGCTCGCGCGCGACTACCGCGCCTTCGACCCGGCCCGCGCGCGGGTGCTCCTGCTGGAGGGCGGCGACCGCATTCTCCCCGTTTTCCCCGCGGAGCTCTCTCGTCGCGCGACGCGATCGCTGGAGCGGCTCGGGGTCGAGGTGCGCACCCACGCGTTCGTGGTCGCGATCGCCGACGGAAGTCTCACTGTGCGTGTGAATGACCGCGACGAAACCATCCCCGCCGCGACCGTCCTGTGGGCGGCCGGGGTCCGGGCGTCGTCATTCTCGGACCGCCTCGTCGAGCGGTTTTGCGCCCGCCGCGACCCCGGAGGCCGCGTCGAGGTGACTGCAGACCTCTCGCTCCCGGGACACCCGGAGGTGTTCGTGATCGGCGACCTCGCCCTCGCAAGCGGACGGTCGGGACGTCCCCTCCCCGGCCTCGCCCCGGTGGCGATGCAGCAGGGGCGCTTCGTCGCGCGTCGCATCCTGGGGCGCGAGCCGGCGGGAGCGCGGTTTCGCTACCGTGACAAGGGGCAGCTCGCGGTCATCGGGCGCAACGCCGCCGTGTGTGACCTCGGCCGCGTTCGGTTTTTTGGGTTCCCCGCATGGCTGGTGTGGGTGTTCGTCCACATCGCGTACCTGATCGAGTACGACAACAAGGTGCTGGTACTGGTGCAGTGGGCGATGAGCTACGTCACGCGCAAGCGCGGCGCCAGACTCATCACGAATCCCGCCGTCGAATGAGGTGACGCCGTGCAGAGAAACGACCTGCGACGCATCCGGGGCCTCCTCGCCGATATGGATGGGGTGTGGTTCGTCGACGAGCAACCGATTCCGGGCGCTAGCGATGCGCTGGCGGCGGTGCGCGCGCGGGGCATTCCCCTTCGCATCGTCACCAACACCACCACGCGCACGCGCGCCCAGCTGGCTGCGCGGATGCAGCGCATGGGCCTGGGCATCGCCGAGCACGAAATCATCAACTCGCCCACCGCGGCGGTGCTGCACCTGCGCGAGCGCGGTGTGCGGCGGGTGCGCCTGGTGGTGAGCGACGCCATCGTCGGCGAGTTCGCGGAGTTCGAGACGTCTACGGCGCCGGAAGTGATCGTCATGGGCGATATCGGCGAGCGCTGGGACTACCGCCTCATGAGCGAGCTGTTCCACCAGGTGCTGGCGGGAGCGGAGATCGTGGCCCTCCACAAGGGGCGCTACTGGCAGGTGGGAGACGGCCTCGCGCTCGATATCGGCGCGTTCGTCGCCGGACTCGAATATGCGACCGGCACCACCGCGACCGTGATCGGGAAGCCCTCGCCGCAGATGTACCGGGCCGCACTCGCCGACCTCGGCCTCGCCGCACACGACGTGGTGATGATCGGCGACGACATCCACCACGACGTGGCGGGCGCGCAGGCGGCAGGCATTCGCGGGGTGCTGGTGAAGACGGGAAAATACCGCGAGGACCTGGTGGCGAGGTCCGGGGTGGAGCCGGACCTCGTGATCGAATCGATCGCCGACCTCGCGCGCGGTTGACCGGCCAGGCCTACATCGACCCGTGGGGCGCCTGCGCCGATCGCACGTCGGCGAGCACGCGCTCGAACGCGTCGCCGGTGCCGTCCGTCGCGGCGGCGCCGGGCGGCACGCCCGCCATCCGGCGTAGCATGCCTTCCACACTCGCGCCGAGCGCCTCGACGTCGTAGCCGCCTTCGAGCACGGCGACCAGCCGTCCCTCCGCGTGTTCACGGGCGATGGCGAGGACCTCGTCGGCCATGGCGGCGAATCCCTCCGTGCTCACCCTCATGCCGCCCAGCGGATCGCGCGCGTGCGCGTCGAAGCCGGCGGAGAGCAGCACCAGCTGGGGCGAGAACATGCGCGCCGCCGCGCCGGCGATCCGGCGCAGCGCCGCCGTCCATTCCGCGTCCCCGAATCCCGCGGTCATCGGCACGTTGATGGTTCGCCCCCCCGCCTGCGGGCCTCCCACTTCATCCACCGTTCCGGTCCCCGGGTATAACGGGAACTGGTGCAAGGAGACAAACAGCACCCGCGGGTCGTTCCAAAAAATCTCCTGCGTGCCGTTGCCGTGGTGCACGTCCCAGTCGACCACCATGACGCGCTCGAGTCCGTGGCGCGCCAGCGCATGGGCCGCGGCCACGGCGACGTTATTGAAGAGACAGAAGCCCATCGCGCGCGCGGACTCGGCGTGGTGCCCCGGCGGTCGCACGGCCGCAAACGCGTTGTCGAACTCGCCCGCCATCACCCGGTCGACCAGGTCGAGCGCGCTCCCGGCCGCGTAGCGGGCGATTTCGTACGACTCCGGCGCGGTGAACGTATCCGGGTCGAGCATCGTTGCGCGCTGCCGGGCGGTCGCGGCGATCATGTCGATGTGCGCCGGTGTGTGGACGCGGGCAAGCTCCAGGAGGGTCGCCTGCCGCCGGGCGGGGAGCACGCTCACGCCGAGCTCATCGGCGCGCGACGCGAGGCGCAGCAGGGCCTCCATGCGCTCGACGCGCTCTGGATGCCCCGCGGGCGTCCGGTGCCCGAGGTAGAGCTCGTCGATGTGGAAGGCAGTCTTCATGCGTTCGCGCGGGTGGCGCCAACCGGCGCCCGCGCGGGCGAGGAGTCTAGTGCGCAGGCGCGGACGACGAGCCCGCCGCGGGCTGTTGGCGCCAGGCCCCGCGATTAGGCGGAGCGCGCGCGCCAGCGCTAGTCCTCCTCGTACTGTGTCTTCAGTTTTTCGACGACGCCCGCATCCGCCAACGTCGTTACATTCCCCAGCGTGCGGCCTTCCGCGACGTCGCGCAGCAGCCGGCGCATGATCTTCCCCGACCGCGTCTTCGGAAGATCCCCCGCGAATATAATGCGATCCGGAATCGCGAACTTCCCGATTTTCTTCGCCACCCAGTCCTTGAGCTCCTGGTTGAGCACCTCGGTGCCGGCGGTGCCGTCTTTCAAACTCACGAAGGCGACCAGCGCCTGCCCCTTGAGTTCGTGCGCCACCCCGATCACCGCCGACTCCGCCACTCCCGCGTGCTCGACGAAGATGCTCTCCAGCTCCGCGGTCCCAATCCGGTGTCCGGCCACGTTGACCACGTCGTCGACCCGACCGACGATCCAGAAGTAGCCGTCCTTATCGCGTCGCGCGCCGTCGCCGGCAAAATAGACCCCGGGCCACTTCGACCAGTACGTCTTTCGATAGCGATCCGGGTCGCCGTAGATGCCGCGCAGCATGCCCGGCCACGGCCGGCGGATCGCCAGGTAGCCGACATCCACTTCGCGGCCTTCTTCGGTGAGGATGGTGGGATCGACCCCGAAAAACGGCAGGGTGGCGCTGCCCGGCTTGGTCTCGGTAACCCCCGGGAGCGGCGTGATCATGATCCCGCCGGTCTCGGTTTGCCACCACGTGTCCACGATCGGGCACTTCTTGTTGCCGATGGTCTTCTGGTACCACATCCAGGCTTCCGGGTTGATCGGCTCGCCAACTGTTCCTAAAAGCCTCAATGAGCTCAGATCATGCTTCAAAGGCCACTGTTCACCCCATTTCATAAACGCCCGGATCGCGGTTGGGGCTGTGTGAAAAATGTTAATCTTATGGCGGTCAATCAGCGACCAAAATCTGTCCGGATTTGGGAAATTC
>Ga0184629_10000137_pt1 | contig 30536 bp, 20 predicted proteins | sample PLM4_32_b1_FD_133158 | JGI IMG/M metagenome (GOLD analysis project Ga0184629, IMG submission 133158) | Groundwater sediment microbial communities from an aquifer in East River, Colorado, USA - PLM4_32_b1 | ecosystem: Environmental > Terrestrial > Soil > Riparian zone | place: USA: East River...
AATATCTTGAATCCTGCGAATGGTGCGCCAATCACGGTACCTTCTCAAGACATGGTGCTTGGTCTTTACTATATGACCAAAGAGCGTTTGTCAACTCCTGAAAAAGCTATTTTAGGTGAAGGAATCACTTTCTATTCTGCTGAAGAAGTAAATATTGCTTTGAATGAAGGAAGGTTAGAATTGAATGCTAGAGTGAAAATTAGAGCAAAAGATTTTAATGAAGCGGGTGAATTAGTATACCAAATTATTCAAACAACTGCAGGTCGTGTATTATTTAATGAAGTAGTACCGGAAGCAGCAGGATATATCAATGATGTATTGACTAAGAAAAACCTTAGAGACATTATCGGACACGTTCTTAATGTGACCAATGTACCTACAACTGCGGCTTTCTTGGACAATATGAAAGATATGGGTTATAAATTTGCCTTTAAAGGTGGTTTGTCATTCTCTCTTGGGGATATTAGAATTCCAGAACAAAAACCAAAATTAATCGCTGATGCTAGAGAGCAAGTTGAAGGTATCTCAGTGAATTATAATATGGGTCTTATTACCAATAACGAACGTTACAACCAAGTTATTGATGTTTGGACTTCTGCGAACGCTCAGCTTACCGAATTGGCTATGAAAAACATTAGAGAGGACCAACAAGGTTTCAACTCGGTGTATATGATGCTTGATTCTGGAGCGAGGGGTTCCAAAGAACAAATTCGTCAGTTAACCGGTATGCGTGGTTTGATGGCTAAGCCTAAAAAATCTACTGCTGGTGGTGGTGAAATTATTGAAAACCCGATTCTTTCTAACTTTAAGGAAGGTCTTTCGATTCTTGAGTATTTTATTTCTACTCACGGTGCTCGTAAAGGTCTTGCGGATACGGCTTTGAAAACGGCCGATGCTGGATACCTTACAAGAAGGCTGCACGATGTTTCTCAAGATGTTATTGTTAATATCGAGGATTGTGGTACTTTAAGAGGTGTTGAAGTTTCTGCATTGAAGAAAAATGAAGAAATCGTTGAATCTTTAGGTGAAAGAATTTTGGGTCGTGTAGCTTTACAAGACGTAATTAATCCTTTGACAAGTGAAGTTATCGTTAAAGGTGGTGAGCAAATTACAGAAGTATTGATGAAAGCAATCGAAGCTTCTCCAGTGGAGAAAGTGGAAGTTCGTTCACCATTAGTTTGTGAGGCTTTAAAAGGTATTTGTGCTAAATGTTACGGTAGAAATTTAGCTACTGGAAAAATGACACAAAGAGGAGAAGCAGTTGGTGTAATTGCAGCTCAATCTATTGGAGAACCAGGTACACAGTTAACATTACGTACTTTCCACGTTGGAGGGGTTGCGGGTGGTATTTCTGAGGAATCTAGTATTGTAACTCGTTTTGGAGGTAAACTAGAAATCGAAGATTTAAAAACGGTTAAAGGTGAAGATAGTGATGGTAATGCAGTAGATATTGTAGTTTCTCGTTCAACTGAATTGAAATTAATTGACGAAAAAACAGGTATTTTATTAAGTACTAATAACATTCCTTACGGTTCAAGTATTTTTGTTGGTGATGGTCAATCAGTAGCAAAAGGAGAAGTAATCTGTAAATGGGATCCATATAATGGAGTTATTGTTTCTGAATTTACCGGTAAAATTGCTTACGAAGATTTAGAACAAGGACAATCTTTCATGGTTGAAATTGATGAGCAAACCGGTTTCCAAGAAAAAGTAATTTCTGAATCTAGAGCCAAAAAATTAATTCCAACTTTATTGGTTTATGGTAAAGAAGGCGAGTTAATTCGTTCGTATAACTTACCAGTTGGAGCCCACTTGATGGTTGAAAATGGTGAGAAAATTAAAGCAGGTAAAGTATTGGTAAAAATTCCACGTCGCTCTTCTAAATCAGGAGATATTACAGGAGGTTTACCTAGAATTACTGAGTTGTTAGAAGCTCGTAATCCTTCAAACCCAGCTGTGGTTTCTGAGATTGATGGTGTTGTTTCTTTTGGAAAAATCAAAAGAGGAAACCGTGAGATCGTTATCGAATCTAAATTTGGTGATATTAGAAAATACTTGGTTAAATTATCAAGCCAAATTCTAGTTCAGGAAAATGACTTTGTAAGAGCAGGTGTACCGTTGTCTGATGGTGCAATTACTCCGGATGATATTTTAAGAATTCAAGGTCCAGCTGCTGTTCAACAGTATTTGGTAAACGAAATTCAAGAAGTGTACCGTTTGCAAGGGGTAAAAATCAACGACAAACACTTTGAAGTAGTAATACGTCAAATGATGCGTAAAGTAAGAGTTCAAGATCCAGGGGATACATTGTTCCTTGAAGATCAATTGATTCATACTAAGGATTTTATCGTTCAAAATGATAATCTTTACGGAATGAAAGTGGTTGAAGATGCTGGAGATTCTAGCGTGTTAAAAGCAGGGCAAATTATTACGCCTCGTGAATTACGTGATGAAAATTCATTATTGAAACGTACTGACAAAAACCTAGTTGTGGCTCGTGATGTTATCACTGCAACTGCAACACCGGTTTTACAAGGTATTACTAGAGCGTCACTTCAAACGAAATCATTTATCTCTGCTGCATCATTCCAAGAAACGACTAAAGTATTAAATGAAGCTGCAGTTGCAGGTAAAATTGATTACTTAGAAGGATTGAAAGAAAATGTAATTGTAGGACATAGAATTCCTGCCGGAACGGGTATGAGAGAATATGACAATACAATTGTAGGTTCAAGAGAAGATTACAATGATATGATGGCAAATAAAGAGGAATATATTTATTAATTCTTTCCCAAATAACTCTCTCCGTTTCGGCGGAGAGAAAATTGGAAAATACATAACAGTATGAGTAATTCTAAGCAACAAGAACAAATTAATATTGAATTGGATGAAAAAATAGCTGAGGGAATTTATTCAAATTTGGCAATAATTAATCATTCTTCTTCTGAATTCGTTTTGGATTTTGTATGTATCATGCCTGGTGTTCCTAAAGCAAAAGTGAAATCAAGAATTGTCCTAACGCCTCAACATGCAAAAAGATTATTGAAAGCAATTGGGGATAATATTCATCGTTTTGAAGCCGCTCATGGCGAAATAAAAGATGTTGAGCAACCTCCAATTCCACTTAATTTCGGTCCAGCAGGACAAGCATAATTACATAAAAAAGGCTCCAGAAATGGAGCCTTTTTTTATGTATATTTTTTTATGTACAGATTTAAATTATTCGAATTCAACAGCTTTGTACTGCTTCTTTAATTATATTTTTGTTTTGACAGTGTGGTTTGTGTACTTAAACGACTATTTTCACGATTAAACGACTATTTTTTTTTCTACATTACTATTCAATTAGTTTCGTACCCTATAAGATGTGTATAATCTTTTAATTTTAAAGGTATGAACAATTTTTTTAAAAAGTATAATCGTAACAGTAAAAGAATAAATTTCCTTGCATTGATTGTATTTGCTATTTTTTCAAATTTTTCTGCTTTTGCGCAAACAAGTGTTAATCCTACTTTTGATTTAGCGACTGATGTTGTTAGTGTTGTGATTGATGAAGTACCAGTTAAAGGGGTAATTACTACAACTTCAAATTCAAATGCTAGTTTTATAATTTGGTTTATGGGAACTAAAGAGAATCCAAATAAAGTTATTTCATCTGATGAGATGTGTACAAAAAAAGGTATTATCTCATCTGGAGCCGAGCCGAACCATTTATTGATGAGAACACTTTTGAAAAAAACTGTGAATATTAAATTTTGTTAAAAATAAATATAGGTTAAATTAATTCTTTTAAGCATAAAAAAACGCCGACTGTGAAGTCGGCGTTTTTTTTATGGTGTAAATGGAAATTATTTTGTTTGCTGTTTATTCAAATTCAGAAGTAAAAAATAATTTCACACTTGGATATTTATTCTGTGTCATTTGGATAGTAAAATCAGAATCAGCAAGAAAAACTAATTGATTGTATTTGTCTTTTGCTAAAAATTTTTGTTTGATTCGCTTAAATTCTTTGAATTCATCATTTTTAGCGTCATCAGGTTTTACCCAACAAGCTTTATGTACTGGAAAATTTTCGTAGGTACATTTTGCGCCATATTCATGTTCTAGACGATATTGGATAACCTCATATTGGAGAGCACCCACAGTTCCAATGATTTTTCTGTTATTCATTTCTAAAGTAAATAACTGTGCCACACCTTCGTCCATTAATTGATCAACTCCTTTGTCGAGTTGTTTGGCTTTCATTGGGTCGGCGTTATTGATGTATCTAAAGTGTTCTGGAGAGAAACTTGGGATTCCTTTAAAACTCATGATTTCGCCTTCTGTTAAAGTATCTCCAATTTTAAAATTCCCAGTATCATGTAATCCTACAATATCGCCAGGATAAGAGATGTCGACGATTTCTTTCTTTTCTGCAAAAAAAGCATTTGGGCTAGAAAATTTTAAGTTCTTTTTTTGACGTACATGATAATACGGTTTGTTTCTTTCAAAAGTACCGGAAACAATTTTTATAAAGGCTAATCTATCTCTGTGTTTTGGATCCATGTTAGCATGGATTTTAAACACAAAACCTGACATTTTTTCTTCCTTTGGGTCTACTAGTCTAGTTTCAGAATCTTTTGGTCTTGGTGATGGCGCTATGGTGACAAAACAATCCAATAATTCTCGAACTCCGAAATTATTTAAAGCAGAGCCAAAAAACACAGGTTGTAATTTTCCGTCTAAATAATCCTGACGATCAAATTTTGGATATACTTCATCGATAAGTTCCAATTCTTCCCGCAATCTATCAGCTGGTTTTTGACCAATTATTTTTTCTAATTCAGGACTTTGTACATCCGAAAAGGCTATGGTTTCTTCAATATTCTTACGACTGTCACCACTAAATAAGTTAATGTTTTGTTCCCAAAGATTGTAGATTCCTTGAAAATCATAACCCATTCCAATAGGGAAACTTAATGGGGTAACGGTAAGTCCAAGTTTTTGTTCCACTTCATCCATCAAATCAAAAGCATCTTTTCCTTCTCGGTCTAATTTATTGATAAAAACAATGATTGGTATTTTTCGCATTCTACATACGGCAACCAATTTTTCTGTTTGCTCCTCAACCCCTTTGGCGACGTCAATAACGACAATAACACTATCTACTGCGGTTAAAGTTCTAAAGGTGTCTTCAGCAAAATCCTTGTGACCTGGAGTGTCAAGAATATTTATTTTTTTTTCTTTGTAATTAAAAGCCAAAACGGAGGTAGAAACAGATATTCCTCTCTGACGCTCAATTTCCATGAAATCACTCGTGGCTCCTTTTTTTATTTTATTGTTTTTTACCGCACCAGCTTCTTGAATTGCTCCTCCAAAAAGAAGTAATTTTTCAGTTAGTGTTGTTTTACCGGCATCAGGATGTGAGATAATCCCAAAAGTTCGTCTTCGTTGTATTTCTTTTAAAAAACTCATATTTTATATAAATAGTCTGCAAAAGTACTATTTATAAATGCCAATTAAAAAAATAGTAGAATCTAATTGTGAATGTTGGTTTCTGTGATATTGGTTCTAATTATTTTTGACTAGTTTGTGCCTTAATAAAAGAGGCTGTCTTTTTTTTGACAGCCTCTTGAGAATTGATATTTTAATTTATTACATATTAATCGACCAAACACTGTATCCTTTTGGTGGACACTGAATTTTGACCCATTTATCGCCTTGAGTTGTTGGAATCCAAGTTGAGGCACCTGTAAAATCTTTAATCTGAGCATTGGCCCAATTGGTTTGAATCCATCTTTCTTGCCAACTGGTAGAGTTGTTTATATAAACCACCAATCCAGGATTTCCATTGTAACCATTTCTTCTGGCAATGTATTCGTCATTATCAGTATATAAAATTGAAGTGGTACCGGTAGCTTTTTGGTTGTGAATCCAGATAAGATTGTTCAGTTTGGTTTTATTCAGCCATTCTTCATAATCTCTGTAAAAAATAGTTGGATAACCTTCGTGCGTTAGAATATAAGCATAAGCCAATTCTTTAGTCCAAATTTCATCAGTGTCATGATTTGTGACAAAAGTAACTGCTTTGTATGGGTTTCTTTTCCACATCATATCATCATTAAGTAGATTAAGATTGTTTCCATCAAACGCATCATTCATTTTGTAGTAACAAGCAAAGTCAAATACCGAACTGTTGGCGTTATTTGCCCACCACTCTAATGTGTTTACATTGGAATCCCATAATTCGCCAACGGAAAATCCACCAACGTTTGTATTCCAGTCTTTAACTACCCATGTGCCAAAGCCTTTTACATAGTCAAATCTCCAACCGTCAAATTTCATGGTGTTTTTATAATATTTACCTACACCGTCTGTTCTTTTCCAGAGCCAATCCTGCACATTTGGAGCAGCATGACATAAATCAGGAAATCCACCAAAAGCGCCTTCGTCGTTATTTCCGAATGAGTTTTTGTAAAAATCAGCATAAGTTCTTTTGAACTTTCCTGAAGCTACGCCAGTGAAATTTGTCCACGTGTTCGTTCCTGTAAATGGATTGCTTTCTGAAACTCCTCCACTGTTATGATTGATCACAATGTCAGCATATACTTGTATATTTTCAGTATGTGCTTTAGTGATTAAGCTTACAAGTTCGGTTTTTGAACCAAATCTGGTTTCTACAGAGCCGTTTTGGTTAAAATCTCCGAAATCAAAATAATCGGTAGGATCATATCCCATTGAGAAGGCTCCATTTTGCGCTTTTGATGCTGGAGGTAGCCAAATAGCATTTATGCCAGCATTTCCCCATGCGATTACTTTAGTGCCAACGGTGTTCCACCAAGTGCCGCCAGCGGGAACATCCCAATAGAAAGCTTGCATCATCACACCGCCTCCTGGTCCTGCGGCAAATTTGCCTGTTAAAGAAGTTGTGCTTCCAGTGCTAAATGGACGACCATCGTGATGGGTCACATTAACTATTTGATCGTGTACTGCAGCTATTGAAGCTTCTTTTGTCGAATCCTCGTTCGAATTACAGGAATAAAAACCGATGGTTAATGCGGTTAAGAAATAAATCTTTAAATTTTGTTTTTTCATTAAAATAGTAATTTGTGGTTAATAATTAGGTTTGGTTATTGTGTTAATTTTTTTATCTTTTTTAGTGTCAATTTTATTTTTTAATTATTATTTGGTCCCGCTCAAACTGGTTAGGAAATTGCCGGATGAAATTTGGTTTGCATTTGTATTTAGCAGATAATCAGTGTTTTTTTTGCTAATGTATGTATATTTTTACATAATTAATTGAGTGTTTTTTTTATTAGCGCACTATTACGTTGTAGTGTTAAAAACTTGATGTAAATCGCTTAAATTGTGGTCTTTAATAATTTTGTTCAGTAATTGTCTTTGTATTTGTCTATTTTTAGAAAAAAAATAAAAAAACAGATTGTTCAATTAAGTATCTGTCTCTTGTTTAATTTCTCATATATTGGGGAGAATAACCTAGAATTTAGCAAAACGTAATTTAGTGATTTGTAAAATGCCTTGAATAATTAGTGGTATAACAAAGGAATGTGAACGAAGAAAAATTGATGTGTTTTTGTTTATTGGCAAAAAAGAAATTCCTTAAATTCATGTCGAAAAAATAGTCTAAACGACATAGTGGATGTTTATAAAAAGTGAACGTTTTGTGACGAGTTTTAAGTCACCGAGATATTAAGTTTTTGGAGTGAAGAGGTCTTTTTTATGGAATCCAAATATTTAATAATATTGCTGCTTTTTGTAAAAAAAGAAGTCAGAAAATAAACGTAATAATTTTTTGTTAATACTACTGTGGAAACTTGTATAATGCAATCGAATTGTTATTTTTGTTCGCTTTAAGTTTTATAAATTGTAGGTATTTATTTTAATATCTAGAATTGTAATACTTTGAATCCAAAATATAAATTTAATCCATTGCTAAAAGGTTCTAATTAAGTAATTTATAATTAAAAAAAAACTTGTTGTTTTTATAAAAATAATATTAAAATAAAAAAAATGCCATTAAAAATAATACAAATGAAGTCCATTACGAATAAAGTTGCATTTACATTATTTCTTTTTGTTTTCTCTTTTTCGCTGGTTAGTGCCCAAGAAGTTATCAAAGACAGTGTTGTGAGTGTTAAAGCACCAGTGCAATCTATTCAGAAGTTGAAAGTTGATGGAATTGTGGCTACTGTAGGGGATTATATTGTTTTGGACTCGGATATTGATAAAGGATTTTTGGAAATTACAAGTCAAGGAGGTTCGGTAAAAGATATTACAAGATGTCAGGTTTTAGGTAATTTGTTAGAGCAAAAATTGTATGCACACCAAGCTGTACAAGATAGTGTTATTGTTAGTGATGCCGAGGTAAAAGGGATGATGGATGAAAGGCTAAACTATATGGTAGAACAAATTGGTTCTATGGAAAAAGTAGTGGCATATTATCAAAAAAGTTCGGAAGAGGAGTTTAGAACCTATTTCTTTGATGTATTGAAAGAGCAGAAGCTTACTGGAGAAATGACAAAGAAAATTATTGATAAAGTAGAAATTACGCCAGAAGAAGTTCGTGAGTTCTTTAAAAAAATACCTACTACGGAGTTACCGGTTTTTGGCGCTGAATTAGAAGTGGCTCAGATTGTGATTAAACCTAAGGTTACGGATGCCGATAAGCAAAAAGTAATTGATAAGTTAAATTCTTTCAGAAAAGAGTGCATGGAAGGTTCCAGTTTTGCAACCAAAGCAGTATTGTATTCTGAAGATCCAGGCTCTAGTAAAAATGGGGGGTATTATAAAATGAACCGTAAAACTCCTTTTGTGAAGGAGTTTAAGGATGTTGCTTTTAGTCTTGCGGAAGGTGAAATTTCAGAACCTTTTGAAACTTCTTTTGGGTATCATATTATTTATATCGAAAAAATTAAAGGACAAGAAGTGGAGTTAAGACATATAATAATAGCGCCTACAGTTTCTCCAGAATCTTTGAAAGAAGCCAAAGAGAAGATTACATTGATTAGAAAGAAAATTATAGATAAAGAAATTACTTTTGCGGAAGCGGCAAGAACTACATCTGATGAAAAAGAAACGAAAACAAATGGAGGTGCATTAGTTAATCCTAAAACTCAAGATACTCGTTTTGAATTGACCAAAATGGATCCTTCTTTATATGGTCAAGTTTCGAATTTAAAAGACAATGAGATTTCTTTGCCTTTTCTTGAAGATGTACAAGGGAAGAAAGATTATAAGATAATGATTGTGACTAATAGAATTGATGCGCACACGGCTGATTATGCTAAAGATTACATCAAAATTAAAGATTTAGCTTTAAAGGAAAAACAAATTAAAGCTATTGGAAAGTGGTTTGATGCAAAAATTAAAGATACCTACATAAAAATTCTTGGTGAATACAGAGATTGTGCTTTCGCAAATAACTGGTTAAAAAAATAATTTTCATTAAATAAATAAAAGAGTTAGTTTTATGATTTCATAGTGCTAACTCTTTTTTAATTTAAATATAGTATCAAATGTCGGATGTAACAGCTATACAGAATTTAGTTCAAAAACGTAATGAATTAAAAAAAGAAATTGCAAAAATCATTGTAGGACAAGAATCAGTTGTTGATCAAATTTTACTTTGTATTTTTTCTGGTGGACACGCTTTGTTGGTAGGTGTGCCAGGTTTGGCAAAAACGTTATTAGTAAACACTTTGGCACAGGCCTTAGGACTTGATTTTAAGAGAATACAGTTTACCCCAGATTTAATGCCTTCGGATATATTAGGAAGTGAAATATTAGACGAAAACCGACAGTTTAAATTTATAAAAGGGCCAATATTTTCGAATATTATTCTGGCTGACGAGATAAACAGAACGCCTCCCAAAACCCAAGCGGCTTTACTGGAAGCCATGCAAGAACGTTCGGTGACGATTGCAGGGGAAAATCATAAGTTGAGTTTGCCTTATTTTGTTTTGGCAACCCAAAATCCTATTGAGCAAGAAGGGACGTATCCTTTGCCAGAAGCGCAATTAGATCGATTTATGTTTGCCATCAAACTTGAATATCCTTCGTTTGAAGAAGAAGTACAAGTGGTAAAACGCACAACTTCAGATTTGGAGAATACTGTTAGTCCATTGTTTACGGCACAAGAAATTATTGATTTTCAGCATTTGATCCGTCGTATTCCCGTTGCTGATAATGTGGTGGAATATGCAGTAACCCTTGTGTGTAAAACGCGTCCAGATAATGAGCTTTCAAATGAATTCATAAAAAACTATTTGGACTGGGGAGCTGGACCAAGGGCGTCTCAAAATTTGATTTTGGCGGCCAAAGCCAATGCTGCTTTCCATGGTAAATTTTCTCCTGATATAGAAGATGTAAAAGCGGTTGCGACCGGAATTTTGAGACATAGAATCATTAAAAATTACAAAGCTGACGCCGAAGGAATTACCGAGGAAATGATAATTGCCAAATTGATATAAGTATTTATTGTACTATTTTTTAATAAATACCGCTTTCTGAAACGAATGCGGTATTTTTTTTTAATCAATCGTTGTAGTTTTGTTATAAAATGGATTCTAAATTATTGTTTTCGTAATTTTTAGGCATAAATTCGGTTTTATTTCAATATAATTCATGTAAAATGATTATTTTACAATAATAATTTTTCAAAAGGCGACTTATATTAAATTTTTTTAAATTCTCATCTTTAATTATTAAATTTGCAACACAAAAAAATAAAACACTTATTATTATGGCTTTTTTATTTTTAAATAATAAAGGAATTTGCCATATAACATTGAAAAGATATCATTATGACTTATAGCGATTACATTAAAGAAATCGAAGAACGAAAAGGGCAGGGACTTAATCCGAAGCCAATTGATGGCGCCGAATTGCTAAGCGAAATCATTGAACAAATTAAAGATTTGAATAACGAGTACAGAGCAGATTCTCTTAACTTCTTTATTTACAATGTTGTTCCTGGAACTACTCCTGCTGCTAATGTAAAAGCTAATTTTTTAAAAGAAATCGTTCTAGGTCAACCAGTAGTTGCTGAAATCACGTCTGCTTTTGCTTTAGAGTTATTGTCACATATGAAAGGTGGGACTTCTATAAAGGTATTACTTGATTTAGCTTTAGGTAATGATGTTGCTATTGCGAAAGACGCTGCGGAAGTTTTAAAGACACAAGTTTTTCTTTATGAGGCAGATACAGATCGTTTAGAAGCAGCTTTCAAAAGCGGTAACGGAATAGCGGCAGCAATTTTAGAGAGTTATGCTAAGGCTGAGTTCTTTACTAAATTACCAGAAATAGCAGAAGAAATTAAGGTAGTTACTTTTATTGCTGGTGAAGGAGATATTTCAACTGATTTACTTTCTCCAGGAAACCAAGCGCACTCAAGATCAGATCGTGAACTTCATGGAAAATGTTTAATTTCTCCTGAAGCACAAGCTGAAATTAAAGCATTAGCAGAAGCGAATCCTGATAAGAGCGTGATGTTAATCGCTGAAAAAGGTACTATGGGAGTGGGTTCTTCAAGAATGTCAGGTGTAAACAACGTGGCGCTTTGGAGTGGAAAACAAGCAAGTCCATATGTTCCATTTATTAATATTGCACCAATCGTTGCGGGAACAAACGGTATTTCTCCGATTTTCCTAACAACTGTTGATGTTACTGGTGGTATTGGTCTTGATCTTAAAAACTGGGTAAAAAAGCTTGACGAAAATGGTAACGTTGTTCGCAATGAAAGCGGTGACCCTATTCTAGAGGAAGTTTATTCTGTTGCTACTGGTACTGTTCTTACCATCAATACTAAAACAAAAAAACTTTATAACGGTGATAAGGAATTAATTGATATTTCTAAGGCATTTACGCCTCAGAAAATTGAATTCATAAAAGCTGGTGGGTCTTATGCTATTGTGTTTGGAAAAAAACTTCAAACATTTGCATCAAAAACTCTTGGTATTGATATTGTACCTGTATATGCTCCGTCAAAAGAGGTTTCTGTTGAAGGACAAGGTCTTACAGCTGTAGAAAAAATATTTAATAAAAATGCGGTTGGAACAACTCCAGGTAAAGTTTTACATGCTGGTTCGGATGTTCGTGTTACCGTAAATATCGTTGGTTCACAAGATACAACTGGTTTGATGACTTCTCAGGAGTTAGAGTCTATGGCTGCTACTGTGATTTCTCCAATTGTTGACGGTGCTTACCAATCGGGTTGTCACACTGCTTCAGTTTGGGATAATAAATCAAAAGCAAATATTCCTAGATTAATGAAGTTTATGAACGACTTCGGTTTGATCACAGCTCGTGACCCGAAAGGCGTTTATCACGCAATGACTGATGTAATTCACAAAGTACTTAATGATATTACTGTAAACGAGTGGGCTATCATCATCGGTGGTGACTCTCATACAAGAATGTCTAAAGGTGTTGCTTTTGGTGCTGACTCAGGAACAGTTGCTCTTGCACTTGCTACTGGAGAAGCTTCAATGCCAATTCCCGAATCTGTGAAAGTAACATTCAAAGGAGACATGAAGGGGTATATGGATTTCCGTGATGTGGTTCATGCTACGCAATCTCAGATGCTTAAAACATTTGGTGGAGAGAATGTATTTCAAGGAAGAATCATTGAGGTTCACCTTGGAACTCTTAATGCTGACCAAGCATTTACGTTTACGGACTGGACTGCAGAAATGAAGGCGAAAGCTTCTATCTGTATTTCTGAGGATTATACTTTGATCGAATCATTAGAGATTGCGAAGGGTAGAATTCAGATTATGATCGACAAAGGCATGGATAATAAAAATCAAGTTCTTAAAGGACTGATTGCTATAGCCGATAAGAGAATCGCCGAAATTATATCAGGTGAGAAACCAGCGCTAAGACCAGATGCAAATGCTAAGTATTACGCTGAAGTTGTTGTAGATCTTGATCAGATTGCTGAGCCAATGATTGCAGATCCAGATGTTAATAATGCTGATATTTCAAAAAGATATACTCACGATACCATCAGACCTTTATCTTTCTATGGAGGGGTTAAAAAAGTAGATCTTGGATTTATCGGATCTTGTATGGTTCACAAAGGAGATATGAAAATCCTTGCTCAAATGCTTAAGAATATTGATGAGCAAGAAGGGAAAGTAGAGTTCAAAGCACCACTAGTTGTAGCACCACCTACTTATAATATTGTTGATGAATTAAAAGCAGAAGGAGACTGGGAAATTTTACAGAAGTACTCTGGTTTCGAATTCGACGATAACGTTCCTAAAGCTGCGGCACGTACTTCATACGAAAAGATGTTGTACTTAGAGCGTCCAGGTTGTAATCTTTGTATGGGTAACCAGGAAAAAGCAGCCAAAGGAGATACTGTAATGGCAACATCTACTCGTCTTTTCCAAGGGAGAGTCGTAGAAGATACTGAGGGTAAAAAAGGAGAGTCATTACTTTCGTCTACACCAGTTGTGGTTTTGTCTACAATCCTTGGTAGAACTCCAACAATAGAAGAATATAAAACCGCAGTAGAAGGAATCAATCTGACTAAGTTTGCACCTTCTCACAAGTTATTAGTTAAGTAATTCACATAATTAGTTAATTATAGTTTAAAAGCCTGAGTCTTATGACTCAGGCTTTTTTTGTACTCTATTTTTTTGTATCTTGTATGTTTAAAACCGAATAGTAACAATTATATATAAATCTTATGGCTTTTGATATTGAAATGATTAAAAAAGTGTACGACAACATGAAAGCTCGTGTTGATGCAGCACGTGAGATAGTTGGTCGCCCACTTACTTTAACAGAGAAAATTTTATACAGTCACCTTTGGGATGGAGTTGCCTCCAAAGCTTTTACAAGAGGAGCGGATTATGTGGATTTTGCTCCAGATAGAGTGGCTTGTCAAGATGCTACGGCACAAATGGCATTGTTGCAATTTATGCACGCTGGAAAATCAAAAGCAGCAGTTCCTACAACGGTTCACTGTGATCACTTGATCCAGGCCAAAGTTGGTGCTTCTACAGATTTAGCCGTTGCAAATACTCAGTCAAAAGAAGTTTTTGATTTCTTATCTTCAGTTTCAAATAAATATGGTATTGGTTTTTGGAAACCAGGATCAGGAATTATTCACCAAATTGTTTTAGAAAACTACGCTTTCCCTGGAGGAATGATGATTGGTACCGATTCTCATACTGTAAATGCAGGTGGATTAGGAATGCTGGCAATTGGAGTTGGTGGTGCTGATGCTGTAGATGTAATGTCTGGAATGTCCTGGGAATTGAAATTTCCTAAATTAATTGGAGTAAAATTGAGCGGAAAATTATCTGGTTGGACAGCTCCTAAAGATGTTATCCTAAAAGTAGCCGATATTCTTACTGTAAAAGGTGGAACCGGAGCTATTGTGGAATATTTTGGAGAAGGTGCTACTTCAATGTCTTGTACAGGAAAAGGAACAATCTGTAATATGGGTGCCGAAATTGGTGCTACAACATCTACATTTGGTTATGATGATTCTATGCGTAGATATTTGGCTGCTACCGGTCGTCAAGATGTAGTGGATACTGCCGATAAAGTGGCTTCTTACTTGACTGCGGATTCAGAAGTATATGCTAATCCAGAACAATATTTTGACCAACTTATCGAAATCAATTTATCAGAATTAGAGCCACACATTAATGGGCCTTTCACACCAGACCGCGGAACTCCGGTTTCTAAAATGAAATCAGAAGCTGCTGCAAATGGATGGCCATTAAAAGTAGAATGGGGATTAATCGGTTCTTGTACAAACTCTTCTTACGAAGATATGGCTCGTGCTGCTTCAATCGTAAATCAAGCCGTAGAGCATGGAATCACTCCAAAAGCTGAATTCGGAATCAATCCAGGATCGGAACAAATTCGTTACACCATCGAAAGAGACGGAATCATCGCCACTTTTGAAAAAATGGGAACCAAAGTATTTACCAATGCCTGCGGACCTTGTATCGGTCAATGGGATAGAGCAGGAGCCGACAAAGGAGAGAAAAACACTATCGTGCATTCATTCAACCGTAATTTCTCTAAAAGAGCAGACGGTAATCCAAATACACACGCTTTTGTAACTTCACCAGAAATGGTGGCTGCATTGGCTATTTCAGGAAGATTGGATTTCAACCCACTGACTGATACTTTATTGAATGACAATGGTGAAGAAGTAAAATTAAACGCTCCATTTGGTGATGAATTGCCAAAAAGAGGTTTCGCTGTTGAAGACGCAGGTTTTCAAGCGCCAGCCGAAGACGGTTCAAGCGTTAAAATTGCAGTAAGCGAAACTTCAGATCGTTTGCAATTATTGGCTCCGTTTGATGCTTGGGACGGTAAAAATATTACAGGAGCTAAATTATTGATCAAAGCTTTCGGAAAATGTACTACTGACCACATCTCTATGGCGGGACCATGGTTACGTTTTCGTGGACATTTAGATAATATCTCAAACAATATGTTGATTGGTGCAATTAATGCATTCAACCAAAATGCAAATTCGGTTAAGAATCAATTGACGGGTACTTATGATGCAGTTCCTGCTGTAGCACGTGCTTACAAAGCAGCTGGAGTTCCTTCCGTTGTTATTGGAGATCACAACTACGGAGAGGGTTCTTCCCGTGAGCATGCCGCTATGGAGCCACGTTTCTTGGGTGTAAAAGCGGTATTGGTAAAATCATTTGCCCGTATCCACGAAACCAATCTTAAAAAACAAGGTTTGTTGGGATTGACTTTCGCTACAGAAGCCGATTATGACAAAATCCAAGAAGATGACACCATCAACTTCACTGATTTGGTTGATTTTGCTCCAGGAAAACCATTAACGTTAGAATTCGTTCATGCTGATGGAACCAAAGATACTATCTTGGCAAACCACACCTACAACGAAGGACAAATTGGTTGGTACAAAGCTGGTTCAGCATTAAACTTAATTGCAGCTGCCAGTAACGCATAAGCATTTACAACTATTTTTATATCAAAAACTCTCAAGGTAACTTGGGAGTTTTTGTTTTGATCCTGTGTGAAGTAGAAGGGGGAGCTATTTCCAGCTATCCGTTGCAATCTTTTTTTGTCTCGTTAGAAAAAAAACGAAACAAAAAAAGGATTTCCACTTCAAACGAAGTTCACTGAACTCCAATTGAAATAAAAATTAAGTGAAGTAATCTGGGCTAGCGCAGTGTTGTGTGCAAGACTTTTTATAGTAGAAGAATAAAGGGTATTCTTTAGATTATTTTTCTAAATGTATGAGGGTAAAATTATTTAGCTATTTCAAATCAATTCTCATGTGTTCATGTGGAATCCCTACTTCTACAAAAGGCTCATCATAAATTTCAAAGCCTAAGCCCAAATAGAAGGGTACGGCCGTATCTCTGGCATGGCAAACCACTTCCTGAATGCCGTTGGATTTGCAAAAAGACAACAATTCTTTGACCAATAAAGTGCCAACTCCTTTTCCTTGTTGATTTGTTTCAACGGCCATTTGCATCAATTGGGTTTTGGTCGCTTTGACATCCAATGGATTTAAAACCACGCATCCAATAACCTCATGGTTTTCTATAACCACAAAATGCCATGATTTTTGATCGTGCATTTCCCAGGCATAATCGGGTAAGCCAATTGGCCGTAATAAAATTCTATTCCGTAATTCTCTTTCGGATTCGTAGAAAGCATTTTGGGTATTGATTAATTCTATTGTAATCATTTCTTTTGTTTTTATTTAGCAACAACCTGTACCAACTTGAATTGGCGGACATTTCACGCTGCCGTAACTACAATACACACAACAATCTCCTTCCAATGGTCGTAATCTTGTTTTGCATTTTTCACACTCATAGAAAAATTCGCATGCATCTGTCGGCATTATTTCTACTTTTTTATGTTCACAGTTTGGGCAAGTTAATATTGATTTTAGTTCAACTTTTTTTCCGTCATATATTCCACAAGTTTCACAATTTCCATGTAGTTTATTTTGGAAATAATTTACAATTGTTGCAACAAATAGCCCAGACATCCCTGTGTAAATTAGGTATGTTGCATTTTCGGATTTGCTTAAATAATAAGCAAAGAATATTAATATTCCGTTCGGAATTGCGAGTAGTAATGGGTATAAACTAAGATGTTTTCGATAGGAAATATAAAGTCCACCGATTGAAATCAAAACCATTGCTTGAAAGACCCACATGGTCCAACCTCCAAATAATTCGAAACTTCCAAGTCCAAGTGCCGATGCTCCAAATGCAAAAAGGGGAAAACAACAAGGCGAAAAAATAGCTGTTAGAAAAAGACCAATGGTCCCAAGTTTGTCAATATTATTTTTTATCATAAATGCCATTTTTATATACTTATTTTTTGCGGTTTCGTTACTCAAGTCTTAGCGCTAATTTATATATTACTTTGACAAAGTTAGTTCAATTCAACCAAAATTGTTTGGCTTTGTGTCATAGCAGTAGTCGTTTTATTTATATTTTTTTATCATAGAATACGGAACTGGTGAAATAATGACTCAGTAAGGCAAAAAAAATTAATGCAAACCTCCTGAAAAAATTGTGAATATCTATTTTATGAATTGTGATTTTTTTTTCCTTTAAAATCTATCTTTGACATCCTTAAAAAAAAAGAGATGAGCACAATTTGGTATGAATGCAAAGTAAAATATAGAAAAACAGATGAAACTGGAGGGCAAAAGATTACGACAGAACCTTATCTGGTAGATGCTTTATCCTATACGGAAGCCGAAAGCAGAATTAATGAAGAGATGTCTGCCTATATTAGTGAAGAATTTAAAATCACGAATATAAAAGTGGCGAATTATGCAGAGATACATCCCTTCGAAAATGCAGATCGTTGGTTTAAATCAAAAGTTTCTTTATTGGCTTTTGATGAAGAAAGCGGTAAAGAAAGAAAGACGAATATGTATCTATTGGTGCAAGCCAACGATGTAAAAGAAGCTTTTGACAACACAACTAGTGTAATGAAAGGTACGATGGGCGACTATACCATACCCGCTATTGCTGAATCTCCCATTATGGATGTTTTTCCTTATTTCAGTGGAGAAGAAGGAGAAACAGAACAATTAAAAAGGTTTAATGCTCTTAAAGGTTCCAGACCTGAAATAGTTGCAGTTGGAGAAACAGTGGATACTATGGAATTTGACCCAGCTGTTGTAGAGGAATACGTTTAATTATAAAGAGGATACACTAAGTAACGGTAATGATAATAGTATAAAGAAGAGGGCTTTTGGTCCTCTTTTTTGTTGTTCACTCGGCTTGTGTTCACGAGCGGGACGCATCGCGCTAGCACCGGTATTACTTAATGCCCAAGTAATTTGGGGGAACATACTTTAGTGCTTGTAAATCATGCCCCATTTTTTGGCGATTGCTCTTCTTTCGTCCATTGTCTTTTGAACAAAGGGTTGTCCTACTGGTTGTCCCACCTCTCTAAAATAGTTTTCAAAGCCTGAAGGAGTAAATGCCATTCGTATTTCAATATTGATTGTCCCTGTGTTTTTCAATCCATGCCATTTTCCTTTTGGTACAATAATAACAGCTCCTTCGCTTACAGGATATTCATTGTCATTCAATGTGAAAATTCCAGACCCTTTATGGATAAAGATTAATTCGTCTTCATTCATGTGTTTATGAATTGGCAAAAAATCGCCAGGTCTAAAAGATTCAGACAAAAAACACATAGAGTCTGAACCCTGAGATTTTGCAATCTTAATACGTACAACAGATGTGCCGTCACGCATACGTACAACTTCTCCTTTATCTTAGTTAACTAATAAACCTTCAAAATCAGTTGGTGTCTCTGCAAATGCTAATGAAGGAACTAAGCAAGAAGATAAAATTCCTAAGCTTGTTTTTTCTAAAAATTGTCTACGTGAATTCATGAAACTGATTTTGAGTTTGAAAAAAGTTGCTGCTAACGTTTCGGGGGTTTGCAATGGTGGGGATTATTAGCACTAAACTTCATTCAGAGAGCTGAACTTCTACCTTGCACTAATGTGTCTGCGAAGCGCGGAACCCCCGCTATCGTAAACCCCTTGTTAGGCGTTCGTTCTACTCTGTCCGCGAAGCGGTGTCGGTTCAAGTTTATAGCTACTTTATTTAATAGCGGCAATAATTACTGCTGTGTTAGTAAATGCCTGAAAACTGAAAATTTTGTCACCACGAAATTTCAAAATCTGAACCCAATCAGATGCGATGATTTTCCTGTAAAAGAACCTTTTGCAATTACTGCATCATTGTTCGTATAAAATTCTTACGGTGCAAATTCCGTGAACTCAACGGTGCTGCCCAACTCCATAAAGAAACTCTTCACTTCGTTTTTGCCATTTCGTTTTTTGGTATAAGGAATGTCTGGATGATTTTCGTCATTCCAACTTACATCATCGGTCAAAGAGTTTAATACACCTTCAACATTTTGTTTTCCAAAGTCAGCGTAAACCTGTTGAACCGTTTGAATGTTTTTTTCTTTTTCCATTTTCTTTTTTTTTAATTATATGTCTACTCTAATCGGTTTTCAGCATCCCCGTTTTGTTTAGTTGTCAAAGCTAATTTCTTGCGGTCAAGTTCAAAGGTAGAAATGCCGCCAAGAATGCCGCCAAACGCCTGTTATGCACAGTGCCTTTTTCTGTCTACATCCATTACTTCAAATACGTATTCAACCAATTTACCCAAACCCTGTGCGTTTCCATTTGTGTTACTGGGTCGGTGGCATTGTGGGCAGCAATAGGCCAGCCTATAAATTTGGTAACCGTACCGTTATCTATCAGAGTATGATATAATTTGTAGGATTGCGTTATGGGAACTCTTGGGTCGCCAGTGTTTGCCAAAATAAGCGTAGGTGCTTTTATGTTTTTGGCCTCGGTAATGGGCGATTGATCGATATACTTTTTCATAGTATCGCCTACATAAGGAGAACCACCTAACCTACCTTTCGAAGCAACATTGAAATCACTTAAATTATATTGATCCATCCAATCAGTTACCGCTGCACCTGCAACTGCGGCTTTCCAACCGCTATAATGCCCAGCCAACCAGACTGTCATAAAACCGCCATAAGACCAACCGCTTACCCCAATTTTATCGTTGTCAATCATGCCCGTAGCTTTTAGTTTTTCTAATCCTGTCATTACATCACGACCTGGACCTTCACCAGTATCTTGCACAATGGCTAATTTATATTCAGCACCTAAATTATCGCTTCCTCTGTAATTGGGTTCAAATACAAAGTAACCTTCGTTTGCCAATATTTGCGGAAATCTTGAAAACTCCTCTACTGATGCCGAATTGGGGCCACCATGTATTACCAAAACCAACGGATACTTTTTACCTTTTTCGTAGTTGGCAGGATAGGTTACAATGCCGCAATGTTTCAAGCCGTCATTTTCCCATCTAATGGTTTCTGTTTTGCCTAATGCCATTTTGCTCGCTTCGCTGTTATAATCGGTTAATTGTACCAATTTTGAAGTGATTGATGCCATAAAATACAATTCAACGGGCTTGTTGGGTTCAGTACCTGTAAAAGCAATAGCACCCGTTTTGCTAACGGTAGCATCCAACCAGCGACCCCAAGAAGGACAAACATTTTCTAGGTCGATTGCTGTTGTTTTTCCGTCTAAATTCATATTCCACATAGAAGTTTTATTGTCGTTATGTCCACCTATTAAGAAACTTTTACCATCTGGCATCCAAGTAGATAGGTATAAGTCACGGTTTAGTTGGGTAGAAATGGATTTGCCCTCGCTACCAGTTGCATTTGAAAGCCACAGTTCATTGATACTTTCATTTACATCACTATTTTTATGCCAATAGGAAATTTTACTTCCATCTGGTGAAAATTTTGGATAGTCTTCTAATTTTGTTCTTGCGGTTAATGGTTTGAAACTTCCATCAGCAACGTTCAACATTTGGATAGTTCTCTTTTGCCCATCGCCTGAATAAGCGGTGACTACTTTTACAAACAAGATGGTTTTTCCGTCAGGCGACCATGAGAATGGGGAAGCTGGTGCACTTGGTGGAATTACAAGCGATAAACTCCAATCGCCATCTGTTAATCTTTTATTTTCTGCTGTATTTACGTTTACCAACCAAATATGGGCAGGCAATGGTTGGCTACCCACAAACATATCGTTGTTGGTTATTTCAAAAGCAGTAAAACCCTTTTCAATTTCGGCTTTGTTTTTGGGTTCGTTAAGTGCGGCATAAGCAATAGTTGTAGCGTTTGGGCTCCATGCAAAATGTTGCACACCTTTGGGTGCTTTGGTTATTTGCTTTGCCTCACCACCTTGCATCGAAAGTAAAAAAATTTGGTTGGAGGCATCTTTGCCTTGTCCAACTTTGGATATAAAAGCCAATTGTTCGCCATTGGGCGACCACCGTGGGCTTGATACCGCAAACCTATCTTGCGTGAGTACCCGCTTTTTACCCGAAGCCACATCTAGCAATACCAATTCGGCATTAAAACGGTTTTGAACATAGTCGGGTCTGGATACCACGATGACAACGCTTTTACCATCAGGTGCTATTTGTGGGTCAGTTATATTTACAAACTTGGCATAGTCTGCTAATTCAAATTTCTTTTGTCCGTAAACATTGCTTTGTCCAAATGAAAGCAGTAGTGTCGTTAATAAAGTAAAAGCTATTCTCATATCGTTAATGTTAAATTTTGAATTTGTCAGTCTTTTGGCATTGTGCATAACTTGTATATATATGCCACTCAGTTGCACCAATCCGCCCAAAATCGGATGGTTTTGTGCCGTAAAGTGTTTTTTTGTTTTCTTATATAAATGTAATTAATTATTAATTAGATCGTTATGTTGTTCGGCTACTTTTTTTGATGGATGGCATAACACTATTTTTAAAATTTAGTACCCTGAAGGAGAAGCTTAAAGCAAAGAGTTTCTTCTCCAGTAGTATGTTAGTTTGGCTATTTTGCACTGACCGATATTTATAAAACCCTGTCTCAAAACCCCAAAATTACCCTATTACTCATTAGACCAGTAAAATAGGGAGTCCGCAGATAAATTGATGCCCTGATACGAGCTTCCGTATCCCTTTTGTAGTCTTCCGTATCCTTGAGACGATCTTCCACGTTCCTGATACAGTCTTCCGTGTTTCTGTCGCGGTCTTCGGATGGCCTATTGCTTACCTCGGACTTGTTAGGATTGACTTTTTGCTCTTTAAAATGGAATTTTCACTGATTTAAAATGAGTTACGTTTTATGTTGTTAAAAAAGGTAGTATTTTTTTATCTATAAATATAGGACGTATCTGTAATTATTTTATATTCGTAAGTATAGTAATACTAAAATATAATTTTATAAAAAAACCAGAAGTAGTTCAATTATATAAATTTTCGGATGCGATCCTAGTAACCAAGGGAAAATAAAAAATCGCTTTTATGCGTAGGGATGCAGCGGCATTTACTCCATTTGGGGTTACAGCGCCACTGGTAACGAGTTTGGAAACAGCAATAAATATTTTTTCGAACACGATTACCGACATTGAGGCCGTGAGCAACCAAACGGGGGTAACGGCAGCAAAGGATGCCAAAGTCGACCAACTTCGTGTAGCCATAAGAGCTGTCATGGCGCATGCCGAACTGAAATTTAGCGTAAGCACTGCCAAGTATAAAAAATTTGGTGCCGAAGCACTTTCGCAACAATCGGAGTCGGACTTGCTCATTACCGGAAAAAGAGTGGTGCGTGTGGGAACCGAATTTTTGGTAGATCTTACCGCTAATGGACTTACCGCCGCCATGCTTACCGCCATTACCACTTTGAGCAACTAATTTGAGGTTCTTATCATTGACCTGCAACTAAAAATAGGGGAGCGCAACATCATTCAGGAAGACCGCGTTGAGGCGGGAAATACAATTTATAAATCCTTGGTGGCCTATACTACCACTGGGCTCACTATTTGGGAAACTTCGGATGTGGCCAAGTACAATGACTATGTGATTTATGATACCGTAAGCGGGGAAGCTCCCGTTGTAGCGGTTTAAGATAATAAATTGTAGGCATACAATTTATGGTTTGTTGAGGTTAATAGACTTGAAACTCTTAGCGAAAGCTGAGAGTTTTTTGTTTGGAGGGACTACTGGGACAGAATAATTTGACTTTAAAATCCAATTACTCCAACAAATGAAATCGACCGAGTTTTCTGGTTTTTAGGTGTCGTAAAAATAATTAGAACTAGGCACTTTAATGTATTTCGCTTTAGTTTTTTTTTAAAATGTTTAGACACAGATTTCGAAAACAGCTGGTCATCTTGATATGGAATTGAGATGGAAAAAACTGCACCCAGGAAAATAGATTTCGGTTGTAGTTTTTTATTTTATAGAATAGTTGTCCTGCTTTAGCCAATGTACACGAGCAAAACTCATATCGTTTGCGCCTATTTTTGTTTAAAGCTCTAGCTAGCTGGGATTAAAGCGCTTTTTCGCTTTTTTCGAAGGTTTCGGGATCCGCGTAAAGGATAGCAGCAAGCTACCAAAGTAGCGCGAATAGCCTGACCCGCACTAGGATAAAGGGCTTATGGGCGGTACTAATAGTAGCCCTTTATTTTAGTGAGGGTTACGCCCAAAAAATTATAATTTTCTTTTCAAAGCTCTCTCAGTTTAAGTAAAGCTTTTTTTGTGAAAAAATTGTTAATTTAACTAAAACACTTATATTTACCTTATTATTAAAACGTTACGATCTATTTTTTCTAATTTTTCAACTTTTATTATTGATTAAATTTTGGATTTCTCCAGTTTTCGATAATAAAAGAATAGATACTATTTTGGCTTTCAACTGAAGTTTTCTGAATTCGTTGTGGAAACTATTTTTTCTAATTTTTATTTATATTAAGGACAGATATGGAGAATAAAACACTTTTTAAGTCGGCCGTTTTGGCGTTGGTTATAATAATTTCGGCTGTTGCATTTTGCGAAATACATCTTCGCAACAAAGGAATCACCGTAAGTTATGATGATGGCCCTTCATTATGGTCAGACCAAAGGGCGATGGTTTATGAACCTGCCGATAAAACTATTGTTTTTATTGGCTCTTCCCGTATCAAATATGATTTGGATATAGCGACGTGGGAAAACAAAACGCATATTCATGCGGTACAATTGGCTATTGAAGGGAGTTGTCCGCGTCCGATATTGGAAGATTTGGCAAATGATCCCAATTTCAAAGGGCGGTTGATTATTGATGTAACCGAAGGGTTATTTTTCTCGAATGCGCCACCAAATGTAAAAATGCCAATTGAGAATGTCAAATACTTTCATGATAGAACTCCCGCGCAACAGCTGAGTTTTTTATTGAATCGTCCATTGGAGGATCATCTTGTTTTTTTGGATAGAGATAACTTTTCTCTCAATGCCCAACTAGATGCGATCGAATTACCAAGTAGGCTGGGTGTATTTATGATGCCAATCTTTCCTTTGGATTTCGGACGCACCACTTTTGAAAGGCAAGCGTACATGACTAAAAAGTTCACATCCGATTCGGTTCAGGAAAATCAAGTCAAAGCAATTTGGCATTTCTTTAGTGAAATGAGTAAAAAGGCTCCACCGATGCCTGCCAGTGATTTGGCAAATATTTTTGAATCGGTAAAAGTGGCTATTGATAAAATAAAAGCACGCGGGGGAGAAGTTCTTTTTGTGAGAACCCCTTCGAGTGGTGTCTATTTACAAGGGGAAAGAATGGCTTTTCCTAGAGAAAAATATTGGAATAAATTATTAGGGTATACGAATTGTCGCGGAATCCATTTTGAGGATTTTCTTGCATTGGATCATTTTGTTTGCCCAGAATTTTCACATTTAAGCCGACCTGATGCTATTGTCTTTACCTACAATTTCATAGAAATTTTGGGTAAAGAAAAAGGTTGGGAGCTTCCGGTTTCGACAAAATAAAGAATCAAATTAACGTTAAATTAAAATCGTTTTATTATGGTATTCAATTCCTATACATTCGTTGCCTTTTTTATAATTATTCTTTTTTTACATAATTTGCCATTATCATGGAAAACAAAAAAGATAAATTTATTGTTGGCCAGTTATATTTTTTACGCCGCTTGGAATCCTCCTTTTATACTATTGCTATGGCTCTCTACGGTAATTGATTTTTATGTGGGTAGAGCCCTTTTTACTGAAGAAAACCACTATAAGAAAAAAATATTGCTGGTACTTAGTCTTATTGGCAATCTTGGGATGCTTTGTTTCTTTAAGTATGGTACCTTCTTTTTAGAAAATTTTGTGATATTGTGCAATGCCATTGGCTTCGAATTTCATCCTGCTTCTCCAAGCATTATTCTTCCGGCAGGTATTTCATTTTATACGTTTACAACACTTTGTTATACAATTGATATGTACAAAAAGAAAAGTGAGCCAGTAAAGTCTATGCTGGATTTTTCGTTGTTTGTTACTTTCTTTCCACATCTGGTAGCGGGACCTATTGTTCGGCCTCCGCAATTAGTGCCACAATTTGAGATGGCTAGAGTGGCTTCGAAAAAGCAATTAATGGATGGATTGCTGTTGTTGTCACTTGGTTTGTTTATGAAAGTTGTTTTGGCAGATGGGATGTTGGCTGCAACTGCAGATTCTGTTTTTGATGCAAAGGATATGTTGCCGGCAATTGATGCTTGGATTGGTGTCTTTGCTTTTTCGGGCCAAATATTTTTAGACTTTGCAGGATATTCCACTTGCGCAATAGGAGTTGCGTTATGTTTAGGATTTGTATTGCCTCAAAATTTTAATTATCCCTATGCTGCGATTGGTTTTTCCGATTTTTGGAAACGCTGGCACATTACATTGTCCAGTTGGCTTAGAGATTATCTTTATATTCCGCTTGGTGGTAATAGAAACGGTAAAATTCGGACTTATTTTGCATTAATGGTAACAATGCTTTTAGGAGGACTTTGGCATGGAGCAAATTGGACTTTTGTTGTTTGGGGCGGACTGCATGGACTTTATTTATGGGTAGAGAAATTCTTTAGAGACGTTCAAAATGTAAAAAATAAAGATATAGTAAAACAGGACCATCATTGGAGTGGTTTTCTGTATGCCTTTTTAACCTTTATGCTAATCAATATTACATGGGTGTTTTTTCGTTCTCATACTTTTGGAAAAGCATGGCAAATGTTGGAATCTATGTTTGGAACCGGTGCCGAAGGGAAAGCTTTGTTGACTTCATTGGCTATAGTAAAAGTTATGATTGTGGTGCCATTAATTTTAGTGTTTCATTGGTTTATGCGTAATACAAAAGTGCTGGAAGTGGCCTACAAACTGTCTTGGTGGTCGTTAAGTATTGTTTGGTCTGTAGTGGTTTTGCTGTTGATTTGGTCGCAAGAAAGCGGGAGTTCATTTATCTATTTCCAATTTTAAAATAGTGTCTAAATTAGATAGTCAAAATCTATGCTTAGGGATATAAAAAAAGCAGTTAAAAATCAAACTCTGGATTTATTCCGGAGTTTTTTTATGGATTAAATTTGCTTTTTGAAGCGACGTAATGGTGTTATTATATTTGTTTTGAATAGTGTTTAATTGTGTTGGTTTTTTGTGAAAAATAAAATAAATAAAAGCAATTTAGTGTCGAATGAATCGTTTGTATTAAAGGAGTAAAAGTTGTAGCGAGCTCTTGTAAACGTAGAAAATTATGCCACACAGAAACCAAACCAGAAACGAAGAATTGGCCAATGGAATTTCGCATATGCTAGGGATACTCTTTTGTCTGATTGGGATGCCATTTTTAATTTTAATGGCTTTAAAGCATCATAATATCGTTACTTTTTTATCGGTTTTTATTTTTGGCATTGGGATGTTATTGGTCTATAGTTTTTCGGTAATGTATCATCTGGCCAAAAACGAAAAAGTAAAACGATTGCTGAATATTGGGGATCACATTAGTATTTATTTCCTGATTGCGGGAACTTACACCCCGCTCATGATGATCTATTTGAGCAAGGAAAATGCATTGCTGTTTCTGGGGGTCATGTGGTTTATCGTTTTGGTGGGGTCGATTCTTAAAATATTTTTCACCAATAGATTTGAGTTTTTGTCGGTTCTGCTTTATTTGGTAATGGGCTGGATGGTAGTCTTCGTGATTAAACCATTATTGCTTACCGTTCCGTTGCCCGTTTTTTGGTGGATTCTTGCCGGAGGATTAAGTTATACTATTGGTGTTTACTTTTTTGTCAAAGGAAATAAAAAGTACTACCATACAATATGGCATTTCTTTGTTCTTCTGGGAACTGTATTTCATTATATTTCTATAGTAATCAGTTTATGATTTATTTTTTTGAAGAGTATAATATTTGTAAAAATAGGTGGGTTAAAATAGAAAATACTTGCTTATTATGGAATTTTAGTGTTACTTTAACTTTATAATCTAATAAATAACTTATATTTGTAAATCCCGAAAAAAAAGTTCTGTTTTGGGGTAAAAATACAGCAAAATTCAATAATTCATCCCGAACCCGCTAGTATTGTTAAAAAATGGGGTAAAAAACAAAAAGCGGAATGAAGTATTTTAGAGTTGTTGTATTCGTACTTATTTTTTTTAGTTTAAGTGTTTTTTCGCAAGAAAAAAACATTAAGCATGCCATAGTAAAAGGGGAGACAATTTCCAGTATCGCCGAAAAATATAAGGTCACCGCGACATCAATTTATAAATTGAATCCAAAAGCGAAAAAGACTTTACAACTTAATCAAGTGTTGTTAATCCCAAATTCTGATTTCAAAAAAGCAAAAGAGGTTACCAATACTCCAGAAAAATCAGTTGATTTAAATCATGAAGTGTTACCCAAAGAAACACTATACGGCATTACCAAAGAATACAAAACTACAGCCGAATTACTTTATAAAGCCAATCCTCAACTCGAAACCGAAGGTTTAAAAATTGGTCAAACAATACTCATCCCCGCTGCAGGATTGACCAAAAAAGAAATTGCCAACTTATCTCAAAAAAATACTGCCGAAGTACCAGAAGCCACTTCTTTAATACATGAAGTAAAACCAAAAGAATCGTTGTATGCTATTGCAAAGGATTATGGAATTACATTTAAAGAATTGAAAGCGGCTAATCCAAAACTAGGAAAAAAAGGAATAAGAGCAGGTCAAACGATCGTGATTCCAAGTAATGGAAAATTAATGGCAGAGCCCGCTGTTGTTAAAGAAAAAGTGACAGAAGAAGAAACTAAAGTTGTAACTGTACAAGAAAATAAAGAATCACTTCCAGTTGTAGTTGAGAAAGTAACAGCAGATAAGGGAGCGGAAGTGGATACTCAAAATGAAGGAACTGAAGTTATTCATGAAGTATTGCCCAAAGAGACAAAATATGGTATTGCCAAAAAATATGGGATTACGGTTGCCACTTTAGAAAAGCAAAATCCAGCTATTGAGCAAAAATTATTGGTGGGATCCAAATTAAATGTTCGAGTTCCAAATTCTACTATCGGTACTTCAGCAAATGAGGAGGTGCTGGATACTAAAAATACGGAAACAAATCCTGTTTCGTTAATAGCCAATGAAGATTTAATTAATCAATTGATCCATACTGCATCAGTAAAAATTGGAACGAGATATAGAACTGGTGGTATGACAAGTGCAGGTTTTGATTGTTCAGGGTTGATATGTACTACATTTGGCACTTTTGACATTAAATTGCCAAGATCATCTATAGAGCAATCTAATTTTGGAACTAAAATTGAATCGGTAGGAGCTCAAAAAGGGGATTTAATTTTCTTTAAAACAAATGGTAGAAGTCGGATTAACCACGTAGGCATGGTTGTAGATGTTTGTGATAACGAAATAAAGTTTATTCATTCCTCGGTTCATAGCGGAGTAATTATATCGTCGACCAGAGAGCCTTATTATGAACGTAACTTTGTTCAAATAAATCGTGTTATTAAATAATATTTTTTAAATATAAAAGATGTAAACTCCTAAGGAAACTTAGGAGTTTTTTTATGGACAAAATAGAATATTCTTACCTTTTTTGTTTAGTGTAAAAAGGATTGAACTTCTTTTGTTTCGTTTTTTTTTACAACTTTGATGTCTATAATTTATCGAGTATTAGTCAATTTCAAAAAAAAGTATATCTTTAGCCAACCAAAAAATTAAACCAATAAAAATGGAAGAAAACAAACCAGGAGAATTTAAAAGAGAACTCGGATTATTAGACGGAACCATGCTTGTAGTAGGTTCAATGATAGGTTCAGGGATATTTATTGTAAGTGCTGATATTGCCAGACAAGTAGGATCTGCGGGTTGGCTTACGCTAATTTGGGTTATTTCGGGATTAATTACCATGATTGCGGCAGTAAGTTACGGCGAATTGAGCGCGATGTTTCCCAACGCTGGTGGACAATATGTTTATCTAAAAGAAGCGTACAATAAATTAATCGCCTTCCTGTACGGGTGGAGTTTCTTTGCGGTAATCCAGACGGGAACAATCGCGGCGGTGGGTGTTGGATTTTCTAAATTTGCAGCCTATTTGTATCCACCATTAAGTGATGAGAATATATTATACGAATTGGGTGCTTTCAAACTCAATGCGGCGCAAATCGTTTCGATCATTACAATTGTATTGCTGACGTATATTAACAGTCGTGGAGTGAAAAACAGTAAAATTCTTCAAACTGTTTTGACGGTAATTAAAATCTTGTCTTTGTTTGGATTAATTGTTTTTGGATTTATATTGGCCGCCAAAGCTGATATCTGGAATGCCAACTGGACCAATGCCTGGAGCTCAAGAGCTTTTGATACCGAAAATGGTTCTTGGATGCCTATTGGTGGAAGCGCTTTGCTAACCGGAATTTCGGCGGCGATGGTGGGTTCTTTGTTCTCTAGTGATGCTTGGGTGGGAGTTACTTTTATTGCGGGTGAGATTAAAAACCCGAAGCGAAACGTTGGATTGAGTTTGTTTTTGGGAACTTTTATAGTGACCATTATTTATGTAATGACTAACTTAATGTACCTCGCCGTGATTCCTTTTCAAGAAATTGCAACAGCAAAATCGGATAGGGTAGCAGTAGTGGCTTCACAATATACTTTTGGGGATATGGGAACGATTATCATAGCATTGATGATTATGATTTCGACATTTGCCTGCAACAATGGACTGATTATGGCCGGTGCAAGAGTATATTATACAATGGCGAAAGACGGTTTGTTTCTCAAAAAAGCGGGAGAGTTGAACAATGCAAGTGTACCGGCATGGGCCTTATGGATTCAATGCATATGGGCTTCGGCTTTGTGTCTTACTGGGAAATACGGAGATTTACTGGACTTTGTGATTATCATTGTATTGATTTTTTATATCCTTACCATATATGGAATTTTTATTCTTAGAAAGAAAATGCCGGATGTAGAAAGACCCTATAAAGCCTTTGGTTATCCATTTCTACCTTTAGTTTATATCATTGTAGCTGCGTCTATTTGTGTTGGATTATTGCTTACTAAATTTTCTACTTGTGGTTGGGGTGTTTTGATTATGCTTACGGGTATTCCGGTGTATTATTTGACGAAACCGAAGGAGTA